>Ga0076930_100195_pt1 | contig 79034 bp, 76 predicted proteins | sample HotLakConsoUCCRE_FD_71149 | JGI IMG/M metagenome (GOLD analysis project Ga0076930, IMG submission 71149) | Hypersaline microbial mat communities from Hot Lake, Washington, USA - Hot Lake Consortium UCC-RE (version 3) (version 3) ...
CCAGCACGCCGCCGACCTCGGTCGCGGCCGAGAACAGCGCCGCCGTCTTGCCGCGGATCACCTTGAGATAGATGTCCGGCCCCGTGGAAAGATCGCGCGCGGCAGTGAGCTGCAGCACCTCGCCCTCTGCGATTGTCGCGGCGGCGTTGGACAGGATGTCGAGCACCCGCAGGTTGCCCGTCTCCACCATCAGCTGGAACGACCGCGCAAAGAGGTAATCGCCCACGAGCACAGAGGACTGGTTGTCCCACAGAAGGTTCGCCGTGGGCCGCCCGCGGCGCTGGGCGCTTTCGTCCACCACGTCGTCATGGAGCAGCGTCGCGGTATGAATGAACTCCACCGTGGCGGCCAGATGGATGTGGTGCGGCCCGCCGTAGCCACACATCTTGGCGCTGGCCAGCGTCAGCATGGGGCGCAGCCGCTTGCCCCCGGCCTCGACCAGATGCGCCGTCACCTCGGGAATCCGCGGCGCATGTTCGGAGGCCATGCGGGTGCGGATGAGCGCGCTCACCTCCGCCATTTCCGGGGCGACGATCGCGGCCAGACGTTCGTGCGGCTTGGTGGCGGCGGTGTCGAGACCCATGACCTGTCCGTGTTCTAGCGATGCCTTGCGATGGACAAGGCGGCCCGCTGCGCTTTACCTGCCCCCATGAAGGAACTTCTGCGCAGCACCGATCCCACCGTCATCGCCTTCGCCAAGGCCCTGCTTGGCGGCGAGGGTATAGACTGGTTCGAGTTGGACGTAAACATGAGCGTTCTCGAAGGCTCCATAGGCATTCTGCCGCGGCGGCTGATGGTCCGGTCGTCGGATCTGTGGCGGGCGGAGATCGTGCTCAGGGACAATGACATCGACCTCGGACGCTGAGCTGACCCGCGACGCGTTCCTCGGCGGGCGGCTCCACCTGTGGCAGCCGCGCAGGGGGTTCCGCGCGGGGATCGACGCGATCCTGCTGGCGGCGGCGATGCCCGTGCGGGCGGGCGACGACGTGCTGGAGCTGGGCTGCGGCGCGGGAGCGGCGGCTCTGGCGCTGCTGGCGCGGGTTCCGGGGGCCCGCGCCACGGGCGTCGAAGTGCAGCCGGTTTATGCGGCCCTGGCGCGGCGCAATGCGCTCGAGACAGGGCTGCCGCTGGAGGTGGTGGAGGCGGATCTGGCGCGGGTGCCGCCCGGAGTACGCGGGCAGAGCTATGATCACGTGATGATGAACCCGCCCTATTTCCCCGCGGAGACCGGGACAGGGTCCGTCGATCCCGGGCGGGATACCGCCCTGCGCGGCGACACGCCGCTGCCCGTCTGGATCGACGCGGGCCTGCGGCGCCTCAGGCCCGGAGGGCGGCTGACGGCGATCCAGCGGATCGAACGGCTGCCGGAGATGCTGGCGGCGCTCGACGCGCGGATCGGTTCGGTGGCGGTGGCCCCGCTGCTGCCCCGTACCGGACGGCCGCCGCAGCTTTTCCTGATGTCGGGAAGGAAGGGCGGCCGCGCTCCGTTCCGCATGACCGCGCCGGTTGTCCTCCATGAAGGCGCGCGGCACGAGGCGGATGCGGAGGATTACATGCCCGCAATCGCCGCCGTGCTGCGCGCGGGAGCGGCGCTGCCGCTCTGGGATTAATCACTTCGAAATGGTTCTGCGGTCTTATGTCCCGATGCGGCCCTGCAGCGTGACAGAACGATGAAACTGTGATGCGCTGGGGCTACGAAACCAGACCTGCAAGGAGGCATCGGATGAGCCTGACTTCCCACCTGGAAGAACTGAGGAAAAAGCACAAGCACCTCTCGGACGTCGTCGAACAGGCTCAGAGGAGCCCGGCGACCGACGACCTCGAAATCGCTCGTCTGAAGAAGCAGAAGCTGCAGATCAAGGAAGAGATCCACCGCCTCGGCGGCGCCTGACCCTGCGGCGCCGGGCCGCCGCGGGTCCGGCACAGGAAACCGAATTGCCGCGCGCCCCTCGGGCGCGTCACACGACTTCATCGGCCTGACGAAGGATCTTTGCCAGGCGACGCCGGTCCGTCGGTGCCCCGAAGGGGGTTCGGGGGAGGGGAGGACTCCCCCGGCGGACCGGCGCCAGAGGCGCCGGAACCGCCTTGTCCGGACGAGACGGCTCAGACGAAGAACTGCGCCCCGTTGGCCGAGATCGTGGACCCGTTGATGAACCCGGCGTCGTCGGACACGAGGAAGGTCACGCAGCGCGCGATCTCCTCGGGTTCGCCCAACCGGCCCGCGGGGATCTGGGGAATGATCTTCGAATTGAGCACGTCCTCGGGAATCGCCCGCACCATCTCGGTGCCGATGTAGCCCGGGCAGACGGCATTGGCCGTGATCCCCGCGCGCGCGCCTTCCTGGGCGAGGCTCTTCACGATGCCCAGATCGCCCGCCTTGGTGGCGGCATAGTTCACCTGGCCCGCCTGGCCCTTCTGGCCGTTGATCGAGGAGATCACCACGATCCGCCCGAACTTCCGGTCGCGCATCCCCGGCCAGACCGGGTGGACGGTGTTGAAGACGCCGGTGAGGTTGGTGTCGATGACCTCTTTCCACTGCTCGGGCGTCATGCGGTGGAACATCGCGTCGCGGGTGATGCCGGCGTTCGCCACGACCACCTCGATCGGGCCGAGATCGGCCTCGACCTGCGCGATACCCGCCTTCGATTCCGCGTAATCGGCAACGTTCCACTTGTAGGTGCGGATGCCGGTCTCGGCGGTGAAGGCCTCCGCCTTCTCGGTGTTGCCGGCGTAGGTCGCGGCGACCTCGTAGCCTTCGGCCTTCAACGCCCTGGAGATGGCCGCGCCGATGCCCCGGCTGCCTCCGGTGACCAGTGCTGTGCGTCCCATGTCCTGTCTCCTCCTGTGTTTGTGTCCCGGGGGGCGGTGGGGTGTAACCCCACCCTACTCCCTGTGGCCGGTGGCGGTCTCTTGTCGGGGCGGGCAGGGCGGGATTTCACCCCGCCGCCGCCTCAGCGTTCGACGCAGAGCGCCACGCCCATGCCGCCACCGATGCAGAGCGTCGCAAGGCCCTTCTTCGCGCCGCGGCGCTTCATCTCGAAGAGCAGCGTGTTGAGAACCCGCGCGCCCGAGGCGCCGATCGGGTGACCGATGGCGATGGCGCCGCCGTTCACGTTCACCTTTGCGGGATCCCAGCCCATGTCCTTGTTCACGGCACAGGCCTGGGCGGCGAAGGCCTCGTTCGCCTCGATCAGGTCGAGGTCGTCGACACTCCAGCCCGCCTTTGCCAGGGCCTTGCGGCTGGCATGGATCGGGCCGACGCCCATGATCGACGGGTCGAGCCCCGCAGTGGCGTAGGAGGCGATGCGCGCAAGCGGCTCGATCCCGCGGCGCTCCGCCTCGGCGGCCGACATCAGCAGCACGCCCGCGGCACCGTCGTTGAGGCCGCTGGCGTTGGCGGCGGTGACCGACCCGTCCTTGGCGAAGGCCGGACGCAATTTCTGCATGCCCTCGATGGTGGCGCCGTGGCGGATGTATTCGTCCTTGTCCATCACGGTCTCGCCCTTGCGGGTGCGGATGGTGAAGGGGATCACCTCGTCGTCGAACTTGCCGGCCTTCTGCGCCGCCTCGGCCTTGTTCTGGCTGGCAAGCGCGAATTCGTCCTGCTGTTCGCGGGTGATCTGCCACTGCCCGGCCACGTTCTCGGCGGTCTGGCCCATGTGGTAGCCGTTGAACGCGTCCCACAGACCGTCGCGGATCATCGTGTCGATATACTGGACGTCGCCCATCTTGTGGCCCTGCCGCAGGTTCTGCGCATGGGGGCTCATGGACATGTTCTCCTGCCCGCCGGCGCAGACGATCTCGGCATCGCCCAGCATGATGTGCTGCGCGCCCAGCGCCACCGCGCGCAGGCCCGAGCCGCAGACCTGGTTGATGCCCCAGGCGGCGCTCTCCTTCGGGAGCCCTGCGTTGATATGGGCCTGGCGCGCCGGGTTCTGGCCCTGCGCAGCGGTCAGGACCTGGCCGAGGATCGTCTCGCTCACCTCGCCCTTCTCGATGCCCGCGCGGGCGACCAGCGCCTCGAGCACGGCGGCGCCCAGGTCGTGGGCGGGAGTGTTGGCGAAGCTGCCACCGAAAGACCCCACGGCGGTGCGGGCGGCGGAGGCGATAACGACGTCGGTCATGGGCTGTTCCTTCCTCGGTCCTGTCATGCAAGACGGGGCGCGGTGCGGCAGAGCGGGCCCCGCCCGGTCGCGCCCCGTCTAGCCTTGCAAGTTCTCGCGTCCATGTGACAGACGCCCGCAGGCCCGGGCAAGACCCTGCGGCAACGCGCAGGGCCGACTTCGCGTCAGAGGCGGGACCTGGGCGCGCCGAAATGATAGCCCTGCAGGCCATCGACCCCCGCGCTCGTCAGCCACTCCGCATCCGCGGCCCGCTCGACGCCCGGGGCGACGGCGAACATGTCGAACTGATGGGCGACGGCCAGAAGGGCAGAGATGAGCGCCTGGTTGTCGGGGCTGTCGGCAACGGATTCGGTGAAGCTGCGGTCGAACTTGACGAGATCGAAGAGAAAGCCGCGCAGGTGACGGAAGGAGGTGAAGCCGCCCCCGAAATCGTCGAGCGCGAAGGCGATGCCGACCGGCTGCATCTCCGCCATGAAGCGGGCGACCACCTCGGGCAGCAGCATGGCGGAGCGTTCGGTGATCTCGAGAATCAGCCGTTCCGCCCCGAAGGCGTCGGCCGCGAGACTGTCGGACAGGGCCCTGCGCCAGGCGCTGTCGGCAAGGGACCGGGCGGAGACGTTGATCGAGAGCCGCACCCCCGGATTGCGGCGCAGGAGATCGAAGCCGAGCGAGAGCGCCGCCGCGTCGATGTCGCGACCGAGGGCCGTTTCCTCCACCAGAGGATGGAAGACGCGGGCTGGCAGCAGCCGGCCGCCGGTGTCGGTAATCCGGATCAGCCCCTCGTAGAAGCCGATTCCCCCGCCGGTCAGCATCACGGGCTGGACCGCGAGGCTGCAGCGACCGGAGGCCAGAGCCTCCCGCACCATCTCGGGCGTGTCGTGATCGCGGGCGGCGAGCACATAGGCGAAGGGGTCCTGCGCGTCATGGGCCGCGCGGGTCTGGTCGAATGCGGTCATGGCAGCGGTCCGGGCTGAGGGTCGCTTCTTCTGGCACCTTGCACCAATGCCCCCTAACCTGCGGTGAACACCGAAAATGCGAGGGATATTCCATGGCGCGCTGCCCCTGGGCCGGAACCGACCCGCTCTATGTCCGCTACCATGACGAGGAATGGGGCGTGCCGGAGCGCGACGGCCGGGCGCTCTGGGAGAAGCTGGTGCTGGACGGATTCCAGGCCGGCCTCGCGTGGATCACGATCCTGAGAAAGCGCGAGGCCTTCCGCACGGCCTTCGCCGGGTTCGACCCCGGGGTGATCGCGGGCTGGGGAGAGCCGGAGGTGGCGCGGCTCCTGGCCGATCCGGGGATCGTCCGGCACCGCGGCAAGATCGAGGCGACGATCGGCAACGCCCGGGCTTTTCTCCAGATGGGCGGAGCGGAGGCCTTCGAGGCGTTCTGCTGGGACCAGGTGGATGGCGCACCGCTGCAGAACCGCTGGCCCGACATGGCCGCCGTGCCCGCGGCGACACCCCTGTCGACCCGCTTTTCGAAGGACCTGAAGGCGCGCGGCTTCCGGTTCTGCGGGCCGACCATCGTCTATGCCTGGATGCAGGCCTGCGGGCTGGTGAACGACCACCTCGCCGGCTGTCCGCGCCATGGCGAGGTGGCGCGGCTCAGGCGGTGAGGCAGCCGATTATTCGCGAATAATCGGGCGCCTTGCGGCAAGCGTCCGGACGGAAGGCCGGCCGGTCGCCGGAAGGGAGTATTTCAGGCCAGATGAGGAGGGGGCCGGCTCACCAGCGGCCGAGGGCCGCTTCATCCTCGTCCCGGGCCGTGACCCAGGTCCCACCCTCGGCGGTCACCTCCTTCTTCCAGAAGGGCGCGCGGGACTTGAGATAGTCCATCAGGAATTCGGCTCCGGCGAAGGCGTCGGCGCGGTGGGGCGCCGCCGTCAGCACCATCATGATCGTCTCGCCGGGACCGAGGCGGCCGAAGCGGTGGACCACCCATGCATTCGTGAGGCCGAACCGGGTCATGGCCTCGATCCGGAAGTCGCGCAGCGCCTGCTCGGTCATCGCAGGGTAGTGCTCGATCTCCATGTGATCGAGGCCGCCGCCAGCGTCGCGCACGATCCCGGTGAAGCTGACCACGGCGCCCGCGCCACCCGCTTCGGCGGTGAAGGACGAGAGGACCGCGCCCGGATCGAAAGGTGCCTCCTGAACGGTGACCTGCATCCCCGTCAGCCCCCGGTCATGGGCGGGAAGAAGGCCACTTCGCGGGCGCCTGCCAGCGGCGTGTCGAAGGCGGCCAGGCTCTGGTCCACCGCCACCCGCAGCGCGGTCGTGTCGGCGAAGGCGGCGGCGTAGCGGTCCTCGCGCGCCTTCAGCTCCTCGACGAGCTCGGCCACCGTCGCCGCATCGGTCCGGACCTGTTCCTTCGGCAGGCCGATGCGTTCGCGGACCCAGGCGAAATAGAGGACGTCGATCATGAAGGCTCCTTCAGGAAGGGCATGGCCTTGCGGAAATAGTCCCAGCCGGTGACCAGCGTCAGCACCGCCGCGACCCAGAGCAGCGCCGCGCCGAGGCGCCCGGACCAGAGATAGCCCTGTTCCAGCGTCCTGAGCCCGGAATCGCCAAGGTCGCCCGCATCGACCCGCAGGTGATGCAGGAAGATGCCCTGGGCGAAGAGCACGGCGATCGCCACCATCTGCACCGTGGTCTTCCACTTGGCGAGCCAGGTGACCTTGAGAGTGGCCTTGCCTGGACCGACGAATTCCCTGAGCCCCGAGACGAAGACCTCGCGGAAGATGATCAGCGTGGCCGGCAGCACGATCCACGGGCTCATGTCGGAATAGCCGAGGATCACGGCGAGCGCGACCAGCACCATGGCCTTGTCGGCGATCGGGTCCATGGCGGCGCCGAAGCGGGTCTCCATGTTCCAGGCGCGCGCCAGACGCCCGTCGATCCAGTCCGTCGCCGCCACCGAGGCGAAGAGGATCAGCGCCACCCAGTCCGCGAAGGGGCGATGAAAATAGAGGAAGATCACCGCGACGCCGGGAGCGGCGAAGAGGCGCAGGATCGTCAGGATATTGGGCAGGGTCCAGCGCATGGAGGGACAACTACCCCGTCCCGGGCCGCTGTTCCACCGTGATGGATGAGGCGCTGCGTCATGGCCCTGCGCGCCCTCTACGGCGGGGGGACGGCCGCGCCATCGGGCAGGGTGACGTCGTTGTCCTCAGCGCGGCCGGCATCCCGTCCCGGCGCAAAAGGAAAGGGGGCGTCATTGGCCACCACGGCACGCCGGAGGCCTCGAGGTCGACGTCCTCGATGGTCAAGGTGTGGGGCGATCTCGCCGGCGAAGACCTGCCGGGCATCGGCGGTCGGGGTCGCTGGACATTCCTGCCGTGCGGCGGCAGGCGGCTTTCTGACAGAGGAGGACCGGAACGGCGGAACTCCGGGGCCTCAGCCCTGGTCGTGAAAATGGGCGTAGATCTTTTCCGCCAGCCCCTCGGAAATGCCGTCCACGGCCCTGAGATCCGCGAGGTTTGCGCGACCGACCGCCTTGGCCGAGCCGAAATGCGCCAGAAGCGCGCGCTTGCGCGTCGCCCCCACGCCGGCGATGTCGTCCAGCGGATTGGCGCTCACGGCCTTGGCGCGTTTCGCGCGGTGGGTGCCGATGGCGAAGCGGTGGGCCTCGTCGCGCAGGCGCTGGACAAAATAGAGCACCGGATCGCCCCGCCGCAGCGCCATGGGCCGCTGGCCGGTGCGGTGGAATTCCTCCTTGCCGAGGTCGCGGTCCACGCCCTTGGCGACGCCGATCATCGGGATGTCCTCCACGCCCAGTTCGGCCATGATCGCGCGCACCGCAGAGACCTGCCCCTGCCCGCCGTCGATCAGCAGAAGGTCGGGCCATGTGCCGGAGCGGCGGTCGGGGTCTTCCTTCAAGAGGCGCCTGAACCGGCGGGTCAGCACCTCCTTCATCATCCCGAAATCGTCGCCGGGGGTCAGTTCCTCGCCCTTGATGTTGAACTTGCGGTACTGGTTCTTCTCCAGCCCCTCCGGCCCCGCCACGATCATCGCGCCCACGGCATAGGCGCCCTGGATATGGCTGTTGTCATAGACCTCGACGCGCTGGGGCGTGACCGGGAGGTCGAAAGCCTCTGCAAGACCCCTGAGGAGTTTCCCCTGTGTCGCCGTCTCGGCCATCTTCCGCGCCAGGCTCTCGCGCGCATTGCGAAGCGCGGAGGACACCAGCTCCGCCTTCTCGCCGCGCTGGGGCACGGCGATCTCGACCTTGCCACCGCGCTTTTCGGCGAGCGCCGCGCTCATCAGGTCGGGATCGTCGAGCCCGTGGGACAGCAGCACCAGCCGGGGCGGTTCCCGGTTCTGGTAGAACTGGCCGGTGAAGGCCTCCATGATCTCGGCCGGGTCCTCCACCCCGCCGATCCGGGGGTAGAAATCGTGGTTGCCCCAGTTCTGGTTCGACCGGATGAAGAAGACCTGAACGCAGGCCTGCCCGCCATCGAGATGAAGCGCGATGACATCGGCCTCTGCGGTGGTCTGCGGATTGATGCCCTGGGCGGATTGCACCTGCGTCAGCGCGCGGATGCGGTCGCGCAGCGCCGCCGCGCGCTCGAACGCCATCGCCTCGGAGGCCTCCTGCATCTGCCGCGCCAGATCCTCCTGCACCTTGGTGGTGGCGCCTTTCAGAAAGCGCTCGGCATCCGCCACGAGGCCGCGATAGTCGGCCTCCGAGATGTAGCCGACGCAGGGCGCGGAGCAGCGCTTGATCTGGTAGAGCAGGCAGGGGCGGGTCCGGCTCTCGAAGGTGCTGTCGCTGCAGTTCCTGAGCAGGAACACCTTCTGAAGCTGGTTCAGCGTCCGGTTCACCGCGCCCGCGCTGGCGAAGGGGCCGTAATAGGCGCCCTTCTCGGTCTTGGCGCCCCGGTGCTTCTTGATCTGCGGATAGGCGTGATCCTTGGCCACGAGGATGTTCGGAAAGGATTTGTCGTCGCGCAGCAGGACGTTGTAGCGCGGCTTGAGCTGCTTGATGAGGTTCTGCTCCAGCAGCAGCGCCTCGGTCTCGGTGCGCGTCGTGAGGAACATCATCTGCGCCGTCTCGGCGATCATCCGGGCGATGCGCGGCGAATGCTGGGCCGAGGGGCGGGAATAGGACGAGACCCGCGCCTTGAGGTTCCGCGCCTTGCCGACGTAGAGCACCCGCGCCTGGCCATCGAGCATCCGGTAGACGCCGGGGCTCGAATCCAGCGTTCTCAGGTAGGACTGGATGCAGGCATGGCCCGTAGGGCCGTCCTTTTCCGGGGTTTCTGCGTCGGTATCGGTCATAGGTCGGAGATCGCGATTCTCTGGCGGTGCTGCCTCAGCCGGGCGGGAGGGGCAACAGGTAACCTGTCCACGGAATCTGGGGACAAGTCTGTGGGCGAGATCGGGGCACGGCGAAATTTCCCTTGTTTCTTCATTGTTTCGTTACAATGCTTAAAAATTAGGCCTACCGGCAAGATACTGAACTCTAATGACATTTTTTTCGAGCTCCCGCCGAAGCTGCAATGCATTGCCGAAATAACAACCTCCGGCTGCCAAACTCTGCTGCCTTACCGTCCGGTGCACAACTCGGATCGCAGGGTCAGCCAGGCTCTCCCACGCCCATTTCGTCCGGTGTCTGCCAGATCAGGTGCTGGCCCGCGTCGATGCACAGCAGTTGCCCCGTCACGGCGGGGGCATCCAGAAGGAAGCCGAGGGCCGCGCAGATGTCCGACGGGTTCGATCCCCGGCGCAGGATCGTGGCCGCGCGCTGGGCCGCGTAATGCGCATCGGGCTGCCGCGCGCCCTGGAGCGTCGGACCGGGTCCGATGGCATTGACCCGGACCCCTTGCGGCCCCAGCGCCTGGGCGGCGGTCCGGGTGAAGGCCCAGAGCCCCATCTTGGCGATGGTGTAGCTCATGTGCTCGGGCGTCAGCTTGCGGACCTTCTGGTCGATCATGTTGACCACGAGCGCCCTGGCCACGGGCTCTCCCGTCTCGTCCGGCGCGGGCGCGGGCGCCTGGGCGGCGAAGGCCTGGGTCAGGACCACGGGTGCGCGGAGATTGCTCTCGATATGGCGGTCCCAGCTCTCGCGGGTGGCACTGGCGACCGTATCGTATTCGAAGATCGAGGCGTTGTTGACGAGGCAGGTCAGCGGCCCGCCCAGGGCCTCGGCCGCACGCGGCACAAGGTCCTGCATCTCCGCCTCGACGGTCAGGTCCGCCTGCAGGGTCGCGGCCCGGCGGCCCTTGGCGCGGATCTCGGCGGCCACCTCCTCGGCGGCCTCGGCCGATCCCGCGTAATGCACCGCGACGTCCAGTCCGCGATCGGCGAGATAAAGCGCCATGGCGCGGCCCAGCCTCCTGGCCGCACCTGTCACCAGGGCGCGGGTCATGCGAGCACCAGAACCAGATAGGCGACATAGGCACCGGTGAAGATCACGCCCCAGAGCCGCGTGATGTCCATTTTCAGGAACACGAATGGCGCCAGCAGCAGCGAGGCGGCGAGCATGATCCAGAGATCCTGCACGAGGAACGTCCGCTCGACCGGGATCGGCCCGACGAGCGCGGCGACGCCGATGATCCCCAGAAGGTTGAACATGTTCGAGCCGATGACATTGCCCAGCGCCACGTCGGCCTTCTGCCGTATGGCTGCGACCAGAGTGGTCGCAAGCTCCGGCAGCGAGGTGCCGACCGCGACCAGGGTCAGGCCGATCACCGTTTCCGTCACGCCGTAGGCGCGTGCGATGTTGACGGCGCCGTCCACCAGCAGATCGGCCCCGAGGGGCAGACCGACCAGACCCAGCGCGAGATAGATAAGGATTCGCGGCCAGCCGAGACCGGGATCGGCGCCCTCCAGCTCCTCCGCGTCGAGATCGACCGGCTCCGCGACCGGACCGGCCTCGGCGCGGCGATGGGCGCGCGCCACGCTCGTCGCATGGACCAGCATCGCGGTCAGGGCCACGAGCAGGATCAGCCCGTCGATCCATGTGAACGGGCCGAAGAAGGCAAGGGCGATGAACAGCACCGAGGCCGCGATCATCTGCATGTAGCTGTCGCGCGTGTCGTGACCCGAGGTGTGCATCGTTGCGACCAGCGCCGGAATACCCAGCACGAGCAGGATGTTGGCGGTGTTCGACCCGACCACGTTGCCGAGCGCGATGCCCGGCGACCCCGCGAGGATCGCCTGCACCGAAATCAGCAGTTCCGGGGCGGAGGTTCCGAAGGCGACGATGGTCAGCGACACGATCAGCGCCGGAATGCCCATCCGCAACGCGAGGTTCACGGCGCCCTTCACGAGGCTGTCGCCCGCCAGAAGCAGGATCACGAGGCCGAGCCCCACGTAGACCCAGTCCATCATTATCCGCGGTCCTCTCCGCAGGGGCACGGCCCGCTGCCGATCCTGGGGCGGCCGCATTTCCGGCAGGTCTTCGACTGGCCGATGCGCGGCATCCGGAGCTTGCCGAACATGGCCAGAACGCCCATCGCGATGAGGAAGAGGGTGACGATCTTGATTATCACCAGAGGTCGTACCTTGCGCCGATCATCCGGGTCTCGAGCTCCGCAATCGCCCCCTGCGCCGCCTGCGCGCCAAGCCGCTGGAACAGCGAGCGGCGCGGGCCGAAGCGACGGAACTCGACCTTCTGACCATAGAGCTCCTGCATCTTCGGCACGAGATGTCCCACCCCGTCGGCCAGCCCGTCCTCGACCGCCCTGCGGCCAATCCGGATCTCGCCGGTGAAAAGCTCGGGATCGTCGGCTAGCCGCGCGCCGCGCCGGGTCTTCACGTGGCCGATGAAGACCTCGTGCATCTCTTCGAGGATCGCGTTGAGGCGGTCAACGTCCTCGGGCTTTTCCGGCCGGAACGGGTCGAGGAAACTCTTCGACCGGCCCGCCGTATGGACGCGGCGTTCCACGCCATAGCGGCCGATCAGGTCGTGCAGGCCGAAGCCCGCCGAGATCACGCCGATGGACCCGACGATGGAGCCCGGATCCACATGGATGTCGTCGGCCGCGCAGGCGATCCAGTACCCGCCCGACGCCGCCACATCCTCCACGAAGGCATGGACGGGCAGCTTCTTCTCCTCGGCCAGCCGCCGGATGCGCGCGCCGATGAGAGAGCTTTGAACCGGCGAACCTCCGGGGGAGCTGACCTGGAGGGCGACGGCCTTGGGCTTGCCGCGAAAGGCCTTCTCGAGGACCGGAGCGAGCGACGGATCGTCGAGCCCGCGCCCTCCCAGCCCGATGGGGCCCTGAAGCCGGACGACATGGACCCTCGGAGGCGAGGGGACGAAAGGATTGAACCGGCTCATGTCGGTGACATAGGCCGCGGGCACAGGCCCAGCAAGGGCGCCGCGCACCCGGCCGACCCGCGTGTCGCCGGCATCACTGGCGCAGCCTCCAGCCAGTGCGGAAGATCCAGTAGATCGTGTACATGCACAGGAGCGTGAACCCCGCGATGGCCAGCAGGCTCAGGCCCACCGGAACGTCCGACATGCCGAAGAACGACCAGCGGAAGCCGGAGATCAGGTAGATCACCGGGTTGAAGAGCGTGATCGTCTGCCAGACCGGTGGCAGCATCGAAACCGAGTAGAACGACCCGCCGAGGAACACGAGCGGCGTGATCACCAGCAGCGGGATCAGCTGCAGCTGCTCGAAATTCGACGCCCAGATGCCGATGATGAACCCGAGCAGCGAAAAGCTGATGCAGGTCAGCACCATGAAGGCCATCATCGCCGGCCAGTTCTGGATCTGCAGGTCCACGAACAGCGCCGCCGTCGCGAGGATCACCACCCCGATGAACAGCGCCTTGGTCGCCGCCGCCCCCACGTATCCCAGCGTGATCTCGAGGAAATTCACCGGCGCGGAGAGCTGTTCGTAGATCGTGCCGATGAACTTCGGGAAATAGATGGCGAAGCTGGCGTTGGTGGTGGCCTGGGTCATGATCGACAGCATGATCAGCCCCGGCACGATGAAGGCGCCATAGGCCACGCCGTCCACCTCCTCGATCCGGCTGCCGATCGCCGCACCGAAGACGACGAAATAGAGAGAGGTCGAGATCACCGGCGAGATGAAGCTCTGCAGCAGCGTCCGCCCGAAGCGCGCCATCTCGTAGCGGTAGATCGCCTTCACGGCATTGAGGTTCATTCCGCGGCCTTTCCGGTGGCGCCGGGGGTCACAAGACCGACGAAGATCTCCTCGAGCGACGACTGTCGCGTCTGCAGATCGCACATGTGCAGCCCGGCCGCCTGGATGTCGTTCAGGAGCCGGGTGATTCCGGTGCGGTCCCCCGTGGTCTCGTAGCGGTAGAGCAGCCCGCGCCCGTCCTTCGCGCGTTCCAGCCCGTACTGCGCGAGGCTGTCGGGGATCGCCGCTATGGGCTCGTCCAGCTCGATCCGCAGTTCCTTCTGGCCCATGCGGGTCATCAGCGCGGCCTTGTCCTCCACCAGCAGGATCTCGCCCTTGTTGATCACCGCGATGCGGTCGGCGATGGCCTCGGCCTCCTCGATGTAATGGGTGGTCAGGATGATCGTCGTGCCCGCCGCGCGCAGGCGGGCGACGATCTCCCACATGTCCTTGCGCAACTCCACGTCGACGCCCGCCGTCGGCTCGTCGAGGAACAGCACCTGCGGCTGGTGGCTCAGCGCCTTGGCGATCAGCACGCGCCGCTTCATGCCGCCCGAGAGGGTGACGACCTTCTGGTCGCGCTTGTCATGGAGCGAGAGCTGCCGGAGCAGATCGTCGAGATAGGCGTCATCGGGCGGCAGACCGAAGAGACCACGAGAAAATCGGACAGTGTTCACGACCTTCTCGAAGGGCTCGAGGCTGATCTCCTGCGGCACGAGCCCGATCAGCGCCCGCGCCGCGCGGTACTCCTTGCGCGTGTCATGCCCGCCCACGGTGACGCTGCCCGAGGTCTGGACCGCGATGCCGCAGATGGTGGAAATCAGCGTGGTCTTGCCCGCGCCATTGGGCCCGAGAAGGGCGATGATCTCGCCTTTCCGGATGTCGAGGCTCACGCCGTTCAGGGCCGTGAACCCGGTCTTGTAGGTCTTCACGAGATCGCGGACCCGGACGATCGGCTCTTCGGTCATGGGTGCCCTCCCCGGCTGCGCGGACCCTAGCGGGGTGCGGCGCGATGTCCAGCGCGCCCGCGCCGCGTCAGCGCACGAGCCAGCCGCCGTCCACGGGGATCACCGTGCCGGTGACGTAGCCCGTGCCGGGCGCGGCGAGAAACAGCACCGCGGTGGCGAGGTCCTCCGGCACGCCCCAGCGCCCCACGGGGATGCGGCCGAGGATTTCCGCCGCCCGGGTACCGTCGGCGCGCAGGGCCTCGGTGTTGTCGGTCTCCATGTAGCCCGGGGCGATGGCGTTCACGGTGATCCCGCGCGGCGCCAGTTCCGTGGCAAGCGCCCGGGTCAGACCCACGATGCCGTGTTTCGACGTCGTGTAAGACACCACCCGGATGCCGCCCTGATAGGACAGGACCGAGGCCACGTTGATGATCCGCCCGCCCCGACCCATGCCCGAGGCCGCGGCCTGCGACAGGCGGAAGGCGGAGCGGAGGTTGACGTCCATCACGCCGTCCCAGTCCGCGAGCGGGAAGTCGGCGAGGTCGTGGCGCCGGATGATGCCCGCATTGTTGACGAGGATGGAGACGGGGCCAAGCGCGCCTGCGACCTCGGCAAGCACCGCGTCCGCATCGAAGGTGCCCCCGAGATCGACCTCCATCCCGTGAAACCTCCGCCCCAGCGCGCGGACCTTCCCGGCCGTCTCGGGCATGGGCGAGGAGCCGAGCCCGGCGATGTCGGCGCCCGCCCCGGCCAGAGCGAGAGCAAGGCCCTGCCCCAGCCCGGTGCGCGCCCCGGTCACGAGCGCCACGCGCCCGGTCAGGTCAAAGGCGGTCCATGCTCCTGCGGTCTCTGTCATGGCGGTCTCCCGAGGGTCGGTTTCCACGCCAGAAGACCGCGCCTGCCCCTCCGCCGCAACCCGCCCCGCCGCGCGGGACGGGTGCGGCGCACCTCAGGCCGTCCGCGCCGCCGAAAAGGAGATCAGGCGCCGGCTCTTTTCGTCCCAGAGATCCTTGCCGACGCAGGCAAGGCTTTCCCGGATGGTCAGGCGCTGCACCTCGTCGAGTTCCGGGTGGTCGCGCAGCACCTCCGGCAGCCGGTAGAAGGGCACGCGGGACTGCAGATGGTGGACATGGTGCATCCCGATATTGGCGCTGAGCCAGCGCAGCGGCCCCGGCAGCACATAGTAGGAACTGCCGTGCAGCGCCGCCTCCTGCAGCACCCATTCGGGGTCGTGGTCCCAGCTCGTCTCCTCGAACTGGTGCTGCACGTAGAACAGCCAGACCCCGATCGAGGCAGCGAAAAGCGTCGTCGGCAGGAACACCAGCAGAAGCACCTCGAGGCCGCCGAAATGGCCGATGATCAGCAAGAGGGCGAGGATCGCGGCGTTGGTTCCCATCGCGCTGACCCAATAGTGCGAGCCCGCGTCCATCAGGCCGAGAGGCAGGCGATTGCAGATGAAGAACAGGTAGAACGGGCCCAGCCCGAACAGGATCAGCGGATGCCGGTAGATCCGGTAGCCGACGCGCTTGATCAGCGGCAGGGCGCGGTATTCGGCCACCGTCAGCGTGTGCACATCGCCGATGCCGCGCTTCTCCAGATTGCCGGTTCCCGAATGATGCGCGGCATGAAGCCGGCGCCAGACATCGTAGGGTCCCAGCGTCAGCACGCCGAGGGCCCGCCCCGTCCAGTCGCTGAGCGTCCGGTTGTGAAAGAAGGCAGCATGTCCGCAATCGTGCTGGATCATGAAGAGCCGCACGAGAAAGAGGGCATTCGCGAGGGCCAGGACGAGCGCGAGCGCATGGCTGACCCCCACGCTCCACCATGCGAGCGCCCAGAGCCCGACGAAGGGCACCGCCGTGACGGCAACTTCCCAGGCGCTGCGCCATGGCGACGGCTCCCGGTACCGCGCCAGAATCGCGACCCATTCCCGCGCGTCGCGGCGGGGGGGCGCGCCGATGCCGGGGTCACCGACCCGGGCGGCCTCGGTCACCGGCCCGCCTTTTTCTTGACGGCGGGCTTGGCCGGCTCCGGTATCTCGGCAGCCTCCCGCTCGAGCCGCGCGCTGCGCAGGCGGCGGGTCTTGGCGTCACGCGCCGCTGTCTCGTCGTCGATGATGCGCTTGGCCGCGGCATTGGTGCCGGCGGCCTTGGTCTCTCCGACGGAGGGCCGGAAGAGCGTGTGTTTGGTCGGCAAGTCGAAGGTCCTCTTCGTTTGTCACTTTCCCGGGCAACTGGTCGGTCGAACGGGATGGGTATCGGCGTGTCGGCGTGTCGTAGGGGCACGGGGCGGCGCCGGCCGGCGGACTCTCCGCCGGTTTTTCCGACCGCCCGGGTGCGGCTGTTTCGCGCTCTGTGGTCCGCCGGCGCATGACGGTCGAATGTCTCGCGTGTCGCATCTCCGGCGACCGTCGGCGCATCTCCCCTCGCAGTGACACGAATGAGACCATCTTGCCACCGTCGAGTACACACTTTGTGCAAACGGTCGCAGCGTCGCGGTTGTCGACCACCTCTCTGGTCCAGCGTTTGGAAACTTTCTGGCTGCGGGCGCGGGACGAGGCAGTCAAGACGCTCCCGGGCGTCGTGCAGTTTCTTGCAGCAGGCCGACTGGCGCGGCAAGGGTTCCTGACGCCGCGATGCAGGGCGTCGAGGGACTGGCGAAGCGCGTCAGCGGGGCGCCGACCGGCAGGCATCCCGCGAAGCCCAAGGTCGCACAAGGCGGACCTGCAGACACCATCGCGTTCCCTTTGCGGGAGAAGCGGGTGCTCGGCCCCGGCAGAACTCCAAGTTGAAAAGGTCAGAAGCGTTCGGCGCGCCGTCGCTCCTCGTAGGCCTTGAGGTGGGTGTAGATGATCCGGTGGAACCGATCGTCGAGGCCGTGCTCCCTGGCTTTCCGGCACATGAAACCGATGATGTGATCGGCTTCGGTCGGCCCGTGGCGCTCGATGTCGCGCAGCATGGACGCCGTATAGGTCGAGGTCGTATCGTGAAAGAGATCCCGGTACTCCGAAAGAAACTCCTCCGTTGGCGCGAATCCCTCCCGCCGCGCGATCTCGGCGTTTTTCTCCAGCAGGTCGAGAAAGAGCGCAGTGCCATCGGGCGTCGACGCGATTTCACCGACGCTCGCACGCATCAGGGTCGTCATTCCAGCCACGGTCGAAAGGTGGACGACCTTGCTCCACATCTCGTGCAAGATGTCCGGCGTCGCGGTCGCGATCACCGATGTGCGGTCGAACACGGCCTTGAGCGCACGCACGCGTTCCGTATCCGAACCGTCCTGCTCTCCGAACTTGATGAAGCGCCAGTCGTTGAGATGGACGATCTGTCCCAAAGAATCCATCGTGGCGGCAATCTTGGCGAGACCGCCCAGGACACGGTCCTTTCCGAAGCGCTCGTTCAGGATCTCCATATGCGCGATCCCGTTCAGGAGCGGCAGGATTGCCGTGTCCGGACCGATCGCCGGACCGGTGATCTCCATCGCCGGTTCGAGATCATAGGCCTTGCAAGTCAGGAACACGATGTCAGCCGGTCCGTCGATTTCGTCGGGCATGATTGCTTCGACCGGGGAAGAAAAATCGCCGTATTGGCTCTTGATGCGCAGACCATCGGAAAGCAGCTGCCGCTTGCGACGCTCGCGGACGAGAAAGGTCACGGGCTGGCCACCCTCGATGAGACGGCCGCCGAAATAACCTCCGATGGCGCCGGCGCCCAGGCAGATGATGCGCATCGCTTTCTCCGCATTCTTTCGCCAGCTCGCGACCGGCAACCCGAGCCTGAGTAGCCCCGGGATCCCGGAATGTCAAACTGACATGTCAGATTGACCTCGCCGTGGGGATCTGCTTCGCTGGACCCTGGCAAATCGTCATGGGAGACAGCGATGAACGGGCAACACGGCGAAAATCCGCCAGAGGACGCGGTTGCAGCAGCCTATGCGGCGAACGACAAGCGACCTTACATCGCCGCGTGCATACAGGCGGCGCCCGTTTCGTTCGACGTCGCCCGGACACTGCAGAAGGCGGCCGATCTCGCCGCGGACGCGGCGCGGCAGGGGGCGAAGCTCGTCCTGTTTCCGGAAGCCTTTGTTTCCGCTTACCCGCGCGGCACCGCGTTCGGAAGCGTTGTCGGCGCGCGTTCGCAGGAGGGCCGCGAGGCCTTCCGGATCTACCACGAGGCCAGCATCGAGGTCCCCGGTCCGGCAGTGGACGCCCTTTCCGCGATCGCCGCGCAGAACGCGATCTTTCTCGTCATCGGCGTGATCGAGAGGGACGGCGGGACGCTGCATTGCAGCGTGTTGTTCTTCGGGCCGGACGGAGTGTTTCTCGGCAAGCACCGCAAGCTGATGCCGACCGGTGCGGAGCGTCTTGTCTGGGGCTTCGGTGACGGCTCCACGATGCCCGTCTTCGACACCGGGATCGGCCGGCTCGGAGCGGTGATCTGCTGGGAAAACTACATGCCGATGCTACGAGCAGCCATGTATGCCCAACGCATCCAGGTCTATTGTGCGCCGACCGCTGATGGACGGCCGACATGGGCCCCTTCAATGCAGCATGTCGCCCTCGAGGGACGGTGCTTCGTCCTGTCGACGAACCAGTTCTGCGTCCGCGGCGACTATCCGGCGGACTACGTCTCCGATCTGCCCGAGGACCCCCAAGCGATCGTCAGTCGCGGCGGGGCGGTGATCGTCGATCCGCTTGGGCAGATCCTTGCGGGCCCGGTCTGGGACAAGGAAGCGATCATCTCGGCGGAGATCGACCTCGCCACCGTCACGCGCGCCCTCTACGATTTCGACCCCGTCGGTCATTACAGTCGGCCCGACGTCTTCTCCCTCCATGTCGACACGCGGCCAAAGCAGGCGGTCGTGTTCGAGTGAACAGACCGCCGAAGCCCGGCCGAGGCAGGCGGAGCGCTCCCGGACCGGGGGGATCACGTCTCCTTCACGGCCGGGCCGTATGGCCCGCGCGCCGTTTCGGAACTGCCTGCAATGGCAGCACAGGCGGTGGATCCTTCCGCAGACCCCGCTCCGGCAGCGCCCGGGGGGCCTGAGCGGGCGCATTCTCCGGTCAGGTTTGAAATGTCAGATTGACATGTCAATAAGGCGTATGCTCTCGTAACCTCACGTGAGTTCCATAAGCGCGCCGGGTGAATCACGGACGCATCGCGAAGCCGGAACACCCTGACCAACCGCGCCGACAGGGGCTCACATCGAACTGCCGGACTCCCTCCCAGGCGCGCCGCGGTTGTGTCTTGGCTTGTGAGCCACGACCGGGGGCCGGCACACAGCGGAAAACCCTGCCTGGGGCGCTCCGACAACAATGCGGCACACGAAAGAGCCGCACCGATGGGGAGTTAAGTCATGAAGAGAAACACCGTCTTCTCCTTTGTAGCGGGCGCGGTTTTCGCCTCGGCATCGCTGCCAGCATGGGCGCAAACCGAAGTCACGGTGGCCGTTCCGAACCCTTCGGCCATAACCTGGGGCGCGATCTGGGCCGCGATCGGCGAGGGCTATTTTGCGGACGAAGGGATCGAGGTGAATGTCGAGTCCGTCGACGGCTCTCCGGCTGCCATGCAAGCCGTCGCGTCCGGGCAGGCCGAGATCGGGATACCCGGCCCCGGCGTCTTTCTGAACGCCGCAGCCCGGGGCGCCGACGCGGTGTTCATCTACAACCTGTTCCCCAAGAGCCTGTTCGGGCTGCTTGTCGAGGAGGGCGACGGCATCACCGATGTCTCCGGCCTCAAGGGCAAGGTGATCGGCGTCGCAACCTCGGACGGGGCCGAGGTCGCCTTTGCCCGCTCGATCATGAGCGACGCCGGCATGACGGAGGGCGCAGATTACGAGTTTCTCTCTGTCGGCGACGGCGGGCCCGCGGCCATTGCCTTCATGCGCGGCGATATCGACGCCTATGCAGGACCGCTGTCCGACGCGGCCATCCTCTCTTCGCGGGGTATCCCGCTTTTCGAAGTGACACCGGACGCCTACATCTCGTACTTCGGCAACGGCATGGTCGTCATGCGCCCCTATCTCGAGGCGAACGCGGAGGTGCTCGAGGGCTTCGGGCGCGCCGTGGTCAAGGGGGCGGAGTTCATGTCGGACCCGGCGAACCAGGAGGCCGCACTCGCGCACATGGCGGTGGGCAACCCGGCCGAGGCAGAGAATGCGGAATTCGCGGCCGCACTGCTCGGGCGCGTCGTCGACCGGATGCAGCCGCTCGGGGCCCAGGCGGAGATGGGGCTGGGCTACCAGCCGCCCGAGGCCTGGACCGCCTGGCACGACAGCATGGTGAGCTCGGGCGAAATGCAGGGTCCGATCGAAAACCTCGACGCGCTTTACACGAACCAGTTCGTCGCGGCGTGGAACGCGCAATAGCCGTGTCGGCTGTCCCGATGAATGCGTCGGCCGGGTCTGTGGAGGCCCGGCCGGCCTACGTCATTTCCCGGCTCTCCAAGCGGTACAAGGGCGGCGAGGTCGCCGCGCTCGAGGATGTCGACTTCACGCTCGCCCGTGGCGAATTCGTCGCCATCATCGGCCCGTCCGGCTGCGGGAAATCCACCCTTCTCAAGATCATGGCAGGCCTCCTGCCACCGACATCCGGCAGGGTCACGCTCGACGGAACACCGGTAACGGGCCCGCGCGAAGACATCGGGATGATGTTCCAGCAGGCCACCCTGCTGCCGTGGAAGACGGCGCTCGAGAACATCGTGATGCCGATCCAGATCCGCGAAGGGCGCGCCGCGGCCCGGGCGGCGACGCCGAATGCGCTGGCTTTCCTCGATCTCGTCGGCCTGCGCAACGCGGCGGACCGCTACCCGGGAGAGCTGTCCGGCGGCATGGCACAGCGCGTTGCGATCTGCCGGATGCTCATCTCGGAGCCGACCGTCCTGTTGCTCGACGAACCCTTCTCTGCGCTTGACGAACTTGCGCGGGACTTTCTCAACATGGAACTGCAGCGGATCTGCATGGAACGCCGGGCCACCGCCTTCCTCGTCACCCATTCGATCCCCGAGGCCGTGATCCTGTCCGACCGCATCGTCGTCATGCAGTCCCATCCCGGCCGGGTCGCCGAGATCATCGATATCGACCTGCCCCGGCCACGGACGCTGGAGATGATCAACACGGCCCGGTTCGGCGATATCGTGGCCCACATCAGGAGTCGGTTCGACAAGGAAGGATTTCTCTAGATGTCCGACGACGCGAGGGGCGCCACGCACCGCCCCGACGATACGGTCTGGGTCGAGCGAGACCCCTTCATTGACCGGGTTCCGCGCCCGGTCGCGATGCTGTTCGTGCTGTTCGTCATCATCGGGATCTGGTGGGGCCTCACCGCGTCCGGCCTCGTCAGCCCCATCGTCCTTCCCACCCCGATGGAGACCTACGACGACCTGATCTTCGTCGGGACCAACATCATGGCAGGCGGCTACGTCCTCGAGGCGCTGTGGACCACGACGCGGACGGTTCTCTATGCCTTCGCGCTGTCGATAGGGCTCGGCTTCACGCTCGGCGCGGTGGTCGGCGAGACCAAGTTCGGCGAACGTGCCCTGATGCCCTACCTCGTCGCGATAGACACGATGCCCAAGGTCGCCTTCGCGCCGCTCTTCATCGCGTGGCTGGGCTTTGACATCGCGTCCAAGGTGGCGCTCGCGACCTTCATGGCGACCTTTCCGATCGTCGTCGCCACCGCATCGGGCCTGCACGCGTCGTCCGAGAACGAACGTATGCTGTTCCGCTCGGTGGGGGCGAACCGGTTGCAGACGCTGGTTCAGCTCAAGATCCCGAACGGGCTTCCATATTTCTTTACCGGTCTCAAGATTGGCTGCGTCGCGGTCATGGCGGGCGCAATCACGGGCGAGTTTCTCGGCGGCGGCGAGGGCATCGGAGGGCTTATCCGTGTGGCGGCCTCGCAGCTGAACACCCCGAGGGTCTTCTCGCTGATCATCTACTTGAGCTTTCTCGGGCTTGCGTTGTACCTCATGGTGGCGTGGACGCAGCGGAAGGTCGTTTTCTGGAGCCGTTCGAGTGTGGCGGGGACTCTCCAGTAAGCCCGGTGGCAGACTGGCCCGCCCCGCCGATCGACTGGTGGGAGAAACCATGTCGGCGATAGGACGTTCTCCTGGACGCATCGAGCACGGGGCCGATTGATGAGCGAACCGAGGACCGCGACCGAGCAGGCCTATGCCGGTATCGTGAACCTGATCCTCACCGGGAATTTGCGGCCTGGAGAGCGTACCTCGGTAAAGCTGCTCGCCGGGCGGCTCGGGCTCGGCCGCACCCCCGTGAAGGAGGCAATCACGCGCCTTGAGACCGAAGGCGTCTTCTCCGTCGCCGGCCGGAGCGGAACCACGGTCAAGGGTATCGACGCCGAGGAAGCGCGGCAAATCTTCGCGCTGCGCCAGATGCTGGAAGACTTCGCGGCCGCCGAGGCGGTCCGGAACATCGAGCCCGCGGAGATCGAGACCTTGAGGGAACTGCTCGGCGAACTGGCGGAGACCTCCCTCGGCGAGAGGCATGGGCTGGTATCGGCCGCGCGTTTCGTCAGGGCCAACGTGGCATTTCACGCCGCGATCGTCGCGGCAGCCCACAACCCCAACCTCGACCGGCTCTATGCGCAGATCCAGTTGCAGGTCCAGATCGTGTCCTATCTCCTGTTGCGCGGCGATAACGTGGATGCCGCAAGGCTGCGTCAGAAGGAGCACGAGGCCATCCTGGAGGCACTCGAAACGCGCGACGCCGAGCTCCTCAGGCAGCGGCTCAGGGCCCATTCCGAAGTGACCGAGCAGGAAATCCTCAGGGCGCTGGATACGTCCGGCGAAGATGCGGAAACTCCGGACACGGTGGAGACGGTTCTCTAGAACGCGCTGCGGCCACGTGACGTGATGGGCACTGGCGACCGCGTTGTGCGGAGCAGGAGCAAAATACGCGGATCTGTGCCGCAATCATGGCAAGTGGTGAGGGCTGGCATGAGCCCGAGGCGGCCCCGCATCTGAAGGTCCGCTTCGGGCGCTTGGAGCGGCCGGCGTGCCGTGCCGGCCCGCAACATGGCCCGCGTCCAGGCCCAGCACGCGCCGGATACGGTGCCACATGGACGGTCGCAGGAGCTGGCCAACGAGCGCCGTCGGCTCGGCTATACGAGGCGTCATGAAGGACGGCGGCCCCTATTGCTTCCACAGTGCTTCCACAGGCGCCGGAACCGCAAACGCCGCCCCGGAGGGCGGCGTTCAAGCGTTTGATATCGAGTAGGATTCTGGTTGCGGGGGCAGGATCAGATCATGACTTGCAGAGCACGCAAGTAAAGATGGTTGCGGGGACAAGATTAAATCTTGACTTCTTCGAGCAGCAAGCAAAGTCCTACGCAAATTCGGCAGCTTGCATAAGCAGACTATTCAAAACCGTAGCATAATCCACGGATTTGCTGCGCTCGTCGGCAGTCGTGAATCTATATGCGTCGGCGTGGCGTGGTGTGATCGAAAACACGACACAGGCCCGGCTCGATCACATGCAGGCGCTTACCGTCCAGCTGTTGGGTGCCAAGTCTTCTGAAGAGTTTCTCGTGGCGTTTCGTAGAAAGGCGCGGCAGGGACGAAACGTTCACCGCGGAGTATGTTACCCTCACGAAACTGCAGAAAAAAGCCCGCGTGAAAATGGACCGGGATCTGGTGCACGCCGGCGCCCCACTCGTGCCCGTCGCATCGTGCGAAGATCTGCTCGACAGCCAATCCACTCAACCCTCAGCGTAGCACGTAGCGCTTATGTGAACTTGGGTGCACATTGTCGGTCCAGCCTTGCCCGCCCAAGGACACCGGTCCGTGCTCTTGAAGCCGATGAAGACCCCGACGGGAGGATGGGCTGGCGGGCCTAGCGTCGAACCACATCCAACGAGGAGGCGTTCCGGCCGGGGACGTTGGTGTGCAGTGATTCCTAGCGGTGTCGATGAAACCTGACGAGTTGATGATGTCAGGCGACCCGGCGTCAGAATCGCGTGAACCGTGGTAGGTGGTCGAGTCCAGCCGCTCTAGACACGCCTGAGCTGTCCCGCCGCCACGAAGGGCGCGACCGTAAAGCAGGGGAGCAGTGCAAACATCAAACCCGCCACGGTCATGTCGCGAACCGCCATGTTCGTGTTGACAAGGTGGCGTGGCTTTTCGCGAAGGTGCGCCACTTCGTTGCCACGTGAAACCTCTGCTAGCGGTTCAGAAAAGGCGACAAGCTACTCGAGGCGCAGAACTGACGGATGGCAAGGGGTGCTGTGCGCCCTAAGAAGGCGCGGGGCGACTTAGAAGCCGTAGTTGATCTCGCCCAGTCGAGAGTCCGGCCCGCCAACCTTCCCCAGCGAGCACGACCCCACGGTCCCCAACCGCACACTCACGACCGCAGGCGGCTTAGCGGCACCTCACCGTGCTCTGCTATATTGACGAAGCGGCGTTTTGAATGTACACGCAAGGGCTCGGCGCAAACTGTCACGCCGCACATAGCGCCCTGTTCGCGCACCTTCGAACTCCTTCGTTGGATCGAGTTCGCTTTCCGAGACCCCGCTCGGTCTGAACAGCGATGTTCAGACATGATGGCCATTCCGAGGAACAACATGACAGACTACAGCCGAAAATATTTGCAGCGCGTCGTCGACCAGGTGGCTCAACGTTTCGCCAATGGAGAGACTGATCTTCTTTTCGTCGCCAGCTTGAACGATGCGAAAGAAGACCTGCTCGGACGCTTGATGCTTGCGAGCGCGTTTGCTGCACGAGACGTGGGCGAGCCTATCGCGCAGTGGCGAGAGCGCCAAGGCCGCAGGATCGCGCATGCATACCACCATGTACTGGACGATGCAGTCGCTGTACTTAATCGCTCGGGGAACGAAAACCTCAGTTCTCTCATTGCAAGCCTCGAGGCCGACGGTATCCGAGGACTTTCCGGCAACGCAGACGCGCTCTCGACAGATCCTTGGACTGACGTTCCGACTTTCAGACCAATCCACCGAGCTCCCGCGACATGGGCTGGTGTTCATGGGACCGCATTGAGCCCGAAGCTCGAAGACGAACGAATTCGGCTTCTGTCGTGCGTTGTAGACTTGGATCTTAAGCTACCTGCCGATCAGCGCGGAGCCCATATGAGCCGCATGCAATCAGCACTTCTCGAGACAGAGAAGGACACGTACGCAGATGTCGAAGCCTATGTGCGGGCGATCGGCAGCGCCGTTTCCAAAGGTCAGCCAAATGTCGGCGTGAAACTGAGGCTGATGGGCGAGGTGCGGTTTCCGATCGTGTCTTATGTTACTAAACGCCCCTCAGCGGTGCGAGGAACGATCGAGATCGATCTGGAACTCGATGCTTCTGGTTCCGTAGACCGAGTGTGCAAGACGCTTGAGTTGGATATTGCCACTGCCTGTCCCTGCACGCTCCGATACAGCCGCCTCTCAGGCGCACGCGACCTCGGGCTTGCTAAGCCCGATAGTATGCCACCGACATTCACGCATTCACAGCCCGGACGAGTGCGCATGCGGGTGGAACCCAATCTTGGTGCACGGGATGTCGGTTTCACGGACATGATCCAAGCGGCCGGCACGGGAACCCACCTTCGCGAGATGGTCCTCAAACGCCCGGACGAGCATGCTTTGGTGGAACGCATACATCGCCGTCCTCAGTTCGCGGAGGACGTGGTGCGTTCAGTCGCCATGGAACTTGCTGCCTATGCAGATGAGGAGACGTCGATCGAGGTTAGCGCAGTGCTCGACGAATCGATCCACCCCCACAAGGCCGCCGCTTCAATTGCAGGCTTAGCTCGTAACTTCTGGCAGACCGATGCATCTGCGACCGTCGGTGCGCCATTAATCGTTAACTGTCGTAGCGAACCCTGGCGCGTGGAGCGTCGTGCGTTCACCGAACCGTTTGAAAAGAAGAATCTCGAACGGTTCGCTGCGCGGTATGGCAACCCGTCCAGCAAGGACTGCAATGCAACGGTCTGGCCCATCCAGCCACGTACTTCGCTGGGCACGTTTTCCGAGACAGACGGTGAAGCGAGACTGCATACCGATGCGCAATACAGGGCCGATCCGGAAAGCTCGTTTGTCCTTGTATGTGAGAAGCCCGCGAAGGAAGGGGGCACGAGCATTCTTCTCCCTGCGGAAAAGGCAAGGGCGATCGCTCTGGACCATCTTGGCAAAGACGGCTTGGATGCGCTGACGCAACCCCTGTGGCAGTGGACGGTACCCGAAGTCTTTCGGAAGCCAAACGGGCATACGGTTTCACCTGTTGCTCCAGTATTCGAAGCCGGCGGGGCCATGCGCTGGCGATTCGACAACCTTGCTGTCTTGTCCGACGAGCTGATGGACATAGCCGCCGCCTTCGACTTGGCGATCAATACGTCCGATGCGGTAGTGCAGGTGGATCTGGAAGCAGGGGACGTCCTTCACTGCGACAACCGCTACGCGCTCCACGGTCGAACGACGTTCACCGACCGTGCGCGCCTTCTATATCGGATCCGATTGACATGAAATCTCAGTATGTTGATCGGTCCCTTGAACTTCTGATGGCCGTGCCGGCCCGCTCGCAGCATGAGCGTGATGCGTGGATTTGTAGAGGGCTGACAGAGTTTGGGTTAGTCGTGGAGGCGAGTGGGGGGCCTCCGGAACATCTGGACAGAGCCGTTTACCATGCACGTCTGCAAGAGGCACCGAAACGCTTCGCAGTCCGATTGGCCGGGCTGCGAAGCAGAACAGGCAATGTACCCACATGGTACCCGCATCCAGTAGAAACGGACGGCGATGATCGAGTGTCGGACGCAGCTACTGTCAGCGACGCAATAACTATGCTGCGGTTTGCGGATGGTATTCGCCAAGGTTCCTCTGTCGATCCCGAGATTATATCCGCATTAGGAGGAGCAGGAGAGCGCGCATTTACGGAGTTCGAAGCTTGGAGGCCGACGCGGGGGCAAGGCGGACGTCCGCGCTTCCTTGAAATTGCTGACTTAAGTCCAGACCACTTGTGGCGGGGTTGGATGATGACGCCGTCTGGTCCCACCATGGTGGTGGCCGACGAACGGTTGTCGCCCAATCAGATGGGCGTATGGTGGGGCGTACATAATGGAACTCACCTCGACCATCTTTGCGCCGGCCCTTCCCAAGCACCGCACCCAATCGAGTATGGCTGCGGGCTCCTGACGGCCGAGGCCCTCGCCATGTCGGCCGAGCTCCTGGCCGGTGCCGAGGCGTCGATCGAAGGGCGCGTAGAACTTTGCAGCGTTATATCTGATGGTCTGGTTGAACGGGTCGGTCGATTGGTACTTCCACCACGTCTGGGTGCTGATCCTCTTTATATGGCAGCAATGAAGGCCCGAAGCGACGAATTCGCCAGTTTGCCTACACTTGCCGAGGCTTATGTCCGCGGGTGCCTCGACCTCATCCGCCGCCACCATGCAAATCCGCTCATTCCTGAGGAGATCAGTTATGCGTTCGAACAGCGTTGGCAGGAAGCCTCGATGAAAAGCTCCTTGGTCGAGCGCTTCTTGCGCGACGTGAGAACACGGGACAATGGCGATAGCCGAGGCGCCTGCGATGATCGATCTTGAGAAGTTAGGGGAGTATCTCCAGCCGCCTGGCGCCATGCTCGGGGTCAGTGAGATCGGAGCGATCGCTGGAGCAATTGCACGTTCCGCAAATTCCGATGGCGACGTCTTCAAGCAATTCCCAGGCCGATTCCGTGAAGCAGGGTATAAGGATAATGAAGCCTACTGGGTTCCTTCTGAACGAAGCAACGGTGCTTGGAGAAGAACCACCCCACTTACGATCGCCGACATCGCGGACGAACTGGTCAATCTGCTTCGAAGTGGCTCGCATCAAAACCAGACTGATGCGGATGTCGCAAAGATATTGGCCGTGGCAACCAGCGCGGCTTCGCGCCTGGTGGCAGCAGCGAACGATGCTAGTCGGCATGAGCCGCGGACGGTTCCGGCGGCATGGGCGACTGGCGCGCCCGTGCGCGAAGTGGAACGGGCGGATGGATCATGGGTCCGTCTGCGTGACGGAAAGCAACTAATCGACGCTTCCTCAGGCTTGTGGAATGTTCCGTTGGGTCACGGACACCCTGCGCCACTGGCCGAGTTCATAGCCCAGTGCGCCATCGGTCCAACTCTAAATCCGTTTACTCAGACCTCGGCGGTTCTCGATTCTCTTTCGGAACGGCTTACGAGTCTGGCGGATCTACAGGGTGGCCGCGTGTTCTACTGTTCCTCTGGCTCGGAGGCAGTCGAGGTAGCACTTCGACTTTCACTCGCAATCTGCGGGCAGGAAAGTGCGGTATGGGCCCAGCCGGGCGCGTTTCATGGGGCTAGCATGGGGGCAGCGATGCTGACATCGTTTCCTTCCGTCTGGCGTGAGTTCATGCGCATGGAGCGGTTCGTCAAGCATGCTCCGCCGAATGCCTGGAAGGCACCAGGCATCGGCTTTTTCGAACCAATCCGCATAGGCGGCGGTGTATCGCGCACCACTGGACAAGACGCACTGCGTTCGTTTCACGCTGCGGGCGGCCTGCTAATCGCCGATGAGATCGCCTCCGGTCTCGGCCGGACATACTGGCCTCTCGCTGCCCGACAACTCAACATACCGTATGACATTGTACTTCTCGGTAAGGGCCTAACGAACGGTGTAGTGCCGTTGTCCTGCGTGGTCATGTCGTCCGAAGTCGTCGAACGCCTCCGCGATCTCGGCACCGACTTCGGGCACACGCACTCGAACCACCTCGGTGGCGCTGCGGCAGCTCAAGGGGCTCTTGCTGAACTTGAGGGGTTGGATCACAGCCGATTCGGAACAGCGCTAGCTACGGCTGTTTCGGGTGTCGAGCCAACGGCTAGGATAGAGGGTAGCATTGCCGCAGTCGACCTCCAGAGGCCGCACGAGCGATCGGTGGTCGATGAGTGCCTGTACGAAGCCGGGTTGGCCATCCACCTTCCGACCGTAGCGCAACATGTCCGCCACCTTACCATAGCGCCACCGCTGACGACGGATGATGCGACCCTCGCCGAACTCGCTATTCGGCTGCGCTATACCCTTGAACTGTTGGACGCGCGACCATGAGCATCGTTGTGGTCGGGGGTTCGTCGGGCCTCGGGGCCGCACTCGCAATGCATCACGATCAGCGGGGGGACCACGTTGTCGCAACGGGTCGCCGAATCGACCGCATACAATCCCACCTGAGGAACGGTGGAACGTCTAAGCTGGTTAGGAACGATCTCAGTAATCTGGACGCCGTGTCCATGCTCGAACCATACTGCCGTGACGCCGACATCGTCTATTATTGTGCGGCAGTGGCCGATCCACACCCTATTCGATCGATCTTCAGAGTGAATTTTGAGGCGTTCGTCGAACTTTCAAAGGCGATAGATCGAAGTGGTTTGACGATCGTTGCGATCTCGTCGCTTGCGGCAGTGGTGCCATTCGTAAACATCCCGGCATACTGCGCATCTAAGGCTGCACTGGAAACGTGGATCGAGGCCAGCCGAAAAAGCATGCTGTCTCGTATAGTTGTCGCTCGGCCGGGACAGTTCACTTCTGAACTTTTTGAGAAAGCAGACGCCTTCGATCCCAAATGCGTACCAACGGAGCTCGCGGCAAGACTTGCAGAAGATGTCCTAGCACGGCGGCGTCTGTATTACGGCGGAGTACGCGACCGAGCAGCAGGCATCGGAGCGCACATTCTCGGTGGACATCGAGCCCGCAGATGGTTCCTCGGCATTTAATCGTGAAACCGAGGCAAAAAGTCTTGGAACGGCATCTCTCAGCGCGTGCTTTCGGGGAGACGCACGTACTTTTGAATGCACGCAGTTTCGGCTTGGCCACTAACGTCGGAGCAAGTATTCCAATGCCTCATCGAAACTCTTTACAAGAAACGTCCCCTCCATTGCTCGGCGATCTTTGGCTTCTGCGACCGGATGGTTAGGGTGGTCGACATGGATCACCAAGCCGACACCAGCGTCAGATGCGGCTTCAACGTCGCTCTTCCACAAGTCGCCTACATGTACAGACCGGTTGGGGTCCGCTTTGAGCTGATCGAATACAAAGGAGAAGGCGGATCCATCGACCTTGTAGGCGCCAGTCTCATCCGAGAAGTAGTAGTCTGACACATATCTTCCGGCACCACTCCGCGTGAAAAGATGTTTGATGTAGCGCCCCGGAGTCATCCAGGTATCGCTCAGAACGACGACCCTATATCGCTGATCTAGAGCCTCGAGAAATCTCAAAGCGCCATTCTTCAGAACTATGCCAGATGAATGATGGGAGGCCTCGAGTCGTTTGCGGAGATCAGATACGTTATTGTTCGTATACGGGCCGCCTAGACACTGTAAAATCGTCCGACAGCGATCGTCGTTGGTAATCGGGGCGGCGGAGAGATATGAATCCTCGTACAAAGCCGCGGCAACATCGTATGCTCGCATGGCCGCCCCAGCGTTTGCTTGAATTCCATAAGCCAAGACCGCATCTTGAACCGCTTTGGTTCGGATAGATCGAACGGTCGACGAAAACTCTCTGGATTCGTCTATTAGGCATTGCCACGCAGATATGGTCAACAACTCCTTCACATCTAAACTCCGATGTCATGCTGACACTGATTCAAATCGTGAAAATTGGAACAATTCTTTGCAAGAGCGCTGCGTCGCACCGACTATCCCGAATCTCTTTTCTACTTAATTCAGATGTGACGAACGGGTAAGCCCAATGCAGCTGCGAAACTCACATCAGACGGTGGATACGATACCACCTTACTTGATAATCGCAAACTCGTGATGCCACTGCGTCAATTTCCAATCTAGGTGCTGGAGCCGTTGGTCACGTCCGTCAAGCTGGTGTAATTTCCCGGATGGCCTGAGGGCATGATCAGGCGGCTTTCGTTGTGATGCTGAGAATGGGGTCGATCTCTTCGGTGTCGATCCGGGCGAAGGCCTCGACCATCATGTAGCGGCTCGAGGTCTGCCACTCGTCATTCTGCTCGAAGAGCACGGCACGGATCGGGCGCAGGATGGAGGCCTCGTTCGGGAATATCCCGACGACATCGGCCCGGCGCTTCACCTCCTTGTTCAGGCGCTCGATCGGGTTCGTGCTGTGCAGCTTGGTGCGGTGCTGGCGGGGGAAGGACATGTAGGCCAGCACGTCGTGCTCGCTGGCGTCCATCAGGTCGGCCAGCTTGGGCCAGCGCGGGCGGAGCTGCTCGGACACCTTGCGCCAGGTTTCGCCGGCATGGGGACGGTCGGGCTGGTCGAAGGCCTGGCGGATCGCGGCGGCGACGACCGTGTGCTGACCGCGCGAGACATGCGCGAGGGCGTTCCTGATCCAGTGAACGCGGCAGCGCTGCCAAGTAGCTTCGAAGATCCGAGCGATGGCGGCCTTGAGGCCTGTGTGGGCATCGCTGATGACGAGCCTGACCCCGTCCAGGCCACGGGCCTTCAAGGAGCGCAGGAACTCGGTCCAGAACGTCTCGGCCTCGGAAGGGCCAATGCCCAGGCCGATGATCTCCCTGCGGCCCTCGGTGTTCGCAGCAACGGCGATTATGGCCGCGACGGGCACGATCCGCCCGCCCTGGCGCACCTTCAGGTAGGTGGCGTCCAGCCAGACATAAGGCCACTCGCCGGTCAGTGGGCGGTTCAGGAACTCGCCGACCCGCTCGTCGATGTCCTTGCACAGCTTCGAGACGGTGCTCTTCGAGATGCCGCTCAGCCCCATCGCCTGCACCAGCTCGTCCACCCGGCGGGTCGAGACGCCACCGATCCAAGCCTCCTGAATGACGGCGACCAGGGCCTGCTCGGAGGTCTTGCGCGCCTCGAGGAAGCCCGGGAAGTAGCTGCCCTGCCGCAGCTTCGGCACCCGCAGGTTCAGAGTGCCCAGACGGGTGTCGAGCGCGCGATCGCGATACCCGTTGCGCCAGGTCGTGCGCTCGCCGCTGCGCTCGTGCCGACCGGCGCCAATCAGACCGTCGACATCGGCCTCCATGATCAGTTGAAGGACGGCCTCGGCGATGCTCCGCAGTAGATCGCCCTGCTCATGCTTGGCCAGAAGCTCGGACAGGTCCATGTTGGTCTTGGTCATCGGGGTCTCCGTGTGGTCCGTGGTTGAAGTCGCCAAACTCCACCTCGACCATACACCTCGGTGACCACCCGGGATCACACCGTCGACGGCGCTGAAATTACACCACGTCCTCGGACGCTACCGAAGCCGGGGCCAAGGATGTGCGCTTCGACCTGCACATGCAGAAAGCCAAGCGCGGCTACGAGTAGCTGGCCACAAGCGTCCCGGAACCATGCGGGTTCTGTACAAGGGTTCTGACGCAGCTAAGCCATTGATTTGGCGTCTGACAGGGCATGACGGTCAGAATGGACCAGTCGCGAGACGCGGCTACACATGACCAAAAGTGAATCTCCTGGGTGATTTTTTCCCTCTCCAGGTAGGATCAAACTAATTTTTTGTGGTTGACTAAATCATCCAGGAACATTTATGTATGTCATCCAGGAGCGACGTTTCCCGATTTTTTAAAGGAGAAACTTTATGTACCCTTCCGCAGATGGGCTTCCCCAGCCGCTCGCCGACAGCCAGTCGCTGGATGACCTCGACGCCCTCGCGTCGGATGGCGATGTCAACGAGACCCCCTTTAACGTGTTCATTGGGCACAACCTCGGGCATCGCGTGTTCACGATGTCCGTGCCGTTCCGGCAGTTCTACGAGATTTCGGATGTCGCGAATGATCGTGAGACGGGGCCGGTGGCGCAGCGGCCCCTCGATGCCAATCATGCACGGAGTCTCGCCAAGTACATGCTGCGTGGGCTAATTTCGGCCGCTCAGATGCGGCGAAAGATCCAGAACAAGCCCGAGGAGCCGAGCTTCGCTCTCGTACTGGATGCCCTCGGCAACCAGCCGTATTTCTCCTTGCAGCCGATCGTCTGCAACATTCGCAACATCCCTTACGGAGGGAACGGGAATGGCGGCATTCGTGGGATGCGACTGCAGACCCAACTCGGCGAGACCGCGAGCTTCAAGGTCTTCCTTGCTGAGCGCCACACTCTCTGGGTGATCGACGGACAGCACCGCCGTGCAGGAGCGGAGATGGTGATGTCGTTTCTGCAGACGTTGAGGCAGAGCGGACGGTATCCTGCGAAAGCGCCCATTCTCTTCCCTGACAAAGGAAAGGAGGTTTCTCCTGAAGAGATGCAGGTGTGGAACGAAGCGTACGAGGCGGCTCGGTCCTATGCCACCCTCACGATCGAGGTTCACCTGGGGCTCAGCGTTGACCAGGAGAAGCAGCTCTTCCACGATCTCAACAAGCTCGGAAAGAAGGTGAGCAGCAGCCTCGCCCTTCAGTTCGACAGCTCCAATCCAGTGACGCAGTTCATCAAGTCGAGTCTCGTGGCGAGCGGTGCCGTCCGAGCGAGCGACACGGACGTCAAGGACTGGTCGGCGGACCAGGGAGAGCTCGCGATGAAGGACCTAGTGGCCATCAACTCCATTGCATTCCTGAACAAGTCGAATGCATCCGGCGCTACGCCTGCCGTGGTCGAGCCACGCTGCGAGGTCGTGGAACGCATGTGGCACCAGATCAGCCAGATCCCTGGGTTCGGGGAAAAGGGTGCGAAGGAGAGCACCGTTGCTGCCCAGTCTGTCGTTCTGAAGGCAATCGCGAAACTGGTTTACGATCTGAACTTCAGCAATCGACGGCCTGATGCTGCGGCTCAGTACTTCGATCAGCTGATGGAGGCGGTCGAGCTCATCGACTTCTCTCACGCCAATCCGATCTGGCGCTACTACGAGCTCGATGATGCAGAGGTCGAACGCTACGGACTGCAGGATCTGTCGGCCTGGCTGCCCGATGGCGAAGGGAGCGCCAATCGCGATATCGGCTCGTTCCAGAATGGAGCGATGCGGTTCGGCGCGAAGCACAACGATATCTATCCCATCATCGGCGACATGATCCGTTGGCAGGCCAAATTACCCAGTCGGCACAAGTGAGCAGAAGCAGGCCTGGCCCCAATCGATTCTGGGACCAGGCTTAATGTTTTTGGCATCCGATAATGCCCGTTATGTGATAGTATAAGCATATGGCTGATCCGATATCCAATCCATCCGCCTTTGAATTCGCCAAGCTGCTTGTCCCTGCTGTCGTCTTGCTCATGATGCTCCATCCTACTCAGGAGTTGGAGCCTCCGGCAAACCCGGCGCGGTTCAGAAGCCCGGTGTAGACAACCAAGAGGGAGGGGGCTGTATGATTGAACTTGGAACCATACTCGGCCTGTTGGGGCCGCTCGCCAAGAACTGGACGCAGCCGGAAGTTGTGCCGCTCGATCCGATCTCAGACATAGAGAACGAGCCGGCATACCAAGAACGCAAGGCGACAGGCGCACGGTTTCGATGGGTCATCGAGGGTAAGCTGAGAGCACGCGAGCGGGAGGGTTGGAAGCCGTTCTATGACCGCGACGGGTTGCAGCGGCCAACGGTCTACGTGGACAGAAAGCGTGAGCTGCTGTTGATGGTTAAGGACAGCGGCTCAACATAAGAACCCCTATCGGACATAGGCTAGCCGGCCATCTATTTGAAGGACGAACGACTCCATGACCTCAAGTCCTCGGCACCAGCACACCAAATGCCACGATGGAGCAAGCTACCATTCTTGTGTCTGACAAGACCAAGCGGAATGTGACTGACCTGCCTCCTGCAATGCTGCTCGGCGCCACTTTCCCTTGCGGGCACTGCCTCGTCGCTTCCCGACAGAAATCTGGCACACGAAGCAGTCTCAGGATCTGGGTATGATCGGAACCATCACGTAGCCCGGATCCTTCGGGTCGATGTGGAGCGTCGTCGTACCACCGAAAACCTCGGGCGGCCGGTCGCGGGGGTCGTCGTGCAGGAAAGGTCCGCAGCCGCGCAGTTCGTTCTTGAAATTCGAGAGCCGCGCCCCGGTTGTCTCCTGCCAGATGTAGTCCCGCCCCAGTACCGACAGTGCGATGCGATAGCCCTTCGGGACCACGATGCTGGTTGGCCAGATCTCCACATCCAGATCTACCGGATCGCCGGGGGTCAGCATCTGGCGCTCGTCATGGGTGTGATAGGGGCGGAAGGGTTCGGACAGGGCCGGGTCAAGCTTGCGATGGGACGCCCTCAGCCAGCCCTGGGCGATGGGGGTGTGCGGGTCGATGGCGCCCATGAAGGTGATCTCGCGCAGATCGGCGGTGAATACCCGCAGCACCAGGAAGAGATCGGCATCCTCCGTGCTGGAGGATACGCGTAGGCGCGCGGCGGAGGGGCCGGTGATCTCGGTGTCAGTCTCCATGGGCTCCGACAGGAAGGTCAGCCCATCGCCCATCGCCTCGAAGGGCAGCTCGGCCGGTGTCTTGGGCGGCGTCAGGGACAGGGTCTGCCGATGCGGGTCCAGGTAGAACTTCGTCCAGTCGGTTGATGGCATCGGCCAGGCCTCGTCGAACCGCTCCTCGAAGCTGTCCACGTGCCGGACCTGAAGCTGCAAGCGGGGCCGGTCCGCCCAGCCGTTGTCCTTGCCCTTCAGGAAATGGTCGAAGAACTGCAGCTGAATCTCGCGCCCATAGTCAGTGTAGAAATGGGTCCAGTGCTCAAGCCCATGAGCCTCGAGCCACTTTTCGGTCGAGGCGGCGCGGTAGAAGCCCTCGAAATTACCTCTCGGATGCAGCCCCTGCCCGCCCCAGTTCGCCGCCGACAGGAAGGGCACGGTGACCTTGTCCCAGTCGGGCGAGCGGTCGCGGTGGTAGGCATCGTCGAGCGGATGGTCGAGGATCTCGTCGCCGAAGCTGCAGCGGTTCGCCGCCAGCTCGGCGTCGGACATGGCCTCGTCGCCGCAAATCAGCAGGCCGCTGACCTCCGAGCGACCGCCGCGCTCTCCGAGGCCGTATTGCACCGTGCGCACCTGCATGTCGTACCAGTTGGCCCAGAAGGTCGACAGGATACCGCCATGGTGGGTCATGTCGCGGTACCAGTCGGCAGAGCCTTCCCAGATGCACATCGCGGCGAGATGCGGCGGCTGGGTCGAGGCGACGTGCCACTGGTTGATGCCGTAATAGGACACGCCGTTGATCCCGACCTTGCCGGTGGACCAGGGCTGCACCCCGGCCCATTCGATGCAGTCGTGAAAGTCCTTCGTCTCGCGCGGGGAGAAGTGGTCGACATACCCCGGCGAGCGCCCGGTGCCGCGGCTGTCGACGCGGACGATGGCATAGCCCTCTGGCACCCATTTCTCGGGGTCCACGACCTCCCAGTTCTGGTGCAGGTTGGTGGAGCCGTAGGGCACGTCCGGGTGTTCGGCCACCATGCGGTTCCAGGCGGAGGGATAGCCTTTCTGGAACGGCAGCCCCTTGGCATAGGGGCCGTAGGTGATCAGCACCGGGTAGCGTCCCTCGGTCAGCGGGCGGAAGACATCCGCGCGCAGCACGATCCCGTCATCCATCTCGATCGGGACGTCCCAGTCGATGGCCATCCCCTGCTGTTCGGTCGTGAATGTCATGGTCGGACCTCGCTTTGCGCCCGTGTCATGGTGGCGCGTCCTTTACGTTCATCGGCGGTGCCCTGCGGCTGCGTCTCCGCGGCAAACGCGCGGGCCGGGCACGGGGCCCAGCCCGGCGCAGTGCTCAGTCCGGGACCCAGGCGGTCAGGTCGAGCAGCTGGTGCGCACCCGGCACCACGAGGGGTCCGTTCAGCATCATCGTGGTGGAGGCGGGCTTCACGCCCGGGAAATGCTCCGCCCATTCCGCGATGGATTCGGCGAACCATTGGCCGTCGTCGTGGAAACAGGCCCGGCGCACGACATTCTCGAGACTTGTCCCCCCGGCTTCGCAGATCGCGGCCACATGCTCGAGGATGCGCTTCATCTGGGCGCGGGCAGGCTGGCCGTAATAGGGAAAATTCGGATGCCGGTTCAGCCCCTCTGGCAGGACACCGTTCTCGTCCGCGCCCATCAGCTGGCTGAGGAACAGGAAGTTGCCGGCCTTCATCGCCTGCGGCTCGTGGCTGAAAGGCTTCGGCGCCTTGTCGGTGTAGACCGGCTCGGCGGTGATCGAGGCATCGTTGGCCAGCAGGGTCAGCGCCACCTCCACGCGGCTGCCCTTGCCGCCGAGCCCCATGTAGGGGATCACGCAGCGCGCGGGCGGGTTGTCCGGGAACCACTTCTTCCAGACACGCTCCATCCCGTCGTAATCCGACGGATCGCCGATATAGACATCGGCCTTCACGGCTCGGTCGAGCGAGGTACCCGCCGCCTCGGCGATGCGCGACAGCTTCCACAGCACGAAATCGGTCTGCTGCTCGATCTCGGAGCCATACCAGACGAACGGGTTGATCCGGGCCTCGGGCGCCAGCGCGCTTTCGGCGCCGCGCCGCACCTCGGCGCCGTAGTCACCCTTCCAGTCCACCGGGATCTCGCCGGCGAGAAAGACCCAGTCGCCCCTGCGGATCGCAGGCGAGTAGCCCGCCAGCGGCGCGGGCACGTCGTCGGGGGTCGGATAGCCGGTGCTTTCGCCCTCCTCGATCAGGATCATGTCCACCTCGACCAGGGCGCCGCGCACCGGCAACTCCTTCATACCCATGCCGGTGGAGGCCGGGCGCGGCTCGAAAATGTAGTCGTTGCGAGCATCGAGATAGTCGGTGATCGAAATCCGGGGCCAAGTGTTGCCCTCGGCGAATTCCTCCAGCGTCGGGTATTCCGAGGTGAACCACTGCCAAATGCGCACCGCATCCTTCGACATGTCCATGCCGGCGACTTCGACGACCTTCTGGATGTTCTTGAGCAGGTAGTGGGACTGCCACTTCAGCCGGCCCTCGATATTGGGGTTGGGCGGTTCAGCCTCGGGGGCGATCCCGGTCTTGAAGTCGCTGGCAAGCTGGCCCGAGATGAACAGCCAGCCACCGGCCTTCACCGCTGGAGAGTAGGGCATCAGGGGCTTCGGACCATCGTCGGCCCAGATGGCCTGCGGGGCCTTGGATGTCTTGTCGGTCATGGATGTGTCTCCTTCCGGGTGGATCGCGAAATGGCGTGGATCCTGCCGCGGGCTCAGGGCTGCTGGAGGATCGGTGGTGGGACGGCTAGGGGCCTTGCCGGGGAAAAATGCTAGGGCAGCGCGTTCTCCAGGATTTCGTGGTAACTGGCCTCGTTGCCCGGGATGTGTCGGCTGAACCGGCCCTCGCGCATGACATGGATGTCGTCGGCGAGGCCGAGCAATTCTTCGAATTCCGAGGTGGCGATCAGCACGACGGCGCCGGTGTCGCGGGCAACCTTGTGCAGCAGCGCGTGGATTTCCGCTTTGGCGCTGACATCGATGCCCTGGGTCGGCTCTTCGATGGCCAGGACCCGGGGGCGGCCTTCCAGCGCCCGCGCGATGGCGATCTTCTGCTGGTTGCCGCCGCTGAGCTGACCGATGGCCATGTCCGGGCTGGGGGGGCGGACATCCAGTTTCTCGATGTATTCCTCACACACCGCGCGCTCGACATCGTGGGCGCGCATCCCCCAGCGCCGCGCCGCCTCGCGGATGCGGCCCGAGAGCGCGATGTTGGCGCGCAGCGACAGGGCCGGCACGATCGCAGCCCCGCGGCGGTCGGCAGGCACCGTCAGCATGCCCTTTTCCACCGATCCGATGGGATCGTTGAGCGTCAGGGTCGTCCCGTCGACCCGCACCGTGCCGCTGTCGGCTTGGGCAACGCCACCGATCGCGCGCAGCAATTCTCCGTGGCCGGAGCCCTGCACCCCGGCGATGCCGACGATGCTGCCCGCCGGGGCGGAAAACGAGATGTCACGGAACAGGCGCCCGGCGCCGAGCCCGTGCACTTCCAGCCGGTGCGGCGCGTCGGGGTCAATGTCGCGGACATAGCCAGCCTCGGCGTGGATCGGGCGAGGCCGTTCGGCCACGTCGCGGGCGATCAGCCGCACAGTCTCCTCTCGGTTGATTTGGCCCTTGTCGAAAGAGCCGACCAGCTCTCCGTCCCGCAGGATGGTAGAGCGGTCGGCCAGGCGCATGACCTCCGACAGACGGTGCGTCACGTAGAGAATGGCGTGGCCCTCGTTGCGCAGCTGTTCCACGCGCTCGATCAGATGCTCGGCATCGGGTTCGGAGAGAACGGCCGTGGGCTCGTCCAGCACCATGATCTTGCCCGGCTGGATCAGCGCGCGAGCGATCTGGGCGAGGCGGCGGTGCGGCACACCCAGTTTCTTGGCCGCTGTCTCCGGATCGAAAGTCGCACCGACCTTTCGGAGGGCGGCCTCGACCCGGCTGCGCTCGCTCGCGGTCAGCCGGTCCCGCCGCGTGGTGCCGTCCTCGAGGCCCAGCAGGATATTGCGCCCGATCGACAGTTCCGGGACGACAAGGGTATCCTGCGGCACGAGGCTGATACCCATGCGACGGGCATCCCGTGGCGATCTGATCCGGACCTCCTCGCCATCGAGAACGATCCGGCCGCTATCCTGCCCGTGGACCCCCGTAAGGATCTTGATCAGCGTCGACTTGCCGGCGCCGTTCTCTCCCAGAAGGGCGTGGACCTCACCGGGCCAAAGCGACAGGGACACATCCCTCAGGGCGACGACGCCGGGGAAGCGTTTGCCGATCCGTTCAAGGCTGAGAAGGGGCGGAGGCGTCGACACCTGCGTCGGGTCCAGTCGGAAATGTAGGAAAGGAGGCCCGCCGACCCGTGGCCGGCGGGCAGATGCCGTTTACTGGGGGACTTCCCAGTCGGACGGCAGGATACTGCTGTCGATCCAGACCTCATCGGCCAAATCGTCAGCGCCCATAACGTCGTTCGGGATGCAGTTGACCTGCACGTTCTCCTCGCCATTGAGCGCGGCAACCGCCAGAGACAGGCCCACGTACCCCACCGAGACCGGGAAGTCCGGCAGGATCCCGTCCGCGCCGCCGTCCTGCAACGCCTCGAGGGTTACATCGGTCAAGGTGCCACCAAGATAGGTGGCCCCGCCATACTCCTCGGGGATCGACTGCGGGGCGAGCAGGAACGAGCCCACTGCGTAGATCCAGTCGACCTGCGGATTGGCTTGGGCCGCGTTCGAGAACCGGGTCAGACCTTGTTGAGGATCGATATCCGTGCTGACGACGGCGTTGATTGTGATGCCCTCCATCCCCTCGACGGCGTCGAGAAAGCCTGCGACGCGGCCGCGCGACCAGCTGGCATTGGCAGGGCCGCCCATGACGATCCCCTCGCCGCCGTCCGGCATCATCTCGGCCAGCGCCTCGGCAGCGGCAATGCCTTGGCTGTAGTCGTCCTGAACGACCTTGAGCGACGTCGTCGCCTGCGACAGGGTTCCCACCTCGACCACAGGCACGCCGTCCGCGACCGCATCCTCGATGGTGAAGGCAAGGCCCGCGGGATCGGCAGGGTTGATCAAAAATGCATCCGGCTGCCGGGTCATCGCATTCTCGAACTGGGTGATCTGCGACGCTGGGTCCATGAACCCGCGGCCGGCGCCGACGGTGATTGTCACGCCCGCCTCTGCCGCAGCCTGTTCGGCGCCGTAGATCAGGGCCTGGATATAGGGGTTCGCAAAGGACGGAACCGAGATCGCGATGGTGTAGGGTTCGTTCGCGGTGGGAACCTCCCAGGAGGCGAGGTCGTCCACGGTAAGCTGGCGGTCGCACGCCAGGGGCGTGCGTTCGGCATCGGTGAATTCAAGCTCCTGAGCGCCTGCCACCCCCGTGATGACCGCCATGGCAAGAGCACTGGCCGCCGTGTAGCGGAGTGATGTTCGTAGTGTCATCGTCTTTCTCCCTGCTGGATGATCCTTGAAATGCCGCTAGCGGCCCGATTTTCCGAAAGCATTGGCGAGGAAGCCAATTCTCCCGGAGCGCAAGTTCGAGATCAGCACGGCAAGGACCAGGACACTGCCCGTCACCATCTGCTGTACGAACGGATTGACCCCCGCGATATCGAGGCCAGTTGTCAGGACGGTGATCAGCGCGACCCCCAAGAGTACCCCGAAGAGCCGGCCGACACCGCCGCCGATCAGCACCCCGCCAATCACAGCGGTGGCCACCGACAACAGCTCGTAGCCCTGGCCGAGGCTGCCCTGGGACACCGACACGCGCGAGGTCAGCATCAGACCTGCCACTGCCGCCAAGGCGCCGCAGATCGTGTAGGCGAGGATCTGGTAGCGCACGATCGGCACCCCCGCGACGCGCGCGGTCTCGAGGCTTCCGCCAATGGAATAGATGTATAGACCGGCCCGGCTGCGTTGCAGCACGACCCATGCGAAGACCATGACGATTCCGCCGATGCAGGCCGCACTGGGCACTCCGAACCACTCGCTGCGGCCGAACAGGGAAAAGGCCCGCGGTAGGCCCACGATGGTGCCGCCATTGGCGATCAGGTCGGCCAGGCCACGGGCAGCGGTCAGCATGCCCAGTGTCATGACGAAAGGCGTGACCCGGAAGACGGCGATGCCGATCCCGTTGACCAGCCCCACCGCCGCGCCGGTCAGGATGCCGGCGCAGATCGCAAGTGGAATGGCCACGTCCGAAACCATGAGCGTTGCAGCGACGACGCTAGTCAGCCCCATCGTAGCGCCGACCGAGATGTCAAACCCCCCAACGATCAGTGCGAAGCTCTGGGCGATGGCGACGGCCAGCAGGATGCCGGCCACCCGGGCCATGTTCAGCATGGTCCCGGTCGTGGCGAAGCTGTCGGGAAACAAGACCGCGTAGATCAGGCTAAGCACGATAATCGCGAACAGGATCTGCAACTCGGCGTAGGAGACCAGTGCGCGCCTGGCGACAGCTTTCGCTGGACCGGTTCCGGGATCCTGGCTCGCCATTCTGCACCCTTCCCGCCGACGATCGTCTAACAAGTCCAAGGCATCTTCGCCTTAGTGCTGGAAAATGTTACGAACGTTCGTTCTAATTCGTCAAGGATCTGTTTGTCCGGGCGCTGCTGCGCTACGGGAACCCCCGAAACCAGCATGGGAAACGGCCATGGCGAGGCAGCAGTTACAAACCCAGGGAGCACGGTTGCCGCACGGCATGGCGCGCGAGTTGATCGTGGATGCAGCGGAGGTGTTGTTTTCAGAAGCAAATCTGGAGACGGTCAGCTTTCGTGACCTGGCCAGGAAAGCCGGCGTCAGCCTGTCCGCGATCCACTACCACTTCGGGTCAAAGGAGGGGGTCCTTGCAGAGATCTTCGCCCGTCACGCCGCGCATCTCGTCGAGCGGCGGGTCGAGTTGCTGCGTGCGATTCCACGCTCGGAGGATGGCGCGCTCCCGCTCGAGAGAATCATCGACGCCTTCATCCGGCCCGCGTTCGAGACCACTCGCGGTGACCGCAACGACCTCTTCAATCGGCTTCTAGCTCGGCTCTCCATCGAACCCAGCGATGTTGTCCGGGAGATCATCAGTGAAGCTTTCGATGAAAACGATCTGCTCTTCATCGAAGAAATCCGGCGCGCGGTAGCCGGCCTGAGCCGCGACGACGCCCATTGGCGGTTCCACTTCCTTGTCGGGTCCATGATCTACGCAATGTCCGGGTCAGGACAGTTGTCGGGACTATCGGGCGGACTTTGCGATGTCTCCAATACTGATGTGGCGATGGCCAAGATGACATCGGCTTTCGTCGCTCTTTTCGAGGCCCCCTAGGTCTACAGTTCTGGCATCTGACGTAGCGGCTTGAACGACCCCGGGTTTGCCCGGGGGAGGCTTGCGATGATGTCAGCGCGGAGCTCGTCTTGGTCGGGTGTGTCCCCACGAGCTGAGCTCAGAAGCATCACGAGCTCAGCTGCCAGGCACCTCCGAGCCAGCTCCGAACTAGTCTCTCGAGCTCTACCGGCAGCTGTCAAGGGTGAGCCAAGACCAACACAACATCCCTTCTGCGACACAATCTTGGATTGATCCGGTAAGCTGAGCAAGCACGCAGTGTTCCTGCCCCAGAGTGTCGATATATGATGCCTCGAACGGGCGTGGGACACGCCCACTGCGAGAAGGAAGACTGACATGGCGGATTATCCCGACCTCATGTGCCGCTTTCGCCTCGACGAACAGGTCGCCCTCATCACCGGCGGCACGAGGGGCATCGGTCTCGCGATCGCCCATGCCATGGGACAGGCAGGCGCACGGCTCTACATCAGCGGCCGCACCGGAGGCGAGGAGGCGGAAGCCGCTCTCCGTGCCGCCGGCCATGACGCAACCTACCTCGCGGCTGACCTCTCGGACCGTGCCGCGCCGGACTGGCTGGTGGAGCAGCTCCTGGCCCGTGCCGGCCGGGTAGACATCCTCGTCAACAATGCCGGCATGGCCATCCACGGCGACACCGTCGGCTTCTCCGACGAGGATTTCGACCGGCTGATGTCGCTCAACGTTGATGCCGTGTTCCGGTGCTGCAGGGCGGTGATCCCGGCGATGCGGGCCCAAGGGGGTGGTGCCATCGTCAACCTCGGCTCGATGTCGGGGATCGCGTCGAACATTCCGCAGAACCAGGTCGCCTACAACAGCTCCAAGGCCGCCGTGCACATGATGAGCACCAGTCTCGCCAGCGAACTGGCCCTCGACAATATCCGCGTTAACGCGCTGGCTCCCGGCTATGTCCAGACCGAGATGTCGCAAGGCGGCATGGACAATCCGGAGTGGTGGCCGATCTGGCGCGACATGACGCCGATGCAGCGGGTCGGGCAACCCGACGAGATCGCGACCGCGGCCCTGTTTCTTGCGTCGCCGGCCGCAAGCTACGTCACCGGCGCGGTGCTGGTGATCGACGGCGGCTACACCACGCGCTAGGCCGCTGGCGCGGAGAGCCGGTCCTGTCACGGGCGACGGCAGCCAGCATCGGGGACATGCGGTGAAGAAGGTCATCGTCATCGGCGAAATTCTGGTCGAGATCATGGCCGACAGCATCGGCGACGGATTTCGGGAACCCCTGCAGTTGACAGGGCCGTTCCCTTCAGGCGCGCCGGCGATCTTCATCGATCAGGTCGCGCGCATGGGACAGCCCTGTGCGATCCTCTCGACCGTCGGAAACGACGACTTCGGAACCGTGAACCTACGCAGGCTGAAGGCCGACGGCGTCGATATCTCGGGCGTAGGCATCGACCCCGAGCTGCCGACCGGGACCGCCTTCGTCCGGTACCGCGCCGACGGCTCGCGCGACTTCATCTTCAACATCCGTCATAGCGCCTGCGGGGTCGTGCCCGACGACGATGTCGCCATACGGATGATAGACGCAGCCCATCACCTCCATGTCATGGGATCGTCCCTCTCGGGCCCGGACCTGATCGCGCTCAACCTGCGTGCGGCGCGAGTGATCCGTGAAAAGGGGGGGACCGTGTCCTTCGACCCGAACCTCCGCAAGGAGATCCTGGGTACGCCCGGTTTGCGCGACGCGATGCGGGAGATCCTCCGCCTGACGGACGTCTTCCTACCCAGCGGCGAGGAGGTGACGCTGCTGACGGTCGCGGACGACCCGCAAGGCGCCATCGACGAGCTTTTCGGCCTCGGGATCCCGGTCATCGTTCACAAGCTTGGCGATGAAGGCGTTCGGTACCACGACGCAAACGGTGCGATCTCCGTGGATGCCTTCGATGTGGAAGAAGCCGATCCGACCGGGGCTGGGGACTGTTTCGGCGGCGCCTTCATGGCGCTCTGGCTGCGAGGCACGGATCCGCACGAGGCCCTGACGCTCGCGGCCGCGGCTGGCGCGCTCGCGGTCACCCGTTGCGGCCCGATGGAGGGAGCCTCGACCATGGAGGAGCTCCGCGCGTTCGTGGCGCTCAGGGCCGGAAATCAGGGGCCGGAACCGGTCGGCGATTGATGGCTCAGTCCGTTGAAGAGCTCGGCGAGCACGTGCAGTTTCGAGTTCAGACCCCCCTTGGACCGCCCGATCAGGCGCCCGCGCCCCCCTTTTGAACCGCGAGGCTCGATGCGGTCCGGTGTGCCTTCGCATGGGTCGCGTCGATCATCACGATCTCGATTTCCTGGGCCTGCGCGGCCAGTTCGGTCATGATCGTCGCGAACACGCCCATCCGGCTCCACCGCTTCCAGCGATTGTAGAGAGTCTTCTAGGCCCTCCGGATGGTCTTCACGCTAACCTTGAAGAGACGGGCGATCTCGGTCAGTGCCCGATGTTCTTCATCACGCATTCGGATCACCTCGGCCCGCTGCGCCTTAGAGAGGGCAGGGGGCCTCCCCCCGACACGGCCGCGCTTTCGGGCTGCAGCAAGGCCCTCTGGTCCGCTCCGAAATCCGCTCGCACTCGAACTGCGCGATCGAGGCAAAGACATGGAAGATCAGCCACCCGGCCGAGGTGGTCGTATCAATGTCTTCAGCCAGGGACCGGAAGCCGGCGCCCCGCGCGCTGATGGCTTCCATGATCTCCAGGAGGTCCTTCAGCGATCGGGCGAGGCGGTCAGCCTGAGACACCGAGGCGACAATCTGGTCGCAGCAAGGATCGGTGCTACCTTTTGGGCCATAAGGGAGAGCACAAAATGAACGACCAGACACCGGCCCGTCGACTGACCGCAGCAGATTTCGATCAGGATCTTCTCGACCTCTACGACTACTACGCCCATGGCAAAATCTCGAAAAGAGAGTTCCTAGACCGCGCCGGCAAGTGGGCGGTCGGCGGTCTGACCGCTGCGGCGATCCTCAGCACGCTCTCACCGAACTATGCGCTGGCCCAACAGGTCGCCGAGGACGATCCAGACATTGACGGCGAGGACATCGTCTATCCAAGCCCCAACGGCACCGGTGACATCACGGCCTATCTGGTCCGTCCAGCCGAGATTGATCCGGAAAGGCCGCCCGCAGCGGTCCTCGTGGTTCACGAAAACCGCGGCCTCAACCCCTATATCCGCGACGTGGTGCGTCGTCTCGGCAAGGCCGGCTTCATTGCCATGGGCCCCGACGGCTTGTCTTCGCTTGGAGGGTATCCCGGCACCGATGACGAAGGCAGCACCATGCAGCGCACCCTCGATCAGGGCGCACTGCTCAACGACTTCTTTGCCGGGTTCGAGTACCTTCAGACGCTCGAAGGGACGAATGGCAAGGTCGGCGCGACAGGCTTCTGCTATGGGGGCGGCGTCGTCAGCAGATTGGCCGCCGCCTATCCGGAGATGGCCGCAGGCGTTCCGTTCTACGGCTCCTTTCCAGACGCCGAGCAGGTCCCGGGCATCGAGGCACCGCTCATGATCCAGCTCGCCGCGCTCGACCAGCGCATCAACGCGATGTGGCCGCCGTTTCAGAAGGCCATGGAGGCCAACGACAAGGTTTACGAGGCCCATATCTACCCCGGCGTAAACCACGGCTTCCACAATGACACGACGCCGCGCTATGACGAGGCCGCAGCGACGCTAGCCGAGCAACGTATGGTCGCGTGGTTCCGGACCTACCTTGCGGGGTAGATCAAGGCGGGCAGACTTTCTACAGGCGCGCCGCAATGCTGAGCGACATTCAGCGATGCGGCTCGTGTCGTCGCCGTGGTGGTTCGGCGCTCGGATCGAATATTGGGTTCACATGAAGACGTTTCTGGCTCTTGCTCTGGGTGCGATCGTTAGTCCACATGCCGCCAATGCCGGGGGCTCGCTACCGACAATCACCACCCAATCCCCCTCAAGTTCGACGATCCCAGAGGGGCTTCGGTTGAGCGGCGAAGGCGTGTTTCTGGCCGACGCAGCAGAGATCATTCCGATCAATCGGGTGAGTGTCGTTCTTCTCTTGGATCAGGCACTGGTCTTCATCGATCCGGTCGGACCGCAGTCGCAGTATTTCCGCTTCGGTCGCCCGGATATCGTTGTGTTGACCAAGGCGCATCCCGATCACCTCAGCATCGACACGATGATCGGGCTTTTGCGCCGCGACACGGTGGTGCTGGCCCCGCAAACCGTCATTGATCAACTGCCGCCCATGATCTCAAACAACATTATTGCGCCGTTCGACGCGGGTGCGATCCAAGTCGTGGATGGCATTGCGTTTACCGCAATGACAGGCGGGTCAGGGGCGCCGAACGCGGCCAAAGTCTATGAGCGCACACGTGGCGACATTGGTGTCGTCATGGAAATGGATGAGACGCTCCATTATTTCTAACGGCAGAATGCGCCAATGCGCGCGAGTGCTCTGGGCTGATTCGGGATACGGAACACGGGAAATCGAAAATTCGGCTCCCGTGCTTACCCAAATAGTCCTCATCCGCAACGACTGCAGAGCAGAGCTTTGTGTCAATCGGCGTTGGATCGTGACCCTGTATCGGCGCCCAAAATTGACCCCTCGGGAGATGAGCTGGTTGAAACCTCCCCCTGCTGCCCTGGCACCTCCGAGCCAGCTCTGAAGCAGGGGCTTCAAGCTCAGGCTGCTGCCTGGGACAGCTCTCAGATAAGCAAGATTCTCCCTCTCGGGAACAACCTCGAGTTGTTTGCCAGGAGCTGAACAAGCAACCAGGGCTGGAACCTCCTTCTGCTCCCCTGGCTGCTCAGAGCGAGCTCTGATGCAGAGGCTTCAAGCTCTGGCTGCTCCTTGTAGCAGATCTCGGATCGACAGAATCGTCCTTCACGGACGCAACCGAGAGTTGTTAACCGGAAGCTGAACAATCTCTCAGGGTTGATAGCTCTCCCAGCTCGGAGCTGAGCTTCGAGCCTGCTTGCGAAACAGCTCCAGACTTCAGGGGATCTTCAGGTGACCTCGACGCCAAAACCGGTGGCCTTCAGGCTGGTGACGGGCCGAAAGGTGCAGCTCTGCGGAGCTCGAGCAGCAAAAGCGAGCAAAGCTCAGGAGTTGCCGTCTGAAGGCTAAAAGGCTCCCTAGATCCCTCTCGCGACTGTAGGCGCCCTGAACCCTGGCCGTCCAGCATCAGAGGCATCCGGCTCATCGCCATGCTCGAGGAACGGCCGCGAGATCCTTCCGGGATGAGCACGTCGACGCCGCGGTCGACGAAGTCGACGACTTACCCCATTCTGGAGATCACACCATGAACCCCCAATTCGAAGAGAAATTCTACCTCCTTCTCGACCATTTGCTCCGGCGCGTTTCCTCTGAGTGCTACAACCCCAACGTCCACAATATCGCCAAGGCCGCCGAGAGCGTCGCCAGCACCCTGGCGATCCTCAAGAGCCTGCCGAGCTCTTCTCGCACCCTCACCGAGGAAGACCGCGAGACCGCCATGACGGCCATCAGTCTTGCCATCGAATGGCTCGACGACTTGCCCGAGCAGAACCCGGACTACTCCGAGGAGGATCTCAATCGCATAGACGATCAGCGGAGATCCTTCGATCAGCTCCATCAGAAGCTGAGCCTTCCCGCCGTCTAATTTCTTGAGGTTACCTATGAATCCTGAACTCATCTCCGCTCTCTGGGAAGCCGCCAACACGCATTCCCAGATCACCCTCGGCTCTCCTCTCGACGAATCCTACGAGTCCACCGAGGAGCAGCCGAACCCCCCGCAGCCAGAAGATCCCGAGGAAGTTCTTCGTCAGGTCATCGCTTACCTGGTCGAGAGCCTCTGACCCCTTAACCCCACCTCTGCAGCAAAGGAACCTCCATGCAGATCATGCTGAACCAGGACGAGATCAACCAGGCCGTCGAAGCCTTCGTCCGCACCCAGATCAACATCGCCACTTGAACATTATGTGCGACTCATGCCGTACCTGAACCCGTCCTGAACGTTAGCGCTATCGCCGCGACGCAGCAGCTCCCTCTCCCGAAGCTTTGCTCGAGCTCTGCTCCAGTTCTGCTCAAGCTCTGCTTCCAGCCTTCAGGTCTCAGCTCCCCCAGCTGGCCGGAAGGGCCCGTTCCCCCGGTCCTGCCCCCCCATTTCCCCCTGCACAGAAGGATCACCCCCATGCAGATCACCCTCAACGAACGAGAGCTCCTCAGCGCGATCGAGGACTATGTCCGGTCCCGCATCAACATCGCCCCCAGCCAGCGCCTCGAGATCGACCTCAAGGCCGGGCGCGGCGACAACGGCTTCTCGGCCATCCTCGACATCTCCCGCAGCGCAGACCCGGAGCTGAAGTCAGAAGCTGCCGACAAGCCCCAGCTCGAAGCCGGTCTCGATGACCCTCAGGAGCCCGAGCAGGAGGCCGGGCACGCGTCGCAGGAGTCCGGACCGATTCCATCTCCCGACAGGCCTTCCATTTTCACAAAGGCAGCCGAGCGGGACCTCCCACAGTCCGGAGATTCACCCGAGGGCCCTGCCCCCAAATCCGTCTTCAGGAGGGCCACGTGATACTCGTGCGTCTCGCCGCAATTGGCTGCCTGCTGATCCTCGTCGGCAATGTCGCCGGCCTGCTTGGAGCCCTGATTCTCAATCTGGCGCTTCTCGCCCTGCTGGCTCTGGGTCTTTGGCGGAGACCTCCGTGATTTGGAGTGCCGCCGGGCCACTCGGAGCCTTGGCCTGCGGGCAGGCCCCTGCGGCGCTTGGAGAGGCCCGCAGGAGGCCATCTCGATCCGGGGCAGCCAACCAGTCAAAACGCAACTTGGCGCTCCAGCAGGCCTCTCCGGGCCGCCCTTGGGCATCCACGGGTCCGCCCTTCATGGCGGCGTTCGCAACGCATCCTCGAAGCCGAAACTCCAGCAGCAGGATGCTCGGCCCGGCCCTCGCGCGCGTCCCTAAGGGTAGAGTCTTGACTCTACTATATACATACTTTATACATTATAATAAGAGACTATTTATACTATATCTAGATAAGCATATTAGATATAGAGATATACAAAAATACCCCCCGTCGCGCTTTGCGCGACGGGGGGTATTTTTGATTAAGGGTATTAAAGTAAAGTTCAGGATATTAAAGTAAAGTCGAGTAAAGATACTAGCCTTCAGTGGATGTCTCCCGATAAGCCAAGTGAGTACGGAAGACGAGGCGTGAGAGCGAAGCTCTCACGCCGAAGGCTTTCGCACGGAGCGCAGGCTGTTAGGGAGACATCCACGGTAATTTCTAAATAGAGAGATATATATAATGTATTATAAAATATAACAGTAGAGAAAGCCTCATTTTCCCTTATTTCCCCCCTTCTTCCAATATATTCTTGATTATCAGATTTTCGGGCCAAACTTGGATATACTTATTTATTGCATTCCGCTTGAAGCGGAGCGCCTTGACGCAATTAAAGCAATACCACTTTAGCAATTTCTAATTCCGCAGAAGTCGGTGACCCTCGGGCTCTGGATCATTTAGACACAACCCAATAGTGTCATGAACTTCTGCGAATGACGTCCTGTATGCGGGATACCTGAAACCGAACCGGTCGAGTGCATCTCCAGACGAAGGAATACCCCCCTGCTCCTGGTTCGGTTACCGGTACCCGCTGGCTCCGGATCCGCTCCGAGACCCCTGGCGTCGGAGACAGCATCAGCGTCCGGAGATGTGTCGCCAACTGGTCCCGCCTATGGTCTGGAAGTCGGATTTCCTGGTTCCGCTCGCGTTTGGGGCTCTTGGCTTACGGGCCTTCCCGGAGCTGACTGGTTCCGTCAGTCTGCCTCTTGCCTGTCCGGCCCGTGTTGACCCTTGCGGCTGCGGTTCGATACTTGCGGTCAGCGGCAAGCTGCGGAGTCCGTCGGATGGAAGAAGACGAACCGAACATCGTCACCTAGTCGAAGAGCCAACAGGTGGTCATCGATGGCTACCCATTCTCGATCGAGATCTACCGTGGCGAAACCGAGGCCAGCTGGATCCTCGAGGTGGTTGATCACGAGGGAGCCAGCCATGTCTGGGATGACCAGTTCACCTCCGACAAGGACGCCAGAAACGCGGCGATCGAAGCCATCGAGGCCGAGGGCGCCGTCGCCTTCATGCGCGGCGACAACGTCGTTCCGTTCGGCAAAAGGTGAACAAGGCCAAGCAGGAGACACGTCCGAAGCTCCCCGTCCGGCTGGCAAATGCCCGGTCCAACCACCCGCACGAACTCCGCGATCCCGCAGCCAGGTGTGGGCCGAGTTTTGGTCCGTCTTTTTCCTGGTTCCTCGGTCTTGGGTCACAGCTCCAGCTGCCTTGGGGCGGACGGGCCCAGCGGAGTGATGAGACCGGTTCCCTTCCCGGTCTATAACCGCCAGAACCATCCTGTTCTCTTGGCTCCGCGGCTTGGTCCAAGCTGATGAGTCCGGCTCGTCTGGTTCGCCATCCGATCGTCGCCCCGACCAGGTCCCGGCCTCATCGCTCAGTCGACAAGATCAACGTCGTAGGCGATCAGCTTCCTGTCCGAACTCGCCAGGCGCAGGCCTTCGCAGCGGGCCTGCGCGATCAGCATGCGGTCGAACGGGTCGTCATGGTGACGCGGCAACGCGGCGGCCGCCTCCGCGTGGGTCCAGGAGATCGGCAGCGGGCGGCAGCCGGCATCGACCGCGATGTCGAAGATCTCTTCCGGCACGTCGAGCTTGCCGAGCACGCGCTTGATCCCGATTTCCCAGACGCTGACGGACGAAAGATAGAGCTCCCCCTCCGAGATGGCCTGTCTCTGGGCCTCTGACAGACGGGGATCGTTCAGGACGGCCCAGAGCAGAACATGGGTGTCGAGCAAGAGCCGCACTTACGGTGCCGTCGTCCGCTCGAACATCCCTGCAATCTCGTCATCCCCGGCGAACATGTCCTCCGGCAGCGTGAAGGCGCCCGCCATCGCGCCGATGAGCGCCCGCCCCAGGGGACGTTCCGCGGCCACGATCCGGGCCACCGGGCGACCGTACCGGGTCAGCTCGATCGCCTCGCCCGCCTCGGCACGGCGGATGAGCTCGGCAAACTGCGCCTTGGCTTCGGCAATGGCGATCTGCATCCTTGGGGCTCCTTCAAAGTGACCAACATGTAGGTCAAATTTGTGAATGACGCAAGCAGACCCATGACCTGGCCGCCTCATGTCGACGGCCTAAGAGGTTTCGGTGTTCCGAGTCCGACATTTGCTAGCGATTTCCCCTGATTTGGTCGAGCACAAACGGTGACGGCCGACGGAAACGTGGTTCAGGAAAGTCAGCGGCAGTGGACATTTGATGGGATGGCCCTCGACGCTTCAGTTTCAAAGTGCCGGTATCGTCCACCCTAGTGGCTGCGACAGGACAAAGGCGGCGCGGGGTCAGTCCGACCTAAGCGCGTCCAGCCGGTCCAGTCGGCGCATGTCGGGAAAGAGCATGCTCCACGACACGGCGATTGCGACCATTGCCACGCCACCGAAGGTCACCGCAGCTGTCGCGCCGATGACCGCGGCCATGACGCCGGCCCGAAAGCCGCCAAGCTCGTTCGAGGTGCTGAGAAAGACGAGGTTGACCGCATTGACACGCCCTCGGAGCGCGTCGGGCGTGCTGATCTGGACGAGAGTGCTGCGGATGTAGACGCTGATCATGTCCGAGGCGCCCATCACGCAGAGCGCAAGCATAGAAAACCAGAACGAGGTAGACAGGCCAAAGGCGATCGTGGACAGGCCGAAGATTGCCGTGGTTATCAGCAGTTTGGATCCTGCGTTCCGGGTGATCGGATAGAACGACAGAAAGAGGGCCATAGCGATTCCCCCGCCGGCCGCTGCCCCACGCAGGATGCCAAGGCCGGACGGACCGACCTGCAATATGTCCCGCGCGAAGATCGGCATGAGCATGACTGCCCCGCCAAGCAGGACCGCGAACATGTCCAGCGAGATTGCGCCCAGAAGCACACGATCCCTTCGGATTGCCAAGAACCCGGCAAGAAGCGCCGCCGCATCGCGTCTGGTGGCAGCGGCTCGGCGCGGCGGGGTCGGAACGACGAAGATCATCGTTGCGGACGTAAGGCAGAACAGAGCGGCCGCTGCATAGGGCAACATGGGGGCTAGGGCGTAAAGGACGCCGCCGAGGACCGGCCCCCCCACCATGGCGGTCTGGTTGACGGACGAATTTATGGCAATGATGCGGGGCAGTGACCGAGGCTCGACCAGCGTGGGCAAGAGCGCCATGACCGCCGGGCCGAAGAACGCGCGCCCCAGCGCAAAGCAAAAGAGCAGAAGCAGCATCGGCGTCACCGGTGCGTCGCCCCCCAGTATCACCAGCGCGGCAAGACAGGCGGCGACGGCCGCTTCTGTGCCGCTGGACAGACTGATGACCTTGCGCCTGTCGTAACGGTCCGCAACGGAACCGGTAAGGATGACGAGCATCAGGCCGGGCAGGAACTGGATCAGCCCGATCATGCCCAGTAGGAACGCGCTTTCGGTCTGGTCGTAGATCTGCCAACCCGCCGCGACGCTGACCATCTGGGTTGCGGCCGTGGACAGCCCGCGCGCAGCGATGCAGATGGACGCCGCCAAGGCCGAGCGCGGTCCGGGGCGCGAGGATCCCGCTTCCGCGAGCGGTTCGGTCATCTGCGCCGTCCTTCGTTACTCCGCCTTGCCGCGTCGGCGCGTGGCCCAGGCCCGGGAACCCCGGCTGCTCTTGCATCGGTAAGGCAGTTCAACGGCTCACACAGCCTGCCACGGGCCGTTCGGTGCACTTGGCTTTTCCGCCTTGCCCAAGACTATTGCTATGCTACCAAAGTGAATTCATAATTATAGATACACCATCGTCTGACAAGAGGGTTGGGAAGCGCAGTGCAAGACACGCCACGAGTTGCCGGACGGCATTTCCTTCAGATCCCGGGGCCCAGTCCCGTGCCCGATCGCATCCTGCACGCGATCTCGATGCCCACCATCGACCACAGGGGGCCGGAGTTCCAGCGACTGGGCCAAAAGGTTCTGGGTGGATTGCAGGATGTCTTTCGGTGCAGCGGCCCGGTCGTAATCTATCCCGCCTCCGGCACCGGAGCTTGGGAGGCAGCACTCGTCAACACGCTGTCGCCCGGGGACCGGGTCGTAATGGTCGAGACGGGCCACTTTGCCGCGCTGTGGGCGACGATGGCACGAAACATCGGGCTGGAGCCAGCGCTGATCCCAACCGACTGGCGCCGAGGCGCCGAGGCGGGTGCCATTGAGGCGGTCCTCCGAGAGGACCGGGACCAGACGATCCGTGCGGTCTGTGTCGTTCACAACGAGACCTCGACCGGGTGCGTGACGGATATCCCCGCGGTTCGCCGCGCGATCGACGCCGCCGGCCATCCGGCGCTTCTGATGGTCGATACCATCTCGTCTCTCGGGTCGATCGACTACCGTCATGACGAATGGGGTGTCGACGTCTCGATAGGCGGCTCGCAGAAGGGATTGATGCTGCCGCCGGGCCTTTCGTTCAACGCGCTGAGCCGCAAGGCGATTGCCGCCAACGAGGCGGCCGGGATGTCCCGGTCCTTCTGGTCGTGGAAGGATATGGCCGGCCCGAATTCCAAGGGCTTCTTTCCCTATACCCCGTCCACGAACCTGTTGTTCGGTCTGTCCGAAGCGCTTGATATGCTTGCGGAGGAAGGGCGGGAGAGGGTTTTCGCTCGGCACGCTCGCCATGCGACGGCCGTGCGGGCAGCGGTTCGCACATGGGGGCTGGAGATCATCTGCCAGGAGGTAGAGGATTATTCCGGCACGCTTACCGGCATCCTCATGCCGGAGGGTCATGACGCAGATGCGTTCCGCGCGAGAACGCTGGCCGGCTTCGACCTGTCGCTTGGCACCGGCCTGGGGAAATTCGCCGGCAAGGCGTTCCGCATCGGGCATCTGGGCGACACCAACGACCTGACGGTGGTGGCGACGCTCGCAGGCGTCGAAATGGGCCTCCATCTTGCCGGGGTCCCGCATCGGCCGGGCGGGGTCCGTGAGGCGATGGAGTATCTTGCGGACACCGCCAAGGACGCCGGCGGCCAAGCCTAACGAGACCACGTAGCGCGCCGGTATGGGGCCCGGGCGCAAGTGCAAGGGCCTCGACACCCTGTTCGACCATCTGGAGACATCACAGTGACCCAATCTGATCCGCACGCAGCAGTGCCGCAATTCGAGGTCGATCCCACCTGGCCGCAGGCTTTGCCCGACGACTGGATCCTGGGACAATGCCCTGGCGTCGCCATCGACGCAGACGACAATATTGTCGTCTGCAACCGCCAGGACCTGACCGAGGAGGAGGCCGAGATCGGATCGGACGCGCCGATGGTCATCGTTTTCGATCAGCAGGGCCATGTGGTCCGCCACTGGGGCGAAAAGGCCAAGCTGCCGATCAAGCCGGAGCGGCTGAACATCGATTTCCGGAACAACATCTGGATCGCAGGCCAGCAGGACGGAATGATCCAGAAGTTCGATCCGCAGGGCAACCTGCTGATGCAGATCGGCGAGCGAGGGGTGTTCGACACGTCCGATGGCACCGCAAAGGGCGAGCCGCTGAATTCCGGCCGGGACCGCTTTTTCCAGCCCACGGCCGTGGCGGTCGATCCGGAGACGGAAGATTTCTTTGTTAGCGACGGTTACGGGAACCGGCGTGTCGCCCAGTTCGACAAGGACGGCACCTATCTTCGGCAATGGGGACGACAGGCCACCGCCGAAGAGGCCGAGGCCGGCGAACCCTGGGTCTTTGCGAACGTCGTGCATGACGTCGTGCTCAGCAATGCGGGATTACTTTACGTCTGCGACCGCTGGGGCAATCGCATACAGGTCTACGAGAAGGACGGGACCTTCGTGCGCAACATTTGGGTGCGCAACGGCACGCCGCAATTGCCAGACCCCCGGGGCACCGTCTGGACGATGGTCTTTTCGCAGGATCCCGAGCAGCGATTCATCTTCCTGATGAACGGGCGCAACGAGCAGGTTCACGTTCTGGACCATGCCAGCGGCGAAATCCTGTGGAGCTTCGGGCGCCCCGGCCATCAGCTTGGCGCCTTCACCCATGGCCATACCATTGCCATCGACCGACATGGCCATCTCTATGTCGGCGAAACCCACACCGGCCGGCGCGTCCAGCGCTTTCGCCCCGTCGGGTAGCGACCGACCGGGCGTATCAGAATATTTCCAAGTTAACCGGGGCTGTCGACATGGATCATTCCCCCATTGGACGATCCGGGCCGATCGTGTCGCGCATCGGCCTAGGGTGCAACAATTTTGGGGGCCGATTGACCGAAGCCGAGTCGCGGCCGATCATTGACCGCGCCCTCGACCTTGGCGTTACCTTCTTTGATACGGCCGATTCTTACGGCGATCGCGGCGGCTCCGAGACCGTTCTAGGCAACGTTCTTGGCGCCCGCCGCAAGGACCTGGTCCTTGCGACCAAATTCGGGCGTTCGGTGCTGGATGCCAGCAAGCGGCGGACGGGCAACGGGCGCGCCTATGTGGTGGAAGCGGTCGAGGGCAGTCTTCGCCGACTCCGGACGGACTGGATCGACCTCTATCAGGTGCATTTTCCCGACCCCGCGACATCGATCCTCGAGACGATTGGCGCCCTGGACGACCTGGTCCGCCAGGGCAAGATCCGGGCTTTCGGGCTGTCGAACTTCTCTGCCGCCGAGCTGCGCGAAGCGTGCCGGCTGGCCCGCGCCGAAGGGCTTTCCGAACCCGTCAGCGTTCAAAGTGAACTAAGCCTGATTGAGCGCGACAGCCGCACTGAGATGCTGCCGGTCGCGCAGGAGCAAGGCGTCGGCCTGATCGCCTACCGGCCGTTGGCCAGCGGACTGCTCTCCGGCAAGTATCGCTTGGGTCAACCGCCGGCGGCCGGAACGCGACTTGCAAAAATGGAGCGTCACGCCGAAAAGTATCTGCAGGATCAAAAGCTGAAGTTGGCGGCAGTGCTGGGAGAATTTGCCCGTGACTACGGCCGCGACGTCGTGGAACTGGCAATCGCGTGGGTTTTGGCGCATTCTGGTGTGGCAAGCGTTATTCCGGGAGCATCGACGGCAGAGCAGCTTGTCACCAGTGTTTCCGCTGCAGGTTGGCAACTTTCGGCCGAGCAGATGAAGGAGCTCGACGGCCTTCTGGCTACGGAAGATGATCAAAGGACAACGCGTTAACCCCCGCCAGCGCAAGGCCCATTGCAAAAGTTGAGAAAAATTCATGGCAGAACCAAGCGTGATCAATCGCCGAAGCCTGCATCAGGAAATTGTTGTTCTGGTGCGCGACATGTTACTGAATGGCGATCTTCTACCGGGGCAGAAAGTGCCGGAGCAGGAACTGTGCATGCGCTTCGGAGTGTCGCGCACACCCATGCGCGAGGCGTTCAAGGTTCTTGCCGCAGAGGGCCTACTGGAGTTGACGCCCAATCGGGGAGTGTCAGTCGCCGCCATCACGATCGAAAAGGTCGAAGAACTGTTCCCGATTATGGGCAGCCTGGAGGCGCTTGCAGGCGAACTTGCCTGTCAGAAGATGACGAACAAGGACATCGCCAAGGTGCGAGCGGCGCATGATGCGATGGTCGAGCATTTCCGCAATGGCGATTACCCTCCCTATGCAAAGCTCAACAAGAAGATCCATGACGCGCTCATCTACGCGGCCGGGAACGAGACCCTGCGCGAGCTGTACGAAAGCCTGATGGTCAAGACGCACAGCGTGCGATTTGTCGCGCGCAAGTCCCCGGCGCGTTGGCAAGAGGCGATCGACGACCACGAGGAAATCATCGCGGCTCTGGAAGCCCGCGACGGCGCAAGGCTGGCGGCTGTCTTGCGCACGCATCTTCAGCACAAGTCGGGCATGGTCATCGAATCGCTGGCGGCGCTGGAGGATCGGCAATCCGTCAAGGCAGGGGCCGCCGCCACCGGCACTTAGAACATCCTTGACGCGGTGCCGCTGGGTCGGGTCAACGCGGGTTCGAACCCCGACAGGGCGCGACCGGCCTGCATCCCTGTGGCCCGCGCCGCGCGTTCAGCCCCTGACGTAATTCGGAAGCCAGGTCGCGAGGCCGGGCAGGGCGATCAGCGCCAGCATGCAGGCGAGGATCAGGAGGAAGAAGGGCAGGTTCGCCTTGAATATCTTCAACTGGTCGCATTCCGCGATGCGTCCGGTGATGATCAGGGCGATTGCAAGAGGCGGTGTCAATTGGCCGATCACGACGGCGAACACCAGCAGCACGCCGAAATGCACGGTATCGATTCCGTATAGTATTAGGGTCGGCAGGATTATAGGAACAAAGACCGGCGTCAACGGATCAAGGAACATGCCCGCGATGATTGCCAATAGCATAATCGCGGCGATCCGCAGATACATACTGTCGACGACAGCGACGGTTTCGATCATAGCGGCGATGGCATCGGGAACGTGCAGATTGGCAAGGCTGGAGCCAAGCGCAAAGCTGAGCATCACGATGACCAGCAATTCGCCCGTGACCTGAACCGCGTTGGCAAACACGCGATATACCCCTCTGAAGTCGAGGGTGCGGTAGATGATTGTTGCAAGCATCAAGGCATAGACCGCGGCAAAAGACGCGCCCTCAGTCGGTGTAAAGACGCCAAGGACAAGTCCGCCGACGATGATGACCGGCATGCCGAATGGCAGGATCGCGCGGCGTCCCGTCGCCCAAACTTCGTGCATCGAGAAGGCACCGCTGCGCGACCACCCCTTTAGGTGGGCGAGGGCTGCGACCAGCGACATCATCAGCGCACCCAGTATGAGGCCAGGGATCAGCCCGGCCAGAAAGAGGGCGCCCAGCGACGTGCCGGTGATCGCCGAATAAAGGATCATGGGCGAACTTGGCGGGATAAGCGGGCCGATCCCGCTGGAGGATGCCGTGATTGCGGCCGCCATCTCGCTCGAATACTTCTCCCGCTTCATGGCCGGGATGATGACAGAGCCGGTGCCTGCGAGGTCGGCCGTGGATGAACCGATCATGCCGCCGAAGAACATGCTCGTCAGCACGTTGACCTGTGCGAGGCCGCCGCGCAGCCATCCGACGAGAGACCGGGCAAAATCGACGAGACGGGTCGAGATGCCACTTGCGTTCATTAACGTGCCCGCAAGAACAAACAGCGGCAGGGCCATGAGCGTGAAGTTGCTTACTCCGGACACCATCGACTGTGGAATGCCGAGCGCCCACTGGCCCGATAGCAGAAAGCCAACCGAAACCGCGCTGGTCAGCGCGACAATCATCGGCGTGCCAAGCGCAAGCAGCACGATCAGGCCACCAATCACCAGGACTGCCGATAGAACCATGGGTATCTCCTAGGCGTCAGGCTGCAAGTGGCGGCGGCGATCGGGTTTCGAGTTCAAAAGCGACATCATCGCGGTCATCGCAGATGGTGAGAGGCAAGACGAATGCGAGGGCACTACCGCGTATCCGCCGTGCGGAGGGCGAGGATCAGTTCTACCAGGAATGCCAGCGCGCTGGCCGTCAGCCCGACAAAGAGGGCGGAAAAGAACCACCAGGAGCGCAGGCCGAATGCGATGATCGCCACATCGCCGCCGAACATCCGGAAATACTGGAAGCTGAAGTAGGCAAGGTAAAGCAAGGCGAAGACGGACAGCGCAGTTGTCGCCAAGAAGACGGCGCGCTGCATCGCGGGCGACAGGTACCCGGCGATCATCGTCACGCGGATGACGTTGCGGCGGCGCACCGACAGGAAGAAGCCGCAGACGGCAAGCCAAGGAAGCAGCGCGATCACAAGGTTTTCTGCCCAGGCGAGCGGCGCATTGAAACTGTAGCGGCCGACCGCGTTGACGAAAATGATCGCGGTCATCGAGAAGAGTAAAAGCACACCGAATAACTCGACCGTCTTGTTGATCGCGCGGCCGAGAGGGTCTGCGGCGGCGTCCGGGTCATAAAGTTCAGGATGAAGCTCTTGTAGCTCTCTCGTTGTCAACTCGGCCTTTCTCGCCGCCGTGTCGTCGGTCCTGATCTGCTTCCTCAAGCTCATGGATTCCCCCTTTCCCGGACGCCGGACCGGCGGGTCCGCATGAACCCGCCGGTCCGCCTTGGGTTAGTTTGAAGCGCCGGACGCAGCGGCGATAGCAGTGTCGACGATCTCGCCGTCCAACAGCGGGCGAATCTCATCCCAGACTGGCCGGGCCGCCTCTTGGAAGGCGGCATAGTCGATCTCGTTCACCGTCATCGTCTCGCGCAGTTGCGCCATAACCTCGTCATCAGCGATCCGCCCCTGTTCGTAGCTGAACTCAGCGGCGGCCCGAGCGGCCTGCAGGACTGCCTCCTTGTGCTCGTCGCTGAGAGAGTCGAACTTGTTGCCGTTCATCAACAGGGTGACCGGCGTATAGACGTGGTTGGACAGGCTGAGGTAGTCGGCTACTTCGTAGAACGACGCGGATTGCATCGAGGCTATCGGCCCCTCCTGCCCGTCGATCGTGCCTTGCTGCATGGCGAGGTAAAGTTCGCTGAAGCCCATAGTGACGGGGGTGGCGCCGAAGGACGTGAAGGTGATCTGGCGCGCGGCGTTGCCCGGGACACGCAGCTTCACCCCTTCGAGATCTTCCGGGGTTTCGATTGGGCGGACGTTGTTGATGATCTGCCGAAAGCCCATCTCACCGAATGCCAGCAGTTCGACCCCGGCCGCCGAGCGAAGCGACGCGCGCAGACTGTCCTCCAGCCCCGCGTCGAGGGCTTGGATAACGGCATCGCGATCCGAGAACAGGAACGGCAGTTCGAAGACCGTCATGTTGTTGTCCAGCTGCGGCACGTCCGAACCCGCGGGATAGACGTCGATCTGGCCAGACCGGATCATCTGCATGTGGGCGATTTCATCGCCCAGGGCGCCAGTATTGAAGAATTCGTATTCGAAGTTGTCGCCGAGGTCGTTTTCCAGCTCCTCGATGAACTTCATGACCATGCGCGTGTCCGGGGTCCCCGTCGGTCCCTGGGTGGAGATCCTCAGCTCCAAGGTCTGGGCGGATGCCGTAAGGGTGGAGCCCAGCATGACGATGATTGCGCTGGTAGATGCGAAGGCGGTCACTCGGCGATGATAGGTCAATTTTTCCTCCCTAAGATCGTTGTTGTTCTCTGCCCCCACCGGTTGGAAGCCATTTTAGAAGGCCCGAACGGAGCCGAATTGTCAATTATGAATTCATAATGCAAGCTTCTGGCAGCCCGCGTCACCGGCAAGGACGCCCGCCCACGCCCCTCCCTGAGGGCTGATGCCCCTGCCGGTGCCGTAAGGTCGTGGCGCACCACATCCGGAACCTGCCCTGCCCCGTCACTTCCCGGATCAGACCCTGAGCCTCCATCCACGCGAGGTTGCGCTGTACGGCGGCTCGGCTTGCGCCGGTGAGGGCCTCTGCCATCGGCGCCGAGACGAGGGGCCACTCGGTCAGGACAGCACGCAAGGCCGGAGGGGTGCGGCCCGAGAGCGGCGCCATGACGGTCTCGGCACGCTCCGCCCAGACCTCGATATCGTCGAGATGGCGCATCGCAGTCAGGATCGCCGCTTCCATACCCTCGAGCCAGCGGGCCAGCCGGATGCCCGGGGGACCACCGGCACGCAGGCCCCCTGCCCCGCCCATGGCCAAGGGCGCGAAGACCGCGCCGGTGCTCTCGCCCGCAGCGACCCGTCCCGCGGTGACCACGGCCTCCGTCCGGTCGTCGAGCAGGCCGAGGCCCGCCAAGCTCCAGAGATGATAGCCCATGCAGGCCCGGCTGATCGGATGCAGGGCCTGCGCCGTCTCCATCATCTCCTGCCAGCCACCCGCCCGGTCGCCGAGGCGGTCGGCATCCGCCTCGCGCGTCCCGGGATCCTGGCGGCCGAGAAACTCGGACAGACCCGCCTCCGGTCCCGGACCGCCGGTCAGCCGCCGCACAGCCCATCCGACCCGGGCCAATGCCCCGGCATGCTCCTGGATCCCGGACAGGCGTAGGGACATCCAGAGCGCCAGCCGGTCCTCCGTGACCCGGTCGCCGACGATCCAGCTCAGCCGGGCCGCCTCGATCAGCGCCAGCCTGTGCCGCCAGCCCTCGGGGCCACGACGGAGCCGGTCATCGAGAGCGCCAAGCTTTCCGGCAACATGCGCAAGGCGCGCGGCCAGGCCTGCCTCGGCCTCTGCCCACTCCTTGAGGATCGTCCGCTCCCCTGGGTCCAGCCGCGGGCCCGGGGGCAGGAGATCCGGCTCGTCCTCCATGGGTCCGGGCAGGAACCAGAGGTCCTCTTCCGCCGTCTCCCCGGCCTCTGGCAGCCCGTCGTCGAGGTCGATGAAGTCATCAGGACTTGCAAGGGGCCACTGGTTCATATGCGCAGAATACAACTGTTCTGCATATTACCCAAGGGTTTTGACTCGCGGCCTCTCTGGTTCACTACGGAGACCGTCTGCACGATGCCCCGAGACCTCCTGTGACGGTGCTCAACGCAAGGAAACCAAGGCTTCGAGGACGAGCGGGATCAGAGAGACCCCCGTTGCCCTCGTTTGCAAACGGTCGTTTATTAGTGGTACATGAAACTGCAAACGGCCTGCTTTGATGCCATTGATCGGCTACGCGCGCGTCTCGACCGAGGATCAGACCCCCCTGCCCCAGGTGCAGGCCCTGACAGCCGCGGGCTGCGTCGAGATCCACGAGGAGCACGCCTCGGGCGGCAGCCGCGCGCGTCCCGTTCTGGCGCGGGTTCTGGAGCGGATCGGCAAGGGGGACACGCTGGTGGTGGTGCGCATCGACCGCCTCGCGCGGTCGCTGTCGCATCTCTTGGAGGTGATCGAGCGGCTCGAGGCGAAGGGCGCCTTCTTCCGGTCGCTGCAGGACCCGATCGACACGGCCAGCCCACAGGGCAAGTTCACGCTGCAGGTCCTGGGGGCAGCGGCGGAGTTCGAGCGCGCCCTGATCCGGGAACGCACGAAGGCTGGCCTTGCCAGCGCCCGCAGCAACGGCCGCGTGGGCGGCAATCCGGGCCTGCGGGCCCGCGACCCAGCCGCCCTGCGCAAGGTCCGCCTGGCGCGGCAGGAGAGCTACGTCGAGCGTCTGGGCGAGACGGCGCAGGACTGGGTGCCCCATGTCCGCCGCCTGCGCCCCGACATGGCCTGGGAAGATGTCCTGCGGATCGTCAACGCGCCCCTCACCCCGGACCGACGCTGGACCCAGGGGCGGCTTCTCCGGGCCGTGACCGCCTATGTCCGCGACGGCTTCCTGCCGGAGACCGTTCTGGGACGCGCGCGGCGGAAGGAGACCGACGACCGCCTGCCTGCCATTGTCGCCGCCATCAGGGGCGCGGACCCGGACATCACCCTGCAGGCCATCTGTGACCGGCTGGAGGCCATGCGCGAACGGACACCCCGCGGAAGATCGAAGTGGCAGCCCTCGTCGGTCAGGATGCTCCTCGAGCGGGCTGGGAGACTGGGCCTGCTCGGCTGAACCTGGTCACGCCAACGGAACACCTTCAGATCTTGCGGCCTGTGAAAGCTTGTTATCCAGCGTCGCCAGTGTCGCTTCCCGGCGCAGGGCAAGATCGAGGTAGAGAGCGTCGTAGACGGTGAGCCCATGTCGACGGGCCAGAGCCAAGACACCCGCCGGGGACGGTGTCGCGTCCAGCTCGATTCCGAGGCCGTCAACCGCCTCGATCAACTGGTCGGCCATGCCCTGTGGCAACCGTCCTCTCCCTTCGGTCACGATCAGGATGTTCCGGAACTCCGCCCACAGCAACCAGGGGGCGCAGAACTCCGAATGCGCACCGATCAGTCCCGCAAGATCGTGGCCGGCTTCATCGGGCAACAACCACCCGGCAACAGCGGATGCATCAACAACCAGCGTCACCGTCGACCCTCATCGCGTGCTGACAGAATGTCCTCCACAGTCAGGGCGTCTTTCAGCCTCGCGCGCAGGGCATGGATGCGCTCTGCCGCCGCGTCCCGGGAGGCGCCCGTCCCCGCAATGGGCACCAACCTGGCGACGGGGCGTCCCCGACGGGTGATCGTCACGATCTCCCCAGCTTCGACGGCTGCAATCAGCTCCGACAGATGGGTCTTTGCCTCGAACGCTCCGACTTCCCGCATCCCGCCTCTCGCCTCTCGCCTCTATAAACCAGTTTGAAAACTGGTTGATTGTTGGTGAGCGTGCAAGGTGCAAGTCAGCGAGTCATTCCGCTCATACGAAGGGGTTCACGATCCGCAGTCTGCCCTCGACGAGCAGGCCATCCTGCATGTCCTCGCTCCAGAGCGTCGTGCAGCCAGCGATCAAGGCACTGGCCACGATCATCGCCTCAAAGATCGAGAAGCCGTGGCGCTCGGCGAGGGCGCGGCCGACGTCGTGGGTCTGGCTGATCTTTTCTCAGCCTAACCCGGCTTGGTCGTGAGAGCCTGAAGAGCAGTTCGACGGTTCCGGTGCAAGGGTGCGGCAGGCGGGAGCGGAGCCACGCGCAAGCGGCGCGCAGCCTGGGCGTGCACCCATTCCTTGTGCCGTGTTCTCAAAGCTCTCAGGGATTGATCAAGGCGATAGCGGCTCTTCGAGGTCTCATGGCACGTCCCGCCCTGATCCTTGGTGAGTCTGAAACTGAAACCGACTTATCCACATGAAACACGGAGCTTTGCTGCAATCGGCCTCTGAAAACCTCTAGTGTTATATATGTGTTAAATAGGTGTTACGCTGTGGAAAAGACCCCGTAACCGACGGAAAAAACAGCGAATTTTTAACCGGTCGGTGTGTAAAAGCACGAAAGATGGTGTGTAAAAGCACGAAAAGCGGTGTGTGAAAACACGAAAGAGGCGGCTCTGGTGTGTAAAAGCACGAAAGAGTTTGACTCGGGTGTGTGAAAACACGAATGTCGCCACATGGTGGGTGAAAACACGAAAGACAAGTCGCCTCTTCTTCCTGATCGCATGCAGCAGGCGGATTTCTTTGTCTGCGACATCTTCGATGCCGCACCCAAGGGCGACATGGCCTCTATGGAGCACCCGATCTTCTCGATATCCACCAAGCCCGACCGTCGCATCCGGCGCTATGAAGGGGGCTCAAACTTCGTTGAGATCACACCTTCGATGAAGGGGCTGGCCACGGTCCACGACCGTGACGTGCTGATCTTCTGCATCAGCCAGATCATGGCTGCGCTCAACGATGAGCAGGAGGTCAGTCAGACAGTCCGCTTCAAGGCCTACGACCTTCTGACCGCGACCAACCGGGGAACGGACGGCCGCGGGTACGAGCAGCTGCGGGCGGCCCTTGAACGCCTCCAGGGAACGGTGATCACGACGAACATCACGACCGGTGGTCAGGAGGAGCTCGACGGGTTCGGGTTGATCGACCGGTTCAAGATCGTGCGCGAGACCCGTGACGGTCGGATGCAAGAAGTCGAGATCAAGCTCTCGGATTGGGTGTTCAACGCCATCAAACACCGTGAGGTGCTGACCCTCCACCGGGATTACTTCCGTCTCCGTAAGCCTCTGGAGCGCCGTATCTATGAGCTCGCGCGCAAGCATTGCGGGCAGAAGAAGGAATGGAAGATCGGCTTGGCGAAGCTCCAGATGAAGTGCGGATCAAGCTCGACGGAGAAGGAGTTCCGGCGGCTTGTGCAAAACATCGTCCGGCAGGATGAAGCCTATGGCCACATGCCGGATTACGCCGTGCGTCTTGATGGAAACATGGTGAGCTTCTTCAACCGCCGCCTGGACGAGCCGGTGGAAATCCCGGCGTTTTCAGCGGTTCGGCTGGATCAGGAAGCCTACCATGATGCGCGAACCGTTGCGCCCGGCTGGGACATCTACGTGCTGGAACAGGAATGGCGGAGCTGGATGGCCGAGATGGATAGCGAGCCGCCCCGCAATCCGACAAAGGCCTTTGTTGGCTTTTGCCGCAAGTGGTTCGAGACCCGCGGCCGGCCCTAGTCGCCCCTTCCCTTTTGAGCCTCCAGAAGGAGCTCCAGACCTTGCCAGAGGGTGAGATCACGGGCCCGGCAGAAGGCCCGGAAATCATCGATCACGCGCTTGGGTCCCGGGACCGAGACCTTGTCCTGAGGCTCCCGACGCTTGGGACCAGGCTTCACCCGCTGCACGGGCTCCCGGCTGACAAACCCCATGTCATTGCCGGCCTGCACGGCCTGATCGAGCGCCTCAGCCTCTACCTTGTGACGGGGCAGTCGATCCGGTGTGGTTTGGGGAAGGTCTATGCCGCCGCTGAATCCATACTTGCTCATGCCGCGGCCTCCTTGGTGAGGACTTGGATAACGGCCTGGGCATAGTCGCGCGCATTGTCGATCGCGCCCGCTACCTGCTTCAGGGCCTTGTCTGTGACCGACGCTGTCTTGCCCTGCATCTCCGCCTCAACGATCTCGGGCAGTTCGGAGAGAAGCACCCCGTCACGGAATATCCGGGTGTAGGGCGCGCGCTTGGCGATACGCACCGGCAAGGTGGGGATGCTGTTCATCTCCATTTCGGAGCGCACATCGCGCTCATCCGATGTTTGGAAGGCGGCATTGGTCCGCGTGAAGAGCAAGCTGTAAGCGATCGGGGCGCGGATCATCGCGGCCGTGGATTGCACAAGCCGCACGGCGGCCGCGGCCTGCCGCGCTTCCATGGGCGAGCCATCGAGCGGAATCACGCACAAGTCGGTCCTTGACAGGGCGAAGGTCACGATCTGGTCCTTCGAGCCTTCAAGGTCGATGATCAGGTAATCGACCGTCTCTGAGAGCCCGTCGATCAGCTCGACTGTTTCTTCGGCCTGGGGCCGGGCATGGACGGAGAAGGGAACTCCCCTGCCCTCTTCCTCCCGGCTGCGCGACCAGGCGAGGATATTGGCATTGGGATCGAGATCGAGGATCGCCACACGCCCGCCGGCGAGGGCGATCTGTTCAGCCAGAAGCATGGCGGAGGTGGTCTTGCCTGATCCGCCTTTCGGGTTGGCAAAAGTGATGACATACATAGGAACCATAATGCCAGAGTTACAGATAAAGTCAACTTTAACTATATCCTTAACTATATATAACTCTAACGTTATAGTTAACATTAGCTCTAGAGTTATGTGCTTCACGGGGTGCCAAGAACAGCTTGCGACTTGGTATCGTATGTGTTACCTTTAATACATGATCGAGCTCGTAATTTACGTCACCGGAGATGGGAAAGCGCCGTTCGGGGACTGGTTCGACGATCTCGCCACGAGACTGAAATGGCACTGACACGAGACTTCAAGGAAACGATCCAGGCACGGGCACAACGTGACCCCGCCTTTCGGCGCGGCCTCTTCCATGAGGCGATCGAAGCCTTCCTGAGCAACGACACCGAGACCGGCAAGCTCTTGCTGCGCGACTACGTCAACGCCACGGTCGGCTTCGAGGAGCTGGGCAAACAGCTTCACAAGAGCCCGAAGAGCCTGATGCGCATGCTCAGCAGCCAGGGCAACCCGCGCGCCGACAACCTTTTTGCCGTGGTCGGCCATCTGCGCAAGCAAGAGGGCGTGGCCTTCACGATGGGACCTGAGAGCCCGCCATAAAACCATGTGAACTGAGTGCTGTGACCCCCGATGCTCATCCGGCTGAAACCAGAGTTGGCGGGTGACAGTTGCCGGATTGCGCGTAGGGGGCAATGAGCGGCGAAGACCGGCGCTGTCGGCCCCAGGCCTTGTCGCCCAGCACCGTCCACAACCACTCCCGGGCTCGACCGCCCAAGCCGGGCAGGGTTTCAGGCAGGCAGGAGAACTTGGTGCGAAAGGTGTGGCGTCCCAACTGAGCGTGATTGCGGCGAAATATGTTCTTGGTATGTTCACGTCCATGGAGAAGCCGCGCTGGACTCACACGCCGACATGTCCGGAATGGGCGCAGGAGGACCGCCTTGTCTGGTACACGCGGAATATCGGACGGGTTTGACGGCTCGACGACGGCCGCTGGGAGTGGACGGTGTTCCTCGGCGAGGGCGAACACCATGGCGAGGGGGCGTCATTGACCGAGGCGCTGCACCAGCTGCGACGGGACGCGGAGCCGCTTGGGTAGGGAAGGGCGGTTAGCTGGCCCGCCGGACGCTTTTCAGACTGGATTGTTTTGTGAATCGCATGGCCCCGCGCGACCGTCTTCTCACGTTGAGTAGGGCGCGACTCGGTTGTTCGCTGCAGCCCGGAAACAAGGCAGCTTTGCGAGTGAAGTGGCCCAATGCGAACTCGGCAAAGCCGCTTCTTCTGGTCAGGGTCGCTCGACCCTCGGCGCCGTGAAGGAAGGAAGGAAGGCGCCCGTTTCATGGGCGGAAGCGGCCCGGGGGTGGGCAAGGATCGGGCAGAGCAGGGGGGCGCACCGGGGCGCACCAGTCAGCGACATGCCCCGAGCCGCTGCGGATTGACAAGATGTCGCGGGCCGCTGACCATTCAATTATCCAGAAATTCGAAGGGGGTTGTCATGTTGATGCGTCACGATGTTCAGACCGCTGTGCAATCAGTTGCGCGGTCCTTCGCGCTCGCCGCGGGTCTCGTTTCGGCCGGCACGGCCGCGGCGCAGCCCGTGCCCGGGGGAGACGTCGTCTTTGCCGGTACCCGGGATATCTCGGGCCTCGATCCGGTCGAAGCGGTACAGACCGACACGATCTATGTGCTCGACCACATCTTCGAGCCGCTCTTCGCCGCCGCCCCTGACGGTCGCAGCGTGGAGCCGTGGCTGGCCGAAAGCTACTCCTCCTCCGAGGACGGGCTGACATGGACCATCACCCTGCGGGAGGGCGTGACGTTTTCGAACGGCGCGCCGATGACCTCTGAGGATGTAAAGTGGTCGATCGAGCGGACCATCGCGGACAGCCCTTTCGGCTTCGTCCTGTCAGTGATCGACACCATCGAGACGCCGGACGACCGTACGGTTGTCTTCAACAACAAAACCCCTTGGGCGCCGTTCCTCGCAGGGCTCTCGGTCTGGGCCGCGGGGATCATGCCGGCGGAATTCGCGGGCATGACGCAGGAAGAGTTCTTCGAAGCGCCCATCGGCACCGGACCCTTCATGCTGGGCGAATGGAGCCCTGGGCAGTCGGTGACGCTGGTGAAGAACCCGAACTATTGGCAGGAGGGAAAGCCTTATCTCGACAGCGTGACCTGGACCACCGTTCCCGACGACAACACGCGCGTGCTGCAACTGCAGGGCGGGCAGGCGGACATCATTAGCAATATCCCCCTGAACCTGTTGCCGACGCTGGACGCAGATCCGGGGCTGACGGCGACCACCTTCCCGGCGACGACGGTGTTCTGGCTGAGCTTCAACACCACTGTGGAGCCCTTCGACAACGTCCATGTGCGGCGCGCGATCGCTTATGCCATCGACACGGAGGAAATCGCCGCAGCGTCCCTTTTCGGTTATGGCGGGCGGGCCTGTTCGGTGATCTCTCCGGCGGTGCCGTTCTACGACCCCGAGACGCCCTGTCTAGAGCGGGACGCCGAGCAGGTCGCCGCCGAGCTGGAGGCGGCGGGCCTGCCAGACGGTTTCGAAGTCGAGCTTCTGGTGCCCGCCATCGCGCCGGGCCGGACCATTGCCGAGATCATCCAGGGGCAGGCCGCCGAATTCGGGATCGATATCACGCTGCGGCCCATCGATGAGGGGCAGATGTATTCGACCGTTTCGGCCTATGACTATGAGATGGCTTATACCGGCTGGACCATGGACATCCCCGACCCGGACCAGAACATTTCCTTTATGTTCGATTTCGAGAACGGCGGCGGCGAGAGCTATTCCACCGGCTACGACAATCCGGAGGCGGCAGAGTTGGTGCGCGCGGCACAGCAGGAGCTGGACCTTGAGGCGCGGGCGGAGATCTATTCTCAGATCCAAGCTCTGAATGCCGAGGAGGTGCCGTTCATCCCGCTGGTGACGCTGAACGAGCCCTTCGCCTGGCGGGCCGGGGTGGAGGACCTGCTCATCAACCCCGTGGGCAAGCGTCGGATGGAGAATGTCTGGCTCTCCGAATAGGGCGCTAGAGACCGGGGAGGGGCGCAATGTTCCGCTACGCCGCTAGGCGGATCCTGAGGACCCTGCCGGTGATCCTTGGCATGACGATGATCGTCTTCCTGATGATCCATCTTGTGCCCGGGGATCCCGCCCGGAGCCTTTTGGGGCCCCGGGCGCCCGAGGAGGCGTTGCGTGCCTTCAACGCCGAGTTCGGGCTCGACCGTCCATTGTGGCAGCAGGCCGCAGGCTACCTGGGTGGTCTGGCCCGCGGCGACCTTGGTACCTCTCTGAGCTACCGGGTGCCGGTGACGGACCTAATCGCCGGCCGGCTGGCGCCGACGCTGCTGCTGTTGCTGGCCGGCGCGGTGCTGGCAGTGCTGCTGACCGTGCCACTGGCGCTGGCAGCCGCCGTGCGGGAGGATCAGCCGCTGGATCATGCGGTCCGGATGGTGCCGCTGATCGGCCTTGGCATGCCGGCCTTCTGGATCGCGATCCTGCTGCTGATCCACGTGGCGCTTCCGGTCCGGTGGCTGCCAGTGGGGGGCTGGGGCACCGGACCGTCAGAGATTGCCGCGGCGCTTCTGTTACCTGCGGTGACGGTGGCCGTGGGCATCCTGCCGTTTACCGTCCGCAGCCTGCGCGCCGCGCTGCTGGAGGTCATGTCGGCCGACTTCATCGCCACCGCGCGGGCGAAGGGTCTGAGCGGTGGGCGGGTCCTCATCGCCCACGGTCTGCGGAACGCAATCATTCCCATGATCACTGTCCTCGGCCTTTCGATGGGCTGGCTAGTGGGCAACACACTGATCGTCGAGAAGGTCTTTTCAATCCCGGGTCTAGGTGCGCTGATGATCGACGCCGTGCTGGAGGGCGACTTCGCAGTGGTCCAGTCGCTTGCGCTTGTTTTTGGCATGCTGGTTGTTGCCGTGAATCTCGCCGCCGACCTCGTTCGCGCGGCGCTAGATCCGCGGATGCAGCTGCGATGACGTTGGCAGAGGCCTCGGCGCGCCGCGCGCCTTGGCCCACGACGCTGATCGTCGGTGTGGTCCTTCTGGCCGGGCTCGCTGCGGCGGGGCTTCTGGCGCCGTGGCTGACGCCTTACGACCCGGAGGCGCAGTCGCTGAGGGAGACACTGCAGCCGCCCTCTGCGAACCATTGGCTGGGCACCGATCACCTGGGACGGGACGTGCTGACGCGGCTGCTTCACGCCGCGCGGCTCGACCTTGCCATCGGGGTCGGGGCGATCGTCACGCCCTTCGTCTTCGGCACCGTCATTGGCGGGCTGGCTGGCTATTACGGCGGTTGGGTGGACACCGCTATCGGCGCCGTAATCGATGTTGTCATGGCATTTCCCTACTATGTCCTGGTGATAGCGCTGGTCTTCGTTCTGGGGCCGGGGATCCCGTCGATCTTCGTCGCCGTGGCCATCGTCGGCTGGGTGTCCTATGCGCGGATCGTGCGGGCCGAGGTCGCGGCAGAAGCCCGGCGGGATTATGTGTTGGCAGCACGGGCGCTGGGGTATTCCGATGCGCGCATCCTGCTGCGCCACATTCTGCCCAACACAATATCCCAGCCGCTGATCTACGCGATGTCCGATATCGTGGTCGTAATCGTGGGGGTGGTGACGCTCAGCTATCTGGGCCTTGGTGTCCCGCCGCCCACGGCCGACTGGGGCGCGATGATCGCCGCGGGGCAGCCTTTCATGACCACGCACTGGATGCTTTCGACGCTGCCCGGGATTGCCGTCGTCGTCACCGGCCTTGCGTTTTCGCTGATCGGCGACGGGCTAGCGCGCTGGATGCGGCCAGTATGACAGCATTGGAGATCGCCGACATGGAGGTCTGGCTGCCGGGACGGCGTGGCCTTGTCCATGCGGTGCGTGGGGTCAGCCTGTCCATCGGTCCGCGGCAGATTCACGGCATCGTGGGCGAGTCCGGCTGCGGCAAATCCACACTTCTGAAGACAGTCCTCGGCCTGCAGCCGCGGGGCGCCCGGACCTCGGGGCGGATCGCGACCGCCGGACGCGTCGGGATCGTCTTTCAGGAGCCGATGTCGGCGCTAAACCCCGTCATGCGGGTGGGCGCACAGATCGCGGAGGCGCCGCAGCGGGTTCTGGGGCTGTCGAGGGCAAGGGCCAGGGCCCGCGCTTTGGAGCTCTTGCGGCAGGTGGGCGTGCCGGATCCGGAGCGCCGGCTGGAGGCCTATCCGCACGAACTCTCAGGTGGTCTGCGGCAGCGGGTGCTGATCGCCATCGCGCTGTCCGCCGAACCGGCGGTGTTGCTGGCCGACGAGCCGACGACGGCGCTCGACGTAACGGTGCAGGCGCAGATCCTGAGGCTGCTGCGGCGCATCGCGGCCGAGACCGGCGTAGCGATCATCCTGGTGACCCACGACCTAGCCGTCGTGTCCCAGGTCTGCAGCGCGATCTCTGTCATGTATGCGGGCCGTTTCGTGGAGACCGGGCCGACACAGGACCTGCTGTCCGCACCGCGGCATCCCTATACCGCAGGGCTTCTGGACGCGGTGCCGGATCCCAGCCGCGGGGCCGCACCGCTTGTGCCGGTCCCTGGCCTGCCCCCGGACCTGAGCGGCGACTGGCAGGGCTGCGCCTTTCGCCCGCGCTGCGGCCGCGCGCGCCCCGCCTGCGCGGCGGAGCCTCCGGCGCTGGACGCAGTGGGACAGGGACGGCGCGTCGCCTGTCTGAACCCCCTTGCACACACCATCGACCGGCCGGCGGGCACGCCATGAGCCGGCCCATCCTGGAGGTCGAGCGGCTGGAGAGGGTCTTTGCCGGGCGCTGGACGCTGTCCGACAGGCTTTCGGGACGACCGGCACCGGTGCTGCGCGCGGTGGACGGCGTCAGCCTGTCGGTGGGACGTGGCGAGGTGCTGGGCATCGTGGGTGAATCGGGATGCGGCAAGTCCACCCTCGCGCGCTGCCTTATCGGCATCGACCGCCCCACCGCGGGCGTCGTGCGGCTCGACCAGAAACCCTTGCCCGCCCGGCGCAGCATGGCCGACCGCCGCCGTGTGCAGATCGTATTCCAGGACCCTTATAGCTCGCTCAATCCCCGGATGCGGATCGGCGCCGCCATTGCCGAGGCTGTCACCGTGCACGCCAGGCGCCCACCGGCGGAGGTGCCCGCCCGGGTGGCCGAGTTGCTTGCGATGGTGGGGTTGGAGCCGGGCATCGTCAATGCCATGCCGGGCCAACTGTCGGGCGGGCAGAGGCAACGAGTCAGCATCGCCCGGGCGCTCGCGCCGGAGCCCGAGATCCTCGTGGCGGACGAGCCGGTCTCGGCCCTCGACGTTTCGGTGCAGGCGACCGTGCTCAACCTGCTCTCGGATCTGCGCGAGCGGTTGGGGCTGACCGTGATCCTGATCTCCCATTCGTTGGGCGTCGTGCAGTATCTCTGTGACCGGATCGCGGTGATGTACCTGGGCCGGATCGTGGAGACGGCCCCGGCCGATGCGCTGTTCGCCGGGCCGCGTCACCCCTACACGCAGGCACTGCTGGCCGCCGCGCCGAGGATCGGCGCCGGACCGATGGCCGATACCGAAGAGGCCCCGGGCGAGCCGCCAAGCCCCTATGCGGTGCCGCACGGCTGCCGCTATCATACACGCTGTCCGCTTGCCGCAGACCTATGCCGGCAGGCCGATCCGGACCTAGGCCCGCCGGCCCCGCATCGCACCGCTTGCCATTTCGCAACCGCCCCTGACCAGAACAGAAGGATCACCCCATGACCCACCGCCTCCTTCGCGCCGCCCAGGTCATCACCGCCACTGGTGCCGATCCCATCCCCGAGGGTGCGGTCCGGGTGCAGGACGGCAAGATCGCAGAGGTCGGCCCGGCTGCGGCGCTCGATCCCGGCGATGCGGAGGTGATCGACCTCGGTGCAGGGACGCTGCTGCCGGGCCTCGTGGAATGCCATGAGCACCTGAACGGCCACGGCTACTACGCCATAGGAGACTATACTTCAGTAGAGCCCGATGCGTTGTTCGCGCTGTTGGCGGGTTACCACGCCGGGCGGCTGATCGATATCGGAGTGACCACCGCGCGGATGGTCGGCGCGCCGGGCAACATCGATCTGCTGGTGCGCCGTGCCATCGCTGAGGGCTTCGTCGATGGCCCCCGGCTCATCTGCGCTGGCCAGCCAATCTGTATGACTGGCGGCCACGGAGCCGCCCATTGCACCGAGGTCGACGGCCCCTGGGAGGCCACAAAGGCCGCACGCAAGCTTGTGAAGTCGGGTGTGGACCTGATCAAGGTCATGGCATCGGGCGGTGTAGGGATCACCCGCGAGGGAGAGGAGCCGTCGCAGCCCCAGCTGACCGAAGAAGAAATGCGCGCGGTCTGCGACGTGGCCCATTGGGCCGGAATCCGTGTGGCCGCCCATGCCGATGGGCCCATCGGCATCGGCAATGCGATCCGCGCCGGCGTCGACACGATCGAGCACGGCATCTACATGACCGCCGAGCAGGCACATGAGATGGCCGAACGCGGCACGATGCTGGTGCCCACCCTATCCACGATGCACGGCATCCACGATCACGGCATCAGCTACGGCATGCCCGCCGACTGGATTCCGATCGCCGCCGCCGTACTGGAGCCTCACCGCCAGTCTTTCCAGCACGCACTGGACGCCGGCGTCCTTTACGGCCCAGGCACGGACGGTTTCGGCGATATCGTGGACGAGCTGAAGCTCTTCACCACCTACGGCATCTCTGCGCTGCGTGCGATCGAGGCCGGGACCCGCGACGCCGCCACCATTGTCTCGGCCAGCCCCGATTTTGGAACGCTGCAGCCAGGCAAGGCCGCGGACATCATCGCCGTCGAAGGCGACCCGTTGCAGGATCTGGAGGTTTTGCGCGCGGTCCGGCTGGTCATGACCGGCGGCACGATCCGGCGCCAGGGCTCTGCCCCGCGCCGCCCCACTGAGCCAGCCCCTTGGACGCTAGAACGCTGACCCTCGGCCACGGCAGCCCAGCGGTATCATCCGGACTAGGTCTCGCGACGCCGGTGCCGATACAAGGACCGGCGGTGGGGCTGTCCTCGTTCGCCCAACGGGTGCTTAACAGACTTGCTAATAGTGTTAAATATCCGAGTGCCTGAGCCGGCAGATCGGCGGGGCAGGGGGCCTGTTCGGGATTCCTTATTTAACAGTATTCATGTAAACTGTTCACTATGTCCGAAATGCGCCTCCATGATCCCCAGGGACACCGGCTCTATCTCAACGCCGAGGAACGCTCGGCCTTCCTCGCCGCAGCCCGGCGCCAGCCCGCCCGGGACCGGACCCTGTGCGAGGCCCTGCACTGGACCGGGTGTCGGCCGTCCGAACTCCTCGAGATCACCCCGGCGCGCGTCGACCTCTCCGGTGGAACCATCGCGATCCGGTCGCTCAAGAAGCGCAAGGACGCCTCAGGTCAGCAGAAGGTGGTGTTCCGGTCGGTCCCGGTCCCGGCCGAGTTCCTCGATACTCTGACCACCGCCCACGGGATCCGGGAGGCCCAGAAGTCCCGCAAGAAGGCGGCCGCCCCGATCTGGGACCTGAGCCGGGTCCGCGTCTGGCAGATCGTCAAGCGCGTCATGATCGAGGCCGGGATCCCGGATGCGCCGCACCGCTCGCCGAAAGGTCTTAGGCATGGGTTCGGCGTCCATGCGACCGTCCAGGGCGTCCCCCTCCACATGCTCCAGCGCTGGCTCGGCCATGCGCAGCTCAGCACCACCGCGATCTATGCCGATGCGGTGGGCAAGGAAGAGCAGGACATCGCGTCCAGGATGTGGGGGTAAGGACCATGCATCTCAAAAGGATCGAGCCCGAGGCGAACCTCTACCGCTACTACCGGATGGAGATCGTGCCGGGCCTGTTCGGTGACTGGGGCCTCGTGCGCGAGTGGGGGCGCCTTGGCAGGGCAGGGCAGTCCTGCACCGACTGGTTCGAGACCGAAGCCGTTGGTCACGTCCGTCAAGCTGGTGTAATTTCCCGGATGGCCTGAGGGCATGATCAGGCGGCTTTCGTTGTGATGCTGAGAATGGGGTCGATCTCTTCGGTGTCGATCCGGGCGAAGGCCTCGACCATCATGTAGCGGCTCGAGGTCTGCCACTCGTCATTCTGCTCGAAGAGCACGGCACCGATCAGGCGCAGGATGGAGGCCTCGTTCGGGAATATCCCGACGACATCGGCCCGGCGCTTCACCTCCTTGTTCAGGCGCTCGATCGGGTTCGTGCTGTGCAGCTTGGTGCGGTGCTGGCGGGGGAAGGACATGTAGGCCAGCACGTCGTGCTCGCTGGCGTCCATCAGGTCGGCCAGCTTGGGCCAGCGCGGGCGGAGCTGCTCGGACACCTTGCGCCAGGTTTCGCCGGCATGGGGACGGTCGGGCTGGTCGAAGGCCTGGCGGATCGCGGCGGCGACGACCGTGTGCTGACCGCGCGAGACATGCGCGAGGGCGTTCCTGATCCAGTGAACGCGGCAGCGCTGCCAAGTAGCTTCGAAGATCCGAGCGATGGCGGCCTTGAGGCCTGTGTGGGCATCGCTGATGACGAGCCTGACCCCGTCCAGGCCACGGGCCTTCAAGGAGCGCAGGAACTCGGTCCAGAACGTCTCGGCCTCGGAAGGGCCAATGCCCAGGCCGATGATCTCCCTGCGGCCCTCGGTGTTCGCAGCAACGGCGATTATGGCCGCGACGGGCACGATCCGCCCGCCCTGGCGCACCTTCAGGTAGGTGGCGTCCAGCCAGACATAAGGCCACTCGCCGGTCAGTGGGCGGTTCAGGAACTCGCCGACCCGCTCGTCGATGTCCTTGCACAGCTTCGAGACGGTGCTCTTCGAGATGCCGCTCAGCCCCATCGCCTGCACCAGCTCGTCCACCCGGCGGGTCGAGACGCCACCGATCCAAGCCTCCTGAATGACGGCGACCAGGGCCTGCTCGGAGGTCTTGCGCGCCTCGAGGAAGCCCGGGAAGTAGCTGCCCTGCCGCAGCTTCGGCACCCGCAGGTTCAGAGTGCCCAGACGGGTGTCGAGCGCGCGATCGCGATACCCGTTGCGCCAGGTCGTGCGCTCGCCGCTGCGCTCGTGCCGACCGGCGCCAATCAGACCGTCGACATCGGCCTCCATGATCAGTTGAAGGACGGCCTCGGCGATGCTCCGCAGTAGATCGCCCTGCTCATGCTTGGCCAGAAGCTCGGACAGGTCCATGTTGGTCTTGGTCATCGGGGTCTCCGTGTGGTCCGTGGTTGAAGTCGCCAAACTCCACCTCGACCATACACCTCGGTGACCACCCGGGATCACACCGTCGACGGCGCTGAAATTACACCACGTCCTCGGACGCTACCGAAGCCGGGGCCAAGGATGTGCGCTTCGACCTGCACATGCAGAAAGCCAAGCGCGGCTACGAGTAGCTGGCCACAAGCGTCCCGGAACCATGCGGGTTCTGTACAAGGGTTCTGACGCAGCTAAGCCATTGATTTGGCGTCTGACAGGGCATGACGGTCAGAATGGACCAGTCGCGAGACGCGGCTACACATGACCAAAAGTGAATCTCCTGGGTGATTTTTTCCCTCTCCAGGTAGGATCAAACTAATTTTTTGTGGTTGACTAAATCATCCAGGAACATTTATGTATGTCATCCAGGAGCGACGTTTCCCGATTTTTTAAAGGAGAAACTTTATGTACCCTTCCGCAGATGGGCTTCCCCAGCCGCTCGCCGACAGCCAGTCGCTGGATGACCTCGACGCCCTCGCGTCGGATGGCGATGTCAACGAGACCCCCTTTAACGTGTTCATTGGGCACAACCTCGGGCATCGCGTGTTCACGATGTCCGTGCCGTTCCGGCAGTTCTACGAGATTTCGGATGTCGCGAATGATCGTGAGACGGGGCCGGTGGCGCAGCGGCCCCTCGATGCCAATCATGCACGGAGTCTCGCCAAGTACATGCTGCGTGGGCTAATTTCGGCCGCTCAGATGCGGCGAAAGATCCAGAACAAGCCCGAGGAGCCGAGCTTCGCTCTCGTACTGGATGCCCTCGGCAACCAGCCGTATTTCTCCTTGCAGCCGATCGTCTGCAACATTCGCAACATCCCTTACGGAGGGAACGGGAATGGCGGCATTCGTGGGATGCGACTGCAGACCCAACTCGGCGAGACCGCGAGCTTCAAGGTCTTCCTTGCTGAGCGCCACACTCTCTGGGTGATCGACGGACAGCACCGCCGTGCAGGAGCGGAGATGGTGATGTCGTTTCTGCAGACGTTGAGGCAGAGCGGACGGTATCCTGCGAAAGCGCCCATTCTCTTCCCTGACAAAGGAAAGGAGGTTTCTCCTGAAGAGATGCAGGTGTGGAACGAAGCGTACGAGGCGGCTCGGTCCTATGCCACCCTCACGATCGAGGTTCACCTGGGGCTCAGCGTTGACCAGGAGAAGCAGCTCTTCCACGATCTCAACAAGCTCGGAAAGAAGGTGAGCAGCAGCCTCGCCCTTCAGTTCGACAGCTCCAATCCAGTGACGCAGTTCATCAAGTCGAGTCTCGTGGCGAGCGGTGCCGTCCGAGCGAGCGACACGGACGTCAAGGACTGGTCGGCGGACCAGGGAGAGCTCGCGATGAAGGACCTAGTGGCCATCAACTCCATTGCATTCCTGAACAAGTCGAATGCATCCGGCGCTACGCCTGCCGTGGTCGAGCCACGCTGCGAGGTCGTGGAACGCATGTGGCACCAGATCAGCCAGATCCCTGGGTTCGGGGAAAAGGGTGCGAAGGAGAGCACCGTTGCTGCCCAGTCTGTCGTTCTGAAGGCAATCGCGAAACTGGTTTACGATCTGAACTTCAGCAATCGACGGCCTGATGCTGCGGCTCAGTACTTCGATCAGCTGATGGAGGCGGTCGAGCTCATCGACTTCTCTCACGCCAATCCGATCTGGCGCTACTACGAGCTCGATGATGCAGAGGTCGAACGCTACGGACTGCAGGATCTGTCGGCCTGGCTGCCCGATGGCGAAGGGAGCGCCAATCGCGATATCGGCTCGTTCCAGAATGGAGCGATGCGGTTCGGCGCGAAGCACAACGATATCTATCCCATCATCGGCGACATGATCCGTTGGCAGGCCAAATTACCCAGTCGGCACAAGTGAGCAGAAGCAGGCCTGGCCCCAATCGATTCTGGGACCAGGCTTAATGTTTTTGGCATCCGATAATGCCCGTTATGTGATAGTATAAGCATATGGCTGATCCGATATCCAATCCATCCGCCTTTGAATTCGCCAAGCTGCTTGTCCCTGCTGTCGTCTTGCTCATGATGCTCCATCCTACTCAGGAGTTGGAGCCTCCGGCAAACCCGGCGCGGTTCA
>Ga0076930_100196_pt1 | contig 78780 bp, 65 predicted proteins | sample HotLakConsoUCCRE_FD_71149 | JGI IMG/M metagenome (GOLD analysis project Ga0076930, IMG submission 71149) | Hypersaline microbial mat communities from Hot Lake, Washington, USA - Hot Lake Consortium UCC-RE (version 3) (version 3) ...
GAACCCAGCGAGAACGAGCGCGCCGGACGCGCCCACGGCGACGCCGCCGCTGCCCGCGACGCTGATCGCCGCAGCGACGGCGACGGTGGTCACGTCGGTGTCGCTGCGCGCGATCACGTCCACGTCGCCGACGCCGCCGGTGATCGTGGCGCCGTCGATGCTGGCCCCGGTCGAGGTCGTGACCGTGACCATGGAGCCGATGGGCAGCGGGTCGTCGCCTTCGAAGCCCTCGCCATCCCAGGTGTCCGACCCGGTCCATGTCCCGCCCACGAAGGACGCGGCGACCCCGACGGAGACGCCCGAATCCACGGCCACGGCGATGGAGGCGGCAACGCCCACGGTCACCACGCCGGCCCGGTCCGTGGCGTCGACGAAGATGTCGTCGACATCGGTCAGCGTCGCCGGGCCGACCACCGCAAAGACCTCGTTGTCGAGTGTGTTACCGACGAAGACGCCGGAGGCCGCGATGGCGACGGCGCCGGTCGCGCCCACCGCGACAGCGACCGAGGCCGAGACCGCGACTGACAGGATATCAGTGTCGTTCAGGGCGGTGACGGTGACGTCTCCGCCCGCGCTGACGGCGGCATCGCCGCCGATGGAGGCCTCGAGCGTCGTCTCCACGTAGTTGTCGACATAGCTGATCGTGATCGCGCCCGCGCCGCCAAAGCCGCCCGCCGCGGCGACCGACACCGCCGCGGCGACGCCGATGGCGGTGATGTCGGTCCGGTCCTCGGCGGTCACGGTGACGCCGGCGCCGCTGGTCACGGAGCCGCCGACCACCTTGGCCGACACGGTATTGCGCATGTCGTTGTCGATGCCGACGCCCGCGCCCGCGCCGCTGATCGAGGCGCCGCCACTGCCGGCGACCGCCACGCTGGCCGCGACGCCGACGACCAGCACTTCGCCCTCGGCCTCCGCGCGCATGTCGACGTCGGACCCGCTGATGACGGAATTGGTGGCGAGGGCCTCGGTGACGCCCGTGGTCTCGTTGAGCGCGACGGCGACCGACAGGCCGACCGCCGCGGCGCCGGTCGACCCGACGCCGACAGAGATCGCCGCCGCGACCACGACCGCCGACAGCTTCGGCGCCTGCGCTTCCAGCGGGGCCATCAGGTCGATGGTCAGGCCACCGCCGGTCAGCGTGTGATCGCCGCCGAAGCCGGCGGAGGTGAGGTCGATGATCTTCTTGGTCGCATCGTCCGCAGGCTTCTGCGCCTCAGCCAGCGTCGCGGCGAGCCTGATGCGCTCGCCGTCGATCTCCGCGACGTAATAAGTCTGCCCGTCCACAAGGCCGCCGATGGCACGGGGGCCGTCCTGGCCATAGACCAGCGCGTCGCCCACGGAGAGGCCCGAGACGGCGCTGCCGACGTAGATCGAGTCGTCGCCGATGTTGACGACCTCAATCTCGATGCCCTGACCGGACGGATCGCCGATGCGTACCATCTCGCCGTCGATCGGCTTGCTGCCGTCGTAGGCGGTCAGTGTATGGTTGCCGAACCTGCTGTCGGTCGTCAGGTCGATGGCGTTCCCGGCATTGGCATCCGCAAGCGTCGCCGCCAGCTTGATCTTCCCGCCGCCGATGTCGATCACGTAGTAGACGTCGAACTTCTCCTCGAGATCGCCGTCGGGGTTGGTGATGAAAGTGTCGGTCAGGCCGCCGATGTCCGTGCCTTCGCCGAGGGTGCCTTCGCCGCGGGAATAGACCACCGCCTGCCCGGTCGCCCAGTCGACCTTGTTGCCCACGAAGATTGTGTCGGCCCCGGTCTCGACGATGTCCTCGCGCACGCGGGTCTGCTGGATCGTCCCGAGGCCGTTGACCTCGGCGGCGTCGATGCTGACGGCACCGGTTGCGGTGATGCGGCTGTCCTCGACGAGCGCCTGCGAGATCCCGGTATACTCGTTGATCGCCGTGGCGACCGCGGCGGTCAGGGAGACCCCGACACCGGAGGACGCGCCGACACTGACGGTCGCAGCCACGGTCGTGACGGCCATGCTGGCGCCCGAGATCACGTCGATGTCGGTGAACCCGGAGGCATCGAGATCGGCGCGGATCAGGCCGGCAGTGGTGGCGGTGGAGACGTTGTTGAGCGACAGCGCGATGGCGCCGGAGGCGTCAAGCGCGAAGGTGCCGCCGCTGGCGCTGACGCCGACGCTGGCGGCGATGTTGATCGCCTTCAGCGTCGTTTCGCTCGTCGCCCGGATCGTGGTGTTGCCTGCGGTCACGCCCCGGTCGGTGGCCCTGCTGTCGCGGATCACGGCCTCGACCGATCCACCGATGTCGTTCCTGGCGACCGCGGCGGAGATGGACCCGCTGACCGAGGCGCTGCCGCTGGAGACCGCGACGTTCACGCTGGCGGCGACGGCGAGGACGTCGATCGAACCGCCGCCGGTGGCCTCGATGGTCAGCGCCCCGCCGGCGTCGATCTTGCTCGCGTCGATCCGGGCAGCGGTGGAGGTGCTGACCTCGTTGATGGCGAGCGACAGGACCAGGTTGACCGACACGCCCGCGCCGGCCCCCATGGCGGCGCTGACCGCGACAGACGCGGCGACCACGGTGGCGTCGATGGCCGCGGAATTGGTGGCGAGGATGCTCGCGGCGCCGGTCACGTCGACGATGGCACCCGACACGGCGCCCGCGTCGATATCGTTTGCGATCCCGTTGTAGGCGACGGCGCCGGTGCCCTGGCCTGCGACAGAGATGTTGCCGGAGCTGGCCGCCACGGTGATCGAGGCGGAGACGGCGACCACGTCGATGCTGGCAGAGCTTTCGGCGTCGGCGGAGAAGCTGGCGCCCCTCACCGTCGCGCCGGAGACCAGCGCGAGGGAGCTGTTGGCGATATCGTTGACGGCGACGCTCGCCGTGATCCCGAGCGCCGCGGCATTGCCGCTGCCGGAGCCCACTGCAACGCTCACGCTGGCCGAGACGATGTCCGCCTTGATCCGGGTCCTGTCGTCGGATTCCAGCACCACCGCGCCGGTGGCGTCGACAAGGCCGTCCTCGATCAGGGCCTCGGTCCGGACCGCGATCAGGTTCACCGCGACGGAGGCATTCACCGCCACGTCCACGCTGTTGCCCGAGCCCGAACTGACCGTGAAGCTGACGCCCGCCATCACGGTCACGGCATCGATGGTGGTCGAGGAGTCCGCATCGACCGTCACGGCCCCGCCGGAGGTGATGTCCACGCCCGAGATCGCGGCGCGCGTCAGGTTCGTGCCGCCCGCGTCGCCCACGGCCTCAATGGTGATGTCGTCGGGATCGTCCGCCGGCCGGTCGGGATCGGTGTCCGCGACCCCGAGCACCACCGCACCGCCGTCCGTGCCGATCATGTTGACCGCGACGGCGGCCCCTAGGGAACCGCTGACCGTATTTCCGGAGGCGCCGCTGGCAAAGCCCAGCGTGGCGGCGATGGCGACCGCATCGATGTCGGCCGAGTTCCTGGCCGTGACGCCGAGGGCACCGCCCACGGTCATCATCGGATCGACACCGGACGGATCGGAGATTTCGGCCACGGTGTCGTTGTCGATCTCGTTCACCGCGATGGCGCCCGTGGCGTCCGCGCTGATTGCGCTGCTGTTGGACACGGTGACATTGAGCGACGCGCCGACCGCGAGCGCGTCGATGGTGCCGGTGCTGGCGGCATCTACGTCAAGCGTGCCGCCGACGTCGAGCCCGGCGGACCTCACAGCCGCCTCCGTGCGCATCGAGATGTCGTTGACAACGACCGAGAGGCTGAGGTTCGCGCCGACGCCGGTGCCCTGTCCACCGACCTTGATCGCCACGGAGCCCGATCCCGCCCGGGCGATGATCGTGCTGGAGTCCGTTGCGCCCACGGACATGTCGCCCAGGGCGGTGACGGACCCGCCCTCGACGATGGCTTCGGTCCTGCCGGTGATCTCGTTGCCGGAGCCCGCGCCAGCGGCGGCGATGGACACGGCGGTGCGGCTGCCGCCCCCGGTGCTGACGCTGCCCGAGACGGCGAAGGTCAGCGCGTCGATGCTGCCGGTGAAGCCGGAGTCGACGGTCACGTCCTGCGCCCGGACGCTGACACTGCGCAAAGCGGCGCTGGTATTGGCCTCGATGTCGTTGAGCGCGCCGGCGGCGCCGGCGGCGACGGCGCCCTGGCTGTCGTTGCCGGTCGAGAAGGCGATGGCCGCGCTGCCCGCGTCGGCATTGATGAGCGCGCTATTGGTCGCGATCAGCGCAACGTCGGAGAAGCCGTCGATCGCGTTTCCGGCGGTCAGGCTGCCGCCGTCGAACTCTGCGACGGTGTTCGTCGTCATGAAGTTGCCGACGCCCGCACCGGCCCCGCCGAACGCGGTGGAGCTGGTGCTGGCGGAGACCGCACCCTGGATCGCCAGGGCGTCGATGACAGAGGAATTCGTGGCCGAGAGCCGGGCCCCGCCATCGGCGACTGCGGTCGTGTCCTCGATCCTCGCGAAGGTGTCGCTGTCGATCTCGTTGACCGCGATGGACACGCCCACGGCGCCGGCGGTCTGCTTGTTGCTGCCGCCGGACAGGGCGAGGGTGATCGCCGCGCCGCCCGCGTCGGTGACGACCTCGGACGCGTCGGTGGCGGTCAGGTCGAGCACGCCGTCGCTGTCCACGAAGGACCCGAGGCCGATCCGCGCCTGCTGTTCCTGGTCGATCAGCGTGACGGCGACGCTCGCCGTCCCTGCGAACTGGAAGTTGTTCTTGCCCTGGCTCTGCTGGTTTGAACTCGTGGCGACGGACCCTGCGACGCTGATCGTGACGGTATCCACGTTCGTCGCGCCGAAGGCGTCCAGACGGACGCCGCCGTCGCGGGCGTTGAGGGTATTGCCGCCCATGGCGCGGCCCCAGGTGGCGTTCTCGATCACGTTGACCGAGACCGACCCGGCGATGCCGCCATCGCCGTTCAGCACGAAGGTGCCGCCGCCCGCGATGTTCGACACGTTCGTCTCGTCGGCGCCGCGCAGCAGGATGCCCTGGCCCGCGTCCGCGCCGGTCTGGTCGGCGTTCAGCGTCGCACCCTGGCCGAGGACGGCCTTGGTCTCGCCCTTCGCCACGACCACGGCGACCGCGCCGGCGATGCCGACATCGGTGGTATTGCCGTTCTGACCCTGCTGGTTCTGCTGGCCGTTCGACTGGATCCCGAGAGAGCCGGAGACGCCGATGGCGAGTACGGAGATGTCGTCATGGGACGTGGCCAGCACCGCGACGCCGAGGATGGAGTCGACGCCCTGGTTGCCGTCGGCGTCGAATATCCCGTCGCCGACGTCCGAAGGCCCGGTGGTGCCGCGCGCCCGCACGACGCTGCCGGCCCCGATCTCGCCCCGGGTCTCGTCGAGGTCGACGACGATCCCGATGGAGATGCCCACGGCGCTCTCGCTCTTGGAGCCGCCGAAGGTGCCGGCGTAGCTTTCGACCCCGGTCTTGCTGTCGGCGGCGACGACCACGTTGCCGTCCGCGTCGATCAGGAGCGTTCCGTCCAGAGCTGCGTCCGGGTCGCGGCCGGCGATGGCCCGCGTCGTGCTGTCGTTGACCAGCACGTTGAGGCCGCCGGCCCCCGAGGTGCTGGAGCCCACGCCCGCGTTCACGGTCAGCTGGAAGATGTCTTCGCGGCTGGTGGCCGTGACGGACACGGTGCCGCCGGCGTCTATCTCGGTCTCGCCAGTGGCGGCGACCCCGATCAGCGCCTGGGTATCCTTGACGATCACGGTCACGTCGAGGCCGATGCCGACCCCGGTGGCGTCCTTGCTGAGGGCCAGGGCCCCGGCGAAGTCGGTGACCTCGAGACTGTCGCGCGCCGCCACGGTGACGTCGCCGCCTGTCCTGACCGTCGCGCCACCACCGATCTCGGCACGGACGCTGGGCAGGATCACGTTGACGATGCCGGAACCCGCCCCCGCATCGGCGCCCGAACCGACTGCAGCGCCGATGGCGATGGCGGTCGTGAAGACCTCGTCGAGCACGCCGCCGATCAGCTCGCCGACGTACTCGATATCCTCCAGAAGCGGCACCTCGAGCTGCAGCGCCTCCAGCGTATAGCCGGCGGTGACCGACACGTTGCCGTCGTCGGCGGTGATCGTGGCGCCATCGCCGATGCGCGCGGTGACCCCGGCATCGTCTGACAGTTCGAGCAGATTGACGACGAGCGCCGCGCCGACCGAGACCGAGCTTCCGCCGCCCTGCTGGGTGTTGTTGGCCTTGGCCTTGACGATGGACCCGCCGCCGGCGGTGTTCGACAGGCCCATGGCCTGCCGCGCGTCCACTGTGACACCGCCGGACAGCGCGGTCACGGTTGCGCCATCGGCGATCTCGGCCCGCACCGCGTGGTCACCGACGATCACGCCGGCCGCGCCGGCCACGGCGATGGTCTTGCCCTGCTGGCCCTGCTGGCTGCTGGTGCCGCTCTGTTTGGCCCCCGCCCCGGACAGCGACAGCGTGCGATACTCATTGCGCGCGCCGTCGGACGTGCCGGCGCGGACCTTCACCGACCCGGCGGTGGTGCTGCCGTTGCCGAGATAGGCCTTCGCCTCGGTCAGGGCGACGATGACGGACACCGCGGCGGCGACGGCATCGGAGGAATTGCTGTCGCCGCTGCCCTGGGTGTTGGTGTTCTTGCCGGGCTTGACCATGGCCAGCCCGGTCGCCTCGACCCGCGCGTCCGCATCGTTGAGCGCCTCGACCGTCAGATCGCCCGAGGCGTCGATGGTCAGGCCGTCCGCGATGGTCGCAGTGGAGATGGTGTTGACGACGACGGCGCCGATCGCGGCGGCCGCCTGGATCTGCGCGCCCTGGGACTGGACGGAACCGCCCTGCACGTTCCCGCCCTGGCCGCCGGGATTCTGGGTCTGGGTGTTGGCGCTCGTGTTCGCCGTCGCGGCCTTGCCGCCCGGGTTCGGGTCGGAGAGCGACGTGGAGGACCGGGTGTCGGTAAACTCCTTTTCCTTCTGGGTGCGCTGGCTCGAGCTCTGGCCGGTGGTCGAGGTCTTGGCCTTCTCGCCCTCGGCGCTGCCCGTCACAAGGGTCACGGAGGTGGAGGCGTTGGCCGCCCGGACGGTCACGTCCTGCGCTGTCGCGGCACCGGTGGACACGTCGCGCGCCAGCGAGGCGGTCGCCGTGTCGTTGGCCCAGCCGAGCGCCACCGCCGCGCCGACCCCGGTGCGGCCGCCCCGCGTGTCGGCATCGGCCTCGGTCTGCATGAACAGGGTATTGTCGGCGGTGATCGACAGGTCGCCGGAAACGTCGAGCACCGAACCTGCGGCCACCGAGGCTTCGATCTTGTTCTCGGACACTGCAAGAGCCACCGCGCCGCCGACCGCCGTCGCGGTCTGGTTGGCCACGACGCCGGCCTGCGCCAGCGTCACGGCCCTGTGGCTGCCGTCCGCGTCGAGAATGAGGTCGCCCGCGCCGGTGACTGTGGCGCTGCCGGCGATGGTCGCCCGCGCGTCCTGGCTGCCCACGAAGATCGCGAAGCCGAGGCCCACGCCGGTCTTGGAGCCGGAGGTCGCCTGGGACGGCTTCGCGATGGTGACGTTGAAATCCGTGGTCTCGGCCCGGACCACCGACGCGCCGACACCGTCGGCGTTGACGTCGGTCATCGTCAGGATGGCGTTCTCGCCGATCGTCGCCTCGGTGTCGCCGAGGATGACGTTGACCGCGAGCGAGCCCGCAACGGCGATCTCGCCGCCGCTGGCGCCCGAGGTCGCGTAGGTGGCGCTGGAATGGGTCTTGTTGACGAAGCCGTGGCCGGTGCCGGTCCCGCCGGTGCCGTCAAGCTCTATCGCCACGCCGCGGAAGGCGTTCTCGAACGTGTCGGCCAGCCGGAGCCGGCCTTCCTCGACGATGGCGAAATAGGTCGTGCCGTTGGTCAGGCCGCCGATATCGGTATTGGTGCCGCCGCCGTTGTCGTAGACCACCGCGTCGCCGGTCACGAGGCCCTGGGGGCTCTCGATGACGAACTCGAACTTCGCCGGGTTGAAGGCGATGTCTTCCTTGTTGGTGTCCGAGACCGCGTTGCTCTGGGTGTCCTCGGTGTCGCGGATGATCTTGTGCCCGTCGCCGGCGCCGCGGTCCGTCAGGTCGATCGCCGGACCGCCCGAGGTTTCCGACAGCTGGATCGTGCCGCCACTCACCGAGACGATGAAATACTGAGCGTCGTCGGTCAGGCCGCCGATGGCGGTGCCGCCGCCCGCGCTGTAGGTGATCTGTTCGCCGACGGTGAAGGCCTCGGTCGGCTCGGCCACGGTGATCGTGTCCGCATCGACATCGACCGCCGAACTGTCGGTGACACCGCCGACCTCGAACCTGCGGTCCGCCGTGGTCGCCAGGGCGCTGATCCCGTCGCCGGTCACGGCGGCGTTCTCGATCAGGCCGATGTTGTCCATCTGCGCCACGTTGACGGCGAGGCCGACACCGACGGTTGTGCTGCTGCCTGTGTCGCCGCTGCCGGTGCCGCCGGTCGTGCTGGTCGGGCGGGCCGCGCGCTTGCCGGTCGCGGTCTTGGTGGCGCGGCCGTCGCCCTCGGCGCCGCTGTCCACGTTGGCGGAGCTCTCGACCGACACGGCGCCGTCCGACACGACGGTGACCCGCGTGACGGCGGTGCCCGCGATCTCGGCCCGGGACTCGGCGGAGACGATGTTGATGCCGATGGCGGCGGCGACTGTGACGGTCCCGCTCGATGTCTGGGTGCTGTTGGCCGGGGCGGTCTTCGTGGTTCCGGCCTGGCTGCTGGCGCCCATGACCTGCGTGTTGGTCTGCTGCTGCGCAGTCCGGCTCTGGTTCGCCTTGCTGCCGATGGCAGAGGCCGTGGCGGCCCCGCGCGAGGCCGACACCAGCGTGGAGACGACCTGCACCGCGCCCGAGGCGAGGATGTTGCCCGCCACACGCGCCAGGGAGATGTCGTCGCCCACGACGAGACCGATGGAGGCCCCGATGGCGGCCTTCGTGCCGTCGGCGCTGCCCTCGGCGCTGGCCTGGTGATCAGTCTCGAGCTCGGCCCGGACGGTGACCGTGCCGCTGGCCGACAGACGGGCGCCCGCGGCCAGCTCGGCCCTGACGCTGTTCAGCGCGGCGACCGCCGCGGCGACCGGGGTGACCGCGATCGACCCGCTGGTGCTGGCCGTGCCGCCCTGGGCGGAGGTGTCCACGGTACCATCAGCGCCGCCTACGGCGACGGCGAAGGCGGCGTGGCTGCCCTCGGCGGCGATGGTCGCATCGGCCGCGCCGCTGACCTCGCCCGCCACGACGGCACTGGCCGCAAAGGCGGTCGCGTTGACCGAGACCGAGGCGCCCACGCCCACGGTACTGCCGGTCTGCGCTGTGTTGGTTCCGGTGCGGCCGGTCGTCGAACCCGAGTTGGTGGTGCTGCTGCCGCTGCCCGAGGCCGGGCGGTTCAGCGCGGTTGTCGCCTGCTGCGCGGCCGTGGCCGTCGCGGTCGAGTCCATCGCCCCGCCCGCGGTGACCGAAAGCACGCCGCCGGTCAGGACCACGACGGAGCCCGCGCCGAGGCTGGCGAAGGTGGTGAAGCGGCTGAGGTTCAGCGCGAAGGACCCGGCAAAGCCGGTGCCGGCCCCCGAGGCACCGGAGGTCGCCCCGGCGCCGAAGATCGACGTCTCGTCATCGTCCCGGGTCGCCATCCCCGCATGCAGCGAGAGCGAGCGGGCCGTCACGGCGGCTTCGTCCATCAGGGCGGAAACGGTGCCGGTGTTGACGATGATCGCCACCGCCGCGCCGACCGAGCCGCTGTCGCCGTTCGACGCCTCGCCCGTGGCCTCGGCGGCGCCGTCCATGTTCCCGCGCGCGGAGACGGAAATGTCCCGCGCGGTGATCGACAGGACGCCGGAGGTGCCCGCGACCACGTCCAGTTTCGCGATGTCGAGCGAGAGCCCCGCGGCCACCGTCAGCGCGCCCTCGGCCGTGCTGGCCTGGGGCGCGGTCGCCGTGCTCGACCCCTGGCCGGAGGTCCGGCGGGTCGACGCCTGGCTGTTCGCGGTATTGGTCTGCTGCTGGTTGGTGTCGCTGACCGTCCCGCTCTGGGTCGCGGGAGCGCCGGCGGCGGAGGCCGAAACGACCGTCCGCGTGCCGGCATATCCGTCCGCCACCTGCGTGAGGTCGCCATCGGTGGTCACGTCCTGCCGCAGCACGGCGGAGACGGAGTCGTCCGCAAGGGTCAGGCCGACCGCGATGCCGATGGCGGCGCTGGTGCCCGTGGTCGCCGCGTTGGCGATGGTGACGGTTTCGGCGTCATGGGTCGCAGTCTGCGAGAGGTTCCCCTCGAAGGTCAGGCCGGTTCCCGTGCCGATGTCGGCGCGGGTGGCATTGCCGATGACCGCAACCGCTCCGACCGGAGAGACCGCCGTGCCCGACGCCGTGCCACCCTCGTTGCTTCCGGCGCCGGCCTTCGCCTCGGTCCAGGCGTCGTAGCTGCCGGTGGCGGCGAGCGTGACGTTGCCCGGCAGATCAGTGTCCTGACCCGCAAGGCCGGTGCCGTCGAGGATCGACGCGCTGGTCTTGTGATCGGTGATGGTGAGCGCGAAGGACGCACCGATGCCGGTCGTCCTGTTCTGCTTTGCCGTCGTGCCGGTGGAACCGCCGGTGCCCGTGCCCGTGCCGCTTCCCGTGCCCGTGCCGCCCGCGGGGGCGGTCCTGGCGACGCTGCCCTCCTGCGAGGCGACGGCGCGGGCGTTGGCGGCGCTCGAGGAGGTCGCCGTCAGCGACAGGTCGCCGGCCAGCGCCGAGGTCCCGTCGAGGTCCGCAAGCGCGCGCGTCTCGGCCACGTTGATGGCGACAGAGCCCGCGATTCCGAGGCTCCCGCCGCTGGCACCCGACACCGCGTCGGCGGCGGAGCGGTTGATCGCCTCGGACAGCGTATGGGCCGTGCCCGCGCCGGCGGAGGTGATCTCGATGCCCTCGCCCGCAAAGGCCTTGTCTCGCGTCTCGGCGAGCAGCACCTGCCCGTCCTCGACGATGGCGAAATAGGTCGTGCCGTCGGTCAGCCCGCCGATATCCGTGCCGCCACCGCTGGAATAGACCAGTTCGTCGCCGGTGCGGAGCGGCGCGTCGCCGGTGTTCAGGGTGAAGACGTCCTTGTCCGCCTCGAACGCGACCGGTTCGCTGCCCGTTTCGACCGAGGTCAGCGCATGGCCCGTTCCGGCCCCGGTGGCGGTGATGTCGACTGCGCTGCCGCCCGCCGTGGTCGACAGTTGGACCCGGCCGTTCTCGACCGAGATCACGTGGTAGTCCGTTCCCTCGTCCAGCCCGCCCACGGCGGTGCTGCCGGCGGTGTATCTGACGACATCGCCCACGGCGAAGGCGTCGCCCACAAGGATGCTGTCGCCGTCCACGTCCACGACCTTGCTCGTATCGACGCTCAGCACGGTCTCGCGGGTCATCTCGCCGGCTTCGAGGGACAGGCTCCGCGCCTCGATCGTGGAGGCGTCGCCGATGGCCGCGATCGTGTCGATCCGCGAGACGTTGATGCCGAGGCCCACGCCGACGGCGGTGCCCTGGCCGATGGAGGCGCTGCCGTCGCCCCGCGCGTGGCTGTCGCGGTTCGACCTTGCAGTCAGGCTGATATCGCCGCCCGCAACTGCTGTCACGGCATCCGCGATGGTCGCCCCGACGGTCCCGGTCTGGATGTTCAGGCCGACGGCGGCGGCCACGGCCATGCCGCCCTGCCCGGTGTCGGACGAGGGCGCCTGGGTCTGCGACGACCCCTGCCCGCCGCGCGCGGCGGACTGGTTGTTCGCGTAAGTCTGTTGCTGCTGGTTCTGGGCGTCGACCTCGTTGCCCGTGGCCCCGCCTGCAGCCTGCTGGGCCCCGGCAGCACCGGCCTTGGCCGCGGCGCGGGTCGCGCTCTCGCCTTCTGCGGTCAGCGCGATATCGCCTGTCGTGGTCGCCGAGCGCCCGAGCGTGGCCGTGGCGGAGTCCTCGGCGATGGTCAGCGCGAAGGCCACGCCGACGGTCGTGCTGCCATCGGCGGCGGATCCCTCGGCGTCGGTCAGCGTGTCGCCGGTCCGGGTCGCCGTGGCCGTGATCGAGCCCGCCTCCAGCAGCCCGCCTGTGCCGACGCCCGCCTCGGTCTCGCTCAGGCTGACGGTGATGGCCGCGACCGGCGTCGCCGCGGTGCCCGCACCGGTGGCGGAGGCCTCGGCACGGGTGGTGACGTCCTGCGCGAGGCTCGCTGTCATCGCCAGCGCACCCGCATCGACGAGCGCGGCGCCGTCCGCGATGCCCGCGAACGTGTTCTGGATCACCACGGACAGCGCCACCGAGGCGCCGAAGCCCGCGTTGCCGCCGCTTGCCCCGCCACCGCCCGGCAGGGCGGAGGTGCCGATGGCGCTTTCGTTCGTGGCCGTCAGCGTCAGGTCGCCGCCGCCGAGGTCTAGACCGAGGCCGCCGCCTATGTCGTCCGCCACTTGGGCGGTCACGTCGCTGAGGACGGTCTGGATCGCCAGAGAGCCGGCGAAACCGGTCTGGCTGGCATTTCCGGAGCCCGAGACGGCGCTGGTCTCGAAGGTCTCGCCCGCCGCCATTCCGGCGGTCACGACCGTGCCGTCCCCGGCCCGGATTCTGCCGCCGTCGAGAATCTCGGCAACCACGTCCGGGGCGATGATGCTCACGGCCACCGCAACGCCCACGCCCGTTGCGCCCGTCCCGGTGTTGGAGCCGTCCGCAAGGGTGCTGACCTTGTCGGTCGAGCCCGCGCTTACGGACACCGTGCCGTCCGTCGTCAGAATGCCCGAGGTGCTGATCCGCGCCACGGTTTCCGGCCGGTAATCGGAAACGACGACCGCCCCCGCAAAGCCCACGCCGCCCTCGGAGGTCGCGGCCTGGTCGCCGGTGTTGCCATCCTGGTTCGGGTCGGCCAGCCGCTCGGTGGACTGGGTGTCGTTGGCGCTGCCGTCCTGCGCCCCGCCCGCCGTCGAGGTGGCGGTGGTGGCGACGTTGCCTGTCAGCGTCGCCGCCAGCGTGATCGCATCCGCGCCGTCCGTGCCGAATCCGCCGATAGAGGTGGCGCCGCCCACGTCCACGCTTGTGTCCATCTGCACCGTCGTGACCGCAAGCGTCGCGCCCACGCTGGAGCTGTCGCTGCCGCCGTCGGCGGTGGAGGTGATGCCGATGTCGCTCACCGCGGTCAGGGACACGCTGCCCCCGGCCTCGATGCGCGTCGCGCCTGCCGTCGTGACGGAGGATTCGCCCGCCACCACGACGACCGTCACCGCCGCATCGGCCGTGGCGTCGGTGTCGCTCGCGTCGGCCTCGTCCTCGAAGGCCGCCTCGACCGTCACCTCGGACCGCGCCGAGAAACTGCCCGCGGTGCGCACCGAAGCGCCATCGAGCGTGACCGTGGCGTCGGGCAACAGGGTTAGCAGGGTCGCATCGAGCGCACCGCCGAGGCTCGACGGGGTGGCCGCGGGAATCGAGATGCCCGCGGCGGCCGAGACGGTGATGTCGCCCGCCGCGCGCAGGGAGCCGCCCGTCAGGTCCACGGACACCCGGGGCACCGCCACGAAAAGCCCGCGCAGCTCGTCGTCGAGCACGCCCTCGAGCGGCGTATCGGCAAGGATATTGCCGTTGTCCGTCGCCTCTGCCGCAAGGGTGATCGAGGCAGGCGCGGACGTGTCGCTGCCGATGCTGCCCAGGACCGAAATCCGCTCCGCGTTGATCGTCACGCTCCCGGTGGTCAGGAGCGCCGCGTCGGCCTCGACCTCCACCGTGTCGATGCCGTCATTGCCGAGGATCGACAGGTTCGTGGACCCCATGTCCACCAGGTCGCGCACCACCAGCCTGTCGCCGTCGGTGAGCAGCGTGCCGCTGTCGCCACCGAGGTTGATCGTCGTGCTGACTTTGCCCGCGAAGAAATTGACCGTCTCGAAGGTGGGGATGCCCGCAGGCGCGATGGTCATCAGGCCGTCGGAGTTCTGGGTCAGGACCGCGTCGTCCGATCCGCCGCTCAGGTTGATGATCCGGTGATCGACCTCCGACACGTCGTCGATCGGCTCCAGCCCGTCATAGGACAGCGTGACGCCGTCCCGGGTGACCGTGCCGGAATGGGGCCCGAAGGCCACGTATTCGACGGTGCCGAAGCGCCCGCCCCTGAACTCCATCGAATCGAAGCCGCCCGCACCGCCGTCGAGCCCTCCGGTCAGGGATCCGCGCGCACCGATGACGAACAGGTCCTCGTTATCGTCGGCGCCCTGCAGGGTCTCGAAATTCACAAAGGCAACGCCGTCGACGTTGCCTCTGTCCTTCCCCGTGATGGTCCAGACGGCATCGGTCGGGGGGCCGGTCAGGGTGTCGCTGCCGCCTCCGCCCTGCAGCACGACGCGTGAGGACAGCACCTGGTCGACGCCGGTCATCTCGATCGTGTCGTCGCCGCGGCCGGCATCGACCAGCAGCCGCACATCGGGAGCGACGAACGAATAGTCGATCAACTGGTTCGTGGAGGTGATCCGCCCGGCGCCGTCTTCGGCGGGCCCGGCATCTGACAGGGTCAGCCGGTTGCCGAACGCGCTGCTGTCCCGGAACACCTTGGTGGTGCTGGCGCTCGTATCGGTGATCTCTTCCACGCCGTGCAGGGTCACGAAGCCCGTCGTGCCGTCGTCGCCCGTCACGCGGATCGTGGTCCGCAAGGCGGTGTTGGCGTTCACGTCGATCCGGGCGAGCTCGCCGCTGACCAACAGGTCGTCCTCGCCGCCGTGCCCGTCCATGTGCACCCGGACCGGAAACACCGTGCCCGCGTCGAAATTCAGCTCCAGCACATCGTCGGCGGAAGTGCCCTTGACCCGGACGAGGGTTATCTCCTGCACGAGCTTCGAGGTCAGCTTGCTGCCCGAGGCCCGGTCGTAGACGTCGAGGGAGCGGGTCAGCTGGTCATAGCGCAGCGACAGGTTGTTGCCGTGATCCGCCATGTCGATGAGGAAGGGCGCGGGATCGGCGGAGAGCAGGTAGCGCTGCTCCAGCGCCTCCATCCGGAAGCCCGTGCCCGCCGCTCCGCCGGAAGCATCGCTCCTGCGCCGCCAGAGCCGGGTGAAGAGGCCCGGCTCGAAACCCGGCGTCGCGCCCCGGCGCCTGCGCCGACGGCGGCCCGGCGCAGTGTCCTCGCTCTCGAAACCACAGGGAACAGCCATGATGTGCCACCTTCCAGACGAACGCAAAAAGCCCGGGGGATAGCTCCCCCTCCCAGCTGATTCCGCTTTGAAAACCCCCAAGTCCGGAGCAGCGCAGACACGCGCACCGCCCCGTTTCCGGCCCGAGGTCCCGGTCGACCATGCAGACAGATACAAATGAACGTTAGGCAACTTTGAACGATTCAGGCAAGATCAATGTGCGCGAAAGCAATTTCCCTGCCCTCAAGGAAGCTCTTGTAATGTATTTGGAAACAACGCGCTCCGTCGCGCCGGATTGTCCATGATCCCAACTGCCCTGCACTCCGGTCCCGAACTCAGGGTCGACGAAGCCCGGTTGCGCGCCGCCCCCGATCCCCGTGCCGCCCTGCGCGATGTTGCGGCATCCCTCGTCGCCGCCCTGCGCAAGCCGCCCCACTTCATCCGCCTGACCGGCCTCGCGCCCACCGAAAGCAGCGATCTCGCCGCGACCCTCGCCCGGCTCATCGCGGTCACCCCGCCGCATCCCCCCGGCATGGACCGCGAGCGCCTGCTCAAGCTCTCGTTCACCCAGGTCCGCGTGGACCCCGAAAAGGCCGCCGGCGCGGGCGCCGTCACCGCCTACAGCCGCACCGCCCAGCCGCTCGCGCTGCATTCCGACAGCTCCTATCTGGGCCGGCCCCATCCGCTGGTGCTGTTCCAGTTCGTCCGCGCCGATGCGGCGGGGGGCGCCTCGGTCATGGCCTCGGTCCACGACGTGATGCAGGCCGCCGACGAGGAGTTGATCCGCGAGTTGATCAAGCCGCAGTTCCCCTTCGGCAAGGGCGACATGCCGATCCTCTTCGGGCGGCCCGACGATCCGCACATCCGCTACTACCGCAGCCAGATCGACACCGCCGTGGCCGAGGGCGCGGCGCTCTCCGACACGGCGCGAGCGGCCCTCGACCGGCTCGACGCGCTGCTGAACGGGCAGGTGCGCACCCATGAGTTCCACGCCGCCTCGGGCGAGATCGTCTTCATGCACAACACCCGCGTCCTGCACGGTCGCCGCGGCTTTGCGGAAACCAGCCCGCGGCTGATGTACCGCATCCGGATGCACACGGGTTGTCTTGGCTGAGGTCCGCCTCACCCCCGTGCGCCGCCGCGCGGCCCCGGCGGCGATCCGCGATCCCGCGCACCGGGCCGCGGTCGCCGCCGCCTATGCGTCCGTCCGCGCGCGCAGACGCGATCCGGTGCGGCGGCTCACCCTCGCCGAGGCGCTGATCGAAGCCGGGCAAATGCGCCGGGTCTACCGTCACCTGCGTTGGGCCATGGCTCTCGCCCCGCCGGACTGGGGCGGTCTCAGCCGCGTCGGAGAGGCCTTCTTCCGCATGGGCGAGCATGTCGCCGCGCGGCAGGTCTTTGCCCGGGCGCAGGCGCTGGGCGTCCTGCGCCCGCGCGCACACCGCACCTACGCCGCCCTCCTGCACAAGGAGGGCAAGGTCCGCGACGCACGCCGGATGCTCGCCCTCTCGGCGCTGATGGAGCCCCTGCGCGCGCCGCCGGTCCGTCACCCGGACCGGCTTCAGGTGCTGCGCCTGCGGTGCTTCGACAACAGCCGCTATCAGACGGAGCGGGGCCGCCGTTCGGGCCTCTGGACCCGGTCCCTCAAGAGCGGGCATTTCTCCCTGGCCGACCTGCTGCCGCCCGGCACGGCGGATCTGCATGTCCTCAGCGCCTGGGGCGACAGCCTCGCCCTGGTCGAGGACCTGCCGCCGGTGGGCGTCCTCATCAACACTATCGCCTGCGCCGATCTCAACGGGCCGCAACTGCGCAACGCAGAGACGCTCCTCGCCCGGTTCCCCGACCTGCCCGTCATCAACCATCCGGAACTGGTGCTGGGCACCGCCCGCCGCACCAATGCCCTGCGCCTGCCGCTGATCGACGGCGTCCGGTTTCCCCGCACGGAGGCGATCCAGATGGAGGCGCCCGCCGACACGCTCCGCCGGATCGAGGCAAAGGGGCTCGGCTATCCGATGCTCCTGCGGGTCGCGGGCACCCAGACGGGCCTGACCATGGAAAAGGTCGAAACCCCCGAGGCGGCGATCGCCTGGCTCTCCGCGCGCACGCCCCGGCAGGCCCTGCTCGCGATCGAGTATATCGACCTGCCCGACGCCGAAGGGCTCTACCGCAAGATGCGCTGCTTTTTCATCGACGGAGAGCTTTACCCCGTGGCGAGCCTCGTCAGCGACACATGGCAGATCCATTCCGGCGACCGCTACCGCGTCATGGACCGCCACCCGGAGGCACAGGCCCGTGAGAGCGCCTGGCTCGACGATCCCGAAGGTCATCTCGGCGCCCGCCCCATCGCCGCGCTGAACGAGATCGCGGACCAGCTCGGCCTCGATTTCTTCGGGATCGACTTCTGCATGGATGGCGAAGGGCAGGTCGTGGTCTTCGAGGCCAATGCCGCCATGCGCCACAACTTCGACCATGCGCGGGCGTTTCCCTACACGCGCCCGCATCTGGAGAGGGTCAGCGCCGCCTTCGTCGCCATGGTCCGCCGCCGCGCGGGCGGCTGACCCCTCAGCCCGGCCCGATGGCGCCGCGCATCCCGCCGGTCTGCGCGCGGTCGAGGAGCAGGTGGTCGAGGATCACCGCCGCCACCATCGCCGCGCCAACCGGAACCGCGCGGATGCCGACGCAGGGGTCGTGGCGGCCCTTGGTGATGACCTCGGTCGCCGTGCCGTCCTTGCGGATCGACCGGCGCGGCGAGAGGATCGACGACGTGGGCTTCACCGCGAAACGCAGCACGATATCCTGCCCGGTGGAGATGCCACCCAAGATGCCGCCCGCATGGTTCGAGGCATATTCGGGCCCGTTCGGCCCCATGACGATCTCGTCCGCATTGTCGCGCCCGGTCAGCGCCGCCGCCGCCATCCCCTCGCCGATCTCCACGCCCTTCACGGCGTTGATCGACATGCAGGCCGCCGCAAGATCGGTGTCGAGCTTGCCATAGACCGGCGCGCCGAGACCCGGGGGCACGCCCTGCGCCACCACCTCGATGATGGCGCCCACGGAATTGTGGTCGTCCTTGCGGAGCCAGTCGAGATACTCCGCCCAGTCCTCCGCCGCCCTTGCATCGGGGCACCAGAACGGGTTGCGCGGGATCTCGTCGAGATCCAGCCGCGCGCGGTCGATCCGCTTCTCGCCCATCTGCACCATGTAGCCCGTGACGCGCAGCCCCGGCACCAGCTCCGCCAGAGCCGCGCGTGCCACGCCCCCCGCCGCGACCCGCGCGGCGGTCTCCCGGGCAGAGGAGCGCCCGCCGCCGCGATAGTCGCGAATGCCGTATTTCTGCCAGTAGGTGATATCCGCATGGCCGGGGCGGAATGTCTCGGCGATCTCGCCGTAATCCTTCGACCGGTGGTCCTGGTTCTCGATCATCAGCTGGATCGGCGTGCCCGTGGTGCGATCCTCGAACACGCCCGACAGGATCTGCACCGCGTCGGGCTCGTTCCTCTGCGTCGTCATCTTCGACTGGCCGGGCCGGCGCCGGTCGAGCCAGACCTGGATCGCCTCTGCCGTCAGCGGCACGCCCGGCGGGCAGCCGTCCACGGTGCAGCCAAGGGCCGGCCCGTGGCTCTCGCCCCAGGTCGTGACGCGAAAGACGTGGCCGTAGGTGTTGAGGCTCATGGGGCGGGCTCCGGCGATGCGCTCCCCCTCCTAGCGGCGGCGTCCCCCCGGCTCAAGGTGGCGAGACGCGCGCGGGGCTTGAAGCCGCCTTCGCGCCGGCATAGCTTGCGCCTCACCTCGGGGTGCCCGGTCGGCCGGGCTGAGATGCGAACTCACGCGAACCCGTTGAACCTGACCCGGCTCGTACCGGCGGAGGGAAGGTAAAGCGGCATCTCCGCGCCTTTTTTCCGTCCGGCGCATGGAGGATGACATGAAGACCAAAGCCACCATCGCAGGACTCCTGATGTTGCCCGCCGTCGCGGGGGCGCAGACCCTGACCGTCTACACCTACGACAGTTTCGTGCCCGACTGGGGCCCCGGCCCCGCCATCGAGGAGGCCTTCGAGGCGCAATGCGGCGGCTGCGACCTGGAGTTCGTCGCCGCCGGCGACGGGGCGGCGCTGCTGTCGCGCCTGCGCCTCGAGGGTGCGCGCACCGAGGCCGACATCGTGCTCGGCCTCGACACGAACCTGATGGCCGCCGCCCGCGAGACCGGGCTCTTCGCGCCCCATGGCGTCGCGGCGGCGTTCGACCTGCCCATCGCCTGGGAGGACGACACCTTCCTGCCCTTCGACTGGGGCCATTTCGCCTTCGTGGCCGATGCGGACACGCCCGCGCCCACGTCCTTCGAGGAGCTGGCCGCCAGCGACCTGCGCATCGCGATCCAGGACCCTCGCTCCTCCACCCCCGGCCTTGGCCTCGTGCTCTGGGTCGAGGCGGCCCATGGCGACACCGCCGCCGCGATCTGGGAGGGGCTCGCCGACAACGTGCTGACCGTCACCCCCGGCTGGTCGGAGGCCTATGACCTGTTCCTGTCCGGGGAGGTCGACGCGGTGCTCTCCTACACCACCTCGCCCGCCTATCACCTGATCGCCGAAGAGGACGCGAGCAAGGTCGCCTGGCCCTTCGACGAGGGCCACTACATGCAGATCGAGGTGGCCGCGATCGTCGCGGGCACCGAAGAGCCCGACCTCGCGCGGGAGTTCATGGCCTTCATCGCCACGGACGGGTTCCAGTCGGTGATCCCCACGACGAACTGGATGTATCCCGCCGTCACCCCCGAAGGCGGCCTGCCCGAGGGGTTCGACACGCTGGTGCAGCCCGACATCAGCCTGCTCTTCCCGCCCGAGGAAGCGGCGGATCGGCGCGAGGCGGCCATCGCCACCTGGCGCGACGCGCTGGCGCAGTGAGCGCCGCGCGATGAGCCTCTCCCGGCCCGGCCTCTATGTGGCCGGGCTGATCTTCGTCCTCACCCTCGGCACACTGGGCGCGGTGGCGCTCAGGGCCGAGACCGGGGGCGGGCTCGCGTCGGCGGACTGGGCGGCGGTGCGGTTCACCGTTGTCCAGGCGTTCCTGTCGGCGCTCTTTTCCGTCCTGCTGGCGATCCCCGTGGCCCGGGCGCTGGCGCGGCGCCGCTTTCCGGGGCGCGGCGCGGTGGTGACGCTCCTGGGCGCGCCGTTCCTCTTGCCGGTCGTGGTGGCGGTCATGGGCCTCCTGACGGTCTACGGCCGGCGCGGCTGGCTGGGCGAGGGGTTCGCCGCCCTCGGCCTGCCGCCCCCCGACATCTATGGGCTGGAGGGCGTGGTCCTCGCCCATGTCTTCTTCAACCTGCCGCTCGCCGCGCGCATCCTGCTCATGGGCTGGGTGTCGATCCCCGCCGAGCGGTTCCGCCTTGCCGCCCACCTGGGCGCGCCCGTGGGGCGGGTCCTTGAATGGCCCATGCTGCGCACGCTGCTACCGGGCGCGTTCCTGACCATCTTCCTCATTTGCCTGACCTCCTTCGCCGTGGCGCTGATTCTCGGCGGCGGGCCAAGGGCCACGACGGTGGAGCTCGCCATCTACCAGGCGCTGCGGTTCGAGTTCGACCTCGGGCGCGCGGCGCTTCTGGCGCTGATCCAGTTCGGCCTCTGCGCCGCCGCCGCGGCCCTGGCCTTCGGCATCGCCCTGCCCGACGCCATGGGCGGGGGCCTCGACCGGACGGTGCACCGCTGGGACGGGTCGCGCATCCTGGACGCACTCTGGATCGCCGCCGCGGCGCTCTTCCTGCTGGTGCCGCTTCTCGCCGTGGCCCTGCGCGGGATCGGCGGGCTCATGGAGATGCCCGCCTCCGTCTGGGCCGCCGCCGCGCGGTCGCTTGCCGTGGCGCTCGTGTCCGCCGCGCTGGCCATGGCGCTCTCCCTCGCGCTGTCGCTGCGCGAGGGGCGTGCCGCCGCACTGGCCAGCGTCCTGCCCCTGGCCGCCTCGCCCCTCGTGGTGGGCACCGGGCTTTTCATCCTCGTGCAGCCGGTGCTGGCGCCGGGCTCCGTCGCGCTGCCCGTGACGGCCCTCGTCAACGCGCTGCTGACCGTGCCCTTCGCCGTGCGCGTTCTGTCGCCCGCCGTGCGACAGATCGAGGCGCGGCACGGGCGGCTGGCCGATGCGCTGGGGCTTTTCGGCATGGCGCGGCTGCGGCTGGTGCTGCTGCCGCGCCTGCGCGCGCCGCTCGGCTTTGCCGCCGGGCTGGCGGCGGCGCTCTCGATGGGGGACCTTGGGGTCATCGCGCTGTTTGCCGGAACCGGAGAGGCGACCCTGCCGCTGGAGATGTACCGCCTGATGGGGTCCTACCGCACCGAGGCCGCGGCGGGCGCGGCGCTGCTGCTGGTGACGCTCAGCTTCGGGCTGTTCTGGATCTTCGACCGATGGGGGCGCCGTGCTGAGGCTGACTGACCTGCGGCTGAGGCGCGAGGGCTTCACCCTGAGCGCCGACCTCGCCCTGCCCCCCGGCATCACCGCCGTGATCGGGCCGTCCGGCGGCGGCAAGTCCACGCTGCTCGACGCCATCGGCGGGTTTCTCGCCCCGACCGCCGGACGGGTGGAGGTGGACGGGCGCGACATCACTGCCCTGCCCCCGGCGGAGCGCCCGGTGGCGCAGCTCTTTCAGGACGGCAACCTCTTTCCCCACCTGACCGTGGCCGAGAACGTGGGCCTCGGCCTCGCCCCCTCCCGCGCCGCCGCCCGCGACCCGCGCGTGGCGGAGGTGCTGGCGCAGGTGGGGCTGAGCGGCCTCGGCGACCGCAGGCCCGCGAGCCTGTCGGGTGGTCAGCAAAGCCGCGCCGCGCTGGCCCGCGCCTTGGTGCAGAACCGGCCCGTGGTGCTGCTGGACGAACCCTTTTCGGCCCTCGGCCCGGGGCTGAAGCGCGAGATGCTCGACCTCGCCCGGGAGGTTCTCGCCGCACCCGGACGGCTGATGCTGATGGTCACCCACGACCCGGAGGATGCGCGCAGCGTGGCGGACAGCGTGGTGCTGGTGGCCGAGGGCCGCGCAACCGGTCCTTTCGAGACCGGGGCCCTCTTCGCCGATCCGCCTCCGGCGCTCAGGGCCTATCTGGGGGAATAGCCCCCTTTCGGGACGGTGGGGTGAAACCCCACCCTGCGCTTGCGCGGGCCGTGCCGCCAAACGCGAACGGCCCGCCGGTGGGGCGGGCCGTCGCGGTCGGGTCAGGGCGGGGCGCCTATTCGGCGGCGCGCTTCTTGGCGGCCTTCTTGTGGGGCGCCCAGATCCGCTTGTTCGTCAGGTAGAGCAGGACCGACAGCACGGTGAGGAAGATCACGCCGGTCAGGCCCGCTTCCTTGCGCGCGTTCAGCTTGGGCTCGGCCGTCCACATCAGGAAGGCGGCCACGTCCTTCGATGCGCTCTCGAGATCGGTCGGCGCCCCATCGGCGAAGTCCACGTCATCGCCATAGAGCGCCGGCGCCATGCTGATGTAGCTGCCCGGCACCTTGGGCGTGCCGTCCTCGTAGTAGCAGGTCTCCGGCAGGCCGCCCGCGGCGAAGGCTATGTTGTAGTAGCCGTCCATCGGGTCGCTCTCGAGGGCGCATTCGGGTTCCTCGACATAGCCCGTCAGCAGCGAGGCGATATACTCGGGGCCGCCCATGCCGTTGATGAGCTGGCTGATGCCGGTGCCATAGGGGCCGCTGAAGCCGGCGCGCGACTTCGCCATCAGGCTGAGGTCGGGCGCGGTCGAGAGCTGGCTCATCGGGAAGCGGTCCTGCGGCGCCGCGGGACGCCAGTCGCCTTCGCCGTCGAACAGCGTCGGGTCCCAGATCTCGAAGGTCTCGGCATAGGCGCGCATCTGCTCCTCGGGCAGTTCCGGGCCACCCTGGTCCGAGAGGTTGCGGAACGACAGGTACTGCATCCCGTGGCAGGCGGAGCAGATCTCGGTGTAGATCTGCAGGCCCCGCTGGAGCTGCTGGGTGTCATAGCTGCCGAAGGGCCCCTCGAAGGGGAAGTCGAAGTTGGTGACCTCCCCGCCGCCGCCGGCGGCAAGGGCCGGCCCCGCCCCCAGCGCAAGGGCGCAGGCCGTGGTCAGTGCGAGTTTGCGGAACATCTTGGTCTTGTCCTTTCTCACTCGGCGGGCGTCGGCGCCGCGGCGCCGCCGGTGCCGGCCTGAGCGGCCTTCGAGAGCACGTCGTCCTCGATGGTCGCGGGCTGCGGAAGCGGTTTCTCGATCACCCCGAGGAGCGGCAGGATCACCAGGAAATAGCCGAAGTAGTAGCAGGTCGTGATCAGGGCGATGGTGGGATAGATCCCCTCGGCCGGCATGGCCCCGGTCCAGCCCAGGATCACGAAGTTCACGATGAACAGCCAGTACCACCACTTGAACATCGGCCGGTAGCGGCCCGACCGCACCGAGGACGTGTCGAGCCAGGGCGCGAGCGCCATGACCACGATCGCGCCGAACATGGCCACCACGCCGAAGAAGGCGGCGTCGACGATGCCGAAGGTGACCCAGTTGACGAACATCACCAGCCAGACGTCCGGCGTGAAGGCCCGCAGCACGGCGTAGAACGGCAGGAAGTACCATTCCGGCACGATGTGCGACGGCGTCGCCAGCGGGTTCGCCTCGATGTAGTTGTCCGGGTGGCCGAGGTAGTTCGGCATGAAGCCGACAATGGCCACGAAGACGGCGAGGATGATCGCCAGCGCGAACAGGTCCTTGATCACGAAGTAGGGCCAGAACGGCAGGGTGTCGCGCGCCGCCTCCTCCTTCGAGCCGCGGCGCACCTCGACCCCGGTGGGGTTGTTGTTGCCCGTGGTGTGGAACGCCCAGATGTGCAGGATCGTCAGCCCCAGCAGGATGAACGGCAGGAGATAGTGCAGCGAGAAGAACCGGTTCAGCGCGGGCTGGCCGACGGCGCTCGCCCCCAGAAGCCAGGTCTGCACGGCCTCGCCCACGAAGGGGATCGCGCCGAACAGGCCCATGATCACCGCCGTGCCGTGGAAGGACATCTGGCCCCAGGGCAGGACGTAGCCCATGAACGCCGTGCCCATCATCAGCACGAACATCAGGATGCCGATGATCCACGTCACCTCCCGCGGGCCCTTGTAGGAGCCGTAATAGAGGCTGCGGAAGATGTGCAGGTAGACCGCCACGAAGAACAGCGAGGCGCCGTTCTGGTGGAAATACCGGATCATGTGCCCGCCGTTCACGTCCCGCATGATGTGCTCGACCGAGGCGAAGGCCATGTCGACATGGGGGATATAGTGCATCACCAGCACGATGCCGGTGATGATCTGCATGATCAGCGTGAAGGTCAGCACGATACCCCAGATCCACATCCAGTTCAGGTTGCGGGGGGTGGGAATCATCAGCGTGTCGTACATCAGGCCGACGATGGGCAGACGGCGGTGAAGCCACTTCTCTCCGCCGCTCTTCGGCTCGTAGTGGTCGTGGGGAATACCGGCCATGGGGGTTGGTCTCCTTAACCGAGCTGAATGGTGGATGCGTCGACCCAGGAGGCGACGGGGACATCGAGGTTGCGCGGCGCGGGTCCGCGGCGGATCCGTCCGGACGTGTCGTAATGCGACCCGTGGCAGGGGCAGAACCAGCCCTGGAAATCGCCTGCCTCGCCCAGCGGCACGCAGCCGAGGTGGGTGCAGATGCCCATCTGCACGAGGAAAGCCCCGTCGGGAAGGTCGGAGCCCTCGGGCGTCGGCATGGCGCGGTTCTCGTCGGAGGCATCGGCCTCGGCGGCCGCGTTCTCGTTCCGCGACATCGGGTCGGGAAGGTCGGACATTTCGACCGAGCGCGCCTCGGCGATCTCGGCTTCGGTGCGCCAGCGGATGAACACGGGCTTGCCCTGCCAGAGCACGGTCAGCTGGTCGCCCTCCGAGAGCTGGCTGATATCGACCCGGATCGAGGCGAGCGCGAGCACGTCCGCCGACGGGTTCATCTGGTTCACGAGGGGCCAGACCGCGGCACCCGTGACCACGGCACCGGCGCCGGCCGTGGCATAGTAGATGAAGTCACGGCGGGTGCCCTGGGGTTCGTCTGCGTGCGACACGTCAAACATCTCCGTTTCTGCGGGCCCATCGGGCCAAAGGGGGCGATGGCTGCCGGGACAGATCCCGGAGGCCGAATGCGGCGGGTTCTATATGGCGCCTTCCGGGCCGTCCAGCAGTCAAGAAAGCGCAGGTTGTCGCAAGTCCGACATCCCCCGAACACTCCCCGCTCCGTCGGGCCGGACGCGCATGGCGGACAAGGCCCGCCCGCGTACCACCGCAGGACGTCAGATAGGGCAACGTCCGTCGTTGTGTCGCCGCTGCGTCAGCTTGCCCCACCGGCGGTCCGCCGGGGTCCGCGCGCGGCTCAGCCCGGCGCCGTCTCCTGCATCGACGCCCGCGCGCCGAAGCGCACGAACCACTCCGCAAGGCCCGGCGCCGCAGTGCGCCAGTCCCGCGCGCCCAGCCGGAAATCGACATAGGCCAGCCCGCAGCCCACCGCGATCTGGCCCGCGTCGAGCGGCCCCGCAAGGTGGCTCAGCCAGCGCGCCTCCAGTGCCTCGACGCTGCGCGCGACCTTCTGCCACTGCGCCTCGATCCAGCCCGCCGAGGCGCCGTCACTGCCGACGAAGCGCGCCTGGTAGACCATGGCGATGGCCGAGTCGGACAGCCCGAGCCCCGTCGCCTCCAGCGTCAGCACCTCCCAGAGCCGCGCCTCGGGATAGAGCTTTCCGCCCGCGAGATGATCGAGATACCGGCAGATCACCCGGCTGTCGTACATCGAGGGCGCGCCCTCCCGCACCAGCGAGGGGATGCGCCCGGTGGGATTTGCCGCCACCGCCTGCGGATTGCTGTCGAGCGGCGTCGTCTGCACCGCCACCTCCTCGACCCGGTCCAGAAGACCCAGTTCCCGCACCGCGACACGGGCCATCCGGGCATAGGGCGAAGGCGGCGACATCAGGAGTTGCATGGTTCGGACCCTGTGGAGAAATGATCGTCGCGGACGCTAGCCTGCCCCCGGACCCGAGGCCAGCCCCAACGGACCTCAGGCCTCTCCCGTCAGACGCGCGACCTCCGCCGCCGCGCGCCCATGGGCGGGCGGCGGCAGCGTGGCGCACCTCTCCCGGCTTGTTCTGGCCGAGCTTCCATGTGCCGCCGATGCGGGCGATCGCCAGCCGGAAGGGCAGGATCTGCCGCAGCATCCGCGCCACGGCCTCGCCGGACATCTTCGCCATTGTCCAGGGCCGTTTCGCCAGCCCCGCCTCGAACCGCGCCGACTGCCGCTCCAGCATCGGCCGCAGCTCCGCCTCGTCCAGCGCCACGAGCCGCCCGCGCACATGCACGGCGACGTAGTTCCAGGTGGGCACCTGATCGGCCACCCCGTACCAGTCGGGCCAGAGTACCAGTCGGGCCAGACACAGGCATCGGGCCCGGTCGCCGCGATGACCGCATCGCAGGGCGCCAGCCGCGCGATCGGATCGGACGGCACCAGATACAGGTCCGCGCTCCGCCGGTCCTCCGACACCAGAAACGGCACATGGGCCAGCACCGGCCCCTCCGCCCCGTTCACGGCAAGAAGGCCGAACCCCCGCGCTCCGCTCCGCCGTCTCGCCGCGAAAGGCCGGGTTCGGGCGCATGAGCCCGTCCGCGCCGCGCCTCAGTCCTTGGAGCGTTCGACGTAGGTCGCGTCGTCGGTGTTCACCACCACGCGCGTGCCCACGCCGATATGCGGCGGCACCATGACCCGCACGCCGTTGTCGGCCATGGCGGGCTTGTAGGATGACGACGCCGTCTGCCCCTTCACCACCGGTTCGGTCTCGACGATCTCCACGGTCACCTTCTGCGGCAGCTCCAGCGCGATCGCGACCTCGTTGTGCACCGACAGGTGGCACATCATGCCGTCCTGCAGCCAGACCTTGTTGTCGCCCACCACGTCCTCGGACACCGCGACCTGCTCGTAGGTCTCGGGGTTCATGAAATGGTAGCCCTCGCCGTCGGCATAGAGGAACTGGAACTCGCTCTGTTCCACATGGGCGCGCTCGACACTGTCCGTGGTCTTCCAGCGGTCGCTCACCTTCACCCCGTCGGAAATGCGGCGCATGTCGATCTGGGTCACCGGCGTCCCCTTGCCGGGATGAAAGTTCTCCGCCCTGAGGATGACGTAGAGCCTCTCGTCGATCTCGACGACGTTGCCCTTCCTCAGCTGGGACGCGATGACCTTGGCCATGGACGCCTCTCCTTGTGTCGGATCGTTTGCGTGGTTACCGGGCCGCCTATCGCATCCCGCAGCGGAGGGCCAGAGATGACGGACAGGCCATGGTGGGACCCCGCGCGCCACGCCGACCGGCGTCCGCTGCTGCTCACGCGCAACCGCATCCGCCGCGCGCTCACCGACTGGTTCGAGGCGGAGGGCTTCACCGAAGCCGACCCCGCCTGCCTCGTCGCGGTTCCGGCGGCGGAGGTGCATCTCCACGCCCTGAAGGTGACGACCACCGCGCCCGATCTCACCACAGGCCGCGCCTGGCTCCAGACCAGCCCCGAATTCGCCCTGAAAAAGCTGATCGCCGCGGGCGAGACACGGCTCTTCTCCTTCGCCCGGGTCTGGCGCGACCGCGAGGGCGGACCGCGCCACGCCACGGAATTCACGATGCTGGAATGGTACCGCGCCGATGCCGACTACACGCAGCTGATGGAGGATTGCGCCACGGTCCTGCGCATCGCCGCCGAAGCCGCGGGAACAACGGTCTTCCGCCACCGCGACGCGCGCTGCGATCCCTTCGCCCCCCTCCGCCGCGTGACCCTCGCCGAAGCCTTCGCCGCAGAGGGCATCGACCTGCTCGCCACCCTGCCCGAGACCGACCCCGCGCCCCTGGCCGCGGCCCTCACCCGCGCGGGCATCCCGCACCGGCCCGGCGACAGCTGGTCGGATCTCTTCTCCAAGGCCCTGATAGAGCGGATCGAGCCCGCCCTCGGCCCCGCCGCCACGATCCTCGACCGCTATCCCGCGCCGGAGGCCGCGCTGGCCCGCCGCACGCCGGACGATCCACGCACCGCGGAACGCTTCGAGCTCTTCGCCTGCGGGGTCGAACTGGCCAATGCCTTCGGCGAACTCACCGATCCCGCCGAACAGCGCGCCCGCTTCACCGCCGACATGGCCCTGCGCGCCCGGCTCTACGGCGAGGCCTACCCGATCGACGAGGACCTGCTCGACGCCCTCGGCCACATGCCGCCCACGTCCGGAATCGCACTGGGCTTCGACCGTCTGGTGATGCTCGCCACGGGCGCGCCCCGCCTGACCGACATCATGTGGAGCCCTCCCGCCTGATCCCGCGCGCAAGCCCCCCAATTTTTCTGGCCCGAAATATCCCGGGGAATCGGCCCAAGGCCGATGGGGCAGCGCCCCTGACATCCCGGTCCCGCCGCAGGCGGGGCCGGGCTCAAGACAGCGCGCCGAAGGCGCACCTTTGCCTTACGCCGTATACCCGCGCTCGATCCGCAGGAACTCGCGCACCCGGGGGCTCGCCTGCCCCTTGCGCATCCGCCGCTGAAGCATCAGCGCCGCCCGATCGGGGTTCTGCGCGCGCTCGAGGTTGAGGAAATGGCGCACGCGCATCGCGTCTGCGCGGCGGCGGGGCTGGTCGATCACATGTTTCGTCATGTCCATCCTCCATGGCTTCGACTTTACACAGGATAACAGATTCGCGGCGCCAACGGTTCCCCCTTGTGGCCCGCCCTGGCCCTGCCCTATCCGGCGGCCACCATGACTGTCATCGTCGCCGCCCTCTACCGGTTCACCCCCTTTCCCGATCCCGCGGCCCTGCGCGGCGCTCTGGCACGGCTCGCCTGCGGCGCGGGCGTCAGGGGCACGCTGCTGCTCGCGCCCGAGGGGATCAACGGCACCATCGCGGGCACGCGGGAGGGAATCGACCGGGTGCTGGCCCATATCCGCAGCCTTCCGGGCTGCGCGGAGCTCGACTCGAAGGAAAGCACCGCCACAGACATGCCCTTCGGCAAGCTGAAAGTGCGGCTCAAGCGCGAGATCGTGACCATGGGCCAGCCCGGTCTCGACCCGCGCGGCGCCGCAGGCACCTACGTGGCGCCCGCCGACTGGAACGCCCTCATCTCCGCGCCCGACGTCGCCGTGATCGACACCCGCAACGCCTATGAGACCGCCATCGGCACCTTTCGCGGCGCCATCGACCCGGAGACCGAAAGCTTCGGCGACTTCCCCGCCTGGTGGGAGGCCAATCGCGCGCGGCTCTCGAACAGGCGCATCGCCATGTTCTGCACCGGCGGCATCCGCTGCGAGAAATCCACCGCCCTCCTGCGCGCGCAGGGCATCGAAGAGGTCTATCACCTCAAGGGGGGTATCCTGAAATACCTAGAGGAGGTGCCCGAGGACCAAAGCCTCTGGGAGGGCGCCTGTTTCGTCTTCGACGACCGCGTCTCCGTCACCCACGGGCTCGCCGAGGGGCCGCACCTGCTGTGCCACGGCTGCCGCAAGCCGCTCGATCCCTCCGATACCGCCCATCCCGATTACGAGCGCGGCGTCTCCTGCCATCGCTGTGCGGCCACCACGACCGAGGCGCAGAAGGCCGGCTTCCGCGAGCGCCAGCGCCAGCGCGACCTTGCCGCCGGGCGCGACGGCTGACCGTCAGCCGGCCAGCTCCTTCTGGCCCAGCGGGTCCTCGGTTTCCGCCTGCGGATCGCACCGGCCGGTGAGGATCATCCGCGCCGCCGCGCTCGCCGCATCGGCATAGGGCAGCAGCACAAGATCCGCCGCCGCATCGCGCAGCTCCCGCGCGGAGATGTCATTCTGCGCCGCCACCGCGACCCGCCCGGGATAGCCAAGATCCTTCAGCGTCCGGATCAGTGCCTTGCGCGGATCGTCATGAACCAGCCCGGTGTCGTGGTCCGGCACGGCGGAAACGACCCAGCTCGCCTTCATCAGCGGCAGGTGGGCCAGCGTCTCGGGGTCGGTGACATCGCCGAAGGCCACGTCGAACCCCTGCGCCCGCGCATGCCGCACCGCCTCGGGGTTGAAATCCACCCCCAGCACCGACAGCCCCTCCGCCTTCAGGTTCCGCGCGATCCCGAGACCATAGCGCCCGAGCCCGAACAGCACGACGTCATGCCGCTCGCCCGTGCGCGGCCCCTCCGCCGCGTCGTCCCTCAGGCGCTTGCGCTCGAAGATCCCCAGAAGCGGCTCCAGCCGGTCGTAGATCTGATGGGACCAAGTGATCATGTAGGTGGAGGCCGCGATGGTCACGAGGCCCACCAGCGTCACCAGCCCCAGCGCCTCGTCCGCGACATGTCCGATCGACACGCCCATCGCCATGAAGATGAGGGAGAACTCGCTGATCTGCGCCACCGTCAGCCCGGCGAGGAACCCCGTCCGCTTGCGGTAGCCCATAGCCCCCATGATCGCGAGCACGATGAGCGGATTGCCGATCAGCACGAAGAGCGACAGCACGATGGCGGGCCAGATCGCCGCGCCGAGGATCGACAGATCCAGCGACGCGCCCAGCGCGATGAAGAAGAACAGGAGCAGGAAATCCCGCAGGCTCGCCAGCCGCGCGGCGATGGCCTCCCGGAACGGTGTGGAGGCCAGCGAGACGCCGGCCAGCAGCCCGCCCAGTTCCTTGCCGAAGCCGAGGTAATGCCCCACCGCCGCCAGCAGCGCCGCCCAGGCGATGGCGAAGGACACGAGCAGTTCCGGCGCCCGCGACAGACGCTCCACCAGCGGATCGGCGACATAGCGCACGAAGACCGCGACGAAGGCCAGCATCGCGAGGCCATAGCCGAACACCTGCAGGATCGCGGCCAGCGGCGCATCCCCTGCCGCGCCCACGCCCAGCGCCGACAGCACGATCATCGCCAGCACGACGACCACGTCCTGCACGATCAGGAACCCCAGAGCGATCCGTCCGTGCAGGCTGTCGATCTCGCGCTTGTCGGACAAGAGCTTGACGATGATGATGGTGGACGAAAACGTCAGCGCGATGGCGACATAGATGGCGGTCAGCGCGTCCAGCCCCAGCGCCAGCCCGATCAGATAGCCGAAGACCGTGGTGAACAGCACCTGCCCCAGCCCCGTGGTCAGCGACACGGCCCCCAGTGTCCGCACGAGCTGGAAATCGAGTTTCAGCCCCACGAGAAACAGCAGCAGCGCGATCCCCAGCTCCGCCAGAAGGTCGATCTGCACGTCCGACCGCACGAGATCGAGGGCCGAGGGACCGGCGAGGATGCCCACCGCTATGAAGCTGACGATAAGCGGCTGGCGCAGCAGCAGACCTGCAAAGCCCACGGCGGAGGCCAGCACCAGCAGCGCCGCGATCTCGTAGAAGATGTAGCCCTGGATCGTTTCGGTCACCTGTGTCTCCCAGCCTGACGGGCGCGCCGACACTATCACGGTCACGCCGGTGTCCCAGCCCCCTTGAGGTCACATCCTGCGCTCGCCGGACGCCGGGCCCGCAGCGTCAGTCACGCTGCCCGGAGTAGGTGATCCGCCTCAGCACCCATTCGAACGGCCCCAGCGCCGCCCGTCTCCGCCAGACCGCCAGCGCCGCGATCAGCGCCACCGTCACGGCAATGGCGACCAGCGTCGCGGACAGCCGTCCGACCGCCTCCCAGAGCCCCAGCCCGTAGGCGGCGAAGATCGTGGACAGCACGATGGACTGGCCGAGGTAGATGCTCAGGCTCGATCCCCCCGCCGCCAGCACGCGCGCCATGACCGGCCCCGGCGGGCGCGACAGCGCGGCGATCAGCCCCAGATAGCCCAGCGTCGCCACCGGAGCCACGACGACCGTCAGCACGAGGCCCGGCAGGGGCGGCCCCCATTGCCAGAGCGCCGCGCCGGTCAGACTCAGCGCGACGCCCGGCCCGAGGCACCAGAGGCGCGCGCGCCGCCAGAGCGGATGGCTCGAGTCGTCGATCATGCCCGCCGTCACGGCGGCGAGGCCAAGACAGAACCAGCCCAGCGCCGCGAACCCCTGCGTCAGCAGCAGCGACGGCAGGACGAAGGCGAAACTGACGCTGCGAAAGATCACGGCCTCGACGAACCCGCCTCCGGTCAGGATCTCCCGCTCAAGCGCCACGATATCTGCGGGCGTGTCGGGTGCTCCCGCCATGAGCACCGGGGCGATGACCGCCTGCAGGATCAGCAGCCCCGCGCCCAGCCGCACCAGCCGCCGCACCGGCCAGTTCCGCATCAGGTAGAGGATCGAGCCCGTCACCGCGTAGATCGTCAGGATGTCGCCCGGAAAGAACAGGCAGCCATGGGCGATCCCGAGGATCAGGAGCCCGATCATCCGGTTTCGGTAGAGCCGCCCGAAGGCCAGCCCCCGCCGCTGGGCCGAACGCATCAGGAACCCCAGCCCCACGCCGAACATGAAGGAGAACAACCCGTAGGACTTCGACAGGGCCAGCCCGTTCACGAGCCACAGCGTGACCGCGTCGCGCGCCGTCTGCCCGGACGGCTCGAGGAATCCGCCGAGCAGCGTGAAGGCGATGTATTGGACGTTGACCACGACGATCCCGAACAGGGCGACAAGCCGCAGGTAATCCGGCATGAGGGCGCGCTCGGGTCTGGTCACCGGGCGCGCCTCCCGGTGCGCGCGCGGGCCGCGCCCATGCAGCCCGGCCGGCCCTGATCACCAGGGGCCGTCGGGGTCGTTGCGACCGGTATCGCGGCAACCGGAGCCACGCTCAGAAATCCAGGTTCTCCACGCTCAGCGCGTTCTGCTGGATGAACTCCCGGCGGGGTTCGACCACGTCGCCCATGAGCTTGGTGAAGAGGTCGTCGGCCTCGGCCACGTCGTCGATCTTCACCTGCAGGAAGGTCCGCGCGTCGGGGTCCAGCGTCGTCTCCCAGAGCTGGCTCGGGTTCATCTCTCCGAGCCCCTTGTAGCGCTGCAGCGTCAGCCCGCGCTCGCCCTCCTCGAGAATCGCCGCGAGCAACCCCAGCGGGCCATGGACAAGCTGGTTGCGGTCCTTGCGCATCAGCCGCGCGGGGGTCGCGTAGACCTCCTGCAGCGCCTCGGTGAACGACCCCGTGCGCCGCGCCTCGCCGGATCGCAGCATCGGGCCGTCCAGCGTCCGCACCTCCTCCACGCCGCGCAGGATGCGCGCCAGACGGATGCCGCGGTCCTGGGTGATCCGGCCCTGCCAGCCCTTCTCGTATTCCAGCGCGATCAGGTCGAGCCGCTCGGCCACCCGGTTCGCCACGCCCTGCAGATTGGCCTCTACCGCGCCGGGCGTGAACGCCCCCGCGATGGCCGACTGTTCCAGGATATGGCGCGGATAATGCGTCGGGAAGGCATCGAACACGCGCCGGAGCCGCCGCGCATCCTCCACCACGCGCGCGAGATCCTCGCCCACGATCTCCTCGCCGCCACCCAGCCGGAGCACCGCGTCCTTCGTGCCCTCGCGGATCAGGTAGTTATCGAGCTCCGCCTGGTCCTTCAGGTAGACCTCTGACTGCCCCCGCTTCACCTTGAACAGAGGCGGCTGGGCGATGTAGAGAAATCCCCCCTCGATCAGCTGCGGCATCTGCCGGAAGAAGAACGTCAGCAAGAGCGTGCGGATATGCGCGCCGTCCACGTCGGCGTCGGTCATGATGACGATCTTGTGGTAGCGCAGCTTGGAAATATCGAACTCGTCCCGCCCGATCCCCGTGCCCAGCGCCATCACGAGGTTGCCGATCTCCTGGCTGCCCAGCATCCGGTCGAACCGCGCCCGCTCCACGTTCAGGATCTTGCCCCTGAGCGGCAGCACCGCCTGCGTCCGCCGGTCGCGCCCGGTCTGCGCCGACCCCCCGGCGCTGTCGCCCTCCACGAGGAACAGCTCCGTCTGCGCCGGGTCCTTTTCCGAACAGTCCTTCAGCTTTCCGGCGAGGTAGTTCACGTCCATCGCCGTCTTGCGCCGCGTGAGTTCGCGGGCCTTGCGCGCGGCCTCGCGGGCCTGCGCGGCCTCCACGATCTTGCCCACGATCATCCGCGCCTGCGCCGGATTCTCCTCGAACCATTCCGCCAGCTTCTCTCCGATCAGGTTCTCCACCGCCGGACGCACCTCGGAGGACACGAGCTTGTCCTTCGTCTGGCTGGAGAATTTCGGATCGGGCACTTTCACCGACAGCACGCAGGTCAGCCCCTCGCGCATGTCGTCGCCGGTGAAATTCACCTTCTCGCGCTTGGAAATGCCGCTGTCGGTGGCATATCGGGTGACGGTCCGCGTCAGTGCTGCACGAAAGCCAGCCATGTGAGTGCCGCCGTCCCGCTGGGAGATGTTGTTGGTGAACGGCAGCACCATCTCGTTGTAGCTGTCGTTCCACCACATGCCGGCCTCGACGATGATGCCGTCGCGCTCGCCGATGACATGGATCGGCTCGGGCAGCATCGGCGCCTTGGACCGGTCGAGATACTTCACGAACTCCTTGACGCCGCCTTCGTAGAACAGCTCGATCGTCAGGGGCTCTGCCGGGCGTTCGTCCTTCAGGACGATGCGCACGCCGGAATTGAGGAACGCCAGCTCCCGCAGGCGCTTTTCCAGCGTGTGGAAATCATACTCGAGGTTGGAGAAGGTGCCCGTGGAGGCGAGAAACCGCACCTCCGTGCCGGTGCGCCCGCCGCTGTCGCCCACGACCCTCAGATGCTCGACCGTGTCGCCATGTTCGAACCGGGCGACATGCTCCTTGCCGCCCCGCCAGACGCGCAGCTCCAGCCAGACCGAGAGCGCGTTGACGACCGAGACGCCGACGCCGTGCAGACCGCCCGAGACCTTGTAGGAATTCTGGTCGAATTTGCCGCCGGCGTGAAGCTGGGTCATGATGACCTCGGCCGCGCTGACGCCCTCGCCCTCGTGGATATCGACCGGGATTCCGCGACCGTTGTCGGTCACGGACACGGAACTGTCGGCATGGATCGTGACCGTCACGCGGTCGGCATGACCGGCCAGCGCCTCGTCGATGCCGTTGTCCACGACCTCGTAGACCATGTGATGCAGGCCCGACCCATCGTCGGTGTCACCGATATACATGCCAGGCCGCTTGCGGACGGCCTCCAACCCCTTGAGAACCTTGATGGAACTGGCACCGTATTCCTCCGGCGCGCCTGCGGTCTCCGCCATGCGTCAAAATCCTGTCTGTTCAGGTCCTCATATACGAAGTCTGGTGGCCAATGTCACGCGAACCCGCCAGATTTCGTATGTCAGGTGAAGGGGATGACCAGCCCTACGCCCACCAGCGCGACCCCCGCGATCCGGTTGGTGCGCCGCACCGCCCCGGGCGAGGCCAGAAGGCGCCGCACCTGCCCGATCATCCCCGCCAGAACGAGGTTCCCGAGAAGCGGCACCAGCGCCGACAGCCCTGCTATCGCCAGCATGTCCGGCAGGGTCAGGGCGGACAGGTCGAAGAACCCCGGTAGCACGCCCATGTAGAACAGAATCGCCTTCGGGTTGCCCAGGATCACGGCCAGCCCCGCCACGAAGCCCGCCCACATGCCCGGCCGCGTCAGCCGGCTGTCGGCGGACAGGGTCGCCTCCGCGTGACGCCAGATCAGCACCCCCATGACCACGAAGGTCGCTGCCGCCACCCATTTCAGCGCCACGAGAAAGCCCGTGAACACCGACACGATCCACGCCACACCAAGGATCGCGAGGAACGGCCAGAGCACGTCGCCCACCACGACGCCCAGCGCCAGAGGCCATGCCGCATGAAAGCCGCCCGAGAGCGCACGCGCCGTCAGCGCCACCCAGACCGGTCCGGGCGTCAGGAACAGGATCAGGAGCGCCCCGGCATAGAGCGACATCTGCGACAGGGTGATCGTCATGGCCTTCGCTTATCCCGCGCCGGAACCGGCCGGAAGCCCCGGCACGCAGGCCCGGTCTCGGCCCCCGGGCGTCAGAACAGCCAGCCGAGAAGATCGACCTCCGCGTCCGCGTCCCAGTCGAGACCGCCCAGCGGCAGGATCATCAGCCCGCCGCGCCGTCCGACATGCACCTCGCCGGTGCAGGCGCCCTCCATGTCGAGGTAGCGCAGGACATTCGTCTGCCGCGCGAACCCCGCCCCGGCATAGAGCGGCCTGTCCCCGAACAGAACGAAGAAATCGGCGGGCATCGCGCGCGCTTCCGCGATGGCGGCCACCATGAGCTGTGAGGCGATGCCCTCGCCCCGCCGTTCGGGCGCGGTGCAGACATCGCCGAGGCCGACGATATCCACCAGCCGCTCACCCATCCGGATCGCCCGCAGGCAAAGCCCCATCTGTCCGAGGATCACGTCCTCGTCCCGCGCCACGACACGCACATGATGACGCTGGACGAAATAGCTGCGCTCGCCGAAATCCGTAACGAAACAGCGCCGCAGCAGCGCCGCGATCTCCGCCTCATCGGCGGGCGTCAGCCGCGCCTCCTCGATCCGTTCAATCCGCATCCCTTACCTCCGATCCATCCGGTCCCTCGGTCACCTCGATCCGCCACGCCCTGTCGCCGAACTCCGTGAACAGCTCCGGCCCGGTGCCTGTCATCCACGCCTGCGCGCCCAGCGCCAGGATCTCCTCGTAGAGCGCCGCGCGCCGGGAGGCATCGAGGTGCGCCGCCACCTCGTCCAGCAGCAACAAGGGCGGCGCGCCGACCCGTCGCCTGAGCGCGCGGGCATTGGCGAGGATGAGAGAGATCAGCAGCGCCTTCTGTTCGCCCGTCGAACAGTCCCGCGCGGGCACGCCCTTCTCGGCATAGACGGCGGCGAGGTCGGTTCGGTGCGGGCCTGCCAAAGTGCGACCCGCCGCCATATCGCGCCCGCGTCCGTCGGCGAAGGCGCGGGCAAGCTCCTGCGCATCGCCGGGCAGCGCGCCCTCGGGCTGCTCCAGCGCCAGCGTGGCGGCGGGAAAGGCCGTCTCCGCGCCCTCCTGCGCCTCGGCCAGAACCGCCAGCGTCTCGGCCCTCGCCGCGTGGATGCGCGCGCCCGTCTCCGCCATGCGCGCCTCCAGCGCCGCATACCAGCCGGTATCCCGCACCTCGTCCTTCAGGAGGCGGTTGCGTTCCCGCATGGCCTTTTCGTAGCTCAGAACCGCCTCGCCATGATCCGGCTCGAAGCTCAGCACCGCGCGGTCGAGGAACCGGCGCCGCCCGTCCGCGCCCTCGATCCACAGCCGGTCCATGGCCGGGATCAGCCAGAGCACCCGCACCAGCCGCCCCAGCGCCAGTTGCGGCGCGGTCTTGCCGTCGATGCGCACCTGCCGCGAGGCCCCGCCCTCGGACCAGGTCTCGGCCTCGTGGGGGCCATCGGGGGCGGTGATCCGTGCCGCGATCTTCCAGCCGAGGCTTTCGGGACGGCGCGCCATCTCCTCGGCGCTCGCGCGCCGCAGGCCGCGCCCGGGGCTGAGGATGGACAGCGCCTCGAGGAGGTTCGTCTTGCCCGCGCCATTGGGGCCATGGATCGCCACGGGCCGCGCGTCCACGGCCAGCCGCGCGCGCCTGTGGCTGCGGAAATGCGAAAGGCTCAGGGCGGTGACGGCGACCATGGCGAAAGGTTAACGCCGAAGCGTGTCCACAGATGTTTTCTTTTCACTTCAACGTCTTGAACAGGCGTCCACATGTGGACGCCCCGCCCAACACCGAATTTTCGACGAAAATTCGCGCCGCTCAGACCCGCATCGGCATGACCACGTAGACCGCGGAGGTATCGTCCCCCTCGCGCATCAGCGTGGGATCGCCCGAGGAGTTGAACAGGAAGATCGCGTTCTCCTTGTCGACCTGGCTCGCGATCTCCAGCAGATATTTCGCGTTGAACCCGATCTCCAGCTTCTCGTCCGCGTAGGACACCGCCAGCTCCTCCTCCGCCGCGCCCGCATCGGGGGCGTTCACCGACAGCACCAGCCGATCCTCGTCGAGGCTCAGCTTCACCGCGCGGCTCCGCTCCGAACTCACCGTCGCGACCCGGTCCACCGCGCGCGCGAAATCGCTGGCATCCACCTCGAGCTGCTTGGTGTTGCCCGTGGGAATGACCCGGCTGTAATCCGGAAAGGTCCCGTCGATCACTTTCGAGGTCAGCGTGATGTCGGGCGTGGCGAAACGGACCTTCGTCTCGCTGACCGACACCGCGATCTCCATGTCGTCGTCCTCGAGCAGCTTTCTCAGCTCGCCCACCGTCTTCCTCGGCACGATCACGCCGGGCATGCCCGCCGCCCCCTCCGGCAGGGCCGCGTCGATCCGCGCCAGCCGGTGCCCGTCGGTGGCCACGCAGCGCAGCCGCGGCCCCGCATCCGTGTCGGCCACATGCATGTAGACGCCGTTGAGATAGTAGCGCGTCTCCTCGGTGGAGATCGCGAATTTCGACTTGTCGAAGAGCCGCCGCAGCACCGGCGCGGGGGCGGCGAAATTGCAGGCGTATTCCGACGAGGCCATGACGGGGAAATCCTCGCGCGGCAGCGTCGCGAGCTTGAAATCCGACCGGCCAGCAGTGATCTGCAGCCGTCCGGAGGCGCCATCCTCCACGAGCGTGACCAGCGCGCCATCGGGCAGCTTGCGGACGATCTCGTTCAGCGTCACCGCCGAAACCGTCGTCGCGCCGGCCCGCTCCACCTTGGCGGGCGCGCGGTCCACCACCTCGACATCAAGGTCGGTGGCGCGGAACTGCACCGTGTCGCCCTCGGCCTCGATCAGGACGTTCGCGAGGATCGGAATCGTGTTCCGCCTCTCGACGACCGACTGGGCCTGCGCCACGGCCTTCATCAGCGCACCGCGTTCGATGGAGAGTTTCATGTCCTCGCTCCGTCCCTCAGAGGCCCTTCGCCGGGACGCTCACGCTACACGCGCAAGCGGGCCGGGCAAGCCTTTTCGCGGGAGAGTCCGTCAGTGTTGCAGGAGCGTCAAGACGCCGTCTCGCAGGGCGCTATTCCTCCAGCGCGCGGCGAAGCAGTTCGAGATCGTCTGCGATGCTGCTGTCGGTCTGCCGCAACTCCTCGATCTTGCGGACGCCGTGCATGATCGTGGTGTGATCGCGCCCGCCGAAGCGCTTGCCGATCTCGGGCAGGGAGCGGCTTGTCAGGGCCTTGGACAGCCACATCGCCACCTGGCGCGGCCGCGCGAAGCTGCGCATCCGCCGCGGTCCGACCAGGTCGCTCAGGCGGATGTTGTAATGCTCGGCCACCTTGCGCTGGATTTCCTCGACCGTGATCTTGCGGTCCGAGGTGCGCAGGATGTCGGCGAGGCAATCCTGGACCAGCTCGTGGTCGATCGTCTTGCCGACGAGGCTCGCAAAGGCAAAGAGCCGGGTCAGCGCGCCTTCGAGGACACGCACGTTCGTCGAGATCCGGTGCGCGAGGTATTCCAGCACGCCGGTCGCGACCATGAGGCCCGGATACTGCTCCCGGTACTGTTCGACCTTCGACTGAAGGATGCCGAGACGAAGCTCGTAATCCGTGGGGTGCAGGTCCACGACGAGACCCGAGGCGAGGCGCGAGGAGATCCGCCCCTCGAGATCCTTGATGTCGGAAGGCGCGCGATCGGCGGAGATGATGACCTGCTTCGACTGGTCCACCAGCGCGTTGAACGTGTGGAAAAACTCTTCCTGCGTGCTGTCCTTGCCCGCAAGGAACTGAACGTCATCCACCATGAGCACGTCGACCGACCGGAAGAGCTGCTTGAAGTCCATGATCTTGCGCTCGCGCAGCGCCGTCACGAACCGGTACATGAACTGGTCGGCGGAGAGGTAGAGCACGTCGAGATGCGGCATGTTGGTGCGCAACTCATGGGCAATCGCATGCATCAGGTGCGTCTTGCCGAGCCCGACCCCGCCGTAGAGGAACAGCGGGTTGAAGGCCACGGGTCCGCCCTCGGCCACCCGGCGCGCGGCCGCATGAGCCAGCGCGTTGGGCTTGCCCACGACGAAGGTGTCGAAGGTGAACCGGGTGTCGAGCTTGGCGCTTTCGACGAGGCCCGAGCGCACCTGCGCCGGAGCGGCCACCGCCATGGCGGCCGGGCGCGGCGCGTCTGTCCGGCTGACCTCGAAGAACAGCCGGTCGACCTCGTACCCATGCCGGGCAAGTTGGGCGACGATGCGGTCCGCGAAGTTCTGCGAGACGTAATTGCCAATGAAGTTGGACGGAACCGAGCAGGTGAGCACGCCAGCGTCGAGCGACCGGTAGGTCAGCGGAGCGATCCAGTTCGCGTAGTTGTTCTCTCCGAATACCTGACGCAGTTCATCTTTCACCACCGTCCAGTCCGCTTGTGTCATTCCGGCCCCAGCCCGCATTGTTCTGCCTTACCGTCGCGGGCGAGCCCGCACGTTCGTGGCGCTGGCCTGGCAGAGAATGCCGTTCCCGGCGGCCCCTCGGCCGCCAGGTCCGGACAGGTCTCTCGGTCGCCGGAGCCGGTCCCGCAGCCGGACCAGCATCACGAAAGCCCGGATGACCGGTCTTCCGCTTCGGCAAGACGGATAGGGGGGTTGCCCTCCCTATCAGATCGCGCGGTGCGGAGCGTCTCGGGCCTCGCCTCCGACCCGTTCTCCGTCTCTCGCGTTGAACGCCAAGGCACTGCCGCAACGACACAACCCGAGGGCACATACCCTCTCGTCATCGGTCCCTTACAGCAGCTCCGGCGCTCTCCCCCAGGTTTGCGCTCGTGAATCGCAGGGCCAAGCTAGCAAGGGGTTTCGAAGCCTTTCAACTGAACAACAGCCTTGACTTCGGGATTGCCCGGTCCGCCGTTTTCGAGAATCCCGAAGGCTATTGAATCCCTTCAAGTCCCGTCACAAAGCTGTTGCAAAAATGACAAAGCGCGCCGTCGAGGGCGCGCTTTGGCGGGTCGGGGTTTCGAGCGCGAGTCGGCTCGATGGCAGCGGTCAGCCGAGAGCCTTCACCCGAGACGAGAGGCGCGACATCTTTCTCGCAGCGGTGTTCTTGTGAAAGACGCCCTTGGTCACGCCGCGCATCAGTTCCGGCTGGGCCGCACGCAGGGCGGCGGTCGCCACGTCCTTGTCGCCGGTCGCGATGGCCTCCTCGACGCGGCGCAGGAAGGTGCGGATGCGCGAGCGGCGGGCCTTGTTGATGGCATAGTTGCGCTCGTTCTGGCGGGCGCGCTTCTTGGCTTGGGGCGAATTCGCCATGTCTCTCTCCGGTACGGATTATTCGTGTCCACACATACCGACCGGCGCCATCCCGGAGGATGGCCGACATATCTTGCCTGAGCGGGCAGCACGCGCATGTGGCGGCGCGCTTAGCCGAGGAAGCGCCGGGAGTCCAGCGGCTACTTGTCCCGGAACTGCGCCTCGCGCTTCTCGCGGAAGGCCATCATGCCCTCCGCCTGATCGTCCGTCGAGAAGAGCGCGTAAAACAGAGCCCGTTCGTAGCGCAGACCCTCGGACAGCGACATTTCCTCGGCGCGGTTCACGGCATCCTTGACCGAAGTCGTCGCCAGAAGCGATTTCTCCGCGATCTTGTGCGCGGCGGCCAGCGCCTCTTCCTTGAGTTTCTTGGCGGGAACGACGCGGCTGACGAGGCCCGCACGCTCCGCCTCCTCGGCATCCATGAATCGGCCCGTGAGGTGCATGTCCATGGATTTCGACTTGCCCACGAGACGGGTCAGGCGCTGCGTCCCGCCGAGACCGGCGAGGATGCCGAGGTTGATCTCGGGCTGACCGAACTTCGCGGTATCGGCAGCGATGATGAAATCGCACATCATCGCAAGCTCGCAGCCTCCGCCCAGCGCGTAGCCCGCCACGGCGGCGATCATCGGCTTGCGGACGCCGGCGATTCTCTCCCCCTCGCGGGCGAAGACCCGACGCGCGTACATGTCGACAAAGCTCTTGTCTGCCATCTCGGAGATGTCCGCCCCGGCGGCGAAGTCCTTTTCCGAGCCGGTGATGACGATGCAGCGCACCTTGTCGCTGCGGTCGGCGTCCTCGAGGGCCGCGACCAGCTCGCTCAGCAGCTTCGCATTCAGAGCGTTCTTCACGTCGGGGCGGTTCAGGGTGATCGTGCAGACGTCGTCGGAGATGTCGACGACGATGGTCTCGTAGGCCATTGGATTTGGTCCTTGTGCCGGCGTCTGCGTCGGTCAGGCTTAGCAAAGGCGTCCGCGGGTTCAAGCTATCTTTGGCACAAGGGGCAATAGAAAGACGACCGCCCCGATTGCACGACACGCCGGACGGTGCCGCCGCAGCCATCGGTCGGACAGGGCGCGTTCTCGCGGCCATAGACCCGGAAGGTGTGCTGAAAATACCCCAGCTGCCCGTCGGCCTGCCGGTGGTCGCGCAGGGAGGAGCCCCCTGCGTCGATGGCTTCTGCCAGAATGTCCCGGATCACGGGCACCAGAGCCGCCACCCGGGCCGGGGCGATCCGTCCGGCCTTCCGCAAGGGGCTGATTCCTGCGCGGTGGAGCGCCTCGCAGACGTAGATGTTGCCAAGGCCCGACACGATCCGCTGGTCCAGCAGGGCCGCCTTGATCGGGGTCATGCGTCCACGCAGCCGGGCGGCGAGATAGCCCTCGGAGAAACCGTTGCCCGTGGGCTCGGGCCCGAGATCGCGGATCAGCCAGTGACTGTCGAGCTCCCGGGTCGGCGCAAGGTCCATCGCGCCGAAGCGCCGGGCATCGTTGAAGGTGATGCGGGCGCCGGTGTCCATGTGCAGAACGACATGGTCGTGCTTGGCCGGCGCAGGGTGATCGTGGTGAAAGATGCCGATCCGAATGCCCGAGACCTGCATCCGCCCCGACATGCCCAAGTGAACGATCAGCGTCTGCCCGTCGTCGAGATCCGCCAGCAGGTATTTCGACCGGCGGCCCAGCCGCGTCACGCGCCGCCCGGTCAGCCGGTCTGCCATGCGCTCCGGCAGGGGCCAGCGCAGATCGGGGCGGTTCACCTGTGCGCGGGCGATGATTGCGCCCTCCATCGCGGGAGCAAGGCCGCGGCGCACTGTCTCGACTTCTGGCAATTCGGGCATGGTGCGCTTTCTTCCCCGGTGAGGGGCCTATAGAAAGGCGCGGCACGAGAGGATCGCAAGAGGCCATGACCGACGACACCGCGCCAGAGGGCACCACCCATTTCGGCTATCAGACCGTACCCGAGGCCGAGAAGGCCGGACGGGTCCGCGGTGTGTTCAGCTCTGTCGCCAGCCGCTACGACGTCATGAACGACCTGATGAGCGGAGGTATCCACCGCCTCTGGAAAGACGCGATGATGGACTGGCTGGCGCCACGGCGCGGGCAGCGCCTGCTGGACGTGGCCGGCGGAACGGGCGATATCGCCTTCCGCTTCCTGCGCCGGGCGGGCGACGCCACGGCCACGGTCCTGGACCTGACGACGCCGATGCTGGAAGAGGGCCGCAAACGGGCCGAAGCCGAGGCCCTCGCCGACCGGCTCGACTGGGTCACGGGCGACGCTATGGCGCTCCCCTTCGACGACGCCAGCTTCGACGTCTACACGATCTCCTTCGGCATCCGGAACGTGACCCGGCCGGAGGTGGCACTGTCGGAGGCGTTCCGCGTGCTGAGGCCGGGCGGGCGGCTGATGGTGCTGGAGTTCAGCCGCGTCCCCGTGCCGATGCTTCAAAGGGCGTACGACCTTTACTCATTCAATGTCATTCCCCGCATGGGGCAGGCCGTCACCGGGGACCGGGACAGCTATCAGTACCTCGTGGAGTCGATCCGGCGCTTTCCCGATCAGGAGACGTTCCTCGGGATGGTGCGTACCGCGGGGTTCGGGAACGCGGCCTACCGCAATCTCAGCATGGGCGTGGCCTGCCTGCACTCCGGCTGGAAGCTGTAGGTGCGCGGCCCTCACAACATCTTTCGCCTGATCCGGACCGGCGCCACCTTTGAACGCACGGGCGCGATGCGCGTCATCCTCGAGGCGTTCGACGCGCCGCCGCTGTTGCGGTTGGTGGTGCGCGGCCTGACATGGCCGGTGCAGTGGCTGGGCCTCCGGGGGGATCCGTCGATGCCGCCCGCGACCCGGGCGCTGACGGCGCTGGGCCCTGCCTACATCAAGTTCGGACAGGTCATGTCGACACGGCCTGACGTGGTGGGTGATACGCTCGCACGGCAACTCCGGGTGCTGCAGGACAAGCTTCCGCCCTTCCCCCTCGCCGCCGCCCGCGCGGAGATGGAGCGGGAACTCGGCGTGCGCGTCGATGACGTGTTCGAGCACGTGTCGGAACCCGTCGCCGCTGCCTCGATCGCGCAGGTCCACAAGGCGCGGCTGCGCGGCACCGGCGAGCCGGTTGCGATCAAGGTTCTGCGCCCCGGGATCGAACGTGCGTTCCGCCGTGACATCGACGCCTTCTATTTCGCGGCGCGCATGATCGAGCTGCTGTCTCCCTCGTCCCGGCGGCTGCGCCCGATGGATGTCATCGCCCATTTCGAGGGCGTGGTTCTGGGCGAACTCGACCTGCGGCTGGAAAGCTCCGCCGCCTCGGAATTCGCCGTGAACACGGAGAAGGACGAGGGGTTCCGCATCCCGCGTATCCGCTGGGCCCTGTCGGCCCGGCGCGTGATGACCCAGGACTGGGTCGAGGGCGTCAGCATGGGCGACGTGGAAGCGCTGGACGCGGCGGGCCATGACCGCAAGCGGCTCGCGGCCCGGGTGCTCGACCTCTTCCTGCGTCATGCCTTGCGCGACGGGATGTTTCACGGGGACATGCACCAGGGGAACCTGAAGGTCGGGGCGAACGGCGACATCGTCGCCCTGGATTTCGGAATCATGGGCCATATCGACGAGTACACGCGGCGGGTCTATGCGCAGATCCTCTTCGGGTTCATCCGACGCGATTACCGGCGGGTCGCGGAGGTCCATTTCGAGGCGGGTTACGTGCCGCCTGACCGCGACATCGAGGAGTTCAGCCGCGCCCTTCGCGCAGTGGGCGAGCCCATCTTCGGCATGGATGCCTCGCGCATCTCCATGGGACGCCTGCTGGCCTATCTCTTCGAGGTGACGGAACGCTTCGGGATGGAGACCCGCACCGAACTCATCCTGCTCCAGCGAACGATGGTGGTGGTCGAAGGGGTGGCCCGCTCCCTCGATCCGCACATGAACATCTGGGAGGTCGCGCGCCCGACGGTCGAGGACTACATCAAGAAGAGCATCGGCCCGACTGCCCTTGCGCGGGATCTTGCGCGGACAGCGCAGGTGCTGGCGCGTTTCGGTCCACGGCTTCCCGAGGCTGCGCGGTTGGCGCTGGTCGAGCGTTCGCGGCCCTCCCGGCAGCCACAGCGCCGGACGACGGTGGCCTGGATCGGCGGCATGGCGCTGGGCGGTGGCCTTGTGCTCGCCGGGCTGGTGATCGGCCAGATGCTCTGACGTCTGCCGTTCCGGCGGCCGTTCAAGGGACAGCTTCGCGGGGACGTCGCCGGTTCAAGGGGCTCCGATGCCGAGCCCCGGTTGCGGACCAGTGCTGCGCCACAGCCTGACGTCGTCATCGACATTCGGACCTTGGGCGCGAGAGTCCGGGCCAGAGGCCATCGCGGTCATGTCCCCGCGTGCCGGAAGGCAGTTGAAACGCGGTCGCACCGCGGTCTGCAAGCCGCGACCGGATCAGGGCTGGCGCCATCACCGGGGCGGTTCGCGCAGGGCTGTGACCGAGTCGGTCGGAACGATCGTTCCGCCCGGAAGGACGATGCTGGGCGTGCCTCGTTCCAGTCGAACCTCCATGATGTCGGCGTAGACAGCCGCCTGTTCGGAACCGAGCGAGACATCTGCGGCGAAGCTTTCGATCTCGAAAGTGAGTGGCCCGCGCGGAAGCGAGATGCCCGCGGGAGGCGTCCAGAGAACCTCGCCGCCCGGCGGTGAAAGCGCTTCGGACGCGACCAGCTGCCCATTCGCGCCTCTGATGTTCAGCGTCGCGCGGTCGGCGAAGGGGACCGTCTCCGCGGCAACTGTCACGCCCGCGGCGCCCACCTCGACAGGGGCGGTCACACGGGCCTGTCGGCCGACCCAGCCAGCGATCTCTGCGAGGCCGCCGGTGGCCCGATCCACAATCGCAGACAGCAACTCGTTCGTGCGCACTTGCTGCTCCACTCCGGAAAAGGTGGCGAGCTGGACCGCGTATTCAGAAGAATCGGTGGGGTTGAGCGGGTCCTGGTTCTCCATCTGGACGGTCAGCATCTTCAGAAACGTGTCGAAGTCCGATCCGATCACCGCCCTGCGCGCCCCATCCGAGCCCGCGGCGGACTCGGGCAGGAGGGTCCTGGCGGAGTTTGAGAATGCCTGTTGTACGGCAGTGGTCGTGGTCAAGGCTGTTGTCATGGTCTGGTCTCACATCCTGATGTCGAGGGCGCCGTCGGGGGTCAGGACTGCCTTTCGGTCGGCCCCTGCACGAATGATCTGCTCCGTGTCGGGCTCCGCTGCGCTGGCCTCTGCCGCTGCGGCCGCCTGCCCGCGGTCGGCGCCGGAACCGAAACCCGAATTGGTGAAATTGTAGCTGACGGATCCATAGCCGATCTGCCTGAGCTCGGACGACAGGCTGTCGAGATGGCGCCGGATCAGGTCGGCTGTCTCCGGCCGATCCGCGACGACCGAGACGGTGATCCCTGTCTCGCCACTCGCCAGGGTCAGGGTCACCCGACCAAGCTCCACGGGATCGAGCCGGATTTCCGTGACGCCGAGACCGGAGACATGAACCGCCGCCGTCAACTGCTGCAGGACCGGGGCCGCCTGTATGGCGGGGGCCACGATCGCTCTTGTTACGGACGCGCCGGTCGCGGGGTCCGGGGCGATAGTGCCGGCCAAGAACAGCTCTGCCTCCGGAACGGAAGGGGCTTGCGTGACTGTCGGTCCTGCCGGCTGGCGACCGATGGCACCGGTGATCGACGCCTTCACCACCGGAGGAGCGGCAGCGGCCGATCCTCGATTCGCCGTGCCGTGGTCAGCGGTGTAGCGCCAGTCCGCAAGGGCAGCCTCCCGGGCGACCGGCGTCGCGCCTGCCCATGAGGGGACTCCGGCGGTCGTGCTGCCGGCATTCGTCGCCGGTGGCGTGGAGGCGGCCTGGAGGATGGCGGAGGCGCCGTCCGGGGAGGTGGCCGAGGTCGGAGCAGGGCTAGCCGAGGGCCGCGTTCCTCCCGGTGCTGCGCCCGTGATCAGGACGGGCTCGAACGATGGCCCCATGCGACGGGTGGAAGCGGGCGGCGGGTCGGCGGATCGGACCAAACGCGACCGCCCGGTCTCGACCGTCGCATCGTCGACCTTCGCCGGCGTCTTGCCCGGCGCGATGAAGGAAGGGGGCCTCTCGGACAGTCGTTCACTGAACGACGCGTCGGCCCCGGTCCGGCGGCGGTGTTGTTCCTGGGGCAGCTCCACCACGGCTGTTTCCGCCGTCCCATCCCCCCGACCGGGGGCATCCTCCCCCGTCTGAGCAGGCGCTTTCGAGGGGATGGCCACAGGCTCTGGTGGCCGGAGGGGTCCGGGCTCGCGCGCCGCCCCATGTGGCCGCGACATCACCGGGCCCCCGCCCTCTGGAAGCAGCAAAGCATTATGCCGGCTTTGCCCACCGCCGATTGCCCGGCCCGTCATGTCCGCGGCTGCGCGCCCATGCGCGGCGCCGGGCCCGATACCATCGGGCAACGGCCCGTCGGCGTTCGGCGCGGCCAATGGGCCGATCCGGACGGACGACGGCGTCTCGGGTCCGGCACCGACGTGTCGGCGGGGGTCTCCGGAGAGTTCCCTACCCGATTCGACAAGTCGAGCGGCAAGTTCATCGAGATTGATCATCGGAGTGGACAAGGGCCCGTCTCCGCCGGACCAGTCGGGCGTTTCGGCGAGTTGAACGACCTCCAGTTCGGCGCTCCCGGACCGCCCAGGAGAAAGCGGGACGTCCGCTTCCGCCGGGGCCGATGGCGTCTTGCGGCCCAGGAGGAGGGACTCGGCCGGATTGTCCACGAACCGGGCGAAGTCGTTTTTCGGCATGGTTCGCACAGGCGCCGCCGTCGAAGGGCCGGCGTGCGGCGATGCCGCTTGAACGAGGGATAGGGACGTTTGCATCGGGTCTCCGGGCCAGAGGCTTCGGGGGCACTTTGGCGGCAATTGCTTACCCGATCTTTACCGGCAGCCCGTCATGTTCGGGAAAATCCTCTGCATTGGACCTAGCATGACCGATATCAGACCGACCGGACCCGCCCCTTCGATGTCCCTCCACGACGCGAGGCTGCGCGACGCCGCCAAGCAGCTCGAAGGTGCATTCCTTGCAGAAATGCTGTCCGCCGCCGGCCTCGGGAAGACCCGGGAGGGGCTGGGCGGCGGCGGTTTGGGCGAGGATCAGTTCACGTCCTTTCTGGCACAGCGGCAGGCCATGGCCATGGCAGAAGCCGGGGGCATCGGTCTCGCCGAATCGATCTTCCGCGGCCTGAAGGAGCGCGCGGATGACTGATGCAGCCGCCGTGCTGGAGCGCCTGCTCACCGAAGAACGCCGCGCTCTGGCGGCCGGCGACCTGGGCACCGTGGCTGCTCTCACCGCACGCAAACAAGCGGCGCTTGAGCGGCTCCTGATGGCGGTGGTGCCGAAGGAGAAGCTGGCCCGGCTCAGAGAAGAGGCGCAGTGCGTCCAGGCGCTGCTCGCGGCCTCGCTCGACGGCATCGCCGCGGCCCGCGCCCGTCTCGGCGACGTGCGACAGGTTCGATCGCGGCTGACCACTTATGATTCCCGCGGGCGCAGGGCCGAAGTCGCGGCCAGTCGGAATCCCGGGATCGAACGCAAAGTCTAAAACACGAGCCAAACTCCCGCCACCAAGTGCAGCCGCGTTAGCGCTTCCTTGACGCTTGGGGGGTCTAGATGGCCCGGCATTCGTGAGAGTGCGGCCCGCCGGACCAAAGTGATCGGTCGGCCCCCGTCAGAATGGCGATCCCCGCCGCGGCTGAAGCGCGCGGCGCATCCTCAACCGGTGGCCGGGCACAAACCGGCCGGAAAGGACGATAGTCACGATGTCCAGCATTCTGACAAACAACGGCGCAATGGTCGCCCTTCAAACTCTGAAGTCGATCAACCGCAACCTCACCGAAACGCAGAACCTTATCTCCACCGGCAAGGCGATCGGCACGGCGAAGGACAATTCCGCCGTCTGGGCGATCTCCAAGGTCATGGAATCCGACGTCAGGGGCTTCAAGGCGATCTCGGAATCGCTTGCCCTCGGCGAATCGACCGTCGCCGTGGCCCGGACCGCCGCGGAAACCACGACCGACCTGCTCACGCAGATGAAGGAAAAGATCGTCGGTGCGCAGGAACAGAACGTCGATCGGGAGAAGCTGCAGGCCGACATAAAGGCCCTGTCAGACCAGATCTCCTCGGTCGTCAGCGCGGCCCAGTTCAACGGCCTCAGCCTCCTGTCCGGCACCGATGACGTCAACGTCCTGTCGTCCCTCGACCGGGCGCCGGACGGCTCCGTCAGCGCCTCGCAGATCGCGGTGGGGCGGCAGGATCTGACCTTCGACGCAGGCGCACTCGGTACCGGCACGCCTCTTACCGGAAATGCCGTCACGACTCTTGGCGGCAACCTCGCCGCGAACGGCACCGGTGGTGCCTTCTCCAATGGCGCCAACCTCGCCGCCATCACTGTGGCCGGGACGGCAGGCAATGGGCAGACCTACACGATGCAGATCGCGGGCACGACGGTGAACTACACCACCGACGGGTCCGGCACGGTCGACGAGATCGCGGCGGGCTTCCAGGCCGCGATCAATGCGGCGGGAATCGAGGGGATCACCGCGGCCTCGGCGGCGGCAGTGCTCACCATTAGCTCGACGTCGAAATTCGACGACGTGCAGATCAACACGGGCACGACCTCGGGCGGCGGCGCGACGTTCGCCATCCAGTCGAACGGCGTGACCTCCGCCGCGGCCACCACCAGCAGCGGAACGATCCAGAGCCGTGCGTCGGAAGTCGCCTTTTCGGCCGCAGCAGCGGTCCAGAACGGCGACGGATACCGGGTGACGATCGGTGGCCAGAACTACGACTACGTGGCCGGTCGCGGCGAAAGCATGGAGGATGTCGCGAGGGGCCTGAAGACCGTGATCGACGGCGCGGGTCTCGCGAATATCGAAACTCGCGTGAGTCAGGATGCAGCGACAGGCCAGTGGCGGCTGCAGATCGACAACGACGGCACCGCGCTGAGCCTGACGACCACGGGCGCCGCGGGCGGAACGGCCACCGGCGGGCTTGTGGGAGTCGACAAGATCGACGTGACCACCGATGCTGGCGTCGCGTCCGCTCTCGCGAACATCGAGACCTGGATCGATACGGCGATCGAGTCGGCAGCGGCTTTCGGCTCCAGCCAAGGTCGGATCGAAACACAGTCCGACTTCATCTCCAAGCTGACCGATACGCTCAAGTCGGGCATCGGAAGCCTCGTGGACGCCAACATGGAGGAAGCCTCCGCACGGCTCCAGGCGCTCCAGGTCCAGCAGCAGCTCGGGACCCAGGCGCTTTCGATCGCGAACCAGGCGCCGCAGTCGATCCTGTCGCTGTTCCGTTGAGGACCGCGGGGAAGGCGCCCGCGCGCCTTCCCCATTGCGAGACCTGACTCCCCGCGGCCAAAGCCGCCGCACCGATCCAGTCCCGAAAGGACTCCGACGTGAACGTCATCGACCGGGCCCGGCGCGCCTATGCGCCCACCACCTCTCCGATCCTGACCGGACGGGATGCGGAACTGCAGCTTTTTTCACAGACCACGGCTCGACTTGCCGCGGCCGCCGCCAGGCCTCGGGATCTGCCGCGCCTCGCCCTGGCCCTGCAAGAGAACCGGCGCGTCTGGGCACATCTCGCCGCCGAGGTCGCCGGCGAAACCAACGCTCTGCCGGCAGACCTCCGCGCGCGGATCTTCTATCTGTACGAATGCGTGACACTGCACAGCCGACGCGTCTTGCGGGGTCAGGCCGATACGAGCGTTCTCATCGACATCAATACGGCCGTCATGCGCGGCCTCAGCCGCGCAGAGACCACGCGATGACCTGCCTTGTCCTGAAACTCGGGCCGCGGGAGCGGGTTCTTGTCAACGGTGCGGTGATCGAGAACGGGGAGCGTCGATCGAGGTTGTCGATCCTGACGCCGAAGGCCAATATCCTGCGCCTGAGGGATGCGATCCGGCCGGACGAAGCCAACACACCGGTCCGCCGGGTCTGCTACATCGCCCAGCTCGTCCTGTCCGGTGATGTCCCCGAGGACGACGCGGGCAACCAGCTCATGCGTGGAATTGAACAGCTCAGCCAGGTTCTGCGCGACGAGGACAGCCGCGCCAGCCTGACCGCGGCGACGGACGCCGTGGCGGCCAGGGATTTCTATCGCGCCCTGAAGCGGCTCCGCAGCCTGCTGCCACGCGAGGAGCGTCTCTTCGGCCTTTCCGGCGACTCGCCATGACCTTCCAGCCCGTCGTTCCAGTGGGGGGGTATGCCGGATGGCGCTTTCTGGACCGTACCTTCGACACACAGAGAACCGCCTTTGCCGAGAGCGCTCCGGTCGCGCGCCTTACGGATCATGTCCGAATCGCGCTGGGCCGCATCTCATCGGTGGAGGACTTCATGGCCGACCGGCGGCTGCTGGAGGTCGCGCTTGGCGCGTTCGGCCTCGAGGGAGATCTTGGCAATCGGGCCTTCATCCGGAAGGTCCTCGCCGAAGGCACGCTGTCGGAAAGCGCCTTTGCGAGGCGCCTCGGAGATACCCGCTATGAAGTCTTCTCAAGGGCGATGGGGTTCGGTGACCTGGGGGGCGCAGGCCGGACGCAATTCAGCGGTTTCGCCGAGACACTCATCTCGCGCTACGAAAGCCGCGCCTTTGCCCGGGCAGTGGGCGAGCAGAACAACGATCTGCGCCTTGCCCTGAACCTCGAGTCCGGGATCACGGATCTTCTGGCATCCACCGAGGGAACCCGGGCCCGCTGGTTCGCGCTCATGGGCGATCCGCCCTTGCGTGGGGTCTTCGAGACGGCGCTGGGCTTTGGCCCCGGATTCGGGCGCATCGACCTCGACCAGCAACTCGACCAGTTCCGCCAGCGGGCGCGGACCGTTCTTGGCACCGACGATCCCGGGCAATTCGCTGCCCCTGAGATCAGGGAGAAGGTCGTCCGGCTCTTCATGGTGCGGTCCGAAGCCCTAGCGACGCAGGCCGCGTCGCCCAATGCGACCGCCCTCATCCTCTTGCAGGGAGCGACCCGCTTCGGCTGACACTCTCTTCGCGGGCCGAAGTCCGATGGTTCAACGCGCGGCGCAGCGCGGCGAAGCTGTCCGCCGGCCCCCGCGGCGACCGGCGCGCGAGAAAGCGGTCGAGTTCGCCATGACAGGCGATTGCCGCGTCGAGCCGCTCGTCACTGCCGGGCGTGTAGAGACCGGACTGGATCATGAGTTCGGACCGGTCATACAGACCGAGCATCCTGCGCGCCTCTGCGAGAAGCGCATTTTCCTGCGGGCTTGCGGCATCGGGAAGCGATCTCGACACCGATCTCAGGACGTCGACCGCCGGAAATCGGCCGCGTTCAGCAATGGTGCGGTCCAGCACGACATGACCGTCGAGAACCCCCCGCAACATGTCCGCCACGGGTTCCTCCATGTCGGAGCCCGCAACGAGAACCGTGAAGACCGCCGTGATGTCGCCGGCCTCTCCCGTCCCGGGTCCGGCGCGTTCACAGAGGCCCGCGATGGCCGACGCCGTCGAGGGAGGAAACCCGCGCAAGGACGCGCTCTCGTCCCGTGCGAGAGCGAGTTCGCGATGCGCCTCGGCGAAACGCGTGACGCTATCGACCAGAAGCAAGACCTGCTTGCCTTCGTCCCGGAAATGCTCTGCCACGGCCATCGCCGCGGGGGCGCAGCCGCGCCGGACCTGCGGCGCTGCCTCGGAGGTCGCGCAGATGACGACAGCCCTCGCCATCCCTTCAGGCCCCAGGACCTGCTCCACAAAATGGCGCAGCTCGCGCCCCCTCTCCCCGACCAGCCCGATCACCGTCACATCGGTCTCGACCCCGCGGGCGAGTTCACCCAGAAGCGTCGACTTGCCGACGCCCGAACCCGCGAAGAGGCCGATGCGCTGCCCGCGCACGAGCGGCAGAAAGGTGTCGAATACGCCGAGGCCCGTCGCGAGCCGCGCGCCCATAGGGCGGCGGGCGTGGGGCGGTGGCGGTGACTGGTCGCGTGGGCGTCGTCCGAGGCCAGGCATCAGGGGGCGCCCGTCGAGCGGCCGACCGTCGGGGTCGATGACCCGACCGATCCAGTGTGTGCCCGGCGCGAACCGTACCAGCGGATCGAGCCTCACAGGCGTACGCAGGCTCACTCCGTCCGTGCCCCCTTCGAGCAGCACCACCGCCATCTCGGGCATGAGACCGATGACCTCCCCGCGCCGGTCGCCGAGAGAGGGAAGCGACACGGGATCTCCCAGCCGTACCCCGGTCCCGAAGCCGGCGACGTCGAGCACGGGGCCGCGGACGGCCGCGACCCGGCCGAGCAGATGCCTGACCCTCAGGTCGCTGACCCGCTCGGTGATCCGCTCCACAAGATCGTCGTCCATCGAATTGTACCCTCTTTGTTCCGACACACCCCTTCTTAAGGAATCAGGCTTAAGGCTTGATTGAAGCCAATCGAGGGAGAAGCCCCGATGTACCAGACCCTGGACGTATTCCAGACCGCGGCCGCGATGGCGCGCCACGCCGGCCAGAGACAGGCGGTCGTGGCGCAGAACATCGCCAATGCCGACACGCCCGGCTATCATGCCCGGCAGATCGACTCTTTCGCGGAGGTCCATCGCAAGGTGTCCCCGACGGGCATGCGCGGCACGCGCCCGGGCCATCTGGGCCGTGTCGATGCGGCAGCGGGCGCCGGTGCCGGGCCGCGAAACTCGGAGCCTGCCCCGAACGGCAACGCCGTGTCTCTCGAGCAGGAAATGCTTCACGCCGTCGAGGTGGCGAGAGAGCATAGCCGCGCGCTGACGATCTATCGCAAGTCTATGGAAATCCTGCGTCTTTCTCTCGGTCGGAGGTAGGTGGCGCAATGAACGACTTCAGCACCGCGCTCGACATCGTGGCGAGCGGCATGCAGGCGCAATCCGCCCGTCTCCGTCACGTTTCAGAAAACATCGCCAATGCCGACACCCCCGGATACCGCCGCAAGACCGTCTCCTTCGAAGCGGAGTTGCAGGCTGGCAGGCCCACAGGCGGCGTGACACCCGGCCCGGTGCGGCTCGATCGCTCCGATCTCGTGGAAATCTTCGATCCGGCCCATCCACTGGCCGGAGAAACCGGAACCTACCTCGGCAGCAACGTCGATCTGCTGATCGAGATCGCGGATTCCCGCGAAGCCCAGCGCAGCTACGAAGCGAACCTCAAGATGTTCGAACAGATACGACAGATGTCCACGTCCCTCTTGGACCTTCTGCGCCGATAGGAGACCCTCCGATGAAACTCGATACATCCCTCGTCGCCCGTCAGTACGAGGCAAGCCGCCCTGCGACCGCACCTCTCGACGGCGCCACCGGCAGCCCGCTCGGCAGCGCCGCCGCGGATTTCGCCGAGACCCTTCGCCAGGGCGAGGCCGCCGCGATGTCCGCCATGACGAGCGGAGCGGATCCCCATACCCTCGTTCAGGCACTGACCCAGACGGAGCTCGCCCTTGAGACGGCGGTCGCGGTGCGTGATCGCGTGGTCGAGGCCTACCAGGAAATCTTGAGGATGCCCGTCTGATGCTGAGTGAAGGCGCCTTCTACGACGTCATGCGCGAAGGTCTCTGGATCGCCTTCGCGATCTCCCTTCCGATCCTCGCCGTGGCCTTGCTGGCCGGCCTCGTCGTCGGACTTTTTCAGGCGCTCACATCGATCCAGGAGATGACGCTGACGTTCGTTCCGAAGCTCGGGGCAATCGTGGTCGTATTCTGGATCAGCATGGGGTTCATGTCCCAGTCGCTCAGCGCCTTTTTCCGCGGGACACTGATCCCCCTCATCACCGGAGGGTCATGACTTGGACAATGCCAGCTACGCGACGCTGACCCGGCAATCCGGCCTGATGGCCGAGATGCGCGTTGTCGCCAACAACATCGCCAACGCCTCCACGGGCGGATACCGGAGCGAGGGGGTGGTCTTCTCGGAATATGTCCGCAGCCTCGGGTGGGGCCACGAGAGCCTGTCGATGGCGCGCGCCGCCGGTCGCAACACCGATCTCGGCCAGGGTCCCCTCGACAGGACGGGCGGAACACTCGACCTCGCGATTGAAGGCGAAGGGTTCTTTCTCGTCCTCGCGCCGAACGGGGAGCGGCTTACGCGGGCAGGCCATTTCCAGACCAGCGCGCAGGGTGATCTCGTGACACCTGAAGGGTATCCGGTGCTCGACGCAGGCGGCGCACCGCTCTTCGTGCCCGAGGGCACCGGGCCGATCGCCGTGGCCGCGGATGGCACGATCAGCGCCGATGGCCTGCCGCTTGGTCAGATCGGCCTCGTGCTGCCGGCGACACCTACCGGTCTCGTTCGCGAGGACGGGGTCCGCTTCCGCGCGGATGGCGGTACGGTTCCGGCTCTCGACGGCCGCGTCCTCCAGGGATTTCTCGAAGGCGCCAACGTGGACCCGGTGATCGAGGTGGCCCGGATGATCGAAGTGCAGCGCGCCTATGAACTCGGCCAGTCCTTCCTTCAGAGCGAACACGACCGCCTGCTCTCCGCCATCAGTTCCGTCACCCGCTAGCAAGGATTTCCCATGCGCGCCCTTCAGATCGCCGCCGCCGGCATGTCCGCCCAGCAGATGCGGGTCGAGGTCATCTCCAACAACCTCGCGAACATGAACACGACAGGCTACAATCCCCGACGCGCGGAATTCGCGGACCTGCATTATCAGCAGCTTGCCCGGCCCGGAACGATCAGCGCCTCGGACGGGACGATCCTGCCCACGGGCGTGCAGCTCGGACTCGGCGTGCGCGCCACCTCGGTCTCGATGCTTCTCGGACAGGGGGCGCTGTCGGAAACCGGGGGCGATCTCGACCTCTCGATCGAGGGATCGGGCTTTCTCGAGGTGACCCTGCCGGACGGCCGCGCCGCCTTCACCCGCGACGGCGGACTGAAACGGTCCGGCGACGGGCTCATCGTCACCGCGGACGGCCATGCCGTGGTGCCCGAGATCACGATTCCGCGCGACGCACGCTCGATCTCCATCAACGCGGAGGGCGAGGTCTTCGCGTATTTCGCCGACCGGGTGGAGGCCGAGAGCCTGGGCCAGTTCACGCTCGCCGGTTTCACCAATCCCCGGGGCCTCGAGGCGATCGGGTCGAACCTCTTTCTGGAGACCGAGGCCTCGGGTCCCTCCAACGTCACGACGCCGGGCCAAGACGGGCTCGGATTTCTCCGGCAGGGTTTTCTCGAGGACAGTTCCGTCGATCCCGTGCGCGAGGTGACGGATCTGATCGAGGCGCAGCGGGGCTACGAGCTCAACTCCAAGGTCATCACCGCCGCGGACCAGATGCTTGGCGCCATGGTGCAGGTGCGCTGATGCGACTCGCGCTCTGTCTGTGCATGTCCGCCGCGCCGGCGCTGGCCGACACGCTCGTCGCGACGCGCACGATCCGGCCTCAGGAGATCCTCCAGCCCGGCGATCTGATGCTTCAGGCCGTGGAAGTCCCGGGAGGCGTTTCCGATTCTGACCTGCTGGTCGGGCAGGAGGCGCGCGTGGCGCTCTATGCCGGTCGCCCGGTACGGGCAGGAGACGTCGGTCCGCCCGCGCTGGTGGAGCGCAACGCCCTTGTCCCACTCATCTATTCGACCTCGGGCCTGACCATTTCGACGGAGGGACGGGCCCTCGACCGGGCAGGACCGGGCGAACTGGTCCGCGTGATGAATCTGGCCTCCCGCACGACCGTATCTGCACGGATCGGGCCCGATGGCGCCGCCTATGTCTCTCACTGAGGAGTCCCCGATGCGTCCTCTTCTGTTCGTCTGCCTTGCCACGGCCGTCCTGGCGGGATGCAGCCGTCTCGCCGATGTGGGGCAGGCGCCCGAGATCACGCCGGTCAACGCCACCCGGGACCACACGGCGATGCTGACCTATGCGCTGCCGCTGAGGGACGAGACCGCCCCTGTCCGCGCGCCTCTGCACGAGGCGTCGCTCTGGACCGGGGAAAGGGGGTCCCTGCTGGGCGACAGACGCGCGATGCAGCGGGGCGACATCCTCACGGTGGTGATCGAGATCGACGATCGGGCCGAGATATCGAACTCCACCAGCCGGTCGCGCTCGGGGTCCGAATCCCTGGCTCTCCCGCAGCTTCTCGGGATCCCCCAGCGACTCGACCGGCGCCTGCCGGAAGGGGCGAGCATGGCAAACGCGGTCTCGGTGACCAGCGCCAGCGCCTCCGACGGCGACGGCTCGGTCAGCCGGAACGAGCGCCTTGAACTGCGGGTCGCCGCGACGATCCTCGACGTCATGCCCAACGGCGTGCTGGCGATCGCGGGCCAGCAGGAAGTGCGCGTGAACTTCGAACTGCGCGAGCTTCTCGTGTCGGGCTTCGTGCGGCCTGCGGACATCACCCGCCAGAACGAGATCCCCTATGACAAGATCGCCTCCGCCCGGATTTCCTATGGCGGCCGCGGCCAGATAAGCGATGTCCAGCAGCCGCGCTATGGCCAACAGGTCGCCGATGCGCTGCTTCCGTTCTGAGCGCCACGCATGAAGAGCCTGATCCTCCCGGTCGTCATGCTGCTTCTAGGATCCGGCGCCGGCATCGGCGCCGGACTTCTTCTCATGCCGACAGAAACTGGCATCGAGGATGCCGCAGCACCGGGAACATCCGACGCCGCCCCCGTGACCGAACCCGAAGCCGAGGGAGGACAGGGAGGTGCGGAGGTCGAAGGTCAGGAATACGTCCGGCTCAACAACCAGTTCGTCGTCCCCGTGGTCGACGAGGCGCGGGTCGAGGCGCTGGTGGTGCTGTCCTTGAGCCTCGAAGTGACATCAGGCAACCGCGAGACGGTCTTCAGCCGGGAACCGAAACTGCGTGACGCCTTTCTGCAGGTCCTGTTCGACCATGCGAATATCGGCGGGTTCAGCGGCAACTTCACCTCCTCGTCGAACATGCGGGTCCTGAGATCGGGCCTGCGGGAGGCTGCACAGGATATCCTCGGCGAGCGGATCATAGACGTGCTGATCATCGACATCGTCCGGCAGGACGTTCAGGACTGATCCGATCGCCCCGACCGCGGGGCGATACGACCGGCAATCCGCGTCGCCGCCTCTCTGCGGCCGAAGGCACGGGCGAGGCGGCGCTGCGCCTCGTCCTTTTTCGCAAGGAGCCGGGCGAGTTTCGTGAGCAGGTCCGAGCGCCTGCCGTCGATCCAGCTCTCCCATAACGCATCCGCGCCAGCGAGCCGGGCCGCATCGGGGCCCCGGGTCAAATCACGCAAGCGGTCCTGGCGGCAGGCCCTGAGCGCATCGATCCGGTCCCGCAGGAAGGCCTCCTCCGCGGCAATCCTCGCGAACCGGGATTGCTCCACTTGCCAGGCGGCATCCGCAACGCGCCGCAGCGCTGCGATCCTCTCGCGCTCCGGCGTCACGGCCTGCCTGTCTTGCGGCGGAGATGCTCGGCGAAGCGGATCGCCGCGGCGACGGCCCGGTAGTGGGTCGGGCTGATCTCCTGTCCGACCTCGACCTCGGCGTGAAGGGCGCGGGCCGTGGGCGGATCGGACCGCACAGGGATGCCCTCGGCGGCGGCGATCTCGCGGATACGCAACGCAATCTCGTCGACGCCCTTTGCGAGACAGACCGGCGCGCCGGGTGAGCCGCGATCCCATTCGAGCGCCACGGCATAGTGGGTCGGATTGACGATGACGACATCCGCACGCGGCACATCGGTCAGCATTCTCTGCATTGCGACCCCGATAGCCTTCTCCCGTCGCTGATGTTTCATCATCGGGTCGCCCTCGGACTGCTTCAGCTCATCGGTCAGCTCCTGCCGGCTCATCCGGTTCGTCCGTAGATGCTCGGCATGCTGAAACACCGCGTCAACGACGCCCAGCACCACCGAGACGACGAACACGATCCCTAGCAGCCCGAGCGAGAGACTCCCGAGCTCGGCTGCGACCTGTTTCGGTGAGAGCTGCATGGTCGTCATCAGTCTCGGCAGGCGGGAAGCGAGATAGGCGCCCAGGACGACCGAGTAGATCACCAGCTTGAGGGAGCTCTTGAAGAACTCAAAGAGCCCGGCGCGACCGAATTTCTGCTTTGCGTTGTCGATCGGCGAGACACGGGACAGCTTCGGGACCAGTTTCGACGGCGCAAAGACGACGGCGCGCTGGGCCATGAACGCCAGGAGTGCGGCCACGGCGGGAAACAGGAACCACGGCCAGAGTCCCGTTGCGACCTCCGCCATCAGCGTCCCCTGAAGCGGTCCGCCTGTCTCGAACATGGTGGGTGCGAGCCGGTCGGGGCCGGCGAGCAATGCAATGAGGGAGGAGGCGAGATCCTGAATGATCGGACCGCCCAGAGCCAGTGAGGCCAGCAGGAACCCGCCATAGGCCGCGGCTGTTGCGAGATCGGCCGATTTCGCCACATCCCCCTTCCTGCGCGCATCCTCGAGCTTCTTCGGCGTCGGCTCGAACTGCTTTTCGGTCTCATCGTCCCCGGTCATGGAAGCGGACCGAAGGGCGACTGGAGAAACGCGAAGAGCGCATCGCTCCAGAGCTGGAGCAGCGGCGCTGCCGCCAGCGCGAGCAAGGCCAGTCCGCCAGCCGTGATCGCAGGAGCCCCCACGAACGAGACCATCAGCTGCGGCATCGCCCTGTTGATGACCCCGAGCGTGAGGTTGTAGAGCAGTGACGCCACAAGGAACGGCGCCGACAGCACGAAAGCGAGGCTGAAGCTGCGCGCGGTTTCGGAGACCCCGATGTCTGCGAGCCGAGCGGGATCGGGACGGGTCGCGGTGGGCACGAGATCGTAGCTTCGGATGATGTATTCGGCGGCGGCCACATGAAGGCCGAGGATGGTCGCAAGCGCGATGCCGCCGATCACCAGCACGTGGCCCATCGCAGGCAAGGGATCGATGCCCGCCTGGGCGCCGAGGATCTGGCTGAGTGAGGTCGATTGCGCCGCGATCGTCCCGGCGATCTGCAAGGCGAATACGAAGAACCGGATGAAGAGACCGAAGACCAGCCCCACCAGAGTTTCGCTCAGCACAGCGGTTGGCCCGGGCGGTCCGGTGAATGCGGCGTCGGCCGAGACCGCCGGGGCGACCAGCAAGGTGAAGGCGACCGTCATCGCCAGCCGGACCCGGAGCGGGACCGATTGTTCGCCGAAGGCGGGCAGTGCGGCGATCATGCCCCCCACCCGCAGAAAGACCCATAGGGTGGCGTAGATCGCCTCCTCGGCAATTGGCAGAAGATCCGAGAGAGCGGCAATCATGCGGGAACCATCCCGACCAGGGCCGGGCGGGCATCGATCCCGATCTCCTCGAACGAGAGAACCGGGTTGGGAATTCCCTTTGCTGCAAGGACCGTGCGAAGGAACCTTCGGCGCCTCAGGGAGGTTACGACCGCCGGGAAACTGCCCGCCTCTCCCGCCCGGGAACAGGTCTCAGCAATTGCCGCGGCGAGGCGGTTGAAGGCTTCCGGCGGCAGGGCGACGTCGCCGACCCCCCGATCACCGCCCAGCTGATGGGCGGCGAAGGTTTCCTCCCACTCGGGTGCCAGCTGCACGAGAGGAATGGTCCCGTCGGCGCGCCGATATTCGGCGACGAGCTGGAACCCCAGCCTCTGCCGGACGTGCTCCGCGATGCCTTCTACGGTCGAATGTAGCTGTCTGCCCTCGGAAATCGCCTCCACGATCAGCGGCAGGTTCCTGATCGAAACCCGCTCGTCCAGAAGCAACCTCAGCACGGCGAGCAGGACATCAACCGGAACCTTGTCCGGGATCAGTTCGTCCAGCATCCGGCGGTTGGCCTCCGCGCGCTGACGGTCGGAGAGATTCGTCAGCTCGTCGAGCAGGCGACGCAGGGACTTGTGCGTCATGAGGCGCGAAAAATTCGACTTGATGGTCTCGAGAAGGTGGGTCGCGAGAATTTCCGGCGGGTTGACCACCGTCAATCCCTGGATCGCCGCGATTTCCTGTTGTGCCGGATCGATCCAGCGGGCCGGCGCGCCATAGACCGGTTCCGCGACATCGTCGCCGGGAATCTCCACCGCGTCCGGAGCTGGGATCAATACCAGTGCCTGGCCGGGGCGCAGGCTTGCCCGGGCCTGTTCCACCCCCTGCACCCGGATCGCGTAGTCTCCGGGGCGCAGGGCCGGATTGTCGGTCAGACGGATTTCGGGAAGCAGCATCCCGAAATTGGTGGCGATATGGCCGCGCATGTTGACGATTCGGGCGTCGAGCCCGGTGCCGGGGTCGAGCACCATATCGACGAGGTCGGGCGCGAATTCGACATGGATGTCGTCGAGATCAAGAATGTCACCCAGCGAACGGGCCACTGTCGCCTCGGCTGCTTCGGTCTTGCGGGTATCGGCGCTCCGGTCCCGGGATCGGGTCCGGGCCGCGTAGGCCGCGCACCCGAGCAACACGCCGGCTCCGAGGATGAAGGGTCCGACCGGCAGCCCGGGAACGAGGGCGAAAAGCGCCATCAGCAGGCCCACGGTGGCAAGCGCTTCCGGATGTCGGCCGAGTTGGCCGGCCAGGGCGAGATCCATGGCGCCGGACGCGCCGCCGCGCGCCAGAAGCAGCGCCGCAGCGATGGAGATGATCACGGCCGGGATCTGGTTCACGAGGCCGTCGCCCACGGTCAGGATCGCATAGGTTTCGAAGGCCTGGCCCAAGGGCATGCCATGCACGGCTATTCCCATGATGAGGCCCATCACGAGGTTCAGCACCGTGATCAGCAGACCCGCGATGGCGTCACCCTTGACGAACTTCGATGCGCCATCGAGCGAACCGAAGAAGGTGGTCTCGGCCTGTTCGGTCTCCCGGCGGCGTTTTGCCTCGGCATGATCGATCGCCCCGGCGTTCATGTCACTGTCGATCGCGAGCTGCTTTCCGGGCATGCCGTCCAGGGCGAATCTTGCGCCCACTTCGGCCATCCTCGTTGCGCCCTTGTTGATCACGACAAAGTTGACGATCAGCAGCACGCAGAACACGACCAGCCCGAGGAAGACGCTGCCGCCCATGACGAAGCTTGCGAATCCCTCGATCACGTCGCCAGCGGCATCGGTTCCCGTGTGACCTTCACCGATGATGAGCTTGGTCGACGAGACGTTGAGCGAAAGCCGCAGCATCAGTGACGCGAGGAGCACTGTCGGGAAGGCCGAAAAGTCCAGCGGCCTGTCGATGAAGAGTGTCACCGTGAAGATCAGGATGGCGAGGGCGAAGGAGGCCGCGAGTCCCATGTCGAGAACCCAGGCCGGCATAGGCAGGATCATCATGACGATGATCGCCATCAGGGCGAGGGCCAGCAGGATCGTCGGCTGGAAGAGAGACCGGAGCACGTTCATCGGTTGGGCGGCCGCACCGATCGGGTGCATGGAACTCGTGAGGCGGGAATCATCGACCGTCGATCCTTCGATGGGTGGATGAGTCGGGACCTACGGAAAAAAGGTTCATATTCGGACAATCATGGTCGCGGACCGGCAACGGGGGCGGGAAAGCGCTCCATGATCAGGCCCAGAAGCTCCCGCGCCTCGACGCTTTCGTCGAGAAGCGCGCGGCCGCCCGCGATCGTGGGAGGACCTTCGAGGGCCTCAGCCGTGGGCTCTGCCGGCAAGGCCGGTTCGTCCGGATCTGGGGGCTCCCGATCGATGACCATAGCGGAAACCCGGCTGAGCGCCGGATCCGAGGAGACGGCAAGGCGGCTCCAGGCGCCGGCGCGCCAGGCTGCATCCGGTGCAGACATCGAAGCTGCGCCCTCGGCAAAGGCTTCGGTGTAGTCGCCACTCGCCGAAAGCGCAGCGGCGCGCAGGTCTGTCGCTCGGTCGTCGGTCATCGCAGTCAGCAGGTCGTCGACCCGGGCGAACTCTCCCAGCGCCAGAGCAATTTCCGCCCGCAGATACCGGCGTTCCTGCGCTGCTCCTCGAACGGGCGCGGTCTGCATCACCTCCGCTGCCTCGGACGCAAGGCCGAGATCGATCAACCTTCGCGCAACGGCATTCTCCGCTTCGGCTGACAGTGGCCTTGGCGTATCCGGAAGAACACGTTCGAGAAAGCGGACGTCATCGAGATCTTCCGCCATGGCGACAAGCGTCTCGGAAAGCAAACCCTGCAACCTGTCCGCCGGAAGGCGCGTCCGTTCGTCCTCGATCGTGGCCAGCGCCCGTTCATGATCGCCCGCGATCAGGTAGGTGCGTGTTTCCGCGGCTGCGAGATCTGCGACCACGGGCTGCCCTCGATGTTCGAACCGAAGGACACCGGCGAGGTCGAGAAGATCCCGGGGAACCGGGGTTTCCCTATCGACCGAGAGCTCGAAGATGCGGAGCAGCATCTCGGGACCGGTCCTGCCGTCATTCCGGGCCGTATGGATCATGTCCTGCAAGGAGCTTTCCGCGTTACCGTAATGCATGGCAAGGTCGGCCTCGGCCAGCTTGACGTCCTCAGGATCCGTGGCCGGAGACCGGGCGGCCCGGTTCAGGAGGATGGCGGCGGCATCCTCATCGCCGGCATCGAGGAAAAGGGGGGCCAACCGACCTGCCACCTGGCCTTGGACCGGGGCGGGCAAGGTCTTGAAATGTTGAAGCACGCCGTTCCGATCAACTTCCGGCCGGGCGGGTATCGCAGCACGACCGAGGAGCGCCCAGAGCGCGGCAGGCGTCCGGCAGCCGATCTGATCGGCGAAAACGCCCGTCGTGCCGGGCAGGTCGTCGATCAGCCGGGAGAGTTCGGAAAGGACTGCATGCTCTTCCGACGGCGCGTCGATGAGAGCGAGGGCGCCGAGCGCTTCCGTGCCGAAGCCGAAATAGAGGTATGTCCGCGCCAGATCCGCGGCGGCATCGGCGGCGAGACGGTCGAATTCCCCGACCAAAGAGCGCCGAGCCGCCGACAACTGGACATGAAAGGGAGTCGCATCTCCCCATGTATCGAAGGCGAAGTACGACTGTGGCAGACAGACGGCGTCCGTCTGGTCGTCTGTCGCGGCGAAGGGGTCAGCCTCGCCGAGATCGCGGTCTATTGCGGTCCGTGCGGCGATACCGGGCTGTCTGCTGTGATCCGGAGGGCGATCTTCGGCAGGCAGCTCCGCTTCTTCCGTGACGGGCGGATCCGGCTGCGGCGGTGGCGTGACCGCTGCATCGGCCGTGGTCGTCAGCAGGCCCTGGCTCGCCGCTCTCGCTATGCTCCGGATGAGCGCCTCTTCGGCAGCACTCAATCGTTCGGGTTCCTCGGTACGGATCCGAAAGGGATCCGGCATCAGCGCGTCGAATCCGGAGCGGTCTGGCGTCGGAGGAGACTGCGAGGTGACCGCGGCCGCAAGGGACCCGGCGCCCGTGGACCTTTGATCCGCCTCGTCCTGGGGCGGATCGAGCGCGGTTTCATGGGGCGATCCCTCCGGCGGAGGACCGTCCACCAGATCGATGACCAGCCGGTCCGGTCGCCAGAGAAACGCGGTCACATGGCACGCGCAGGCCAGGGTGATTCGCAGAACGCCCGCGTCACCGTCGAGAGCGGCGAGTCGCGTCCCCGGAATGCGATCAAAGACACCGTCGAGATCGTAGGCCAGCGTTTGGTCGTCCAGAATCAGCAGATACTCGGCCCCCGACCGGCCAAGCCGCCAGCCGAGGCCCTCGGGCACCGTCAGCACGAGCCTCGTGAACTCCGCCTGCCAGCCGCTGCGGACCGCGACTGTCTCGGCGGTCCCCGAGCCCGCCGTCAGCAGCCCGACCAGGAAGATCGCCGACGCGCGAATCACGCGGCCCCCTGCTTAGCTGCCTTGAGCGCATCCTCGAGTTCGGAAAAGCTCGGCCTGTGGTGCCCGGGGGTGTTCTGCCGACCGACCTCGATACAGATGTTCGCCGCATGCTGATACAGATTGGCAACGAGGACCTCTCGGATCAGCCTGTAGAAATGATGATCCTCCTCGATCACCGTGCGGACCTTGTTCGAGAAGGGTCCGACGATGCCGTAGGACAGGAAGACGCCGAGGAACGTCCCGACCAGGGCACCGCCGATCAGCTTTCCTAGTATTTCTGGCGGCTGGTCGATCGACGCCATCGTCTTGATGACGCCCAGGACGGCCGCGACGATCCCGAGCGCCGGGAGAGCGTCGGCAGTGGTCTGGAGGGCATGGGCGGAATGCAGCTTGTGTTCCAGAGACGCCTCGATACGCTTCTCGAGGACCTCTTCGACCTGGTGCGGATCGTCGTAGTTCATCGAGGCCGACCGAAGCGTGTCGCAGATCAGTTCGACTGCCTCCCCATCCGCGAGGATCCGGGGATAGCGGGTGAAGATGCGCGACGTCTCCGGCGCCTCGATGTGTTCCTCGAGTTCGACGGGCGCGTTCCGCGCGACGCGTATCAGTTCGAACAGGAGGCACAGAAGGTCGCGGTAATCCTCATGTTTCCAGTTCGGCCCGCGGAACACCTTGCCGATGTCCCTGAGCGTCTGGCGAATCGCCGCCATGTCGTTGGCGATCACGAAGGCTCCGAGCGCGGCGCCGCCGATCATGATCATCTCGAACGGCAAGGCCGTCAGGATGATTCCCATCTTGCCTCCGGCGAGAAGGTATCCGCCGAAGACCATGACGAAGATGATGACGATTCCGACGATGACGACCATTGTGTCCGCCCCCTTTTCCGCTGACTGGCTAGCGGCCACGGGTTAAGGACGGGTCAATGTCACTCATCCGGCGCATTCGCATTTCGCCCGGCGAGGATCACGCTGATGGAATAGGCGTTTGCCGGGTCAAGACCCGTGAGGATGTCCGCTGCAGCCTCGGGGCGCATCCGGCCGATGAAGCCCGCGGCGAATTCCGGAGCCATCGTCGCAAACAGCGCGGAGGCATCGGCCGGCCGCATGTTCTCATAGACAGTGACGAGGCGGTCGAGGTCGGTTTCCGCGGCGCTTTCGACTTGCGCGATGGTTGCCGCTAGGTCAGCCTCCGCCTGCACCAGCTCCTCGATCCGGGCGATGGCCTGCTCTTCGGCGACACGGAGGGCCTGCATCCGGTCCGCAAGCGCCAGTTCCCGGTCCGCGACCCGGCGCTCCCGGTCATCGAGCGCGGCGAGAATGGCGGAGATATCCTCTCTCGGCAGACAATTCGGCTCCGGCACCTCCTCTGCAGAGATGTCGCCGGTGGCCGCGAGAACATGCCCGGCCTCCCCGCCCGCGCGCAGGAGGCCGGAGCCAATGAGGAGCGTCGAGAGAACCACGAGAACACCTCGGCGGGCGGAACCTTCCATCATCGCCCGGCCCCCTCCGCCGGGCGCCGGACGAAGAACGGATGACGGGCCGACAACGGCTCTTGCGGGGGACCATCCGCAGTCATGGCCGGTGGCGGCAGATCGTGCAGGGCCGCGACAAGCAGTTCCAGTCTCTTGCCGGCGGCCTCTGCCCGTTCGGTCTGGTCGGCCAGCGACATCCCCTGAGCCTGCGCCTCGGCCCGGGCCCGGGCGATGGCGCGGGTCAGGTCGTCAATCTGGGCCGAGAGAACGGCAACGGCGCCGCCGACGCCCTTCTCCAGATCGGTGAACCGGCGCAACCGGCCGGCCAGCACATGACAATAGAGACCTGCGCCGAGCGCGCCGGCAACGAGCAGGATATCGGCAATCAGGGTCATGAAGCCTCTCAGTTCAGAACGAATTCCATGATGAGCAGATCGTTCACGCGCCCCTCGCCCGCGACGACCTGGATGCGCCGAAGCATCTGTGCCCGGAGCCGGATCAGGGCGCTGGGATCCTCGAGATCGGTCAGGTCCACAGCCCGGAGGTAACCGTTGAGCACGTCGACGATCCGCGGGCGGATCATCTCGACCTCGGCGACCCGATCGGGCGAAACCTCGAGCTGTGCCGTGAATCGGAGATGCTCCCGGGTCTGCGAACCCGGAAGGGCGATCACGAGCGGATCGAGCGCCACGAAAGCCACGGGCGCCAAGGGAGCCAGCTGCTCACGGGAGGCCGAATCGTCCGATCCGCCGGAAAACGGCAGCAACCCGGAGCGCGCGGCGAAGAACCCTCCTCCTGCGCCCGCAACCGCGAGGACCAGCCCGAGGATCAGCGGCAGGATCCGCCGCCGGGGCGGCGGCGTCCCCTCGGGTGGCTCCTGCACTGCGTCGGCCGTGGTGTCGGACATGCTCGGCGATCCTCTGTTTCGCGGCCTTCATAACCTGCCAAGAGCTAACCGATTGTTAAGTGTGATCGTGCAGGGATGACCCTGCCGGGCAGAATGCGCGGCGAGCATGGAGGTGCGCATTGGAGGGTCTCGGTTCGGTCTGGTCCGGTCTGGACATGCGGCGAAAGGCGATCGTCGTCGCCGCTGTGCTGGCCGTCTTCGGCGCGGTGCTCGCGATCGGGCGGTCCGGCTCATCCCGGGAGCTGGCTCTCCTCTATGCGGGGCTCGAACCCGCCGCCGCGGGAGAGGTTCTGGCCGCGCTGGATCAGGCTGGCGCCGGGTATGAGGTACGGTCGGGGGCGATCATGGTCGATGCGGCCACCCGCGACCTTCTGCGCATGACACTCGCCGGCCAGGGCCTGCCGACAAACGGTCCGCAGGGCTACGAGCTTCTCGATACCCTGAACGGATTCGGCACGACCTCGCAGATGTTCGACGCCGCCTACTGGCGCGCAAAGGAAGGCGAACTGGCCCGGACGATTCAGGCCAGCGCGGACGTGCGCTCGGCGCGGGTGCATATTTCGACCGCCGCGACGCGCGGGTTCCAGAGAGAGGAACGGCCCACCGCGTCCGTCACGGTCGACGCGGTCGCCCCGGTTCACCCCGACCGGGCCCGGGCCTTCCGCTTCCTCGTGGCCTCCGCGGTCCCGGGTCTGTCGCCGGAGGACGTGGCCGTCATCGACGGCGAGGGGAACCTGGTCGGCCAGGCCGGTGAGACGGGCGTATCCGGCAGCCCCTCCGAACGGGAGGCCGAGATGCGGGCCCGCGTGGAACGCCTGCTCGCAGCCCGGGTCGGCCCGGGCAACGCGGTCGTGGAACTGTCGATCGAGACCGGTACGGATCGCGAGCAGATCATGGAGCGGCGCTTCGATCCGGAGGGCCGCGTCGCGATCTCGACCGAGGTCGAGGAACGCAGCGGAACCTCTTCGGACAATCGTGGCGCGGTGACCGTGGCCTCCAACCTGCCCGACGGAGATGCCGGTCAGGACGGAGAATCGGCCAGCCAGACATCGGAGACCAGGGAACTGACCAATTTCGAAGTGTCGGAGACACAACGCGAGATCACAAGAGGACCGGGCGCGATCCGCCGGATCACCGTGGCTGTGATGGTCAATGCCGTGGCCGCGACCGGGACGGACCCGGCGACGCCCCGGCCCGAGGAGGAACTCGCCGACCTCAGGGACCTCGTGGCCTCAGCCGTCGGCTTCGACGAGGAGCGCGGCGACGTCATCACCCTGCGCTCCATGGCATTCGAGCCTCTCCCAGAGACCGGCAGTGAGGCCGGTCCCGGTGCCCCGGCCGGTCGGGAGCTCGACGTCATGGGCCTCGTCCAGCTCGGCGTTCTGGCTCTCGTCGCGCTGGTCCTCGGGCTTTTCGTCATCCGCCCGATTCTCTCATCGCGGGCGGCTCCACGTCCGGTGTCTCCGCCTGCGCTGACCATGGACCTGCCGGAGCCCGCGCCGGAGCGGCGCCCCGCCGCCCTGCCCGCGGCAATGCCTCCCGCCGTTGCGGCAACCCGTGACGAGGGTAGCCAGGATTCGGCGCGGATCGGCGGCCCTGATGGTCCGGCGGATGACCCTGTGCCGCAGGAGCCCGTGGCCCGTCTTCGCCGGCTGATCGGGGAGCGCGAGGACGAAGCCCTGCGCATTCTCCAGAGCTGGGTCGATGAGCGCCCACGGGAGGATGTGCTGTGACTGCACAGGCCCTGAGGCTCGAGGATTTCGACGGTCGTCCTGCCACGCAGCCCGCCGGATACCCGCCCGTCGAGAGCCTGCCCGGCTACGAAGAGGGCTTCCGCTCCGGCCGGGAGACGGGCCTCGCCGAGGCCGACACCAGCCAGAGAAGGCTGACGGCCGTCCTCGCGGACCGGTTCGCGGACATGACATTCACCCAGGCCGAGGCGCGGGCCCACGTCCTCGCAGCGCTCCGCCCGCTCTTCGCCGCGGTGACCGGCAAGCTCCTGCCCCGTGCCGCGCAGGCGAGTCTCGCGCCCTACGTGGCAGAGGCCCTGATCGAGGCCGCCGAGGCCGATTCACGGATGCCGGTCGCCCTTCTCGTGGCGCCGGAGGTCGCGGAGATCGTCCGCGCGGTGGCGGAAAGGCAGGCTGGCAACCCCGTCCTCATCGAGGCCAACCCCGGGCTCGGCCCGGGCGAAGTGCTGATCCGCTCGTCCGAGCGGGAAACCATGCTCGACATAGACAGGCTCGTAGAAGACCTGCAGGGGGCGCTGACTGCGCTCTTCGCCGAGGAACCCCGGAGAGACCGCCATGGATGAGAATTCCGCCCGCAGCCCCGCGCCGAGCCTGTTGAGAGAGGTCCCCATCGAGATCACGATCACGGTCGGCCGGGCACGACCCTCGGTCCGCGATTTGCTGGACCTCACTGAAAACGCCGTGTTGCCCCTCGATCGCAAGATCGACGATCCGGTGGAACTCTTCATCGGCAACCGTCTGATCGCCCGCGGCGAGCTGCAGGAGCTGGACGGCGGAGAGCCGGGACAACTGGCGGTCCGCCTCACGGAAGTCGCCCAGATCCGCGACAGCCTGATCTGACCGCATGGCGCGCATCGTCCTGATCTTGCTGGCCCTGTGCCTCGCAGGCGCTCCGGTCGCGGCACAGGATGTCTCGATCGACTTCGGGGACGATGGCTCGCTCACCACGCGGGCGGTTCAGCTTTTCATCCTGATCACCCTTTTGAGCCTCGTGCCGGGCCTCGCGATCATGGTGACCTGTTTTCCATTCATCGTCACCGTTCTGGCCATTCTGCGGCAGGCCATCGGTTTGCAGCAATCTCCTCCGAACATGCTGATGGTCACGCTCGCCCTGTTCCTGACCTACTTCGTCATGGAGCCCGTCGTCCGCGAGGCCTGGGCAGCGGGGATCGACCCGCTGATCGACGGGCAGCTGACGCTGGAGCAGGCTTTCCCTGCCGCGATCGATCCGTTTCGCGCCTTCATGTCCGCGAGGATCGACCCGGGAACCTACGAGCGCCTCGCGGGCCTGCGCCCGGACCTCTCCCCGACCGTTGCGGGCGAGGAACCCCTGTCCGTCCTCGTGCCAGCATTCCTCTTGAGCGAGATCGCCCTTGCGTTCCAGATCGGGTTCCTGATCTTTCTGCCGTTCCTGATCATCGACCTCGTGGTCGCCGCGATCCTTATGTCGATGGGCATGATGATGGTCCCTCCGGCGATCGTCTCGTTGCCGTTCAAACTGGCCTTTTTCGTCGTCGCCGACGGCTGGAGCCTGCTGTCCGAAGCACTCGTCCGAGGCTACATCTGATTCCGACCGGACGAGACGCATGAGGGCCCCCACTTTGGCCCTGCCGAAGACCGATGAACCACGCCGGTGTCAGGACGGTCCGTCTGCACCCGGCCATCGTCACACTGGTGGTCTGCACAGGTGAACCCAGCAGCGCGTCCGGATCCTGCTCCGATCGGGATGGCCTCTTCGGGAGGATCGGTTCTACCGGGGACGCGATCCATCTTCGACCCCCCGGGCGTCTTGAGCCGGGTCCTCCCGCGGCGGTCTCCAGGTGTACCGGTTCGGGGGAAGGACCATCCGGCGTCGAGGAGGCGGCATGCCGCTTGTCTGCGTCGAGATTTGCCGCCTCCGGACCAGGGAAGAAACTGCCGCGCGCATGGCCGGACGTGCTGCCGTCGGCGTCCATCGACCCGGGCGCCGGCGGATCGGCGCTCAGCGAACGATGAACTCCGCGTGCAGGGCACCGGCGGCCTTGATGCTCTTGAGGATGTCGATCATGTCTCTCGGCGAGACGCCAAGGGCGTTCAGTCCGGCAACGACCTCGGACAGGGAAGCGCCGCCCCGGACCTCGGCCAAGCCTATGCCCGGCTCCTCCTCGATCGCAACGCCCGTGCGCGGGACGATCACCGTCTCGCCCGGCGAGAACGGGTTCGGCTGAACGACAACGGGCGCCTCCTCGACCCTGAGGATCAGGTTACCCTGGCTGACCGCCACGCGGCTGATGCGGACATCCTCTCCCATCACGATCGTTCCGGAATGCTGATCCACCACCACGCGGGCCCGGCGTTCGGGTTCGATCATGATGTTCTCCACGTGACCGAGGGCATGGGCGGGAGACGGCATGCCGGTCCGGAGGATATCAAGTTCGACCGTCCCGGCATCGAGCATCAGCGCGACAGGCCGGCCGAAGGTGGTGTTGATCGCCCGTTCGATCCGGGCGGCGGTGGTGAAATCCGGTGTTCGGAGAGCGAGCCGCAGCGTCGTGAGGCCCGCGAATTCGAAGGCGACCTCGCGCTCAACCGTTCCGCCGGAGGGAATGACCCCGGACGTCGGCACCCCTTGCGTCACCTGGGCGGCGGCACCCTCGGCCACCGCCCCACCGGCGATTATAGTGCCCTGGGCCACGACATAGATCTGCCCGTCGGCAGCATTGAGGGGGGTCATCACCAGTGTCCCTCCAAGCAGCGAGCTTGCGTCGCCGATGGCCGACACGGTCACGTCGACTGGGCTTCCGGCCCGGGCAAATGGCGGCAGGCTTGCGGTCACCAGAACTGCAGCGACGTTCCTCGTACGGACCTGTTCGCCGGTAATGTTCACCCCAAGACGCTCGAGGATGTTGGTAAGGATCTCTTCGGTGAACGGCGAATTCCGCAGGCCGTCGCCGGTGCCGTTCAGGCCCACGACCAGCCCGTAGCCGACGAGGTCGTTCGACCGGACGCCATCGAATTCCACAAGATCCTTGAGCCGGACCGGCATGGCCGTGGCGGCAGCGGCCGAAAGCAGGAACATGATGGCGAGCAAGAGCGGGCGCGTCATCGGATATAATCCGCGAAGCTCAGGCCCGCGAGCCGGGCGGTGACTTCGAAGGTGATCTGAAGCTGTGTCTGGACCTCTTGCAGGCGCGTAGCCGTCGCAAATGGATCGGCGGTCACCATGTCGTTCCGCTGAATGAGCAGCGACGTCCGTTCCGACTGCAGCCGGACCGTCGCAGTCTCCACTGCCTGTTCGGCGCGCCCGAGACGCCCGCGGCTTTCTGCGAAGGGGCCGGCGGCCGACAGAAGGGCAAGACCACTTCGGCGGGCAAGCGCGGCGCGTTCCTCCCGCGGCAGTCCTGGAGGGCCGCCATCGAGAATGGCGCCCAGGGCTGCCGCCGCGAGGACGCCGCGCAGGTCCGTACTGTCCGCACGAACGGAAATGGTGGCCACGCTGCCGTCGCCGAGCCTCGGCGCATCCGCAGCTCCGTCGGCACCGAGATAACCCATGGTCTCGAAGCCACCACCGGAAGCGGTGAACCAGTCGTTGATCCGGGCGGCGACCTCATCGGCCTTGGTCGCGCCGGATACCGCGAGGCGAAGCTCCGCCAGAATCGCGTCGGAGCCCGCGAGGACCGGCCCATCGGAGGCGGCACCGCCGAACAGCCGACGACCGGCGACCGAGACCTCGAGATCTGCGAGCATCGCGGAGAAACCGGTCCTCGCAGCATCCGCAAAGCCGTCGAGCCGCGCGTCGGTGGGCGGTACGGGAAGCGACAGAGCGTGGTCGGCGAGTCCGCTGCGCCGGGTCTCCATCGCGTCGAGGCTGATCTGCATCTGCGCGAGCCGGTCGGCCGTCAGACGATTGGCTACGACGTGGCTGTCGATCGCCGCGATGCGGTGGTTCACGTGCAGAAGTCGCCCTGCGTCGGAGCCAAGATGGCGCGCGGTGTCCGCAACGCGTCCGGTGCCCAGTTCCCGTTGCAGGGTCAAGAGGTCCGCCTTGACCTGCTGGGTACGGCGACCCGCAAGAAAGTGGCGCGAAAGGTCTCCGGTGGAGAGGGTCGGCATGGATCAGAACTCCAGCAAGATACGGATCAGGGAGTCGACAGTCCTGAGAACCTGGGCGTTGGCTGCGTAAGCCTGCTCGATCTGCAGGAGGCTTTGCAGTTCGACGTCGGTATCCACGCCGTCGCTCAGTTCGGCGTTCTTGAGCGTGCCCCAGCGCGCACCGAGAAAGGCGGACTCCCGCTCGGCAGAGACGCGCGCGGCGCCGATACCCGCGAGTGCCGCTGCGGCATGGTCGGCAGCGGAGCGGGCCTGGCCACCGGATGCGAGGGGCCGCGGGTCGCGCAGCGCGTCGGTCCAGCGATCGAGCTGGAGCGTGCTGCCCACATGGGCGGGCGCAACGGATTCCAGCCCGTCGCGCAGAAGTCGGAGTGCGCCGCCGCGCGCGGGATCGACCGCGGCGTTGAGCGCGATGCGTCCCGCGAGTCCCGGGGCAGGCGAGACCGCGAGTCCGGCGCCGGCATCGGTCATCAGACCCGGCGCTCCGGCGCCGAGCGTCGGATCGGTTCCTCCGGAGAGCCGTTCGACAAGGTCGCGCGCCAGAGTGTCGAGGCTGTCCTGCGCACCGGGCAGAACGACGTCGCGCAGGACGAAGGCCTGTCCGAGACGACCGCCGCCCAGCCTTCCGACCCCGTCCCCCGCGATGGGCGTGCCGTTGATCGACAGGCCCGACAGCCCGCCGGAGGCGAGGGTCAAGTCCGCGGTGACGAAAGTCGCCGGCACAAAATCGACACGGGAGGCGCGCCCGTCGAGCAGTATCTGCCCCCCGACCGACATAAGGGCGATCTGGCCGCGTCCGCGGTCGACTTCCCGGACCGGCACGAGGGCAGCGATGCTGTCCACCGCCTGCTGGCGCTGGTCCATCAGGGCCGAAGGATCGACGCCGCGGTTCGCGGTCTCCGCAATGGTGACGTTGAGCCGTTCGACCTGCGCGAGCGCCCTGTTGAGCGTCGCTACCTGGTCCGCGATCGTCCCGTCGAGATCCGACCGCAGGGACTGGATGCCGCCCGAAGCACCGTTTAGCGTCCCCGCCAGCGCGCCAAGGGCGTCGGTGATGCGGGTCAGCCGGATCTCGGAGGCTGGATCCGCCGCGGCTGCGATGAGAGAGGCTTCGACCTCCGCCAGACGACCGGCGAGCCCGCCGTCCTCTCCGATCCGCCCGACCATCATTTCGATGCGGCCAAGGTGATCCGCGGCGACGCGCGCGGCCTCGAGATCCGCCTCGGCGAGGCGGCGCGCGGCGACAAGGCCCGCATCGATGTGGCGATGGACCCCTTCGACACGCACCCCGCCAAGCACATGGCTGGAAACCGTCAGCGAGCGGCGGCCATAGCCTTCCGTCTTCGCGTTCGCGACGTTCGAGGCGACGACCTCGGCCCGCCGCGAGGCGACGTTCAGCCCGCTGAGCGCCGCGGCGATGGTGTTTCCTATGCTCATGACGTGGTCCCCCCGGCGTCCGCCGCGCCTATCGCTTGATGTTGGTGGTTTCTTGCAGCATCTCGTCCACGGTCTGGATGACCTTCGCGTTCGACGAATAGGCGCGCTGGGTCTGGATCAGGCTGGTCAGTTCGCCGGCCACGTCGGTGGCCGATTCCTCGAGGGCGTAGCTCAGCAGATCGCCCGTCGGCCCGTCACCCGCATCCCACAGGAAGTAGCTGCCGGAATTCGGGCCCACCTGGTAGGTCTGGCTGTCCAGCGCCTCCAGTCCGTTGAAATTCGTCACGTCGACGAGCGGGATCTGGTAGATCACACGGTTGATCCCGGTATCGAAGGAGGCGCGGACGAAGCCGTTCGCGTCGATGTCGATGGAGGTCATGTTGCCGACGGGATTGCCGTCCTTCTGGACGGAAACCGGGGCGAAGGTGTCGGAGAGCTGCGTGAGACCGCCCTGCTGGCCGAGCTGGCCGATGCCGATACCGAGCGGGCCGCCGGCCACGGTGACATCAACACGGCCGGTCACATTGTCATGGCCCCCGCCCGTCACGGCGGTTACCGACTGGAGCGTGCCGCCGGATCCGCGGGTCGAGTCGAACTGCAGGATGTATTCGCCCACCACGGCGCCGGCGGAGGCGCGGTCGCGGACCGTCATCGTCCATTCGTTGGAGGAGCCCGCCGCCGCAGGGACCGTCGGGGTGAATTCGACCGTCAGTTCCTCGGAGGTCCCGAGGTTGTCGAAATAGGCGATGGTCAGGCTTTCGGCGAAACCCTCGGACCCGAACTGGCTCGAGGTCGCGGGCAGGTTGATGCCGAGGTCGACATAGGTCGTGGCCTCGCCCGCCGCCTGATTGGCGTTGATGCGGATCGGTTCCAGCCCCGTGGCGGTGTCGCGCGGATAGCCCGGAATCGTGCCGTCGGGTGTTGCGGGCCAGCCCATGAGCACGAGGCCGCTTTCGGACCGCAGGTATCCGTCCTTGTCCGGGCGGAAGGATCCGGTGGTCGTCAGCAGGAATTCCGACCCCACATTCCCCACCCCGATCGCGGATTCGGTCGTGACCGGCATCATGCCGCGGCCCCGGACGGCGAGGTCGCTCACATTGCTGGTGGAGGTGATCGAACCCCGTTCATCGATCAGACGATTCGTCGTCGCCCGCACGCCTCCGGCAGAATAGGATCCGCGGGAGCCGTTGATGACCATGGAGTGGAAGTCGGTGACCGCGCGCTTGTAGCCGAAGGTCCCGCTGTTGGCGATGTTGTCGGAGATCGTCGCAAGGCGGCTGGCGTTGGCGCTGAGGCCGGCGACGCCGGCATTCAGCGAGGAGGAGATCGTCATGGTCGGACCCTTTCTGCATGGCTGGGAGCACCCCGTCTCTCCCGGCCATACAGTCCGCGGGCTTAAGGTCCCGCTAACGCGCCCCGATCATGTCTGACCTCAGAAGAATGACCTCCAGACGGTTGTTCCGCACATCGAGCGCGTTGCGTGTGGCAAGATCGCGGTCGGCGTGACCGGTCACCCGTACGAGGCGGCGGCGCTCCAGCCCCGCCTCCTCCATCAATCTGCGGAAGACGCCGGCGCGGTCGATCGACAGGTCCCACACCGGATTTTCGGCCAGCACGACCGGGCGGGAGCGCGTGTGCCCTTCCACCGCCACATCATTCTCGACCAGCACGAAGGCCCGGGCGAAGATCCGCGCCAGCTCCTCCGTCACGGGCCGGGGGATCGCCGTCCCCGGCTCGAAGAGCTGCGCGTCGTCAAGATCGAACAGCTCGATGATCAGCCCCTCGTCTGCCAGCCGGGTCACGACATGGCGCAGGGCATTCTCGGAGATGAGGCTCTCGCCCCCGCGGCCCAGGAGTTGGTCCTCGACCTCGCGCAGAGCCGAGACCTCGGCAGGTTCGGCCTCGGCGTCTTCCGTGCCCTGTTCGAATGCAAGCGTTTGCTCGTTTCCGGCGCTCTGGACGGTGGCCACATCGCCATTCTCGGCGAGCCTGTCCTCGACGAAGATGTTGTCCCCGCCGAAGGCACCGTCACCACCTCCCGAGATCCTGTTTATCGGGATCGTGGGGGAGAAATAGTCGGCGATGCCCTTTCTCTGCTGCTCGGTGGTGGCGTTGAGCAGCCACATCAGCATGAAGAAGGCCATCATGGCGGTGACGAAATCGGCATAGGCGACTTTCCACGCGCCTCCATGGTGGCCGCCCGACACGACGACCTTCTTTCTCTTGATAATGATCGGTGCGTTCGGCTGCGCAGACATGCCCGCCCCCTTGCTGTGCCGCCGCGAGACTCCTGCGCGGATGCGGCACGGGGCGGGCGGACTTCGGGCGGGAACGCCACAATCCTGCCGACGAGGGCCTGATTATGCGCCGGATTTTAGATAGATGTCGTCCGGACCGCAGAATTCGACCAGCTCGTAACCATTCGCACGCATGATCCCGGGAATGCGCGGATTGGCAGTATTGTTCTCGATCGACCATGCGGTGATGCGGTGCCGCTCGAAGGGAAACTCCTCCAGTACCGCGACCTCTCCGCCCTCGATGTCGAGCGAGAGGTAATCGGGATCCGGCACGTCCTCGCCGGTCAGGATCGAGCTCAGCGTCCGCGTCGGCACCCGCCGCACATCCTCCCGGTGGCGGGGATCGGACCGTACCTTCTCGAGAAGGGCCGGGTCATAGGTCCCCGCGAGGCCCGACATCTGGGTATAACCCTCGATGACTTCGATAAACTCCGCCTCGCCCTCGCGGGTCGCGACGGCGACGCCGAGACAGGGACAGCGCCGTCGCAGTCGCGCGCGCTCCAGCATCGCCGGCACGGGCTCGACCAAGACACCTGTCCAGCCACGCGTCTCCTCGAAGAAGAGCGTGTTGGACCCCGTCGCGCCGTCATAGCCGCCAACATCGACGAACACGCCGCCACGCCTGCCGCCGAGGAGGCGGTCGATGACCCGGTCCTGCCCCGCCTGCGACCGCCATGGATCGTCGGGGCGCAGCATCCGGTCGATCTCGTGCAGCTGCCGCATCACCGCGCCGCGCCTGCGCGTCCGGTCCTTTCTCAGAACCTCCTGCAGCTCGGTCCGCGCAAGGCTCAGTTCCCGGCGGGCCTCGGCGATGCGCTCCGACGGGGTCATTCGCCGTCCGCCTCGTAATCGGCGTAGGATTTCTCCTCGACCAGCGCCGAGCCGAGCAAAAGATTGATCCGCTTCTTGACCAGCGCACGGCGGTCGTTGGTGCGGTAGACGGCCCGTGCCAGCGCCACGAACCGGGGTCCGAAATCGCCCATGCGCTCGCAGTCGCGGATATCGTCCTCGATCTGCCAGAGCTCGGCGTTGATCCGGTAAAGGTCTTCCCACAGCGCCGCCAGGTCCGCGCTGTCCGCCAGATGCGCGCGCGCCGTCGCATCGAGCACCGCCTTCTCGTGCCGCACGTTTGCAAGGCGTGCCGCATCGGTGATCCGCTCGCTCTTCAGCCGCAGGATCGTCAGCTTGTCGATCAGTTCGCCCGGCGAGGTGGGGACGAAAATGTCATCCATCGGTCTTGCCTCCGGCTGCCGCGATCCGCTCGTCCAGCGCTGCGCGGACCTCGGCGAGCGGCGTTTCCCAATCCTGCGGCGCAGGCTGACGAAAGAGCCGCATGGACGGATACCAGGGGGTAGCGGCCCCGGTATGGGTGTAGACCCAGAAGCTGTCCCAGTGGAGTACGACCCAGGTCGGACGTCCGAGAGACCCCGCCACATGGGCAGTGGCCGTGTCGGAGGTTATGATCAGGTCCATCTCCTGCATCAGCCCCGCGCAATCGGCGAAATCCCGATCCGTCGACGCTGCATCGACGATGAAGGCGTCGCTGCCGTCTGCGCGGAAGGTCTCGAGTCCCGGGCCCTTGTAGAGCGAAAAGAGCTGCACCCCCGGCAGATCCGCGAAGGGCAGGTACTCGCTGTGACTGAAGGAGCGGAAGGAGTTCGCGCGATAGGTCACGCTGCCGCTCCAGTTCACGCCTATTCTCAGACGGTCGCGGTAGGGCGCAGTGATCGCCTGCGCCCGCTTGCGCGAGTCCTCGGGGATCGTGATCTGCGCCGGCGGCGGGATGTCGTCTCGCCCTGCAAGACCCAAACGCGGCAGGTCCATGATGTTGAGAAATACGTCGACCTTCGCGTCCCTCGAAAGCTCGGTCACCACGCTGTCCGTCCCCGGCAGACCCGCAAAGAGCCGCGCCATGGGCCGTTCCGCGATGCAGATCACCGTGCCCGCCCGTTCAGTCCGCCACC
>Ga0076930_100202_pt1 | contig 77270 bp, 75 predicted proteins | sample HotLakConsoUCCRE_FD_71149 | JGI IMG/M metagenome (GOLD analysis project Ga0076930, IMG submission 71149) | Hypersaline microbial mat communities from Hot Lake, Washington, USA - Hot Lake Consortium UCC-RE (version 3) (version 3) ...
AACGGCGACGATTCTGGCTTCGTCTGCGAGCCGGGATGATTTCTTCAACAGCCTGCTAGGCATCGATTTCGACGAGTGTGGCGCTGACCGCGCCATGGCGCAGGACTTCGCGCAAAACCCCGCCATCGCCACCGCCGATGATCAGCACGTCCCGCACGGCTCCATGCCCGAAGAGCGGCACATGCGCCATCATCTCATGGTAGATGTGGTGATCGCGTTCGGTGAGCTGTACGGCACCATCGAGCGCAAGCACGCGCCCGTAGGTGGGGTTGTCGAAGATCACCAGCTCCTGAAGATCCGTCTTCTCGTAATGGACCAGCCGATCGATGCGAAAGCTCTGGCCGTAGCCGTCGTGCAGGTCTTCGAAAAAACTGAGCATGATCCCTCTGTAGCGATTTCGACGCACCTGTTACCCGGAATACGGTTCGAAATCGCGACCAACCGGAAATCCGGGAGCGTCGGCGCCGGGGAAAGACGGGCCGACGCCGCGAGCATGCTCAACCCGGCGAGCTCAGCCCAGATTAAGCTCCCGGAAGAAGTCGTTGCCCTTGTCGTCGATGACGATGAAGGCGGGGAAATCCTCGACCTCGATCTTCCAGATCGCCTCCATGCCGAGTTCGGGATATTCGAGAGCCTCGACCTTCTTGATGCAATCCTGCGCCAGACGCGCTGCGGGGCCGCCAATCGAGCCCAGATAGAAGCCGCCATGGGCCTGGCAGGCCTGGCGCACCTGTGGGGAGCGGTTGCCCTTGGCCAGCATCACCATGGAGCCGCCGGCGGCCTGGAACTGGTCGACGAAGGAATCCATCCGCCCCGCCGTGGTCGGCCCGAAGGAGCCCGAGGCGTAACCTTCCGGCGTCTTGGCCGGGCCGGCATAATAGACCGGGTGGTTCTTGAGATAATCCGGCATCGGTTCACCACGATCGAGCCGCTCGCGGATCTTGGCATGGGCGAGATCGCGCGCCACGATCATCGGCCCCGAGAGCGAGACCCGGGTGCGGATCGGGTGCTGTGAGAGAGCGCCGAGAATCTCCGACATCGGCTGGTTGAGATCGATCCGGACCACGTCGCCACCGAGCGTCGATTCGTCCACCTCGGGCAGGTAATCCGCCGGATGCGCTTCGAGCTGCTCGAGAAAGACGCCCTCACGGGTGATCTTGCCGAGCGCCTGGCGATCCGCCGAGCAGGAGACGCCGAGCCCGATCGGGAGCGAGGCGCCGTGGCGCGGCAGGCGGATGACGCGCACGTCATGGCAGAAATACTTGCCGCCGAACTGCGCCCCGACGCCGAGTTGCTGCGTCATTTTATGAACTTCCTCCTCCATCGCGAGATCGCGGAAGGCGTGGCCGTCCTCGCTGCCCTCGGTGGGCAGGGCGTCGAGATAGCGGGTGGAGGCCAGCTTCACGGTCTTGAGATTGAGCTCGGCGCTGGTGCCGCCGATGACGATGGCGAGGTGGTAGGGCGGGCAGGCGGCGGTGCCGAGCGTCAGGATCTTCTCCTTAAGGAAGGCCATCAGCCGGTCCTTCGTCAGCACCGAGGGCGTCGCCTGGTAGAGGAAGGTTTTATTGGCCGAACCGCCACCCTTGGCCACGAACAGGAACTTGTAGGCATTCTCGCCCTCGGCATAGAGCTCGATCTGGGCGGGAAGGTTGTTTCTGGTATTCTTCTCCTCGAACATGGAGAGCGCCGCGAGCTGGGAATAGCGCAGGTTCTTTTTATCATAGGCGTCGCGGATGCCCTGGGCGATGGCGTCCTCGTCGCCGCCATCGGTCCAGACGAAGCGGCCCTTCTTGCCCATGACGATGGCGGTGCCGGTATCCTGGCACATGGGCAGCACGCCGCCGGCTGCGATATTGGCGTTCTTGAGCAGATCATAGGCCACGAAACGGTCATTTGGCGTGGCTTCGGGATCGTCCAGGATCTTGCGCAGCTGGGCCAGATGGCCGGGGCGCAGGAGATGGTTGATATCCATCATCGCCTGCTCGGCGAGAAGCCGCAGGGCCTCGGGCTCCACCACGATCATCTCCCGCTCACCCATCCTCTCCACCGTGACGCCCTCGCTGGTGAGCTTGCGATAGGGGGTGGTGTCGGGGCCGAGGGGGAAGAGCGCGTGCCGGGTATGAGCCATGATCGTCTGCTTTCGCGGGTTTGCCGCATCGCGGGTGGCGGCGGGAATGGTTCGGCTGCTGTTTAAGGCTTTTGCCAAACCATTCCAAGGTGGGATTTCGCCTATTCGGCTGCGGCGCGTTCGGCGCGCCAGCGCGCCAGCAGAGCCCGCAGCGCCGCCGGACGCAGAGGCTTGTTCAGCAGGTGGATGCTCTTGGCCTGGGCATCCTCACGCACCCGCGGCGAGCGGTCGGCCGTCAGCAGAATGGCCGGCAGATCGGTTCCCAGCCGCCAGCGCAGCGCGAGGATCGTCTCGATGCCGTTGCCCTGATCGAGGTGGTAATCGGCGATCATCACATCGGGCGCGGCGGCCCCGCCTTTCAGCATCGCCTGCGCCTCAGCCAGAGAACCGGCGCTGACCACCGCACAGCCCCAGCCTCCGAGCAGCTTGCGCATGCCATCGAGAATGGCGGGCTCGTTGTCGATGGCGAGCACGCGCAAGCCGTCGAGGTCGCCGCTGCGGGTCACGGATGCGGGCTGCGGCATGATATCCGCCGGAAGGGATGGCGCGCGCGGCAGGGTCACTGTGAACATGGAGCCCTTGCCGGATTGCGAAGCGAGGGCAAGCGGATGATCGAGCACCCGGGCAATGCGCTCCACGATGGAGAGCCCGAGCCCGAGCCCCTGGGCGACCCGCGCGCCCTGATCGAGCCTGTGGAATTCGTCGAAGATGACCTTTTGCTTGCTCGCCGGTATGCCGAGCCCGGTATCCCCCACCTGAAGCAGGATCTGCCCGTGGCGCCGGCGCGCACCGACAAGCACATGGCCGGAGGGGGTGTACTTTATCGCATTGGAGATCAGGTTCTGCATCAGCCGCCGCAACAGCTTGCGATCGGATCGCACGCTCACTGCGGGTGCGACGAAGCGCAGCCGCAAGCCCTTCTCGGCAGCGGAGGGCTCGAACTCGCGCGCCAGTTGCCGGAGGAAGGTATCGAGCCTGAACACGCTGAATTCAGGTTTCATCGCGCCGGTATCGAGACGGGAAATATCAAGAAGCGCCGTCAGGATCTCCTCGACCGCATCGAGGGAGGCGTTGACGTTCTCCGCCAGATCCGAGAGGCCGTCCTTGCGGTCGTGCTCCACCAGCGAGGTGGCGTAGAGCCGCGCGGCGTTGAGCGGTTGCAGGATGTCGTGGCTGGCCGCCGCGAGAAACTGCGTCTTGGAGGCATTGGCCGATTCCGCCTCCGCCTTGGCCCGTGTCAGCGCCTCGTTCAACCGCGTGAGCTCTTCGGTGCGCTCGCGCACCCGGCGCTCGAGCTCTTCTGCCACACGTGCCCGGGCCTCTTCTGCGGCAACGGCGTCGGTAACGTCGGTATAGGTGGTGACGAAGCCGCCATCGGGCAGCGGGTTGGTGCGGATCTCAATCACCCGCTCGCGCGGATAAAGCTTCAGTCGCACCGGCTCCGTCTCGTGGATGAAGCTGTGGATGCGTGCAGCGATCTGCTCATCCATCGCCCCCGGCCCGTAGGCACCGCGTGCCGCGTTGAAGCGCACGACCTCGTCGAGGCTGAGGCCGACACGCACGAAATCCGGCGGCAGATCGTAGAGATCGACGAAGGCCTGGTTCCAGCACAGGAGATGCAGATCGGAATCGAGCACGGTGATGCCCTGCCGGGCGTGATCAAGGGCATGCTGCAACAGGTCGCGATTGTACTGGATCGCCGCAGAGGCGTCATCGAGGAGTTTGAGGGCGTCCTTGGTCGAGACATTGCGCCGCTTCAGGACGAGCGACAGCGCAAGCCGGGCCGAAGACGCCCCGATCGCCGAGGCGAGCAGATGCTCGGCATAGCGCAGCAGATGAATATCCGCCGCCCCCATCCGCGACAGTTCCACGCCGCGCATTCGCGCAAATCCCTCAAAGGAGCGCGTCGCCCGTTCCTCGCCGAGATAACGCCCGACAGTGGCCTGCAATTCGGCCACCGTCACGGCAGTGCGAAACAGCCGGAAAGATTGGTTCGCGGGCGCGGACTCCCCGCCGATGAAGGCATCGGCCTGCATCCGCTCAACGGCCGTGGCGGGACGCCAAAGTGAGACACCGATATAGGCCGCCAGATTGAGCCCGAGGCTCCACAATACGCCATGGGTGAGTTGCGGCAGATCGAGCCCGAACATCGCCGTCGGACGCAACCAGGAGAAGCCGAAAGCGCCGCTGGCGATCAGATCGGCGAAGGGCCGGATCTCCCAGGCGATCGAGGGAATCAACAGGGTGTAGACCCACACACCAAAACCGACCACGAGCCCCGCCGACGCCCCCGCTGCCGTCCCGCGCCGCCAGATCATCGCACCGAGAAAGGCCGGGGCGATCTGCGCAATCGCGGCGAAGGACAGGAGCCCGATTGCCGCGAGCGCCGCATCGCCCGCCGCACGATAATAGACATAGCCCAGCAGGATCACTGCGAAGATAGCGACCCGGCGCACGCCGAGCACCATGCCGCCGAGATTCTGCGGCAGGGTACGCCGGTCGTCGGAATCAGGCAGAGCTCCGCGCCGACGCAGCATCAGCGGGACCACGAGGTGGTTCGAGATCATGATGGCCAAAGCCACCGATTCGACGATGACCATGGCGGTCGCCGCCGACAATCCGCCGAGAAAGGCAATCAGCGCCATCTCGCCTGCGCCTGCGGCCAGCGGCAGGGCCAGCACGGTCATGTCCCGGTCGATGGTGCCCGGCGCGAAGGTCGCATAGCCGGCCAGAGCCAGCGGGGCCACGAAGATGTTGATCAGGATCAGGTAGAGCGGGAACAGCCAGGCGGCGCGGGCGACATCGGAGAGCGCACGGTTTTCCACCACGCTGACATGAAACTGGCGGGGCAGCATCAGGATCGCCAGACCCGACAAGAGCACGATGGTCAGGAAGGCGCCGAGGCTGGATGTGCGCTCCATCAGGTCGAGCGAGCGCCCGACCTCCTCAAGACGGGCGTGAATATCCCCGATTCCGCCGAACATGTGGAAGGTGACGTAATAGCCCACCATGAGGAAGGCGACCAGCTTGACCCCCGATTCGAGTGAGATCGCCAGAACCAGACCGTTCTGGTGCTCCGTCGCATCTGCGTGGCGCGTGCCGAATCCGACGGCGAAGATCGCCAGCACCACGGCCACGAGCAGGGCGAGGTCGCCGAAGGGTGCGGCCATGGCTGGAGCCAGCGTATCCTCGGCATCCGTTGCCAGGAACACATTGAGCGAGGATGAGACCGCCTTGAGCTGCAGGGCGATATAGGGCACCGAGCCGACCACAGCGATCAGGCTGACGATGGCGGCGACCCGCTCGCTCTTGCCGTAGCGCGCTGCGACGAAATCCGCCACCGAGGTGATGTTCTGCGCCTTGGCGATGGTGACGATGCGCTGGACCAGCTTGTAGCCGAGCCCGATCACGAGGATCGGGCCGAGATAGACTGCGAGGAAGTCGAGCCCCGAGCCGCTGGCCAGCCCGACCGAGCCGAAGAACGTCCAGGAGGTGCAATAGACAGCGAGGCCCAGCGCGTAAATCGTCGCGCGCAACCCGCCATCGAGCACGCGTTTGCCCTGCCGGTCACCCCAGAAGGCGACGGCGAAGAGAAGGCAGAGATAGACGAGGGCCGCCCCCACGACGACCCAGCCCGCGATCATGTGCGCATGCCCCCTCACGCAATTAGCTGTTGGCGATCGAGCAGCCCGGCTCCCTGTCGAGCAGCCGGCTTTCAAGCCTAGCGCGGCACCGGGTTGCAGGATAGCCCCGATGCGGATTTCCCCGCGTGTAAGGCGCCGGCGCGGGCTTCCCGCCCTGCCGGCGCATCAGCCGTAAGGCCCAGGAACGCCGGAAAAACGCCGCTTACAGGCCGAACAGGGATAATGCAAACAGGCGCGCATGAAATCATGGATCCCGTGCATGAAATCGGGAGGATCAGACGCACAGACAGTCGCAGATCGTCCGGCTGAGCAGCGAACGCGCGAGCTTCGTCACCGGTGCAGCCATGCCGGTTGATGGCGGATAGGTGGCGCAATAACGCTTGCGGCCCAATGAGGACCGGGCGCGACGGCGAGACTTGCCGTTGCGGAATGAGGCGCGCCTGCCCGGCCCGATGGACGTCCGGTCCGGCAAAAAACCGTTGAGATACGAACGAATTCTGCCGAAAGCGGTAGCATAGGTGAAAATGCTGCATTACACTCCTGACCCGACCACCAGATGGGAACTGGTCGCAACAACCACAACGTCAAACGTGGAGTGGAAACGATGAAAAAGCTCATGCTCGCTACGGCGGCTTCCGCGCTGCTCGTAGCAGCCCCGGCCGCGAAGGCCGATAGCGTCAATGTCGGCATCCTCCTCGGCTTTACGGGGCCGATCGAGTCGATCACGCCGGCCATGGCCGCAGCTGCCGAACTCGCCCTTTCCGAAGCCAGCGAATCCGGCCTGCTGCTCGACGGCACGACCCTCGAAGCCGTTCGTGCGGATTCCACCTGTGTGGATGCCGCCGCCGCGACATCCGCTGCGGAGCGCCTTGTCACGACGGACGATGTCGCCGCGATCATCGGTGCCGCCTGTTCGGGCTCGAGCATCGCGGTCGCCAACAACGTGGCCGTGCCGAACGGTGTCGTGATGGTCTCCCCGTCCTCGACATCGCCAGCCCTGACCACCATCGACGATGACGATTACTTCTTCCGTACGGCGCCTTCCGACGCGCGTCAGGGCCAGATCGTCGCCGATATCACCTTTGAGCGCGGCATCGACACGGTGGCCATCACCTATACCAACAACGATTACGGTCGCGGCCTGTCGGAAGCCTTCACGGCGGCTTTCGAGGAACTCGGCGGTACGGTCGTTATCGACGCTGCGCATGAAGACGGTCGCGCGGATTACTCTGCGGAAGTTGGCGCGCTCTCGGCTGCCGGTGCCGATGATCTGATCGTGTTCGGTTATGTTGACCAGGGCGGTCGCGGCATCATCCAGGCCTCGCTTGATATCGACGCCTTCGAGAACTTCGTCCTCGCCGACGGCATGTTCGGTGACAGCCTGATCGAGGCGATCGGCCCCGAACTGAACGGGCGTGCTTTCGGGACGGTTCCGGGCAGTGACCTCGAGGGCGCAGACATTTTCCTCGAACTGGCGGAAGAAGCCGGCTTCGACGGCTCGTCTTCGTTTACCGGTGAATCCTACGATGCCGGCGCGCTGATCGCGCTCGCCATGCAGGCGGCGGGCTCCACCGATCGGACCGCGATCCGTGATGCGATGATGTCGGTCGCGAATGCGCCGGGTGAGGAGATCCTTCCGGGCGAAATCGCCAAGGGTCTGGAGATCCTCGCGAATGGCGGTGAGATCGATTACGTCGGCGCCACCGGCGTCGAACTGATCGGCCCCGGCGAAGCGGCTGGTCGTTACCGCATCTACGAGATCGATGACGGCGACTTCCAGACCATCGAGTTCCGTTGATCACGTGATGGTGGCATTGCCGGCCCGGGGCCCTGCTCCGGGCCGGCATGTGTCGAGGGCAGAAAATGATACGCGTCGAAGATGTGCATATGCACTTCGGGGGGATCCGCGCGGTCAACGGAGCGACGCTGGAGATCGCCAAAGGGTCGATCACCGGGCTGATCGGGCCGAATGGTGCGGGCAAGACCACCCTGTTCAACTGCATAGCCGGCCATTACGCGCCCACTTCCGGAAAGATCTTTCTGGACGGTGAGGAGATTACCGGCCTGGCGCCGCATGAATTGTTCCACAAGGGACTGCTCCGGACCTTCCAGATTGCCCATGAATTCGCCACGCTGACCGTGCGCGAAAATCTGATGATGGTGCCCGGCGAGCAGATGGGCGAGCGCCTGTGGAACACCTTCTTCCACCGCAAGGCCATTGCCGAGGAAGAGGCGGGTGTGCGCGCGCGCGCCGACGAGGTGATCGACTTCCTCACGCTCAACCGCGTCGCGGACGAGCTGGCGGGCAACCTCTCCGGCGGACAGAAGAAATTGCTCGAACTCGGGCGCACCATGATGGTGGATGCCAAGATCGTCTTCCTCGACGAGGTCGGCGCGGGCGTCAACCGCACCCTGCTCAAGACCATCGCGGATGCGATCCGCCGGCTCAACCAGGAGCGCGGCTACACCTTCTGCATGATCGAGCACGACATGGATTTCATCGGCGACCTCTGTGACCCGGTCATCGTCATGGCCGAAGGTACGGTGCTGACGCAGGGCCATGTCGATGAGGTCAAGAACAACGAGCAGGTCATCGAGGCCTATCTCGGCACCGGCATGAAGCAGCGCCCCAACCGGGCGAAGGCGGGCGCATGAGGCTTCCCAAATGAGTTTTCTGATCGGAGAGGGGATGACGGGCGGCTATGGCGGCGCGGACATCCTGCACGACTGCACGATCTCGGTCGACAAAGGCGAGGTTGCGGTCATTGTCGGGCCGAACGGCGCCGGCAAATCCACGGCGATGAAGGCCATCTTCGGCATGCTGAACCTGCGCGAGGGCGCGGTTCGGCTGGGCGAGCGCGCCATTACCGGGATGACGCCACAGGAGCGGGTACGCGCCGGGATGGGCTTCGTGCCACAGACCGGCAATGTCTTTCGCACGCTCACCGTACAGGAAAACCTCGAAATGGGGGCCTTCATTCGTGACGACGATTTCTCGGACACCATGGAGCAGGTCTTCTCGCTGTTTCCGGTTCTCGCCGAGAAGCGCCGCCAGCCTGCCGGCGAATTGTCCGGCGGGCAGCGCCAGCAGGTCGCGGTCGGGCGCGCGCTGATGACCAGGCCCGACGTGCTGATGCTCGACGAGCCGACGGCGGGCGTCTCGCCGATCGTCATGGACGATCTGTTCGACAAGATCATCGACGTCGCCAATACCGGCATCGCCATTCTCATGGTCGAGCAGAATGCCCGTCAGGCGCTCGCCATCGCCGACAAGGGCTATGTGCTGGTGCAGGGCCGCAACCGTTTCACCGACACCGGAGAGGCGCTTCTCGCCAACCCGGAAGTCCGTCGATCCTTCCTGGGGGGCTGAGGGTGGAAGACATTCTCAATGCATCGCTGGTACTGGCGAATTTCGTCATCATTCCAAGTCTCGCCTATGGTGCGCAGCTCGCGCTGGGCGCGCTCGGCGTGACCTTGATCTACGCCGTTCTGCGTTTCGCCAATTTCGCCCATGGCGACCTGATGGCTTTCGGAACCATGGCCGTGATCCTCGTCACCTGGTTCTTCCAGGCGCAGGGGATCGGGCTGGGACCGCTCCCCACGGCGCTGCTGGCGCTGCCTTTCGGCATCATCGCCGCCGTGCTCCTCGCCATGGGGACGGATCGCTTCGTCTATCGTTTCTATCGCAAGAAGCGCGCTGCGCCGGTCACCTTCGTGATCGCCTCGGTCGGGGTGATGTTCGTCTATAATGCGCTGACGCGCATCTTTATCGGCACCTCCGATATCCGCTTCGAGGATGGCGAGCGTTTCCTCATCCGGGCCCGGGAATCGCGCGAATGGATGGGGCTGGCCGAAGGGCTCGCCCTGCGTTCCAGCCAGGCTCTGACCCTCGTCGTCGCCATCATCGTGGTGGTGGCCCTGTTCTGGTTCTTGCAGAAGACGCGCACCGGCAAGGCCATGCGCGCCTATTCCGACAACGAGGATCTGGCGCTGCTGTCGGGTATCAATCCCGGGCGCGTCGTGCTGATCACCTGGGTGATCGCGGCCACACTGGCAACGATTGCCGGCACGCTCTACGGGCTCGACAAGAGCTTCCGTCCGTTCAACTATTTCATGCTGCTGCTGCCGATCTTTGCGGCTGCCGTGGTGGGCGGGATCGGGCAACCGTTCGGGGCGATCGCGGGTGGTTTCGTCGTCGCCTTCTCGGAGGTGAGTATCACCTATGCCTACAGGCGAGTGCTGTCGCATATCCTGCCGGAGGAGTGGATGCCCGACGGGCTCGCCCAACTGCTTTCCACGGATTACAAATTCGCCGTGTCGTTCATCATTCTCGTGCTTGTGCTGCTGGTGCGACCGAACGGCATCTTCAAGGGGCGCGTGATATGAGGACGGTTGAGACGAGCAATTATCGCATGCCATTGCTCTATGCGGCGATGGCGCTGGCGCTGATCCTGGTCGGCGTCTTCCAGAGCTGGACGGTGGCGCTCGCGATCTTCAACCTGTGCATGATCTCGGCGATCATGGCGCTGGGTGTGAACATCCAGTGGGGCTATGCCGGCCTGTTCAATGTCGGCATCATGGGTTTTGCGGCGCTCGGCGGGTCGGCGGCGATCATCGTCTCGATGCCCCCGGTCACCGAAGCCTGGGCGGTGGGCTGGCAGGGGCTGGGTCTGGCCGCCTTGATGCTGGTGATCACCATCGCCGCCGCCATTTTCCTGAGGCGCCGCTATTCCGGGCACGGGCGCAATATCCTGACGGCCGCGATCCTCATTGCCGGCTATTTCGCCATTCGCTATTTCGCTGATCCGGCGACGGATGCGATCGAGGCGGTGAATCCGACCTCGCAGGGCTATCTGGGCGGAATGGGGCTGCCTGTGATGCTGTCGTGGATCGTCGGCGGCCTGTTTGCGGCTGCGGCGGCCTATCTGATCGGGCGCGTGACGCTGGGCCTGCGTTCCGACTATCTCGCCATTGCGACACTCGGCATTTCCGAGATCATTCTGTCTGTGCTGAAGAACGAGAACTGGCTGACGCGCGGCGTGAAGAACGTCACTGACATTCCGCGTCCTGTACCGGATGAACTGGACTTGCAGCGTTCCGAGTGGTTCGCCAATCTCGCCGTGCAGCTCGACATGCCGGTGTCGGTGCTCTCCTCGATCGCCGTGCGTGGCGCCTTCGCGGTGATCTTCATCATCGTGCTGGTGCTGATCATGATCCTGTGCGAGCGGGCGCTGAACTCGCCCTGGGGCCGGATGATGCGTGCCATCCGCGACAACCGTGATTCCGCCGCCGCCATGGGCAAGGACATTACGGGGCGCCATCTCCAGGTCTTCGTGCTCGGCTCCGCCGTGGTCGGCATTGCCGGCGCCATGCTGGTAACGCTCGACGGCCAGTTCACGCCCACCACCTATATCCCGCTGCGCTACACCTTCCTGATCTGGGTGATGGTGATCGTCGGGGGATCGGGCAACAATTTCGGTGCGGTGCTGGGCGGCTTCGTGATCTGGTTCGTCTGGATCCAGGCCGAGCCGGCAGGCCTGTGGCTGATGCGCACCATCACCGACACCTTCACCTTCGGCCCGGCCATGCAATCGCACCTCGTCGACAGCGCGCCGCATCTGCGCATGCTCTTGATGGGCGCGATCCTGCTCACCGTGATGCGCTTCTCCCCGCGCGGGCTGATCCCCGAGAAATCGGCGGCGAAACCCCTGCCCTGATCGCAAGGCTGACCCGTCAGAGCGATCCGGCGGGTCCGCGATCATGCAGCACGCCTCACCCGCGCCGCGCCCTGACTCCCCTCTCCCTCCGCGGAGAGGGGCTGGGGGTGATGGGCGCATCAGAACAGAGCGAGGCGGTGATGAAGCGCGCAGATGTCATCGATGTCGGAGATAGACGCGGCAACCCCGCTCGTCGTGCTGAAGGCCGAGGATCTTGAGAGGGCGCTCGAAACCGTGCGGCAGGCGGGGGCCGAGATCACAAAGGAGATATTCGCGTTTCCCGGCGGGCGGCGGTTCGAGTTCAGGGAGCCCGGTGGCACGCTGATGGCAGTCTGGGGCGATCCGTAAGCCGGCGAAGGGGCGCATGTCATCAGCCGTTTTCTGTAGCGGCAGCGCGCGTGCCGATTGGCGTATGGCGTTGACTTCCCACCATTCCCGCTTGATCCCCGCTATCGCATTGGGCATGGTGCGTTCGTAGCTGCAAACGCCCGTTCCTTGTTACGAACGGGCCGGTGGATTGGTGATCATGGGTGTTGAAGGCCGAGAGCGGACCCGGGAGCTCGAATCGGGAGCGCAGCAATTATCGGGGCAGCTGGGCAAGACGATCCAGCGTTTGCGCAAGGCCTACAACCTGTCGCTTTCCGAGCTCGCCGAACAATCCGGCGTCGCCAAGTCGATCATCAGCCAGATCGAGCGCAACGAGACGAACCCCACCCTCGCCACGATCTGGCGCCTGTCGCAGGCGCTCGATGTCTCGATCGAGCGGGTGCTCGCGAGCGCCGAGGACGAGCCGTTCCTGGAGAAATCCAACCGCCGCGACACGCCGATCCTCGTCTCGGAAGACGGCAAGATGCGGCTGGCCATCATCGGCTGGATCAAGACCGTCGAATGGCTGCAATGGTACGATATCTCAGCCGATCCCGGCGGGGTGCTCGAATCGGATGCGCATCAGCGCGGCTCCGTCGAGACGCTCTCCGTGCTGGAAGGCGAATTCGAGGTCGAGGTCGCCGGCGTCGTGCAGACCGCGCGCACCGGCGAGACGCTGCGCTATCGCTGCGACCGCCCGCATGTCGTGCGCTGCATCGGCAACAAACCCGCCCGCGCGACCATGGTCTGCATCCTCAAGGCCGCCGTGATGGATTGAGCCGCCGGTGCGGATGACTGCGCCGGGACTGCACCCCCTTGCGCTGACAACGCGGAAGCTCTACCTCTTCGTCAGAACATAATCTCCATGGGGTGCCCTGTCCGGGGGGCTGAGAGGCGCGGCGCGTCAACCCATCGAACCTGATCCGGGTCATGCCGGCGGAGGGATGAGAGATGGCCGATACGACCTTCTCGAAGACATATGCAGACGATGATGCCCTCGCCCCGGCATGACGATGATGCCCTCGCCCCGGCATGCGCCGCGCTGCTGGCGCGCATCACCGCGCAACCCACCCGCGTCCACGCCATCACCAATGCCGCCGCCCAGGTCTTCACCGCGAACCTGCTGCTCGCCGCCGGCGCGATCCCCTCGCTGACCCATGCGCGCGACGAGGTCGAGGCCTTCACGCAGCGCGCGGATGCGCTTCTCGTCAATCTCGGCACCCTCGATGAAGAGCGCAAGATCGCCATCCCCCGTGCCATGGCGGCGGCGCACGAGGCCGGGCGTCCGGTGGTGCTCGATCCCGTCTTCGTCGATCGCTCCCCGCCCCGCCTCGCCTTCGCATGCGAACTTCTCGCCGCGCAACCCGCGATCCTGCGCTGCAACGCTGCCGAATTCGAGGCGCTGACGGGCGCGTCGGCAAATCCTGATACGCTGCGCGGCGAAGCCTCCCGGCGCGGCTGCGTGATCGCGCTGACGGGCGCCGTCGATTTCGTCACGGATGGCGTGCGGCTCTTCGAGATCCGTAACGGCCACCCGCTGATGGCGCGCATCACCGCCATGGGCTGCGCCGGCACCGCCCTGATCGCGGCCTTTGCGAGCCGCGAGGCGGATACGCTCATCGCCGCCGCCTCGGCCCTGCTCGCGCTCGGCATTGCCGGCGAGATCGCAGGCAGCCGCGCTGCGGGGCCGGGCAGCTTCCAGCCCGCCTTCCTCGATGCGCTCTACGCGCTCGATGGCGCAACCATTGCACAATCAGCGAGAACAGCATGAACCCGGTCGATATCAGGCTCTACGGCATTCTCGGACCGCAGGACACGCGTGGGCGCGCCATCGCCGCCTGCGCCCGCGCCGCCGCGGATGGCGGCACCACCATCATCCAGCTGCGCGACAAGCGCGCTGATGCGCGCCTGCTCGTCGAGGAAGCCCGGGCGCTGAAGGCGGCGCTCGCGGGGACCGGCGTCAGCCTCGTCGTGAACGACCGCGTCGACATCGCGCTCGCCGCCGATCTCGACGGCGTGCATCTCGGCCAGAGCGACATGGATCCGGTGGATGCCCGCCGGCTGCTGGGGCCGTCGAAGATAATCGGGATCACTCTCAAGACCGAGGCCCATGCACGCGCGCTCGCAGACCAGCCCGTCGATTACGCCTGCATCGGCGGTGTCTTCGCCACAACCAGCAAGGACAATCCCGAATCGCCGGTGGGGCTCTCCGGGTTCGCTCAAGTCGCCGGGATCGCGCGCGAGACGCGTCCCGGCATGCCGATCGGCGCGATCGCGGGGATCAATCTGGCCAATCTGCGCAGCGTAATCGGCGCCGGGGCGGACGGGGTTGCCGTGATCTCGGCGCTGTTTGCGCAGGAGGATGTCGCCGGCGCCGCGCACGGGCTGCGCCAGGCCATCGACGCGGCCCTGGCGGAGCGCGGGGCGTGAACCGGGCTATCGGGATTCGAAGCATGAGGAGACGAGCATGACCGCGATCGCAGTGACCATCGCAGGCTCCGATTCCGGCGGCGGCGCCGGCATACAGGCCGATCTGAAGACGTTTTCCGCCCTCAGGGTCTACGGCGCCAGCGTGATCACGGCGCTCACCGCGCAGAACACCCAGGGCGTCCAGGCTATCCACGACGTGCCGGCGGATTTCATCGCGGCGCAGATGGACAGCGTCTTTTCCGATCTGAAGGTCGATGCCGTGAAGATCGGCATGCTCTCGCAGGTCGGCGTGATCGAGACCGTCGCCGCAGGCATCGAACGCCACGGCATCTCGCGCGTCGTGCTCGACCCGGTCATGGTGGCGGCTTCCGGCGATCGCCTGCTCAGCGAGGATGCGATCTCGGCCTTGCGCACCGTGCTCCTCCCCCACGCCGCCATCGTCACCCCCAACCTGCCCGAAGCTGCGGCAATCCTCGGCGAGGACGTCGCGCAGGACGAGGAGACCATGCGCGATCAGGGCAGGCGCATCCTCGCCATGGGCCCCTCCGCCGTGCTGATCAAGGGCGGGCACGGTTCGGGCGCCGAGAGCACTGATCTCCTGATCGAGTCGACCAACGTCCACCGCTTCCCGGCCCCGCGCATCGCGACGAAGAACACGCACGGCACCGGCTGCACGCTTTCCTCGGCCATCGCCGCGAAACTGGCACAGGGTACCACGCTGCACCCCGCCGTCGAGGCGGCCAAGGCCTATATCAGCGCCGCGATCGCGGCGGGCCGCGACCTCGATATCGGACACGGGCATGGCCCCGTCCACCATTTCCACAGCTATTGGTGAGATCATGATCAACCGCCGCAACGCGCTCGGTCTGACCGTCGGCGGCCTCGCCGCGAGCGCGGCTATCGCCTCCCCCGCCATCGCCCGCGAGAACGGGCTGCGCTTTCGGATGGTGACATCCTGGCCGCGCGGGCGTGCCGGGCCGGGTGTCTCGGCGCAGCGGGTGGCCGAGCGGATCAACCGCATGGCGGAAGGACGGCTGCATGTCGAACTCTTCGCCGCCGGCGAGATCGTCTCGGCCTTCGGCGTGCTCGATGCCGTATCGGAAGGCACCGTCGAGATGGGCCATTCCGCCGCGATCTACTGGCAGGGCAAGATGCCCGCCGCGAGCTTCTTCACCACCGTACCCTTCGGCCTCGGCCCGATCGAGCATCAGGCCTGGATCGCCCTGCGCGGCGGCCAGGAACTCTGGGACGAACTCTACCAGCCCTATGGCGTGCGCGCCTTCATGGCGGGCAATCCGGGACCGAATATGGGCGGCTTCTTCCGCGAACGCATCGCGAGCCTCGCGGATCTGCGCGGACGGCGCATCCGCATCGTCGGGCTGGGCGCGCAGATCTTCGAGAAGCTCGGCGCCACGCCGGTGAACCTGCCCGCTGGCGAGATGGTCACCGCGCTCGATCGCGGGGCGATCGACGGTGTCGAATTCCTCGCTCCGGCGAGCGATTACGACACCGGGCTGCACCAGCACGCGCCGTATTATTACGCGCCCGGCTTCAACAAGCCGAACGGACCGAGCGAATTGCTGATCTCGGATGCGGCCTGGGAGCAATTGCCGGACGATCTGCGCGCCATTGTCGCGGAGGCGGCACGCGCCGAGCATGCGCTGGCGCTGGCGGATGCGCATCAGGACAATGCCCGTGCCCTTGATGCGATGCTCACCACCGGCAATGTCTCGATCGAGGCCTTTCCCGGCGATCTGATCAGCGCTGCGCGGCAAGCGGCAGGCGAGATCATCGACGAGATCGCGGCGACCTCGCAGCTTGCCGAGCGCATCGTCGCCTCCTATCGCGAAGCGCAGGGCGCGCTGCGCAACTGGACCGCGCTGTCATCGGATATGGCACGATCGCTCGTAAGATCGTAGACTATCCCCATGGGACGTTCATATTCATCACTCGGCTTCATGGGCATGTTCGGGCGCTCGCACGACTTGAAGCAGCTCGACGCTGCTTTGCGCGCGGTCGATCTGCACCCCAATGTCGTGCCGGAAGCGATCAAGCTCACCATCGTCAACCTGCTCAAGAACCACGCCATCGGCAAGCACCCGGCACCACAGGCCTATGCGCCGGCGGCGGAAATCGTGGCCTATTGCATGCTCGGCCCCGCCGCGCTGGCCGCGAGCAACCCGCCCGATCTGATCGACCGGATCGAGGCCCGAATCGAGCGGGCGCTGGAGGATGGCGACAGCCTTGATGCGCAGCTGGTGCTGCTCACCCTGCATGCCAGGGTTTGCCAGCCGGACGTGATCGCGCGATACGGACTGGAGAGCAGCGAGGCGTGAGGCCACTCAGAGATTGAAGCGGAAATGCAGCACGTCGCCGTCCTTGACGACGTAATCCTTGCCTTCCAGCCGCAGCTTGCCCGCCTCGCGCGCGCCACTCTCGCCATCGAGCGCCACGTAATCGTCATAGGCGATAGTCTCGGCGCGGATGAAGCCCTTCTCGAAATCGGTATGGATCACGCCGGCGGCCTGCGGCGCACGGGTGCCGGCGGTGATGGTCCAGGCGCGGGCTTCCTTGGGGCCGACGGTAAAATAGGTGACGAGACCGAGCAGCCTGTAACCGGCGCGGATCACGCGGTTGAGGCCGGGTTCCGAGAGGCCGACGGCTTCGAGGTAGTCGCGCCGCTCCTCTTCCGGCATCACCGCGATCTCGCTTTCGATCTTGGCGGAGACGACAACGGCCTGCGCGCCCTCGGCCTGCGCGTGGTCCATCACCTTCTGCGAGAAGGCATTGCCCTGATCAGCCGATTCTTCCTCGACATTGCACACATAGAGAACCGGCTTGGCGCTGAGCAGGCCGAGCATGCGGAAGGCCTTTTCCTCATCATCAGCGACCTCGACCAGCCGCGCCGGCTTGCCCTCGCGCAGCAGCACCAGCGCGCGATTCATCAGATCGAGGCTGAGCTTGCCTTCCTTGTCGCCGCCCTTGACCTTCTTCTCCAAAGCCGTGGCGCGCTTTTCGAGGCTGTCGAGATCGGCCAGCATCAGTTCGGTCTCGATGGTCTCGATATCGGCGATCGGGTCGATCTTGCCATCGACATGGGTGACGTCGCCATCCTCGAAGCAGCGCACCACATGGGCGATGGCATCGACCTCGCGAATGTTGGCAAGGAACTGGTTGCCGAGCCCCTCGCCGCGCGAGGCGCCGCGCACCAGGCCGGCAATATCGACGAAGGTCAGGCGGGTGGGTAGCACCTGCGCGGATTTGCCGATCAATGCGAGCTTGTCGAGGCGCTCATCGGGCACCGCCACATCACCGACATTCGGCTCGATGGTGCAGAACGGGTAATTCGCCGCCTGTGCGGCAGCCGTCTGCGTCAGCGCGTTGAAAAGTGTCGATTTGCCGACATTCGGCAGCCCGACAATGCCCATGCGGAAGCCCATCTTGTCTCACCTCATCTGACGGGAAACGGATCGGGCCCGGCCCGTCGTCTCACCTCAATCCCTTTTTTCATCCTTGCCGCCCCAGCCGCGATCGGCCATGGCGAGATGAATCTTGTTCTGGAAGGCGGCGTCCTCTCCGCGCGCCAGCAAGCCGGCATGATCGGCGCAGGCGCGGGCGAGATCTTCCACCCAGGGCTGTTCCGCCTTGGCGAAATCGCTCAGCACATAGGCATGCACGGCTTTCTTGTCGCCGGGATGGCCGATGCCGAGTCGCACGCGGCGGTAATCATTGCCGCATTGCGCGGTGATCGAGCGCAGCCCGTTATGCCCGGCATTGCCGCCGCCCTTCTTCACCCGCAATTTGGCGGGCGCGAGGTCGAGCTCGTCATGGAAGACGACGATGTCTTCGAGCGCGATCTTGTAGAAGCGCTGTGCCTCGGAGACGGCGCGCCCGGATTCGTTCATGTAGGTCTGCGGCTTGAGCAGCAGCACGCGCTCGCCGTCGAGCGTGGTCTCGGCGATCTCGCCCTGGAACTTGCGCCGCCACGGTGCCGCACGCGCAGCCCGGGCGATCTCCTCGATCACCATGAAGCCGATATTGTGGCGGTTATCCGCATAGCGCGCCCCGGGATTGCCGAGGCCGACGAGGAGACGCATTGGCCCCGCTCCCTCGCTGACGGCGAAGCGCTCCGGTCGTGAAACCGGAGCGCCCCAGCCAAACAGTTTTTTCAAAAGTGCGAGGATTATTCCTTGCCCTCTTCTTCGCCGCCTTCGGTTTCACCCTCTTCGGCCTCTTCCTTGAAGCCGGCCGGGGTGGCGATGGTGGCAATCGTGAAGTCACGATCCTGAATCGTCGGCGAGCAGCCTTCAGGCAGCTTCACGGCCGAGATGTGGAGCGTGTCACCCATCTCCAGATCCTTGATGTCGACTTCGATCGAATCCGGAATGGCATCGGCGGGAACGAAGAGCTCGACCGTGTGGCGCACGACGTTGAGCGTGCCGCCGCGCTTGATGCCGACGCAGGTTTCCTGGTTGAGGAAGTGCACCGGGACCTCGACCGTGACCGTCTGCCCCTTGGCGACGCGGAAGAAATCGATGTGGATCGGCATGTCCTTGACCGGGTCGAGCTGGTAGTCGCGCGGAATCACGCGCTCCTTGTCGCCCTGGATGTCGATCTCGAACATCGTCGTCATGAAACCGCCATCATAGATGAGCTTCTGGGCTTCCTTGAACTGGATCGCAATGGCCTTGGGGGGCTGGCCTGTGCCGTAGACGACGGCGGGTACATAGCCCTGGCGGCGAATGGCTCGGGCGGCCCCCTTGCCGACCCGATCGCGCGCCACAGCCGAGAGCTTCTTCATATCACTCATGGTCGTGGTCCTTCGATAAGATGTCATGAAAGACGAAAGGGCCGCATCGCGGCCCCGGCCTTTCCGCGCTCACGCCTCCAAGGGTGTCGACGAGCGCGTGGGGCTTATACGGCGCAAACTCTGTGAGGGCAACCATTAAAGCGTTGCGCCTGATGCATCGGCGGCTTGCAGCGCCGCGGATATTGAAACGCGCCCGGAATCGCTCCCGGACGCGTTCATCGCTGAAGCTGAAGCGTGCGCTTACTCGCCGCCGCCCAGCGCGTGGACGTAGACGGTGAGCGACTTGATTGTGACGTCGTCGAGACGTTCGCCGAAATGCGGCATCATGGCCCCGCGTCCATTGACGATGCCCTCATAGATCGTTTCGCGATCCGAGCCATAGAGCCAGATCCCGTTGACGAGATTCGGCGCTCCCAGCGCCCGCATGCCTTCCCCGCCTTCGCCATGGCAGGCAGCGCAATTCGCCACATAGACCTCTTCGCCGAAAGCGAGATCGGCGCTGTCAGCGACCGGCAGACCTGCCATGTCGCGGACATAATCGGTTGCAGCCCAGGCTTCGTCGCGATCAAGGATACCGTCACGCACGAAGGCGGGCATATCGCCGAAGCGCGTCTCGTCGTGGGTCGCGCGAATGCCGAAGGCCACCGTCTGATGGATGTCGTCGAGCGCGCCACCCCAGAGCCAGTCGTCATCCAGCAGATTGGGGTAGCCCGGACCACCGCCGCCGCCCGCGCCGTGACAGCCGGCGCAGTTATCGCCGAAAGCCGCCGCCCCGTAGGCCTGGGCGAAGCTCGCCATCTGCGCATCCGCCACGATCTCGTCGAGTTCGGCTTCCCGGATCGCCGCGTAATTCGTCCCGCGGGTCTCGTTGAGCTGCTCCAGATCCGTGACCACGGCTGCGCGCGAATGCCAGCCGAGCAGACCCGTCGTCGAAGAGCTGATCAGCGGAATGGCGGGATAGGCGAACATGTAAAGCACGGAGAAGGCGATCGAGGCGTAGAACACCCACAGCCACCAGCGCGGCAAGGGATTGTTCAGTTCCTTGATACCGTCCCATTCATGGCCGGTGGTCGAGACGCCCGTGACCTTGTCGACATCTTTCTTGTGATCTTGCGAGGCCATGGGATCAATCCTCATCCAGCGGAATACGCGATGCCCTGTCGAACGTGTCGCGTTTGGAAGGCAGGAGCGCGTAGACGATGGCCAGAAGGAATCCGATCACGAAGGCGGCGAAGCCCCAGGTCTGCGCGATGTTGGCGAGAAAGGTATAGGTTTCCATGGGTGTGCTCCTTTCTCAGCGGATGTTGGTCTGGTTGTCGTACTGCTCGAAATCGACCAGCGTCCCCAGCATTTGCAGATAGGCGACAAGCGCGTCGCCCTCGGTGATCACGCCGTCGGTGCGCCCCGAGAAGCTGCGGACCTGCGCCTTGGGATAGCGCTCCAGGAAATCGAACATGTCCGGATCGTCGTTCGTACCCTGGATATCGACGTCGAAACGCGCGTTGACGATCATGTCTTCATCATAGGGCACACCCATGGCAGCCTGTACCCGCAGATTGCGCTCGATATTGGAATAGTCGAGCGGCGTCTCGAACAGGAACGGATAACCCGGCATGATCGATTCCGGCACGACCGAGCGCGGATCGATCAGGTGGCGCACATGCCATTCGTCGGAATATTTGCCGCCGACACGGGCAAGATCCGGCCCGGTACGCTTCGAACCCCACTGGAAGGGCCGGTCATACATGGACTCGGCCGCCAGCGAATAATGCCCGTAGCGTTCCACCTCGTCGCGCAGGGGGCGCACCATCTGGCTGTGACAGTTGTAGCAACCCTCACGGACATAGATGTCGCGTCCGGCCAGTTCGAGCGGGGAATAGGGCCGCATGCCCTCCACCTTCTCGATCGTGTTCTTCAGATAGAAGAGCGGCACGATCTCGACGATGCCCCCGATGGAGATGGCGACCACGATGCCCGCCACCAGGATGCCGGAGTTCTTCTCCAGGATTGCGTGTTTGTTCCAGAGTGACATATCTCCGCCCCCTTATTCTGCCGGCGCAAGCGCGGGGCGCGACTGAGCCGCTTCCACGGGCCGCACGGTCCGGACGGTCATGATGAGGTTGTAGACCATGATCAGGGCGCCCGCGAGGAAGAGCACGCCGCCGAGTGCGCGGATCACGTAGTAGGGATGCATCGCGTCCGAGGTCTCGATGAAGGAATATTCGAGGAAGCCGAGGCTGGTATAGGCGCGCCACATCAGACCCTGCATGATCCCGGCAACCCACATCGAGGTGATGTAGAGCACGATACCCAGCGTCGAGATCCAGAAGTGCCAGTTGACGAGACGCAGCGAGTACAGCCCCTCGCGCTTCCACAGCCAGGGAACCAGGCAGTAGATGGCGCCGAAGGAGATGTAGGCGACCCAGCCCAGCGCACCCGAATGCACGTGGCCGACGGTCCAGTCGGTATAGTGCGAGAGCGAGTTGACCACCTTGATCGACATCATCGGGCCCTCGAAGGTCGACATGCCGTAGAAGGCCACGGAGACGACCATCATGCGCAGCACGGGGTCCGTGCGCAGCTTGTCCCAGGCGCCCGAAAGCGTCATCAGGCCGTTGATCATGCCACCCCAGGAGGGCATCCACAGCATGATCGAGAAGACCATGCCCAGAGTCTGCGCCCAGTCAGGCAGGGCGGTGTAGTGCAGGTGGTGCGGGCCCGCCCAGATATAGAGGAAGATCAGCGCCCAGAAGTGGATGATCGACAGCCGGTAGGAATAGACCGGGCGATCGGCCCGCTTGGGCACGAAGTAGTACATGATCGCGAGGAAGCCGGCGGTCAGGAAGAAGCCGACCGCGTTATGGCCGTACCACCATTGCACCATCGCATCCTGCACGCCCGACCAGGCGCTGTAGGACTTGTAGGAGAAGGCCGAGACCGGCACCGTGGCGTTGTTGCCCAGATGCAGCACCGCAATCGTGACGATGAAGGCAAGGAAGAACCAGTTCGCCACATAGATATGCGGCTCCTTGCGCTTCCACAGCGTCGCCATGAAGACGAGGAAGAAGGTCACCCAGACCACCGTCAGGAACAGGTCCGCGTACCATTCCGGCTCGGCATATTCCTTCGACTGGGTGATGCCCAGAAGATAGCCCGTGCCGGCGATCAGGATGAAGAAGTTGTAGCCCAGCACCACGAACCAGGGTGAAATGTCGCCGGCGAGGCGCGCGCGCGATGTGCGCTGGACGACGTAGAGCGCCGTCGCGATCAGCACGTTGCCGCCAAAGGCGAAGATCACCGCCGAGGTGTGCAGCGGGCGCATGCGCCCGAAATTCGTCCAGGGAAGATCGAAGTTCAGCGCCGGATAGGCGAGCTGGAAGGCGATGACCACGCCCACGAGAAAACCCGCGATGCCCCAGAACATCGCCGCCACCACGCCGAATTTCACGGGGCCCATATTGTAGTTGGGCTTGCCGTCGATTTCCTGCGGAACCGGTTCCGCAGGGCGATCATAGTAACGGTTGATGATCGCGAATACGGAAGCGATGCTCGCCGCTGCGAAAAGATAGGCATGGAAAGCATATTCCGCTTCCCACGCATTCGCCGCCACGATGATGGAGAACAGCGCCAAGGCCGCCATCGCGACCGCCGTGCCCCCTTCACCGATGGTCATGCGCTTGCCGGATCCGACCGGTGACGCGCCGATTGAGGCCATCTTCAATCCCCTGAACTGTTTGCCGGTAATTGGCTTCGCCCGAAACGGATTCGGACGCTCGCCGCAGTTTCAGCAGGGATGGCCCCCGCCCGCCTTGATCTTTGTCAACAATGTGGCGGCGGATGTGTCGCAGGGGCGTGTGTGTCGCAAGCGCGCAACAGGCGAGGGGATAAAAAAATATAGATCCTGTATTGCATTTCGGAAGTGACTACCCATCTCTGAACCCCTGCAATCAGATATGGAGTTTGATCACGAATGACAATCGAAAAATTTATTCAAATCATGAAGAAAAGCACGCAAGGAAACCAAAGCCTTTTCCACTTCACCGATACCCGAAACCTGCCGTCGATCCGGCAGCGCGGACTGCTGTCAGCCAATCAGCGAGATACGCTCGGAATCTCACCGGTGACAACCGGAGGAAACGAGCTTAGCCAGGACGCAGATGGCTGGAACAATGTGCGCGATTATGTGCATTTGTGCTTTTTGCGGGACCATCCGGTAGAGTATCTGGCACGGCGGGATGGTCGGATCGACCAGGCGGTATATCTTCCCGTCAATCCCCACGTTCTTTCAGTACCAGGGGCGAAGGTGAGCCTCGGCGTCGCGAATATGACGGGCGTCGAGTTTCTCCCAGTCGCAGAGGGCTTGGCGAAGCTGGATCATGAGGTGATGTATACCCGAACGGACTGGAGAAACCGTGAAATCCACGATCGCTTGCAAGCAGCCAGAAAATGCGAAATCCTCATCCCGAACCACGTTCCCGTCGAGATGATCACATTCTGAGGCCATGGCAGAGCGTCCAGTCTTCATTCCTAATTGCAGCGGTCCGCGCCTCGTCGACGAGGTGATGGTCGATTTCAAATGGCATCCCGGCATGTCCGCGAGCCAGAAGATGAAGAATGTGGATTCCCTTCATGAAGCCGCAATGAGGAGGGGGCTTGGCCCTCTCCTCGAAGTCTCCAGCAAATCAGCCGCCCAAACCGGCAAGAAGCTGAGCGCTTTCTCGCTGCAAGTGCCGTATCGAGACCGGACGATTCCGCTCGAATGCGCGTTTCAAGGCAGCAAGGTCTTCGAAAAAGGCGGGCCGTTCACCGATCTGTATGATGTCGATGCCCGCACCGCGAAACGCGATCCCCGCCTGCGTGAATCGGGACGTCTGACAGGGTTTTCCTTCGAAGGAGAGCGCTTTCCGCTCGTGCCGGCCACAGCATTCTATGACTGGCTCTATTTCCGGGCGCTGTCGCCATACCTTGATTTCATTGAACGTGTCGGAGACAGTTGTGTCGCCTTCACAGACATTGAGTTCAACCCCCAGAAATCAATTGCCTGTCAGGCGCGCTCATTGGCTCTTGTCATCTCACTATTGCGTCGGAAACTGACAGGACAAGCAAACGAATCGTTCACGGCTTTCAAAAATTTGATGACCGACAAGGCTGCAATATGACAACCGCCCCGTGGGGCGGTTCTCAGGTTCGTCACGCATAGTCGCGCGGTTCAGCCGAGATCGGCCGCGACGCGCATGCTGACGATCCGGTCGGGATCCTGGACGGGCTCGCCGCGCTTGATCTGATCGACATTCTCCATGCCCTCCGTGACCTTGCCCCAGACGGTATATTGATTGTCGAGGAAGCGCGTATCACCAAAGCAGATGAAGAACTGGCTGTTCGCCGAATGGGGGGCCTGGGTGCGGGCCATGGAGCAGACGCCGCGGACATGCGGCTCGTCATTGAACTCCGCCCGCAGGTCGGGCAGGTCCGAGCCGCCCGTACCGGTCCCGGTCGGATCACCGGTCTGGGCCATGAAGCCGTCGATCACACGGTGGAACGGCACGTTGTCATAAAAGCCCTGCCGCGACAGGGTCTTGATACGCTCCACATGGCCGGGCGCGAGATCCGGGCGAAGCGCGATGACGACACGCCCTTTGGTTGTTTCCATGATGATGGTGTTTTCCGCATCGGACATGTCGATGGTTCCTTTCTCGATTCGATACCGGTGCTATTGCGTGTCCGCCAGAACGCGCATGGTGATGATGCTGTCGGGATCGCGTACGGCTCCGGTCCCGCGATCACCTTTCTTGATGGCATCGACGGCCTCCATGCCGCTGACCACCTCGCCGATTACCGTGTACTCGCCGTCAAGCCAATCTGCGCGATCATAGACGATGAAGAACTGGCTGTTGGCCGAGCCCGGATTCTGCGCACGCGCCATGCCGACAGTCCCGCGCTCGAACGGCGCGGCGGAAAATTCCGCAGGCAAATCAGGCAGTTCCGAGCTGCCGCGCCCTGTCCCCGTGGGGTCTCCCGTCTGGGCCATGAACCCGGGAATGACGCGGTGGAAGGGCACGCCGTCATAGAATTCATCACGGGTCAGGGTCACCAGGCGCTCGGCGTGCAGCGGCGCGAGATCCGGACGCAGGGCGATCACGACATCGCCGTGCGGCGTTTGCATCACCAGCGTATTCGCCGGATCGACATCCTGCGCCTGCGCGGTTGCGATGCCGATGATGGCCATGCAAATGGCGAGAACCAGTGCTTTCATGCTCATGCTCTCTCTCATGGGGCGTTGTCGCCCCACTCTTCGATTCAGGAGAATTTTTCCCGCAGCGCGGCAACCACCGGCTCGGGCGCGAAGGGCGAGACGTCACCGCCCATTCCGGCGATCTGGCGCACCAGGGTGGCGGTGATGTGACGCACAACCGGCGAGGCGGGGAGGAAGACCGTCTGCACGTCGGGCGCCATCTGCGCATTCATGCTGGCCATCGGCATTTCGTAATCCAGGTCAGAGCCGTCACGCAGGCCCCGGAGAATCACGCTCGCACCTTCCCGCCGGGCGGCATCCACTGCGAGATCATCGAAGGTCACGACATTGATCTCGACCTGCTCGCGCAAGGCGATCGGCGCACAGACCGCATTCAGAAGCCTCGCCTTTTCCTCCACGGAAAACAACGGCGTCTTGCCGGGATGCACCCCGATTGCGAGGACGATACGATCTACCAGACGTGCTCCCTGGGCGATCACGTCGAGGTGCCCGTTGGTCACGGGATCGAAAGAGCCCGTATAAAGGGCGATGCGGCGGCGCGAGTTCATCGTCATGATGCGAAGGCTTAGCCCGTCAATGCGCACGCATCAAGCGCGTTCGACGATGCGCAACATTTCGCAGCCGCCCTTGCGGAACCGCCACGCTTGGATAAGCGTTAACAGCAAGGCCGGGCTTGCAGCCATCCCCGGTGCTGCGCCGGAAGCAAGGATTGGAGTGCACCATGACACGCAATGTCGGAACCATCGACCGGGCCATCAGGATTGTCCTTGGTTTGATCCTGATCGCCTTCGCGCTGGGCTGGATCTTTCCCGGAACGGGTTTCAACTGGATTGGCTGGCTCGGCGTCGTGCTGATCGCGACCGCGCTGGTGAGCAGTTGCCCGGCTTACAGCCTCCTGGGGACCAGTACCCGCGAGCGCAGCTGAGCCGAACACGCGGCTCAGTGGCGCGCATGGGCAAAGTCCCAATACAGTTCACGAGCCTTCTTGAAGATCGGCCCGGGTTGGAGCGTGAGATCGTCGATACGCGTCACGGGCATCACCTTCATGTAGTTGCCCGTCGTGAAAATCTCGTCAGCCTGCAGAAAATGCTCGTAGCGCAGCACGCTCTCGAGCACCGTCTCGCCGGCATCACGCAACAGCGAGATGACGCGCTGGCGGGTAATGCCATTCAGGAACGTCCCGTTGGCGATCGGCGTATGCACGGCGCCATCCTTGACCATGAAGATGTTGGCCGTAGCCGTCTCGGCCACGTTGCCCAGCATGTCGGTGACGATGGCGTTGTCGAAACCGCGCGACTTCGCCTCGCGCAGGATGCGGGCGTTATTGGGATACAGGCACCCCGCCTTGGCGTCGGTCGGCATGGTCTCCATGGTGGGCCGGCGATAGGCGCCCTGAGTCACGGCGATACCCTGTGGCGCGTTCATCGGCGCCTCGAACAGGGTCAGGGCGAAACCCACCGAATCAGGGTCGGGCGAGATCGCGCCCAGACCCTCGGCCTCGCCCCAGTACATGGGCTTGACGTAGAGCGCGGTGCCGGGATCGAATTTCTTCGCGCCCTCGAAGGTCAGTTCGATCATGGTTGCGGGATCCATGGTCGGATTCATGCCGAGCGCTTCGCAGGACCGGTTCACACGGGCGAGATGCAGATCGAGATCGGGCGCCACACCCTCGAAGAGGCGGGCGCCGTCGAAGACCGAGGACCCGAGCCAGCTCGCATGGCTGCGCGGCCCGATGATCGGCGGGTTACCCTCATGCCAATCACCTTCAAAATAGGTCCAGGTTTTCGAATACCAGGCCACGATCAGTCTCCTCGTTGATGACAAAGCCCTTCTATCCAAGCGGCAGCGGCCACGCCGGTCAATCGGCAAGTTTGGGCAGATGCATATATGAGCAGCCGAAACCCGGTTTTGCCACCCCTGCAGGCAGCAACCTCCAATACTTATGCATTGACGCCGCATTCGCGCCGGGCGGGCGAGACGGCACGCGGTGATATCCGCGCCACGATGCATAAGGCACTGATCGAGAAAGACTCGTTCACAGATCAGCAGGCGGTGATCCACTGCCGGAGCGCGACATGTCGCCTTTTGCCCGCAACGTGAACGGCGCCGTCATGTGCGGCGCCGTCAACGACGACCGGGACCGGTGCTGCGGATCAGCCGCACGCGCCAGCCTCCGGAACGCGAAGCTGCGTGACCAGAGGGCTTCGATCGCCCCTGTGCATCACGCCTCTTGCAGCAACCGCTCGCGCGTCGCTCGCAATTCCGCGATGGCGGTGTCGATTTCCGCCCGCTGGCTCTCGAGATGCGCGATCTGGTCATCGACTTTCCCGAGCGAGAGTTTGAGATCGATACCGCCCTTGCCGCCCTGCTCGACCGGCGTGAGCATCTCCTGGATCTCCGCGAGGGTGAAGCCGAGTTGCTTGCCCTTGAGGATGACGGAGAGCCGCTCGCGATCCTTGGGGCTGTAGATGCGCATCGTACCGATCCGCTTGGGCGCGAGCAGGCCGCGATCCTCGTAGAAACGCAGGGCCCGCAAGGTCACGCCAAACTCGCGCGACAGATCGCTGATCAGATATTCCCTGCCATCCGCCGCTTCCGTGGCGACATCCTGCCCTGTTTTCGAAATCAGATTCACATTATCCATGTATGACACCGAAAGCCCTCCAGTCACAAAAGACGCCTCGCAAAACCCAGCCAGTGCGCGGCGCCGATTACCCGCCTTCCCCGACGGCGGGCATCCGCAATATGCACCAGCAGATGCACATTGCCAATATAAACGTGTACGAAAGGCTAATAGCAACCCTTAAGCGTTTCAAAAAACATCTGATGGTTGTTAGGGCGCGAGATGCAGGACCCCTGCGGGCAGGGCGGAACGATGCTCGCGAGGGGCCGGCGAAAAACCATTGGGAACGACGGGAAAACGCTATACTTTACAGCCGCTTGGCCACCTCCTCCAGCATGACCTCCGTGGCCCCGCCCCCGATGGCCTGCACCCTGGCATCGCGGACCATGCGCTCGATCTCGCTCTCGCGCATGTACCCGAATCCGCCGTGGAACTGCTGACAATCATACATCACCCGGTTGACCAGCTCGCCGCAATAGGCCTTGACCATGGAGACCTCCCGCACGCAATCGCGCCCCTGCGAATCGAGCCAGGCGGCGTGGTAGACCAGACGGCGTCCGGCCTCGATCTCCGCCGCGCGCTGCGCCAGGCGCTGGCGAATCACCTGGCGATCCCACAAGCTTCCACCGAAAGCCTTGCGCTGCCTGACGTAGTCGAGCGTGATCTCCAGCGCGCGGGCGGCTTCCCCGATGCTCTGTGCACCCAGCACGATTCGCTCGTTCTGGAAGTTCTTCATGATGGCGTAGAAACCGCGATCGACCTCGCCGAGCACATGCGTCGCCGGCACGCGGCAACCCTCGAAGACGAGTTCGGCGGTATCCGACGAGCGCCAGCCCATCTTGTCGAGAGCACGCCCGACCCGGAAGCCCGCCATCCCCTTCTCCACCATGAAGATGGTCAGCCCGCGCGTCGCCTTCACCTGCGGATCGGTGCGCGCGGCGACGCAATACAGATCGGCATTCACCCCGTTGGTGATATAGAGCTTGGCGCCGTCGAGAATGAAATCATCGCCGTCGCGGACAGCGCGTGTGCGCATCCCGGCCACATCTGAGCCCGCATCCGGCTCGGTCACCGCCACGGCGGTGATGCATTCCCCGGCGATCACGGCCGGCATGTAACGCTCGAGCTGCGCCTCGTTGCCGGCATTGGCCAGATGCGGCGAAGCCATGTCGGTATGCACCAGCACGGTGATGGCGAACCCGCCGAATCCCGAGCGGCCCAGTTCCTCCGCCAGCACCGCCGTGGCGAGCGTATCCATCTCCGCGCCACCGTAACGCGACGGATACCGGATACCGAGGAACCCGAGCGCGCCCATGCGCCGCAGAACGTCGCGCGGGACCATGCCCGCCTCTTCCCAAAGATGCCCGTGCGGGCGCACCTCCTCCTCGACGAAGCGGCGCACCTGTGCGCGCAGCATACGGTGTTCCTCTGCGAAATAGATATCCTCAGACATTGTCCGTCTCCTCGTCCTTCACGATGGCGAGCACCGCGCCCACCTCGACCGCGTCGCCTGACTGGCGGGGCAGCTCCGTGACGATGCCGTCGCAGGGTGCCGTCATCGCCTGCAAGAGCTTCATGGCCTCGATCACGACGAGGGTATCGCCGCGCGTCACATGTGCGCCCTTCGCCACCGCGATCTCGACGATACGGCCCGGCATCGGTGCGCGAAGCACCCCCTCCCCCGTCTTCGCAGCTGCCGCCGAGCGTCCTGCGACAATCGCGGGGGACAATACGACCTCCACCGCCGCACCGCCTTCCTCAACGAGGATAGCGCCCGGAACATTGCGCCAGGTCACGCGAAAGAGCCGGCCTTCGCTTTCGAATCGCATCTGCTGGGACGCACAGGACAGATGGGTCACGGCGAGCTTGTAGCGCTGTGCCACCTCGATACTGCAGCGTCCCAAGCGCCCGGCGACCCGAACCGTTTCATCGGCGACGCGCCAGAGGCTCTCGCCACTGCGCCCGGCCGGTTCACTCACCCGCCATGCGCCGAGGCTGTGCCAGGGTGATGCGGAGCGTGCCTGCACCCGCATCTGCGTCTCGCAATGGGCGGCGAGCGCGGCGAGGGCGCGCTGACGATCCGCGATCTGCAACCGCGCAGGCATCTCGCTGACAAAGGCGCCAAAGAAACCCGTATCGACTGCGCCCGCGCGGAATTGCGCATGTCCGAGAATCGCGCGCAGCTGCCCCTGATTGGTGGTGAGGCCGGTAACGACCGCCTCGGCCAGCGCACCTTCGAGCCGCGTCAGCGCCTCGGCGCGGCTGTGGCCGTGCGCCACGATCTTCGCCAGCAGCGAATCGTAATCGGGCGGCACCATCAAATCCGGGCACAGGGCGTGATCGACCCGAACCCCCGTGCCGGAAGGTGCGCGAAATGCGCTGATCGTCCCGGTAGACGGGCGCCCGTCCGCCTGCGGATCCTCCGCCAGCAGCCGCACCTCGATCGCTGCCCCGTTGCAGGGCACCGCCTCCTGGGGAAATGCGAGCGCCTCCCCTGATGCGATCCGCAACTGCCAATCGACGATGTCGATCCCTGTGATCATTTCCGTCACCGGGTGCTCGACCTGCAGCCGGGTGTTCATCTCGATGAAGAAATGGGCGCCGTCCCGGACGAGAAACTCCACCGTCCCCGCGCCCTCGTAACCGATCGCGGCGGCAAGCCGCACGGCGTCCCGCGCCATGGCCGCGCGCAGCGCCTCGGGCAGATCCGGCGCCGGCGCCTCCTCGACGAGCTTCTGGTGCCGGCGCTGCACCGAGCAATCCCGGTCGAACAGATGCCGGACCTCGCCATGGTGATCGCCGAGGATCTGCACCTCGACATGACGGGCGGGATCGACAAGGCGCTCGAGCAGAACATGGTCGTCGCCGAAAGCGGCCCGGGCCTCGCCCTTCGCGAGGGCGAGCGCCTGCGCGAAGCCTGCCGGATCATCGACCCGGCGCATGCCGCGTCCGCCACCGCCGGCGCGCGCCTTGATCATCAGCGGATAGCCGATCCGCTGCGCCTCGCGCGCGAGCAGCGTCGCGTCCTGCTCCTCCCCCGCATAGCCTGGGACGACCGGCAGGCCGGCCTCGACCGCCGCCGCCTTGCCTTGCGTCTTGCTGCCCATCAGGGTGATCAACTCGGGGCGCGGCCCCACGAAGACGAGCCCCGCCTCGATCACTCTTTGCGCGAAAGCGGCATTCTCCGCCAGAAAACCGTAGCCCGGATGAAGCGCATCGGCCCCGCTTGCGGCGGCGACGGCCAGAATCCGGTCGATGGCGAGATAGCTCTCGAGGGGCGCTGCGGGGCCCAGGAACCAGGCCTCGTCCGCCATCTCCAGATAGGGCGCCCCGCGATCCGCCTCGGAATAGAGGGCGACGGCCTGCAGACCGCGTTTGCGGCAGGCGCGCAGGATACGCGCGGCGATCTCGCCCCGGTTGGCGATGAGCACCTTGCGCAGGGGGCGGGCCGTCCGCGCACTGGCGGCTGGAGCAGAAACTTCCGTCATGACCGGTCTCACAGACGATAGACCGGCGCGTGCCGGCCCGGTTCGGGTTCGGGTGTACTCACGGCGAGGGCGAGACACAGACCGAGCACGTCGCGGGTCTGGGCCGGCTCGATGATACCGTCATCCCACAGGCGCGACGTGGCGTAGTAAGGGTCGCTCTGTTCGGCATATTGGGCGCGCACGCGGGCATTGATCGCGTTCAGATCCGCCGCCAGCGCGGCCTCGTCATCGTCCCCTGCGCGCACCGTGGAGCGCCGCAGCTCCTGCATCACGTTGGAGGCGATATCCGCAGACATGGTCGCCACGCGCGCGGTCGGCCAGGCAAACAGGAAACGCGGGTCAAACCCGCGCCCGCACATGCCGTAATTGCCCGCCCCGTAGGAGCCGCCGATGATCACCGAGAGCCGGGGCACGCGCGCGCTCGCCATGGCATAGACCATTTTCGCGCTGTGCTTGGCGATACCGCCACGCTCGGCCTCGCTGCCGACCATGTAGCCGGTAATGTTGTGCAGGAAGAGCAGCGGAATGTGCTGCTGGTCGCACAGCATGATGAAATGGGCGGCCTTCAGCGCCGATTCGCTCAGCAGGGCGCCGTTATTGCCGATGATCCCCACCTCCATTCCGTGAATGCGGGCAAAGCCCGCCACCAGCGTCGCGCCCCATTCCGGCTTGAAGGCGGTGAAGCGGCTGCCATCCACGAGGCGGGCGATGATTTCGTGCACGTCGTAGGGTACGCGCGGATCGGCACTGATGATGCCGGGGATCTCCGCCGGATCGCAGGCCGGCGGCTCGATGGTCGCGACGGGAGGTGTCATCCTCCGATCCGGCAGGGCCCGGATCAGGTCGCGCGCGATGGCGAGCGCTTCATCCTCATCGGCGGCAAGGCGATCGCTGACGCCGGAGACACGGGTATGCATCGCCGCGCCACCGAGCGTCTCGCCATCAACCGTCTCGTCGATGGCCGCCTTGACGATGGACGGGCCGCCGAGATGGATGCGCGCGGCGCCCTCCACCATCACCACATGATCGGCCAGGGCGGGAATATAAGCGCCACCGGCCGTACAGCCGCCGAAGACGACGGCGATCTGCGGCAATCCGGCTGCGGACATGCGGCACTGGCGCAGGAACGTCGTGCCGAAATGATCGCGATCGGGAAAGACCCTGTCCTGCTCGGGCAGATAGGCGCCGCCGCAATCGACCAGATAGAGACATCCGAGCCCGTTCTCCTCGGCGATGGTCTGGGCGCGCAGATGCTTCTTCACCGTCTCGTGGAAGAAGCTGCCGCCCTTCACCGTGGCGTCATTGGCGATGATCACCAGCGGGCGTCCGGCGATGATGCCGATTCCCGTGACGATTCCGGCGCCAGGGACGGCATCGTCATACTGCCCGAATGCGGCGAGCGGCGAGAATTCGAGAAACGGCGTTGCGGGATCGACGATCCGGTCGATGCGCTCACGCACCAGATACTTTCCCCGCTCGCGATGACGCTCGCGATGTGCGTGCGGGCCGCCGGCGAGCGCGATACGCATGCGCGTGCGCAATCGGGTCAGCTTCTCCCCGAAAGCCTTCGCATTCTCGGCAAAACCCGCGCTGCGGGGGTCGATCCGGCTCTCGATCACGCTCATCTCCCGATCATCCTCATGACGCTCCCTCCCCGGTCTTCAGGATCCCGGAACCGAGCATGGCGGCATAGCTGCGCGCCAGCGCCGTCACGCAGTTGCGGCCCGGATCGAACCATTCGAGTGTGGCGTTGAGCGCCCCGAGGACGAGCAGGCGCGCCTCGCGGGTGCAGATGTCGCTGCGCAGTGCGCCGCGCGCGTGGAGATCCGTCAGCAAAGCGTCCCAGAGCCCCTCATAGGCCCGGCGCACCGGAAGATTGGCAGCGCGCACCGCCTCGGGCACCTGGCCGAAGATGCGCACATTGGCCGAGGTGTAGTCGCTATGGGCGTGCAACGCGGTGAGATGACCCAAAACGGCGGCATCGAAGCGCATTGCCGGATCGGCGGATCCGGGAAGCTCGGAGAGTGCTTCGGCAACGGCACGATGCACGGCGATGATGCCCTCGTCGAGCACGGCGACCACCAGCGTTTCGCGCGAGGGAAAATGATAATACAGGCTGCCCGCACGCATCTGCGTGGCACGCGCCACATCCCGCATCGCCACGGCGGCGTAGCCGTTCTCGCGAAACAATCCGGCTGCCGCGTCGAGGATGCGGCGCCGCGTCGCCTGCGCGCGCTCGCCCCGGCCCGGCCCCGCATCCGGGGATGCGGGGCCGGAAGCCGGACGATCTTGTGAACGGGCATCGGCCCGCGCGGTGGCGGCATGGTCCATGACGGGATCCCTGTTTCTAACGAACGTTAGATTGATGATGAAAATAACGCAAGGTCCGTGTATGACCATGAGGAAATTCGATGCAGCGCCCGTGAAACCGCCTTGCCGCAATGCGCGCGAGGCGGTTTCATCATCGCGGGGGACGCAGCCGAACAAGTTTCGACAGCGGAGGAGAAGATCATGGAAACAGTGCAGGTCACGCGCGAAGGCGCGGTGACGCGGATCATCATCAACCGCCCGCAGGCGCGCAACGCCGTTGATCCGCAAACAGCCTCGGAACTGCTGGAGGCCGTCATGGCCTTCGAGGCGGATCAGGAGAGCTCCGTCGCGGTGCTTGCCGGGGCCGGCGGGCATTTTTGCGCAGGCTTCGATCTCAAGGCCCTGTCCGGCGGCGGCATCCGCCACGATCCGCGCGGCGAGGGCATGATGGGCCCCACGCGCCGGGTTCCCGCCAAGCCGGTGATCGCGGCGGTGGAGGGCCATGCCGTGGCGGGCGGCCTCGAACTCGCACTTTGGTGCGACATGCGTGTCGCCTCCGAGACGGCCGTCTTCGGTGTCTATTGCCGCCGCTGGGGTGTTCCCCTGATCGATGGCGGCACGATCCGCCTGCCGCGCCTGATCGGCGAGAGCCGGGCCATGGACATGATCCTCACCGGGCGCCCGGTGGATGCGCAGGAGGCCCTCGCCTTCGGCCTCGCCAACCGCGTGGTTCCCGCCGGCGAGGCTCTCGAGGCCGCCTGCGCCCTCGCTGCCGAGATCGCGCGCTTCCCGCAGATCTGCCTGCGCGCCGACCGCGCCTCGGCCCGCGCACAATGGAGCGAGAGCATGGCACAGGCGCTCGGGCGCGAAGGCATCGACGGCGACGTGCCGCTGCGGGAGGAAGCCGTCAGCGGCGCCGGGCGCTTCGCCGGCGGTCGTGGTCGCGGCGGCGATTTCGGCTCCATCTGAGCACGCTCATGCGCGATCGCCATCGCGCCTCACAGACCGTGGCTGCGATCATAGGCGGAGGGGGCGGGAGGCCGCCAGCCCGCCAGAGCTTCCGGCGCGGGGCTGAGGATCTCGACGTCAAGCGGATAGCAGGCTGCGCTGTCGCTCGAATGCGTGGCGGAGCAATCGCCGCCCGGACAGGCCGACAGAACACCCAGAAGATCGATCTCGGCGAAGAATTCGAGATAATCGCCCGGCCGAACCGGGCTCGCCTTCATGAAATAGCGCCCGCTGTCGCGGGTGAAGCCGGTGCACATGAAGACGTTCAGCACATCGTGCACCTCCCCCTCGGCCTGTTCCGGCGCGATACCGGCATGGGCTGCGAGCGCGCGTACAAGGTTCGAATGGCAGCAATGGTGATAATCCACACCGCCGAGAAGCCGGTTGGTGTAGGGATCGCAGCGCGTGCCGATGACGTCGTGCACCGCGCCGCCATCGGCATCGATCCCGTACCAGCCGAGCGTGTCATGAGTGATCGTCGCCATTGGTCGCAGCCAGGGCAGGCAGGACCAGAGCCTGTCACCGAGCCCCACATGCGTGCCGTGCAGAGCGCGGGTCTTGCCGGAATAGAATCGCTCCGCTCGGTCATGCAGGTTGAACAGGTTCAGATCGCCGACCTGCGCGCCCTCGACGCTGTGAATCCGGAAGAAATGGCCTGCGGGCACCGTGAAGCTCCCCGCCTCGCGTGGCTCGACGCGGATCAGGGATACCGGATGCAGGCTCTCGCGGGCCCGACCGAGCATGGCCATGTCGGCGGCCACCGCCGGTGTATCGGCGGGGTAGCAGATCACGGGACGCACGGATCGGCGTGCGTCGGCATCGGCGGGGGTGGCATCATCGGGGGTGGTCCTTGGGGGAGACGGGTTCGTCATCATGGCTCCTTGCCTCTCCATCATACCGTCAACCTAGCTGGCGGCTTGCCCCGATGCGATCTCCATCTTGGTGCAATCGCCCTCCCCCGGGCTGGCGATCACGCCTATGCTGGGCGCATGACGCAACCCGCGAACAATGCCCATGGCACAGATACGCGCCCTGCGCAGGCTCGGCCCAGTCTGCTGATCGACGGCCCGCTCGATCCCCGGGAACGTCGCACGCGCCTGATCGCCATCGCCCTGATGAGTGGCGCGCTGGCCTGTTTCTCCTGCCTCGACGCCACGGCGAAGTGGCTGGGGCAGCAGGGCGTCGATCCGCTGCAGACGGTCTGGGCACGCTACACGGTGAGCGTTGTGCTGGTCTCGCTGTTCGTCAACCGCTTCACCACGCCGGGCGTAATGCGTACGAATCGCGTCACCCTGCAGGTCCTGCGCTCTTTGCTGCTGCTTACCTCGACGGTGCTGAACTTCTTCGCGCTGCTCTACCTGCAACTGGCCGAAACGATCTCGATCCTGTTCGCCACGCCCTTCCTGGTGGCACTCCTTGCCGGCCCGATCCTCGGCGAATGGGCGGGGCCGCGACGAATGATCGCTATCGGGGTCGGTTTTCTCGGTGTGCTGATCGTTACACGGCCCGGCTTCGGCGGCATGCATCCCGCCGCCTTGCTCTCCGTGGGGGGTGCAGTCTGCTACGCGCTCTACGGCATCACGACCCGGATGCTGGCGGCGACCGATTCCTCGCGCACCACCATGGTCTATAGTGGCCTGGCCGGCGTCGCGCTGATGACGCCGGTCCTGCCCTTTGTCTGGACGACGCCCGATTCCGGCCTGATCTGGGGGCTGTTGATCGCCGTGGGTTTTTTCGGAGGGTTCGGGCACTGGTTGCTGATTCTCGCCCATGCCCGCGCTCCGGCGCCGGTCCTGGCCCCTTTCATCTACAGCCAGATCATCTGGATGCTGCTGCTCGGATTCCTGGTTTTCGGGGATTTGCCTGATCTGTGGACCCTCGTTGGCGCCGGGGTGGTGATCGCCTCGGGTCTTTACCTGCTATACCGCGAGCGGGTCCGCAGCACATGACGGGGCGATGATCCCGACAGGCGAAAAGACGAAACGGGCGCGACTGTCGCAGCGGCAGGTCTGGCGAAGCGGGTCATGCGTCTCTACATTATGGGATCAACGGGATTGATCCCGCGCCGGGATCGTTTCATCATTGCGGCGTGGGGGCAATGGAACACCAACTGGAGTGCAAGCCGTCAACGATGATGCGGGCGCCGAATTCACATCCGATCGCTGCCGGAAAGGGCGCGCTGCAGGCAAGTGGCCCGCGCGGACCGGGCGAGGACGAAGATGGCCGCTCGGGTACGGGTGTCGTCACCAGGACGAAGCCCCGGACCAAGAAGCCGAGTCTTTATCGCGTGCTGATTCTGAATGACGACTACACGCCAATGGAATTCGTGATTCATGTCCTCGAGCGATTTTTCAACAAGTCGCGCGAGGATGCGACCCGGATCATGCTGCATGTACACCACAACGGTGTGGGTGAATGCGGCGTGTTCACCTACGAGGTGGCGGAAACCAAGGTGACGCAGGTGATGGATTTCGCCCGCAAGCACCAGCATCCGCTGCAATGCGTGATGGAAAAGAACTGAGTATGCACCAAGTCTGATACCGGAGAACTGCACGCGCCACCCGATCCCTCACGACAACATCAGAGGCCTGCCTTGCCGAGCTTTTCACGCTCCCTCGAACAATCGCTCCACCGGGCTCTCGCCCTCGCTGGCGAGAGACGCCACGAATACGCGACCCTGGAGCATCTCCTTCTCGCTCTGATCGAGGATCAGGACGCGGCCGCAGTGATGCGGGCCTGTAACGTCGATGTCGACATCCTGAAGAACAATCTCGTGGAATATGTCGATAACGAACTGGCCAATCTCGCGACCGACGCGACCCACGACGCCAAGCCGACCGCCGGCTTCCAGCGGGTGATCCAGCGCGCGGTGATCCATGTGCAATCCTCCGGTCGCGAGGAAGTGACCGGAGCGAACGTGCTCGTGGCGATTTTCGCCGAACGCGAGAGCCATGCCGCCTATTTCCTGCAGGAGCAGGACATGACGCGCTATGACGCGGTCAATTACATCAGCCACGGCATCGCCAAGCGTCCCGGCGCCAGCGAAACACGCACCCCGCGCGGGGCGGAGGAGGAATCCGCAGAGCGCCCCGCCAGCGACGAGGGGGGTGATCGCCAGAAGAAGAAGACGGATGCGCTCGAAGCCTATTGCATCGACCTCAACAAGAAGGCGAAGCAGGGCAGGATCGATCCGCTGATCGGGCGCGAGAACGAGGTTCGCCGTACCATTCAGGTGCTGTGCCGCCGCCAGAAGAACAACCCCCTTCTCGTTGGTGATCCCGGCGTCGGCAAGACCGCGATCGCCGAGGGGCTGGCGCGCAAGATCAACGAGGGCGAGGTGCCCGACGTTCTCACCGGGACCACGGTATATTCCCTCGACATGGGCGCGCTGCTCGCGGGAACGCGCTATCGCGGCGATTTCGAGGAGCGCCTGAAGCAGGTGGTCAAGGAGATCGAGGCGCATCCCAAGGCGATCATGTTCATCGACGAGATCCATACGGTGATCGGCGCCGGCGCCACATCCGGCGGCGCCATGGATGCCTCCAACCTGCTCAAGCCGGCTCTGGCGCAGGGCACGCTGCGCTGCATCGGCTCGACCACCTACAAGGAATACCGCCAGCATTTCGAGAAGGATCGCGCCCTCGTGCGGCGATTCCAGAAGATCGACGTCAACGAGCCCTCGCTCGAGGACACGATCGAGATCATGAAGGGGCTCAAGCCCTATTACGAGGAATTCCACGGCCTGCGCTACTCCAACGATGCCGTCAAGGCGGCAGTCGAACTCTCGGCGCGCTACATCAATGACCGCAAGCTGCCTGACAAGGCGATCGATGTGCTCGACGAGACCGGCGCCTCGCAGATGCTCTTGCCGGAAAATAAACGCAAGAAGACGATCAGCGTGAAGGAAATCGAGGCGACCATCGCATCGATGGCCCGGATCCCGCCGAAATCGGTCTCCAAGGACGATGCGGCGGTGCTGGAGAATCTCGATACCGAGCTGAAATCAGTGGTCTACGGCCAGGATGCGGCCATCGGTGCGCTCGCCTCGGCGATCAAGCTGGCGCGAGCCGGCCTGCGTGAGCCCGACAAGCCGATCGGCTCCTATCTCTTTGCAGGCCCCACCGGCGTCGGCAAGACCGAGGTGGCCCGCCAGCTGGCCTCGTCGCTCGGTGTGGAACTCCTGCGCTTCGACATGTCGGAATATATGGAGCGTCATACGGTCAGCCGCCTGATCGGCGCGCCGCCCGGCTATGTCGGCTTCGACCAGGGCGGTCTTCTTACGGACGGCATCGACCAGCATCCCCATTGCGTGCTCTTGCTCGACGAGATCGAGAAGGCGCATCCGGATCTGTTCAACATCCTCCTGCAGGTGATGGACCACGGCAAGCTCACGGATCACAACGGCAAGCAGATCGATTTCCGTAACGTCATTCTGATCATGACCTCGAATGCCGGCGCGGCGGATATGGCGAAGCAGGCCTACGGTTTCACCCGCACCCGGCGCGAGGGCGACGATACGGAAGCGATCAACAAACTGTTCACGCCGGAATTCCGCAATCGTCTCGACGCGGTGATCTCCTTCGGGGCGCTGCCCCGCGAGACGATCTACCGCGTGGTCGACAAGTTCGTAATGCAGCTCGAGGCGCAGCTTGCCGACCGCAACGTCATGATCGAACTCTCCGACGAGGCCCGCGACTGGCTGGTCGAGCGCGGCTACGATCCCACCATGGGCGCGCGTCCGATGGGGCGTGTGATCCAGCAGGCGATCAAGACCCCGCTGGCCGATATCGTGCTGTTCGGCAAGCTGAAGGGCGGCGGTGCCGTCCGGGTCATCGTGGCCGAGGACGAGAACGGCGAGACGAAGCTCGATTTCGAATTCCCGGAGGGGCCCTTGAAGCCCCGCAAGGAGAACTTGCCGAAACCGAAGAAGCCGCGCCGCAAGCGCGCGAGCCCGCGCAAGACGGCCCGCAAATCCGGCCCCAAACCGGATGACAAGCCCGGCGGGGATGGTGGCGGCGGGGTGCGCACGGTGCCCAAGGTCCCATTGGTGCGCGCATGAGCTCGTCTTCCGACCAACGTCGTCCGGCGCAACCTGCGCCGGACGCTTCGTATCAGCCCCGGAGCCAGCCTCAGGCGCAGCATCCGGCTCAATACCCGGGACAGGTCCGGCCCGCCGCACGGCAGCAGCAGCCTGCGCCGCCTCCGCCCGCAGGCAGCAATCGTCAGGGTGCCGACATCCCGGCAGCGGCTCCCCCACCCCTGGGCGATCCGCAGTTGCGCCCGCATGATCCGCATTCCGGGCTTCATCATCCGGCCTATGATCCCCGTTACGGGGCGATCGACAACGCCGTCGATACCCCCCACCGTCCGAGCCCCGGGCCGGATTACGTACCCGTCGATCCGGTGATGCGCCAGTACCAGGAGCCCGCCATCGGTGCCGCGCCCTATGGCTGGGACGCGCGGCAACAGCACGAGCACGGGCAGCTGGCGCAGTATCCGCCAGCCCCCACCGCTCCCGATCCGACGATGCAGATCGCGCCGGAGCGCCATCCGCGCGACATCGGCGGCCTCGTCGATCACGAGGCGGATCATGCCGGTTTCGCCGAGCGGGCGCGCAACCTCGCAGCCTTGGCCGGCGGTGCGGCGGCGGGCTTTGCCGGAAGCGTGATGCAGCGTCTGCGGGCATGGCGTGCGGCACGCCGGGCGCGCCGGGAAGCGGTCACCGAAACAGCCACGATGGCACCGTCTCAGGAATATGCCGATCCGCTTGCGCAGCCCCGGTCGCGGCAGCCCCGCTACCCGCAGAAGCTGACCGCGAAGGAGCGTCGCTGGCAGCGGCGGCGGCGGCGTCACGTGGTCGAGGAGATCCTCGGCTGGATCTTCGTACCGATCATCCTCGTCGCCCTCTATTACGCCCTGATCGGCGGCCTCGCCCTGTTCGGGATGACCATGGACGACCTGATGGACGGCTTGCGGGTGATTCTCGCGCAGTTCGGCTGAGGCGATCGGAAACAGCGCCCATGACCATCCGCAAACGCGCCGACATCGTTCTGGTCGAGCGCGGCATCTTCGAAAGCCGCGCCCAGGCCCAGAGCGCGATCAAGGCTGGCCTCGTCAGCGTTGACGGCATGCCTCTTCGCAAGACGTCCGGAACGATTGCGCCGGATGCGCGGATCATGGCGGAGAAGCCACACCCTTACGTCTCCCGCGGCGGGCTCAAGCTCGCCGCAGCGCTGGACGCCTTCGGGATCGATCCGGCCGGGCTGGTCGCCTGTGATCTCGGCGCCTCGACGGGAGGCTTCACCGATGTCCTCCTGCAACATGGCGCCGCGAAAGTCCACACGGTTGATGTCGGGCACGGGCAGCTGCACCCGCGTATTGTGACAGATGCCCGGGTGGTGGCGATGGAGGGACGCGACGCACGCAGCCTCGACCGCGATGCGATTGCCGAACCGGTCGATCTGCTGGTGGCGGATGTCAGCTTCATTTCCCTGCGCCTCGTGATTCCCCCCGTCATCCCCCTACTCGCTCCGGATGCCCGGGCCGTGTTGTTGATCAAGCCACAATTCGAAGCCGGACGCGACAAGCTCGGCAAGGGGGGCATCATCCGTGACGAACAGGTCCAGCACGATGTCTGCGACGTCATCTCCACCATGCTGACACAAGCCGGCTTCTCCATCATCGGGCTGATCGAATCGCCGATCCGTGGCGGCGACGGTAATCGGGAATTCCTGATCGGAGGGCGCCTTGGCTGAAAGCAGCGGAACATTCTCGGATAATCTCGCTGCGTTCACAGTCAGGATCGAACGGCTGGGTGCGCGTGGAGACGGTATCGCCACGCATGAGGGCGAGACCCTTTACATTGCCGGGGCACTCCCGGGCGAACGCGTGCGGGTGCATCGGGAGGGCGGGGATCGCGCCAGCCTCGATGGTGCAGATGCCATCCTCTCGCCGTCCCCCGAACGAGTCGCGCCGTTCTGTCCGGTCTTTGCGCGCTGCGGCGGATGTGTGGCGCAGCATATGGGTGAGCCGCTCTACAGCGCCTGGAAGCGCGGGCTGCTGGAGCAAGCGCTCGCCCGTGCCGGAATCGAGACGCCTGTTGATCCTCTCCTGCCTGCCGCCGGTGCGGGTCGGCGACGCCTGACCTTCCATGCACGCCGACAGGACGGGCCTCGCGGGGCGACAACGCAGACCGGTTTCATGGCCGCACGCAGCCATGATCTGGTACCCGTCTCCACCTGTCCCGTGGCGGAGCCGGGCCTTGCAGGTGCTGGAGATACCGCCGGCACCCTCGCTCAGGCCCTGCTCGCCGCCGGCGAAACCACAGTCGATATCCATGTCACGCTGAGCGCGGAAGGGCTCGATGTGGATCTGCGCCCGGGCCGCAGGCGCCCGCCGAAACCCGCCTTGACCGGCAAGCTGATCGCGCTTGCCGAGAAGCACGATTTGGCCCGCCTCAGCCTCGCGGGCGAGACCGTGGTGATGCGACGCCCGCCCCTGCAGCCGATGGGGCCTGCGCGCGTGCTGCCGCAATCAGGCGCCTTCCTTCAGGCCAGTCACGCCGGCGAGGACATCCTCGGGGCCTGCATTCTGGAGGCGCTGGCGCAGAAGAAACGCAAGATCAAGCAGATAGCGGATCTCTTCGCCGGCTGCGGCCCGTTCAGCCTGCGCATCGCGCAAAACCATGCCGTCCATGCCGTGGAGGCGGATGGAGCGGCACTGGCGGCCCTGGATCGCGCGGCCCGCGAGACACGGGGCCTCAAGCCGGTCACCTGTGAGCGCCGCGATCTCTTTCGACGCCCGTTATTGTCGACGGAGCTCGCCCGCTTCGACGCGGTGATTCTCGATCCGCCGCGTGCCGGCTGCGAGGCCCAGGCGAAGCAGCTGGTGCGCGCGCGGGTGCCCCTGATCATCTACGTCTCCTGCGATCAACAGAGTCTGGCGCGCGATCTCGCGATCCTGCAAGCCGGTGGCTATCGTATCGAGCGCGTCAGACCGGTCGATCAGTTTGCCTCGACGGCGCATCTGGAAACGGTCGTGACGCTGCGGATTGCGTGAATTGCGGGGAGATCCCCGGTCTGGTTTTCAAACAAGACAATTTTAGCGATCCGTTTGACCCGGCTGATACATGACGCCTCGTAATCTCGCGCCAGTTGAACGGCAGGCGAACGCGCCAATGCGCGTTCACTGCGAGGGGAGCGGGTCACGTCTCGTGAGGTGCCCGCAAGACATATGGAACACGCTTTGATCGAAGACCTGGATTCGGCGATCGCGCTTGCCTCGCGTTCGCGCCGCAACGACCATCTGGAACGGGTCACCGACCTGTTTCTGCGCGATGCCCCGCGGTTGAGCGACGAGCAGATCGACCTGTTCGACGTCGTCATCGCCCGGCTCGCCAGCGCCATCGAAGTCCGCGCCCGTATGGCGCTGTCCGAGCGTCTCGCGGATGTTCCGAATGCACCGCGGGGTGTGGTACGTTCTCTCGCCCATGACGAGATCGCCGTCGCGCGGCCCGTGCTCACGACGTCCGAGCGCCTCTCGGATGAGGATCTCGTAGCCGTCGCGCTCGCCAAGGGACGCGAGCACATGCTGGCGATCTCCGAACGCATGGCGCTGACGGAACCGGTGACGGATGTGCTCGTCAAGCGTGGCGACCGCATCGTGGCCCATGCCGTGGCCGGCAATCCCGGCGCCCGTTTCTCCGAAGACGGATTCGCCGCCCTTGCCGAACGCGCCAAGGCCGATGAAGCGCTGCGCCTGGTCCTGAGCGAGCGCGACGATGTCGATCCCGAGCGGTTGCGCCAGCTCATGGCCATCGCCAAGGAGAAGGTGAGAGACCAGCTCACCGGTTCGGGACAAGGCCGCGATACCCTGGATCAGGCCCTTGAGCTCGGCACCCTCTCGCTCGAGGCCGAGATCGTACCGGGCGCGCGCGATTACCGGCGCGCCATGGCCACGATCGAGGCGCTCACCGCGGAACGCCCGCTCGTGGAGGAAGATCTTGCCGGCTATGCCGCAGCCGGGCAGTTCGAGGAATGCGTCTGCGCGGTTGCCCAGATGGCCGACCTCTCGGTTACCGCCGCCGAACGCTTGTTCGACGAGGGAGATGCCGAACTCCTGATGGTCGTGGCGCGGGCGCGCGACTGGACCTGGTCAACCCTGCGCGCGATGTTGAAAATGCGTGGCGAGGAAGCGGCGCAGCCGCATATCCTGCGCAAGGCGCGCGAGACCTTCGACAAACTGCGCCCGAAAACGGCCGAACGCGTGATGCATTTCCTCAAGGCACGTGAAGCCAGCCAGCAGCGCGCCAGCCGCAAGGCCGCGATCCGCGTCACACACGGATGAAGCTGAGATAGGAGGGGCGCCGCCCCTCCCGGATCGCCTTGGCTTCGTAGCGGGTCCCCGGCCAGCCGGGATAAGGGCGGCGCCAATCATCCGGGCCGTTCGCCTCCCAGCGCAGACGCGGTTCGTTCATCGCGCGCGCAAGCGTCCAGCCGATATAATCATCGATATCCGAGGCGAATTGGAAGGTCCCGCCCGGTTGAATCAGGCGGGCGATCGCAGCGAGATTGTCCGGCGAAACGAACCGCCGCTTGCGGGTACGGCGCTTCGGCCAGGGATCGGGATAGAGCAGATAGATCCGCGAAAACGCAGCCTCCGGAAGCCGTGGCAACAACAAACCCGCATCCTCGTCCCAGAGGCGGATATTGCGCAGATGCTGCGCTTCCACTGCGCTGAGCAACTTCACCATGCCGTTGACGAAGGGTTCGCAGCCGATGAACCCGGCTTTCGGAGCCTCCCCGGCGCGATGCGCGAGATGCTCGCCGCCGCCGAAGCCGATCTCCAGCACCAGTTCGTCAGGTGAAAAACCGAAAAGTCCCGCGAGATCCTCGCGGGACAGGGGGGCGTCGCCGCGCGGCAACGTCAGGCGCGGCAACACATCTTCAAGGAGCGCTTCCTGGCCGGCGCGCAGGCGCTTGCCCTTGCGGCGACCAAAGAAGGAAGCCGCAGGGGCCTGCGTGTCGGAGACCGGAGCGCTCATTCGTGGCCGATCAGAAGGCCGACTTCAGCGTGTCGGCGAGATCGGTGCGCTCCCAGGAGAAGCCGCCATCGGCTTCGGGGGCGCGACCGAAATGGCCGTAGGCTGCGGTGCGGGCATAGATCGGGCGGTTGAGCTCAAGCCTGGTGCGAATGCCGCGCGGCGAGAGATCGACCGCCTCCATCAGCACGGCCTCAAGCTTGGCCTCATCGACCTGGCCCGTGCCATGCAGATCGGCATAGATCGAGAGCGGCTTGGCCACGCCGATGGCGTAGGAGAGCTGGATCGTGCAGCGCTTGGCGAGACCCGCGGCGACTACGTTCTTGGCGAGGTAGCGCGCCGCGTAAGCCGCCGAACGATCGACCTTCGTGGGATCCTTGCCTGAGAATGCACCGCCGCCATGCGGGGCCCCGCCGCCATAGGTATCGACGATGATCTTGCGACCGGTGAGGCCGGCATCACCGTCCGGGCCGCCGATGACGAAGGCGCCGGTCGGATTGACGTGCCAGATGCAATCCTTGCCGATCCAGCCTGCGGGAAGCGCCTGATGCACGTAGGGCTCGACGATGGAGCGGATGTCGTGCGAGGTCAGCTTCTCGTCGAGATGCTGGGTCGAGACGACGATCTGGGTCACGCCGACGGGCTTGCCGTTTTCGTAGCGGACCGTGACCTGGCTCTTCGAATCCGGACCGAGAAGGTTGGATTCGCCGCTCTTGCGGGCATCGGCCATGGCCTTGAGGATCTTGTGCGAGAAGTCGATGGGAGCCGGCATCAGCTCCTCGGTCTCGTCACAGGCATAGCCGAACATGATGCCCTGGTCGCCGGCACCTTCTTCCTTGCCGTCGTTGGAATCGACACCCTGGGCGATATGCGCCGACTGCGCATGCAGCAGCACGTCGATATCGCAATTGGCCCAGTGGAAGCCGTCCTGCTCATAGCCGATATCCTTGATGGCCATGCGCGCGAGATGCGAGACGTAATCTGCCGTGATGTGTTCGGGACCACGCACCTCACCCGCGATCACGACCTTGTTGGTCGTGGTCAGGGTTTCGCATGCAACACGCGCTTCCGGCATCGCCGCGAGATAAGCATCGACGACGGTATCGGAAATGCGGTCACAGACCTTGTCCGGATGTCCTTCCGAGACGGATTCACTGGTGAAGAGATAGCTGGAACGAGCCACGATCAACCCACCCTTTCTTTTTGGTATGAACCTGGGGCGCGTCTTTTCGCACCCGTCGAAATCCTGAGATCGACGGGCTTTTGCCATCGCTTTAGCGGAAGGTCAAGGTGACAAACCGAATTCGTTCGGAATAAAGAACAATATGATAGCGGCTAATTCCGCCATAACCGTTATGTACCGGGGCTTTCAACGAGTTGATCATCAGCTTCCGCCAGTGCCTCGACGAGATCGACGATTCGTTTGCGCACGCGACCGTCGCGAACGCGCACGAAGGCGCGCATCAACTGCAGGCCATCCGAGGTGGAGAGGAAGTCGGTCATGTAGGCGGGGCTGGGATCCTCCGCGAAACCGTCAGTGACTTGCCCCTCCGGCTTCGGAGCCCCTTCATAGAAGAACTCGATCTGGACGCCGAGCGCAGCGGCGATCTGATGCAGTCGGCTGGCGCCGATGCGGTTGGCGCCCTTCTCGTATTTCTGGATCTGCTGGAATGTGAGCCCGAGCGCCTCACCCAGCTTTTCCTGACTCATTCCAACCATCATCCGGCGCATGCGCACGCGGCTACCCACATGGATGTCGATCGGATTCGGATTCTTCTTCACCAGCTTGCCCCCCGGACTTATGGACGCGCGCGCCGACGTGCCGCCACAGCCGCGCCGAGGCACAATAGTAACTGCAACCCAAAAATGCTATTGCCGAATTGCGCGAAAATCGTCGGATTATTCCGCTGGGGCAGTCCCGCGTCGAGGACACCCTCGATATTCACGTCGAGTGAAGCCAGTATTCTCCCGTAGGGGTCGATGACCGCGGAAATACCACTGTTGGCTGCACGCACCAATGGCAATCCTTCCTCGACACTGCGCAGCCGCGCCTGGGCGAAGTGCTGGCGGGGCCCGGGCGTATCGCCGAACCAGGCGTCGTTGGTCACATTCAGGATCAAGCCCGGATCGGCGCGGTCATGTGCATTCTGGGGCCGGACACCCCCCGGGAAAATCGCCTCATAGCAGATTCCAGCCGCGATCGGCGGGAGGCCGGGCGCCTCGAGCACCCGCCGACGCGTCGCCGCAGTGAACCCGCCCGGCACCTGGATGAACTCGCGCAGACCCAGAGAGCGCAATGACCGGTCGAATATGGCGGGGAGATACTCGCCGAAGGGGACGAGGTGGACCTTGTCGTAGGTGCCCTGGATCGACCCGTCTGCCGCCACGACATGGATCGCGTTGAAAAAATCATGCCCCTGCCCCTGCAAGCGCTCCTGCACGCGCGCGGCACCCGTGATCAGGGTGACCTGCGAAGGCAGCAGTGCCGCGATTTGCGCCAGCGCCCGCGAATCACGGTGAAGCAGGAAGGGAAAAGCCGATTCGGGCCAGATCAGATGCGTGACGTCGGTAATTCCGGAGGTCTGCGGCGAGGTGGCACGGTCGGACAGGCGCAGATAGCGCGCCATGATTTCCTCGCGATTGGCCGGGTTGAACTTCTCGTCCTGCGGCAGGTTCGGCTGCATGATGCGCAGGCGCACATCCGCGACCAGCGGCGACGGCGTCGCCGGAACGCGCATGGCGCCATAACCGGTCACCGCGATCAAGCCGGCAAGGGCGATCAGGCTCGGCGTCAGCCGCGCGCGCAGGGTCGCCCCGGTCGCAAGCGTCGCGGGCCCCGCCGCGATGGCGATGACCAGGACCGTCATGCCCCACAGGCCGATCAGGGACGCGATCTGCATCGGCCAGAGCTGCTGTCCCAACGCCATGCCGAGGCTGTTCCAGGGAAACCCGGTGAAGAGATGGCCCCGCAGCCATTCCGCCAGGCCCAATCCGAAAGCAAGGGCGAGGATGCGCCACGCGCTCGCACTCCAGATCAGACGCGCCACACCGAAACCGAGGGCAAAGAACAGCGCCAGCATTGCCGGAAGGCCGACCACGCCCAGCGGCATAGCCCAGGCAAAGCGATCCGCTTCCACCAGGAAGGCGAGACCAAGCCACCACAACCCCGTGAGGAAAAAGCCAAACCCCCAGAACCACCCGGCTACGGCCGCAGCGCGAATGGCGCCCAGACGTTTTCCGGCACCCGCTCCGGCCGCCCCGTCGAGAAGCCAGACTGCCACGCTCAGCGAGACGATCAATGCAGGAAAAAAGCCGTAGGGCGGCATGGCCAGAGCCGCGACCGCCCCAGCAGCGAAGGCAATGGCCGCACGCCGCCAACCCCAGCTCAGGATGACCGCATGAGCGACGCCCACCAACATGGGCCGATCAACCCTGACCGGAGGAGGAGGTCGAGGCAGGGCCGCCGCGCCTGCTCGGCCCGACTGCATCGACATCCGGCCCGATGCCGGCCTTGCTGCGCGACGCCATATCCGTATCCGATTTGCCGTCATGGCCGGAAAGCGAGACGGCATGCTTCCCGCTCTCGCATGCTGATTCGTTTGCCATGCCGGTATCCCCGGGCGGCGCCACAGCCTCATCGTTCGAAGCTGCAGCCTCTTCCGGTTGCTTATCACCGCTGTCACGCGCCGTCACGCGCGGCGGTGCGATTTTGGCGCGCGAATCACGGCGGTGCACCCGCACCCGCTTGAGCCGGCGTGGATCGGCATCGAGAATCTCGAATTCGAGCCCTTCAGGACCCGCGATGAGCTCGCTGCGCGCCGGCACACGCCCGGCCAGCGTCACGATCAGCCCGCCCAGCGTATCGACATCCTCGGCGAGATCGTCCGAGGTCAGATCGATCCCCAGAGCCTGCGAGGCTTCCTCCAGATCGGTGCGCGCATCGGCGAGCCAGGTATACGGCCCGCTCTGCTCGATCATCGCGGCGGAGGCGAGGTCGTGCTCGTCCTCGATGTCTCCGACGATCAGTTCCACCAGATCCTCGATCGAGACGAGCCCGTCGGTTCCCCCATATTCGTCGATGACCAGCGCCATATGCGTGCGCGTCGTCTGCATCCGCACCAGCAGTTCCACGGCCGGCATGGAGGGGGGCACGAACAGTACAGGTCGCAGGATCCGCGTCGCCGAGAGCATCGTGGTGAGATCGATATTGTCGAGCGAGAGCGCAGGCTGCGTCTTGCCGCGCCGCCGGCGCCCGTTGCCGTTTTCAGCCTTGGCGACGAGATATTCCAGAAAATCGCGGATATGGATCATCCCCTTGGGATCATCCAGCGTCTCGCCATAGACCGGCAGACGCGAATGGCCGGCACTGCGAAAGATGCGCAGCAATTCACCGAGCGGCGTCTCCGCCGATACGGCGATGATGTCGGCGCGCGGCACCATCGCATCACGCACGCGCGTGGAATGGAAGCCCAGCACGTTGCGCAGCATGGCCCGTTCCTGGGCGGAGAAACCCTCGTTTTCCGCCGTGGAAGCAAGCACATCCTCGAGATCGGTGCGGATCGATTCGCGCGACCGCAACCCGAAACGCCCGAGCACCCGCTCGAACCAGGGTTCGCGCTCGTCCTCCTCGTCCCCGATCGCATCCTGCTCGCCCTCTTCCGGGGCCGCTGCGGGAGGTGGCGCGGCTATGCCCTGCCGGAGGGTCTGCTGCGACCGGGCCGGCACAGCATGATCCGGTGGCACGGGTTCGCTGTCCAGGCCTTCCGTTTTTTCGGCGGGCCGACCCGCCGGGTGCTTCCGCTCGTCCTGATGACTTCGACCGTCTTCGTTCATCGCTTGTCAATCACCGCGCTCGACGGCGCGCTCCGTGTAGGGATCGGCAATGCCCATATGCGCCAGAGCCGCAACCTCGCGCGCCTCCATCGCCTCTGCTTCGGCATCGTCTTCATGGTCGTCACCCAGGCAGTGCAGCGTCCCGTGGACCACCAGATGCGCCACGTGCGCCGCCAGGCTCTTGCCCTCCTCGCGCGCTTCTCGGGCGCAGGTCTCATAGGCCAGCGCAAGATCGCCGAGGGGAACCGGACCGAGCGGGTTGATGCCCGGCGCGGCGGGGAATGACAAGACGTTTGTCGGCTTGTCCTGACCGCGCCAGTCGCGGTTGAGGGTCCGGATGGAGGCGTCGTCGGTCAACAGCAGGCTGAGCATGACGCCGTCCCCCGCCGTTACATCCGCGTCGGACTGGGTGAGCGCTGCGGCGACCGCCTCGCGGCAGAGCGCCTCCAGATCCGGCAGGGCCTCCCAGCCCTCGGCCTCGACACTGATATCAAGCGCGATCACGGCGTTGCATCCTCTTTTCTGACTCGTCCGGCCGTGACGCCGTCGCTCGCCGCGGCCGCGTCGTAGGCGGCCACGATACGCCGCACCAGATCATGGCGCACCACGTCGCCCTCGGCGAAGGTGACCCGACCGATGCCTTCCACCCCGGTCAGCACACGCAGCGACTCGATGAGCCCCGAGCGCTGGCCCGGCGGGAGGTCGATCTGGCTCGGATCACCGTTGATGATCATGCGCGAGCCTTCGCCGAGACGGGTAAGAAACATCTTCATCTGCATGGAAGTGGTGTTTTGTGCCTCGTCCAGCAAGACCACCGCGCTGGTCAGCGTGCGCCCCCGCATGAAGGCGAGCGGCGCGATCTCGATCATGCCGGTGGTCAGGCTGCGCTCGACATGGCGCGCCTCCATGAAATCATAGAGGGCGTCATAGATCGGGCGCAGATACGGATCGACCTTCTCGCGCATGTCACCGGGCAGGAAGCCGAGGCGTTCGCCGGCTTCCACGGCGGGGCGGGTGATGATCAGCTTGTCGACCTGGCCGCTCTCCAGCAGCGACACGGCCCAGCCCACGGCGAGCCAGGTCTTGCCGGTACCGGCCGGACCGTCGGCGAAGACGAGTTCGTTTTTGCGCAGGGCGCGCAGATAAGCGTTCTGCGCCGCGTTGCGCGCCTTGACGAAGCCGCGCCGACGCGTGCTGATCCCCTCGAAGCTCCCGCTGCCGGGCGCCTCGGCACCATTTCCGGAGGCGGGAAACAGCGTGCCCTGAAAGGCGGTCTCCTGAATCGCACCATCGACATCGCCCAGGGACACGGTATCGCCACGCGAGACCCGATCATAGAGCGATTCGAGCACGCGCCGCGCCTGTTCTGAGGCTTCCGGGCTGCCGCGGACGACGACGCAATTGCCGTTGGCATTGGCCAGGATGTCGAGCCGGCGCTCCATATGGGCAAGATTCTGGTCGTAATGACCGAAGACCAAACTCGCGAGGCGGTTATCCTCGAAAGTCAGTGTGATCTGCGCCGTCTCGTCGACACCAGCATGCTGGCCGGCTTCCGCCGGAACCTGCGCGCCTGCCGCCGCACCGGGCGGCTTGCTTTTCTGGCGACCATCAGTGTCGGGCAATGCGCCTCACTCCTTCTCGCGATACCGCGCGGCACGCATCATCATGCCACATCCGCCGTCGCCCTGTCTCCCGGGGTGTTCGTTTCTCCACCAGGGTCGCGCAGAGCTTCGCCCTGCAGCGAATTGCTTGATTGCGCCGTAATCCGTACCGGCACGATATCACCGACGGCCAGCCCCGCGCCATCGAGATGTACCGCCTGCAGATAGGGCGATTTGCCGCCGAGCTGGCCGGGATGGCGACCGGGTTTTTCGAGCAGGACCTCGACCACCTTGCCCACGGTGGCGCGATTGAAGGCCTGGCGCTGCTCTTCCAGAAGCGCCTGCAGCCGCGCCAGCCGCTCGGCCTTCACGGCCTCCGCGATCTGCGCGGCATCATCCGCCGCCGGTGTGCCGGGGCGGGTGGAATATTTGAAGGAAAACGCGGAGGCGAAGCCGATATCGGCGACGAGCTGCATCGTCGCCTCGAAATCCGCCTCGCTCTCACCGGGAAAGCCGACGATGAAATCCGAAGACAGCGCGATATCCGGACGCACGCGCCGCACCTTGTCGATGATGCGGCGATAGGCATCACCCGTATGCTTGCGGTTCATCGCCTTGAGGATACGGTCGGAACCGGCCTGCACGGGCAGGTGCAGATAGGGCATCAGCTGCGGCAGGTCGCGATGGGCTTCGATCAGCGCATCGTCCATGTCGTTGGGATGGCTCGTCGTGTAGCGGATACGCGCCACGCCCTCGATTTCGGCCACGGCATGCAACAGCTGCCCGAGCCCCCATTCGCGCCCGTCCGGCCCCGCGCCGTGATAGGCGTTGACGTTCTGGCCGATCAGCGTGATCTCGCGCACCCCCGCATCGGCGAGCGCGCGGGCCTCGTCGAGCACCTTCGCCACGGGCCGCGAGACCTCCGCGCCGCGCGTATACGGTACGACGCAGAAGGCGCAGAACTTGTCGCAGCCTTCCTGGATGGTAAGGAAGGCGGAGACGCCGCGGCTGCGCACGCGCTTGCGTTCGAGCTTCGGCAGATGCGCGAATTTGTCGTCTTCCGGGAAATCCGTATCGACGACGCGCCCCTTCTGCGCCGCGCGCACCATGGCGGGCAGGCGGTGATAGGCCTGCGGGCCGACCACGACATCGACGACCTGGGCCCGGCGCAGGATCTCCTCGCCCTCGGCCTGGGCGACGCAGCCGGCGACGACGACCCTGGTCTCGTGCCCCTCCTCGGCGCGGCGCTGTTTCAGCGTGCGCAGGCGCCCGAGTTCGGAATAGACCTTCTCTGCCGCCTTCTCGCGGATATGGCAGGTATTGAGCACGACGAGATCGGCGTTCTCGACGGAATCGGTCTGCTCATAGCCGTCCACGGCGAGCGCATCGGCCATGCGCTCGGAATCGTAGACGTTCATCTGGCAGCCGTAGGATTTGACGAATACTTTTTTCAAGCGCTGCAACCGCTGGCTTCGCAATGAACCGGATCCGGCAGAGCCGGGATTTCGCCCCCTGTTTACGCGTTTTCGCGCCATAAGAGAATAGCGTTCCCATGGTTTTTGCGCGGCTGGCGCGCGGCCCGCGAGGTGATCCTGTGCGCCGGTGCGGATCACCGCCTGCGCGACCGTTTCCAAAGCGCCCCGGAATGGGCTATTGCTGGAAGCTGGACCCGCAGATTCCGACGCGTAATGACGAGGCTGTCTCCATGATCCCCAAGCCGCATGCCGCTCTTTCGCCCAACACCTATGACTACGAATCCCTGCCTCTGGTGAAGGCGACCGGCTTTCGCGAATATGATGCGCGCTGGCTGTTTGAGAAAGAAATCAACCTCATGGGCGTCCAGGCGCTGGGCGCGGGGCTGGGTACGCTGATCCATGAGATGGGCGTGCGCCCCGATCTGGTCACCGGGCACGATTTCCGCGGCTATTCCGCCTCGATCAAATACGCGCTGATCGCCGGGCTGATGGCGGCGGGCGTGCGGGTCAAGGATGTCGGGCTCGCGCTCTCGCCGATGGCCTATTACGGCCAGTTCGCGCTGGATTGCCCCTGCGTGGCGATGGTTACCGCCTCGCATAACGACAATGGCTGGACCGGGGTGAAGATGGGCGCCAACCGCCCGATGACCTTCGGCCCCGAGGAGATGGGGCGGCTGCGGGACATTGTCCTGTCGGGTGAATTCGTCCTGCGCGAGGGCGGCGCCTACGCCTTCGTCGAGGGCTTTGCCGAGCGTTATCTCGATGATCTGACGCAGAACGTGACGATCGCGCGCAAGCTCAAGGTGGTGGCGGCCTGCGGCAACGGCACGGCGGGGGCCTTCGCCCCGCGCGCGCTGGAGGCGATCGGCTGCGAGGTGATCCCGCTCGATTGCGAGCTCGACCACACCTTCCCGCATTACAATCCCAACCCGGAAGACATGAAGATGCTTCACGCGCTGGCCGACAAGGTGCGCGAGACCGGGGCTGATGTCGGGCTCGGCTTCGACGGAGACGGTGATCGCTGCGGCGTGGTGGATAATGAAGGCAAGGAGATCTTCGCCGACAAGATCGGCGTCATGCTCGCGCGTGATCTCTCGAAGCTCTATCCGAACGCCACTTTCGTGGTCGATGTGAAATCCACCGGATTGTTCAAGGATGATCCGGTGCTGATCGAGAACGGCGTCACGGCGGATTACTGGAAGACGGGGCATTCCTATATCAAGCGCCGTGTCAACGAGCTCGGCGCGCTGGCCGGCTTCGAGAAATCCGGGCATTTCTTCTTCAACGATCCCGTCGGGCGCGGCTACGATGACGGCATCCTCACCGCCATCCACGTGGCGCAGATGCTCGACCGCAATCCGCAGAAGACGATGGCCGAGCTCTACCGCGCCATTCCGCAGACCTGGGGCTCACCCACCATGGCGCCGAAATGCGCCGATGAGGAGAAATACGCCGTGGTCGATCGCGTCACCGCCCGCTTCAAGGCGATGCACGAGGCCGGAGAAGAGGTGGCCGGCCAGCCGATTCGCGAGCTCGTCACGGTGAACGGCGTACGCGTCGTTGCCGAGGACGGCACCTGGGGGCTGGTGCGCGCCTCCTCCAACAAGCCGGAACTGGTCGTCGTGGTGGAAAGCCCCGTTTCGGAAGAGCGCATGCGCGCCATGTTCAAGGGCGTCGATGCGATCCTGCGCGAAAACCCGGAGGTCGGCGCCTATAACCAGTCCCTGTGACAGCCAACAGAAACCTGGTCACAGGCAGGTCACGCCGCTTCGCGGCACCTCGGCCACGTTGCGCACCGGCCAGGGCGTATCTTCCGAAAGGTTGATCGTGCCGGAAATCGCGTGGCCGATGGTGGGCCTGTAGGGGCGGGCCACCTCGGCGAGGATGAAGGAACTGTCCACGGCATCGAAACCCGGCGGAAGGGTGACGGTGGCACCGATCGGGCGCGCCGTGATCAGATGGCCGTCGCTCCAGCAGACCTCCCCGACAGCGTCACCATCCACGTCGCGCACGACGACCGAGGTCAGCCGGATGCTGACTTGTGACGCGTCGTAGGGCGCCATCACCGAAAGTGCTGCCGCGAAGATGTCGTCCATCTCGCTGTTGTCGATTCCGTCGGAGGCGCGGCTGGTGATATCGGCCACGGTTCGCGACAGCACCGTGAGCTTGCGATTGATGTTCACGCCCTGGGTGACTTCCGCCATGCCGAGATAGAGCATCAGCATCACCGGCAGGATCAAGGCGAATTCAACGGCTGCGACACCGGCTGTCGCGAGCGGAAATCCGTGCAGGCGATGCAGCATCCGCCCCGGGGCGCCGGCCTCCGAATCATGCGTCCCGGTCTTGCGCATCTGCGGTTCTCCGCTGCCCTGTTTGATGCCCGTCGGTGGAGTCGTGTTCATCGGCTGCGATCCGTGTCAGTTCGTGAACGGTTCGCTGCGGAAGGCAGTCGAAGCCATGATCAGGCGCTGGTTCCCGGTCAGCCTGTGACCCTGGGAAGGGATGAAGTTGACGAAGATCGGATAGGCCATCGCTGCGCGTACCACGACAATCTCATCCGGGCCGGGATTCTCGAAGGTGAAACCCGATGGGTCGAACATGCCGTTATCGATGGGAAGATCCGGATTTGCGTTCGGAAAGCTGGTAAGACGGCGCACATCGACATGCACCATGCCATTGCAGTCAAAAAGGGCTGGAACCCGCGCACAGATATCCTCGCGGAAAGCCACTGCCATTTGACTACCACCCTGGCCGGGATTTTCCTGCTGGAACTGCCCGGTATAGATCCGCCGCGAAGCGTCTGAGACGGCGTTTTCCAGAACCTGCGTCACCCAGAAATTCAAAGCGAGCTCGATGATGGCGAAAAGTATAGCCAAAAACGGCAATGCCACGAGAGCGAACTCGACCGCCGTCGCGCCCTCTCGATTACGCAGGAAATGACGCAGCAGACGCCGGCGCGACCGCCGCGACAGGTCATACGCGCCCTTCGGAGCATCATCACGCAAGGCAGCAGCATGCGCCTCGTTCTCTCTTCGATTGTTCAAAGCCAGATCCAAGCCCATCGCCAGAGCCCTCTTCGAGCAGGCAGCCTCGCCACGCATCGCGCGCAGAATGCTTCGCGACCACAACGGAGAATGGTCAGGGGTACCGCAAAAAGCTTACATTTGAGTTATATGGAAAGCGGAGTGGTCATCGGGACGTCATGTCACGGTACGCAGCATTGATGCGACACTGCGAAACGCGGCAACGAGCCGCTTGCGCTCCGGCTGAGGCAGGGCAGCGATCGCGTCCACTGTTTCACTGGGCAGGAGACCCGGCGCACGGGCGAGGATTTCGGCCCCGGCTTCGGTCAGCCGCGAATGCACGATGCGCCGGTCGGTCGGCGAGCGATAGCGTTCCACGAAGCCGCGCTCCTCCAGCTTGTCGAGGATCGAGACGACCGTGCCCGGCGACAGGTCGACATGCCGGGACAGCCCGTTTGTCGTCACCTCTCCCAGATCACGCACGGCTGCGAGCAGCACCACCTGCGGGATCGTCAGGCCAGACAGGCGCGCCATGGACTTCGAGCGCGTATCAATCGCCTGGGCAATCACCCTGATCGCCTTCACGAGACCCGCCAGATCCTCGTCGAGTCCGAAATCAGGCATATGCATATCATCACCGAGCGCCTGCGGAACCTTCGCCGTCAGGGCCGCGTTTCCATCGTGGACAGTATAGGATCGCCCCAGCTCATCACCATGCGTAACACCTCGTGATGCCGTTGGGCCGGTCCTGCTACGGGAAAAATCGACCATGTCTGTCCTCCAAGGTCATTTGACATCAAATCATTCGTCCTGTAAAGATTTGATCTCAAATTAACTGTCGGCATGGCGTTGTCCGGGTGAGCCGGATGGCGATTTGTCGTTGACCAGATGAGAGCAGAACGAAGCTATGTGCGGTATTTGCGGCGAAATCACTTTCGACGGGAGCCCCGCCTCCCCCCATATCACCGAACGCATGACGGATTGCCTCATTCCGCGCGGCCCCGATTCCGGCGGCATGCTCAACCGCGGACGCGTCAGCTTCGGCCATCGCCGCCTGAAGATCATTGATCTGTCGGACAAGGCAGAGCAGCCGATGGTCGATTCCGAACTGGGTCTCAGCATTGCCTTCAACGGCTGCATCTACAATTATCCGGAGCTGCGCGAAGAGCTTCAGGGGATGGGCTATCGCTTCTTCTCGCATGGCGACACGGAGGTGATTCTCAAGGCGTATCACGCTTGGGGCCTCGATTTCGTGCAGCGCTTCAACGGCATGTTCGCCTTTGCCATCCATGAGCGCGATACCGGTCGCGTGATCCTCGGGCGTGACCGTTTCGGCATCAAGCCGCTCTACCTTGCCGAGCAGGGCAAGCGGCTGTTCTTCGCCTCCTCGCTGCCGGCGATCGTCGCCACCGGCGAAGTCGATACCACGATCGACCCCGTCGCCCTGCAATTCTACATGAGCTTCCACGCCGTGGTACCGGCGCCCTATACCATGCTCAAGGGCGTGCGGAAGCTCCCGCCCGCCACCCTGCGCGTGATCGAGAAGGATGGCACCTCCAGGGACATCCAGTTCTGGAAGCTGAATTACGGCGGCAGCGCCGAAGACGCCGAGCGTCCCTTCGAGGAATGGCGCGACATGGTGCTCGACGAGTTGCGTCGCGCGGTCAAGCGCCGCATGGTCGCCGATGTCCCCGTGGGCGTGCTGCTTTCCGGCGGTGTCGATTCGAGCGTGATTGTCGGGCTTCTGGCCGAGCAGGGTCAGAAGGGCCTCAAGACCTTCTCCATCGGTTTTGAGGAAGCCAATGGCGAAAAGGGAGACGAGTTCGTCTATTCCGACCTCATCGCCGAGCGCTTCGAGACGGATCACACCAGAATGATGATCCCCTCCGCCGACATGCTGGAGGCGCTGCCCGCAACGATCCGCGCGCAGTCGGAACCGATGGTCTCCTATGACAATGTCGGCTTCTACCTGCTCAGCCGCGAGGTCGCCAAGCATGTGAAGGTGGTCCAGTCCGGCCAGGGTGCGGACGAGGTCTTCGCGGGCTATCACTGGTATCCCAAGCTGACCAATTCCAACGATCCCGTCGAGGATTACGCCAACGCATTCTTTGACCGCTCGAACACGGTGATGCGCCAGCATGTGGCGCCGCACTGGCATGCCGATCGCGACGAGGTACGGGCCTTCGTCGAGAACCATTTTGCCATGCCGGGCGCCGACGATCCCGTCGACAAGGCCCTGCGCCTCGATGCCAATGTGATGCTGGTCGATGATCCCGTGAAGCGGGTCGACAACATGACCATGGCCTGGGGGCTGGAAGCGCGCGTGCCGTTTCTGGATTACGAGCTCGCAGAGCTCGCTGCCCGCATTCCGTCACGCCACCATCTCGCCCATGGCGGCAAGGGTGTGCTGAAGGAAGCGTCACGCAAGGTCATCCCGAGCGAGGTGATCGATCGGCCCAAGGGCTATTTCCCGGTGCCTGCGCTGAAATACATCCAGGGCCCGACCCTCGACATGGTGCGCGATTCGCTCACCTCGCAGAAGGCGCGCGAACGCGGCCTGTTCAATCAGGATTACCTCGATCGCCTCTTTGCGGACCCCACCAGCGCCATCACGCCGCTGCGCGGCTCGGAACTGTGGCAGGTGGCGCTGCTCGAAATGTGGCTGCAGCAGCATGATCTTTGAGCCGGAAATGAAGGCCGCGCCATCTCTCCCTCCCCTCAGGGGATGGATCAAGGGCAGGATGGACGCGAATGCCGAAATGCCTCGCAAAGCCCGGATTTCGCGATAAGATCGAGCGCCTGACGAGAGGGCCGACATGAACAAGATGCGTTCAACACGGACGGAACGTTCGCTGCGGCAGGAGCGCGACCAGCGCCGCCAGCCGGCCTACGCGGAGCCGGATCAGAATTATACCCCGCAGCCCAACGCGATCGTGGATTGCGGCTGGGGGCGGCTGCTCTTCGGACAGACATTCGACGATCACGAGGAACTCGTGGAAGCGATGCGCGGCGAGCGTCCGGACCGGCGCGACATCGCGGTGTATGTGCAGGATCCGCATGTGGCGCTGGCAAGTGCGCCGCAGGAGATGTTTCTCGATCCTTCACATACCTTCCGGCTGCCGCTGTCACGCTATCGCACCTCGCGCCGGCGGCCCGGTGGCTTCTTCATCCGCCGCCTGTCTTCTGCCGCCGACGCGGAAGCCGTGAACCGGATCTACGCTGCGCGCCATATGGTCACGGTGCCTCCGGAATTCTTCTGGTCGAAGCGTGACAGTCGGGCAATCACCTATTTCGTGGCCGAGGACGAAGCGACCGGGCAGATCATCGGCACCGTGACCGGCGTCGATCATTTCCGTGCCTTCGGAGATCCGGAGCACGGTTCGTCGCTCTGGTGCCTCGCGGTCGATCCGCAGGCCATGCCGCCGCGTATCGGTGAGTGGCTGGTCCGCCATCTCGCCGAGCATTTCAAGGCACGCGGCGCGGCCTTCATGGATCTCTCTGTCATGCATGACAACGAACACGCGATCGCGCTCTACGAGAAGCTCGGCTTCGAGCGGGTTCCCTTCTTCACGCTCAAGCGCAAGAACTTCATCAACGAGAAACTCTTCGCCGGTCCCGGGCCAGAGGCGGAGCTCAACCCCTATGCCCGACTGATCATCGACGAGGCGCGCCGGCGCGGTATCGATGTCGAGGTGACCGACGCCGAGGGTGGCTTTTTCCGCCTGTTCTACGGCGGGCGCTCGATCCATTGCCGCGAGTCACTCAGCGAATTGACGACTGCGGTCGCCATGTCGATCTGCGACGACAAGGCGGTGACGCGCCGGGTGGTCGAGCGCGCCGATGTCAGCGTTCCCGAGCAGGTCGCAGCCGGGGACGAGGCTGTGATGCGCGCTTTCCTCGAACGCCATGGTGCCGTCGTGGTCAAGCCTGCACGGGGTGAGCAGGGGCGCGGCATCGCGGTCGGCGTCGAGACCATGGAAGAGCTCGAAGCCGCAATCGAGGTGGCGCGCAATTATTGCGACCGCGTCCTGATCGAGCAATGCGTCACCGGTGAGGATCTGCGCCTCGTGGTGATCGATTTCCGCCTCGTCGCTGCCGCCGTCCGGCGACCGGCCCAGATCGTGGGGGACGGGCTGACCACCATTCGCGAGCTGATCGAGCGCCAGAGCCGGCGTCGCATGGCCGCCACGGGGGGTGAATCATCGATTCCACTCGACGGCGAGACGGAGCGCACCGTGGCAACAGCGGGATACGGTTTCGATGACGTACTCCCCGAGGGAACGACGCTCAATGTGCGTCGCACCGCAAATCTGCACACGGGCGGCACCATTCACGATGTCACCAGCCATGTGCATCCACGCCTCGTCCAGGCCGCAATCCGCGCGGCACGGGCCATTGACATCCCCGTCGTAGGAATCGATTTCATGGTGCCCTCGCCCTATGAACCCGAATATGCTTTCATCGAAGCGAATGAGCGGCCTGGTCTGGCGAATCACGAGCCGCAGCCGACGGCGGAGCGTTTCATCGATCTGCTCTTTCCGCTCTCCATCCCGGCCGCCGTGCGCCAGGCGGCCTATCTGGAACGCAAGGACAAATGCAGCGACTGACGATCGACACCGACTACCTGCGCGAGCGGCTGGCCAACCTGCTCGCGATCCCCTCCCCCACCGGTTACACCGACAGCATCGTCAGACATGTCTGCCAGGAGATCGAGAAGCTCGGGCTGGGCTATGAGCTGACCCGGCGCGGCGTGATCCGCGCCATTCTGCCGGGTTACGAGAAGCGTCCCGCACGTGCCCTCGTTTCCCACCTCGACACGCTGGGCGCGCAGGTGATGCAGCTCAAGGATAACGGGCGGCTCGAACTCGTCTCGATCGGCCATTGGTCAGCACGCTTCGCCGAAGGTGCACGGGCCACCATTTTTTCCGAGAAGGGCGCCTATCGTGGCTCGATCCTGCCTCTGAAGGCGTCAGGCCATCGGTTCAACGAGGAAATCGACACGGCGCCCGTCGGCTGGCCGCATGTGGAGTTACGTGTCGATGCGATGTCGCGCGACAAGCGTGACCTGCAGCGTCTGGGCATTGACGTGGGCGATATCGTGGCCATCGACCCAGGGCCCGAATTCCTCGATAACGGTTATATCGTTTCGCGCCATCTCGACAACAAGGCCGGAACTGCCGCGATGATGGCTGCGCTGAAAGCGATGATCGAGGAAGGCGAGAAGCCGCCAGTCGATATCCACTGGCTGTTCACCATCGCCGAGGAGGTCGGTGTGGGTGCCTCGGCTGCGCTGACGCATGACGTCGCGGCCATCGTCTCCGTCGATAACGGCACCACGGCGCCGGGGCAGAACTCGGATGAATTCGGTGTGACCATTGCCATGGCGGACCAGACCGGGCCGTTCGATTTCCATCTCACGCAGAAACTCGCCAAATTGTGCAAGGACAACGATATCCGCTATCAGAAGGATGTCTTCCGCTACTATCGTTCGGATTCAGCCTCGGCCGTGGTCGCGGGCCATGACGTGCGCGCCGCGCTGATCACATTCGGCGTGGATGCCTCGCACGGCTACGAGCGCATCCACATGCATGCCCTGCGCTCGCTGGCGGAATTGATGACGGCCTATGTCAGCAGCCCGGTCGAGATCACCCGCGACGTGCACGAGATCAAGAAGGGGCTGGGCGGCTTCACCCGCCAGCCGATGTCTGCCGCGGATGTCGATGGTATTCTCGAAGAGGTCGAGCACCTCGTCGAGGAGGATATCGGTCAGGCCGCGCCGGGAGGCGGCGGCGTCTGAGCCGGTGCATCGCCGACGGCAGCGGTACCCGTCGGCTTCATGCGCAAGCCCTCGGCGATCTGGCGATTGATGTTGATCAGGGCTGCCAGCCCCTCGGGCTTTGGCTCGATCGTGAGATCAACCGTGCGCTTGAAGATGAAGATCGCCAGATTGCCGATATTCTGCTTGATCTCCCGCGGCAGCGGGTTATCCGCCTCTGTCGCGGCGGTGGCAAGGATGGTCCAGAGCTTGCGATTGTAGGTCAGGGCCTCGTCGAGCTCCGGCTGGCGGATGTCCCAATCATCCTTGATGTTCTGCAGCCGCGAGGCGGCCTTCATCAGGAGGTTGGCTTCCAGCTCGCGCGGGCTCTGGGTAACCTGCGCGGTCCGCGCATATGCGCTAGCGCCCTTCAACATTGGACAGGATCTCCTCCTCGAAAGCGATCAGCTTCTTGACCTCTTTCAGAGCTTTATAGAACTCACCGGTTAGGAGAAGGTTATTGACGTCAGCAATAATGGGCGTTGCGCGTGGTACAGCGGCGAGAAAATCCTTCACGAGCGGGAAATACACCTCGTGATGATCACTGATCTCACCCTTGAGATACATCAGTTGCACCGCAAGGTAGATCCGCTTGGCCGGGGTGTCGGCGCTCTCGGGCGTGAGAATATCCTTCTCGCGCAGAATCGGCGCCTCGCCCTCGATGAAGAAGCGCGTACGCTGATCGCCGTTGCGAATGACGGCGGTGCCGATGATGACCCGTTCATTGGGTTTGAGTTCGACCCGCAGGGGCATGATGCGCTCCGTTTCAAGATACGCCGCCGGCTTAGCCGAGCAGACGCAGGATCGACTGTTCGGACTGTGTCGCAAGCGACAACGCCTGCTGTGAAAGCTGCTGGCGAGTGTTCAGCGCAAGCAGGTTGGCCGCTTCCTCGTTCTGATCGGCGAGGGTCAGCCCGTCGGCTCCGCCCTTGAGGGTGTTCACCATCTGGTTGGTGAAATCCTCGCGGATCTTGATCGTCGTCAGACTGGTTCCGAAACTTGCGGCCTGTGTCCGCAAGGTGGAGATTGCAGCGTTCACTGCTGTTGCAGCATTCCCGATATTCGTGTCACCCGCCGCATCCGCTGTCCAGTCCGCGCCTGCGGCAATATCGATGGCTTCGTTTGCACCACCTGCCGTCCAGTCGACGGCATCGACATCCATCTCGTTGCTGGCGTCTTCGTTGAAGGTCACCGTCAGATCGTCACCACCCAGCAGATTGAGCCCGTTGAAGTTGGAATCTTCCGCGAGATTGATGAGCTGAGCGCGCAGTTCATTGAATTGATCCAGAAGCGTCGTGCGCTCGGCCGCGGTTGTGGCGTCCTGGGCCGCTTTCGTGATCGCGGCCATGTTTTCCGCGACCTTGGTCATCCCGGTGATGCCCTTGTCGGCGGCTTCGATCGTCTTGATACCGAGCCCCATCCCGTCGAGCAGACGACCGAGATCGTTGGCACGAAAATTCAGACCCTGGGCCTGAAAGAAGTTGCGCGGATCGTCGAGGGCGGTCGAAACCTTGAGCCCCGTGGCGAGACGGTTCTGGATAATACCCTGATTCTTCTCGGTATTCTGCAACTGCAAGACATTCGAGCGAACAGCGGATGACAGCACGACGTTTGGCATGGCGCCGGACCTCTCAGGCAAGCGAAAACAGGTTCGTTACCGAGAAGATGAATTATTAACCTTAACGGGCCGTTAATGACACAACGCAAAAAAAGGGACGACCGAAGCCGCCCCTTTCCGATTTTTCATTCTGCCGTGATCAGAACAGACGCAGGATACCCTGCTGCGACTGCGATGCCAGCGAGAGCGCCTGGACACCGAGCTGCTGGCGGGTCTGAAGGGCCAGCAGGTTGGCTGCCTCTTCGTTCTCGTCGGCAAGCGTCAGATCGTCGGAACCGCCCTTGAGCGTATTCACCATACCCTTGGTGAAATCCTCACGGATCCGAACGGTCGACAGGTTGTTACCGAATTCGGCAGCAGTACTTCTTAATGAGTCGAGTGCAGCATTTACTGCTGATTCCTCAGTAGTGGCCTCTGTGTCGAAATCCGCGTCAATCAGACCCGCCGGCTCAGCTGCAGATCCAGCCCAATCTACTGCTGAAACAGTTATTTTACTGGAAGCATCTTCATTAAAATCGATCGTAAGATCGTTATCTCCAAGAAGATTTATACCGTTATAACCAGAATCATCAGCAATTTGCTGAAGCTGCTCTCTCAAATCATTGTATTGCGTCTCCAGATCATCAGCATTATCTCCGGCCGCCAGTGTATCCTTCGCATCTTTCACGACCGCGGCCATCGTTTCCACGACCTTAGTCATGGCCTTGATGCCCTCATCCGCCGCCTGAAGCGTCCGGACACCGATCTTCATGCCATCGAGACGGTTGGTCAGGTCGCTTGCACGGTTGCTGAGCGACTGTGCCTGGAAGAAGTTGCGCGGATTGTCGATCGCCGACGAGACCTTCAGACCCGTCGCCAGACGGTTCTGGGTCGAGTTGATCTGGCTCTGCGTGTTGTTCAGGGAGAGAAGGTTCGAGCGCATGGCGCCCGTCAGGTTGATGCCCGACATGGTCAGTTCCTTTCTGGATCGATCGTCATTCTTGACGGACCGGACGGTTCTGTCCGGATGAAGTCGAAGCTAGCGCCCATCCATGAACAATTGCTTTCCGGGATCATGTGAATTCTGGATGCTCAAGGCGAATAGTCTTGCCAACCAAGAACGTGGTTAACAATTACTTTGCCTCCCTCCAGCGACGCCCGGTCGCATGGGAGCGCTCCGGAAATCGCCTTATTGCGGCCATATCCAAGAGGCGTTACCAGTCGCACGGTTCGCGTGCCCACGGGCTGCTGCGACCATCAAGAGGAGATTTTCCGGATGTCGGACCGCGCCCGTCGCATTGCGATCCCGCTTGCCGCTTTCATGTTCGGCCTCGTGGCGCTGGGGGTCGTCGCCGTATTGACATTGACGCCGGGCGGACGTGACGTCGCCCCCTCCTCCGTGGGCGGCCCCTTCGCGCTGATCGACCATCACGGGGAGCGGGTCACGCATGAGGATTTCCGCGGCGAGCCGCACCTGCTCTTCTTCGGCTTCACCCATTGCCCGGATGTCTGCCCCACCAAGCTCTTCGAGATCGCGCAGGTGCTCGACCATACCGCGCAGCAGGGTCGCGATCTGCGCGCCCTGTTCATCACCGTCGATCCCGAGCGTGACACGCCCGAGCTGATGCGCGCCTATGTCCAGAGTTTCGATGATCGTATACTCGGCCTCACCGGCACGCAGGAGGAGATCGACGAGGTGGTCCGGTCTTACCGCGCCTACAAGCGGAAAGTACCCCTCGATGACGGCGACTATACGATGGACCACACGGCTCTCGTCTACATCATGGACGATCGCGGAGAGTTCATCGCCTCGCTGAACACGGCACAGGCCCCGGAGGATGCGGCCCAGGAGCTTCTCGACCGGATATGAAAACACACGCAAACAGCAACATAGCGCGTCCATCACGGCCTATGCCTGCTTCAAAGAAGTGTATTTGAACACTTTTTTCGTGCTTTTCAGAAAATGTCTGAAACACACGCGTCTGCAACCTGAACGTTTCGTTGTTTACCGCACCGAAAACGCCTAAAATACTGTCTCCCGGGTTATTCGGCATGGCGGGGCAGGACATTACAGGCAATGGGCGAAAGTGCGTTCGACATAGCCTTTGCGGATATCGAGGCATCGCGGGATGTCGCGTCGCTGCGCGCGGCAATGACCCGGATGATCGAAACCTATGGCCTCACCCATGCGGTCTATCATGCGCTGCGGCTGCCCAACGATCCGCGCGAGAATCCGGTCGTGATCCATTCCTACCCGGTGGAATGGATCGAGCGCTATCGCAGCAAGCGCTATTTCGAATTCGATCCGATCGTGCTCAGCGCGGCCCGCAGCATCATTCCGGTCGATTGGGAGAGAATCGATATCAGCGCGCCGCGTGCCCAGGCCCTGTTTCGTGAGGCCCATGATTTCGGCATCGACCAGCGCGGCCTCACCGTACCCATCCGTGGCCATCGCGGCGATCTCGCCATTTTCACGGTGACGAGTGCGCTGCAACCGGCGGAATGGCGTCGCCGGAAGCTCTCCCATATGCGCGACATGCAGCTTCTGGGACATTACGTGCATCAACGGGTGCTCGGCATGAGCGGCGCAGAGGCAGCGCCGGAGGTCGCCCTGTCGCAGCGCGAGCAGCAATGCCTGCAATGGGCGGCAGCTGGCGCCACGATCACGGTCACGGCCGACAAGGTCGGCTTGTCCGAGCGCGCCGTGCGTGGCTATCTCGACTCAGCCCGTCACAAGCTCTCCAGCCTGACCAAGGCCCAGGCCGTGGCGCGGGCGATCAATCTCGGCATCGTGCAACCGCGATGATTAAAGATTGTATTGCTTGCATAAAAACCATCTCTCTGCATGACGAAACGTCAATTTTGACGGATTGAGTATAAGGCTACCCTTAGGTCACCCTGCTTGCGTTATCAGCGGGAGGACCTGACGATGATCACGCTTTTCTCGGGCGATGATGCAGCAGCTCATGCCGCATTACACGACCAGATGCTACGCGGGCGGGCTGCGGTTTTCCGCGACAAGCTGGGCTGGGACGTCAGCGTCACGGACGGGCGTGAAAGCGATGCCTATGACGAGGCGAACCCGCTCTATCTGGTGTCGCGCGATCCGGGCGACGGGCGCGTTGCCGGCTCGATTCGCCTGATGCCGACGACGGGGCCGACCCTCATGCGAGATGTCTTCGCCGATGTCTTCGACGAGGATGTGGATCTCGTCAGCGCCACGATCTGGGAAGCGACGCGGTTTTGTGTGCATCCCGACGCGCCGAGGCGCCTGAGCCCGAAACGCATGCACCTCGCGACCTGCGAACTCGCCATTGCCATGTGCGAGATCGGCCTCGCCGCAGGACTGACCCAGTATATCGGCGTATTCGAGCAACGCATGGAACGCGTCTATGCGCGGATCGGCTGGAAGCCCGATACGCTGGCGCGCTCCGACCGCTTCACCACCGGCACCATCGCCGTCGGACTCTGGGATGTCAGCGAGGACGCCCTCGCCGAGATGCGGGGTCGCAGCGGCATCCACGAAAGCTTGACACGACCGACAGCAGTTGTCGGACACGGCCTGCTGCATGCGGCCTGAAACGAAGGAACAGGGACAATGGCCATCCAATACGAACAACAACAGGACAGGCTCGACGACGTTGCGCAGCGCATCGGGGAGCTGGCGAGCATCGTGCGCGACGAGGGGGATCCGGTGCTGGCGCACCTGCTCGACAATGTCTATGCGGCCCTCTATTACGCTGCGGCAAAGCGCCAATCGACACAGTATCAGGGCATGCGTCACCGACTCTCGTGACGTGACGACTCTGCCTCGGATGCAAACGCGGATCGCGGTGCGCGATCGCGGCTCAGGGATCTCGCGTCGCCGGCAGCATCCGGCGGCTGCGCGAGACACCATGTTGCGTCTTGTTCCATCCGCTCGAATTGCGACATAACTCCACCAGTCCCATCCATGCCGCTGCCGAGACGAAAAGATAGTAGAACGGCATCAGGAGCAGCGCCGGATAGAGCCTGAACCAGCGACGGCGCCACAGCGCGACTGCGGGTGGCAACAGCATCGAGAGCGTACCGGCCAGTGTCGCCACAGCGGCGAGCGACATGGCAATCAAGGCCAGTGGTTGCTCCGGACCAGGCAAGGGCGGCAGCCAGGCGAGCCAGACAGGCTGAAGTCCGACCCCCTTTGCTCCGAGCGTGCATATGATCGCCGTCAGCACAAGAAACACCAACGGATAGGCCATGGCGGTGATCACCGCGCCCGCCGTTGCAGCAAGGCCGCCCGTATAGGCGAAGAACCCTGCCTGCGCGAGTGCCCGGGACGGGTGGCGCGTATGTGTAATGGCTGTTTGCAGGAATCCTTTCATCCAGCGTTTGCGCTGTCCGAACCAATTGCCCAGCGTCACCGGGGCCTCTTCCCAGGTCGTGACCGGCAGGTCACCGACATCGAAGCCCTGCAAGGCCAGGCGCAAGCCGAGATCCGCGTCCTCGGTGACGTTCCAGGCATCCCAGCCGGACAGGGCGCGAAGGGCATTCACGCGAAAATGGTTCGATGTGCCCCCGAGCGGCACGGGCAGGCGGTTCGCTGCGAGACCCGGATTCACCACATCGAACAAGGCTGCATACTCGATGGCGAAGCATGTGGCGAGGAAGCCGTCCCTGTCATTGTCGATGGCGAGGCGCGCCTGAAGACAGCCGAGTTCCGGCCCGGATCGGGCGAAGCGGGCGGCTGCGAGGCGCAATTGCCCGGGTTCGGGAAGATCCTCGGCGTCATAGACCACGAGATGTTCTCCCCGCGCCAGAGCCAGCGCGACGTTGAGCGCGCGCGGTTTGGTGCGCGGCGCGCCATCCGGGACACACAGCACACGATGGCCACGTGCATGAGCCAACGATTCGAGCGCGGCGCGGGTCTCGAAATCCGCCTCCTCCAGCACGAAGATCACATCGAGCCGCGCCCGTGGATAGTCAAGCGCGTCAATAGCCCGACACAATTGATCGACGATGCCTGCCTCACGATAAAGCGCGATCACCACGGAGTAGACGGGCAGCGACGTCTCAGGGTCACGCGCCGGCAACGGCGCATGGACAGGCGCGTGATGCAGGCATCCGAGCAGGCGCAGATTGGCCAGCGCGAGACACAGCATGCTGACCATGGCCGTGAGGACGAGATAGGCGGCCACCGGTTCGACGAGCAGCGCCAGCACCCCGATGGCGCAAGAGCCGCCGACCAGGATCGCACGCTGATGCGGCCAAAGGCCCGACTTGATGCTCAGGGCCGGATCCCGGCGCGGCAGGGCATCCGCAGCCATGCACGTGATCTCCTCGGCGCAGCAGGCGAAAACCGCCTGGCGCAGGGTATCCGGGTCGGTGAGGGCCAGTCCCGCATCCCGCGGCAGGCCCGTCTTGCGACGCTGCATCAGTGTCGCTATCTGATCGGGCCCGGGCGCCATCACCATGCGCGCGGTGCGATGGTCATGCTCTTCCACGGCAAGCGGTGCCATGCCTGCATGAAGGCTTTCGGGAAAGCGTGCAGCCGGCCCCAGGCACGGGGAGGTGATGAAGGACAGGCCGAGATGTCTGGCGAGCAGGCGGTAGTAATCGCGTTGACTGATCACCCTTTCACAAAACAGCCATGGCAGCGCATCGGTGCGCGCCTGCCATCCGGCCAATGCCGCCCGGCGCAGATCCGCAGGGGCGATGCCGTATTCCGCCAGAAAGGCGATGCTGACGGGCAAGGGCGCGGTGTCTCGGCAGGATTCCTGCGCAAATTCGTGCTTGGATTCCGGCGCGGGCTCTTGCTGCGGGCCTCGGTGCTGCGCCCCGGCCCCGCTGGCTTCCGGATCGGGCCTAGCCCGCCCCCATGTTTCGCGATACGCCGACAAACTCGCCCGTTCCATGCTAGACAGGGATGGTATCGATGTTCAAAAGCACGTTAAAGTTCATGTCAAGACAGTTTTACAATTTAATATTGCTTATTGCGATTCTGATTGCATATCCGTCTATTGATCGCGCACACGCTCAAAGCCCTGATGAACAAGGCTTTCGGGAGATCGATACCGCGCCGCCGAGTTTCTCCGAGAGCGGGATTCCGGGTTTCTGGGATCCGCGCGCCCGGCTGGAGGGGCTAGACGCGCTGGCGGGGCGAACCTTGCGCATTCTCACCTCGGATGACTTTCCGCCGCTGCATTTCGGCGGACCGGATGCGGTGCCCACGGGGTTTTCCGTCGAGCTGGCGCGGCTCGCCTGTGAGGCCCTGCGCGTCGCCTGCACCATTCAGGCCCGCAGTTTCGGCACGCTTCTGGAGGCTCTGGCAGCGGGAGAGGGGGATATTGTCGCCGCAGCCCTGAGCCTCGACGACGTCCGTGGAGCCGATTTCATCACGACCCTGCCCTATTTCCGTTTCCCGGCCCGTTTCGTCACCCGCACAGAGGCGGGAACGGATGGCGCGATGCCTGCGGATCTGACGGGAGTCACCATCGCGGTCGTCGCTGAAACCGCGCATGAAGCCTATCTGCGCAAGCATTTTCCGCAGCCGGAAATCATCACCGCGCCCAACCTATCCATCGCCCAGCGCATGCTGGTGCGTGGCGAGGCGGATTACGTCTTCGGCGACGGACTCGGGCTCGCCCTCTGGATCGGCGGGCGGAACTCGCAGCAATGCTGCATCTTCGCGGGAGAGCCCTATCTCGACGCCCATCATTTCGGGGAAGGCATCGGTTTCGTCATGCGTGCGCAGGATCACCGTCTCACCCGGGCCTTCGACGAGGCCCTGCATCGGGTCTGGGCCGAGGGTGATTTCGCGCGGACCTGGCTCGCCTTCTTTCCCGTCAGCCCGTTCGAGCCCCCGGGGCCTCTCGTCACGCAAACGCCGTGACCGGCCTGACCGCCCATCCGGACGGTTCCGCAGCACCGTATGTTGACGCAAAGCGCACGAGGGCGCAAAAGCGTGCCGCGGCGCCTGAGCCCGAGAGCGCGTCGTGTGCCCCGCAACCGGCCATGCCACCGATTTTCGAGAAGAGACCGCACCGATGTTCGATCCCGCGCTTCTTGCCACCGCCAATGCCTGGCCTTTCGAGGAGGCTCGCAAACTCGTCGCGCGGGTGGAGCGGCTCGGCAAGAAAGAGGTCGTGTTCGAAACCGGCTACGGCCCTTCAGGCCTGCCGCATATCGGCACCTTCGGCGAGGTGGCCCGCACCACCATGGTGCGCCATGCCTTCGAAGTGCTCACCGACGGATCGATCCCGACCCGGCTGATCGCCTTCTCCGACGATATGGACGGCCTGCGCAAGGTGCCCGACAACGTGCCCAATCAGGATCTGCTGAAGGCCGCGCTCAACCAGCCCCTGACGAAGGTGCCCGACCCGTTCGGCACGCACGAATCCTTCGGCCACCATAATAACGCCCGCCTGCGCGCCTTCCTCGACGCCTTCGGCTTCGACTACGAATTCCTCTCCGCCACCGATTGCTACAGGTCGGGCCGTTTCGACGAAACGCTGATGCGCATGCTGGAGCGCTATGATGCGGTGATGGAAGTGATGCTGCCCTCCCTGCGCGCGGAGCGCCGGCAGACCTATTCGCCTTTCCTGCCGCTGCATCCGGTCACCGGCGCGGTGTTGCAGGTCCCGGTCGAGGAGCACGATGCTGCGCGCGGCACCATCGTCTGGCGCGATCCCGCAAGCGGCGAGCGCTTCAAGACGCCGGTCACCGGCGGGCATTGCAAGATGCAGTGGAAGCCCGACTGGGCCATGCGCTGGGTGGCGCTCGGGGTCGATTACGAAATGGCGGGCAAGGATCTGATCGATTCCGTGAAGCTCTCGGGGCAGATCGCACAGGCGATTGACGGCGCGCCCCCCGAGGGCTTCAACTACGAGCTCTTCCTCGATGAGAACGGCCAGAAGATCTCCAAGTCGAAGGGCAACGGCCTGACCATCGACGAATGGCTGCGCTACGGCACGCAGGAGAGCCTGTCGCTCTACATGTTCCACAAGCCGCGCGAGGCGAAGCGGCTGTATTTCGACGTGATCCCGCGTTTCGTCGACGATTATCTTACCTTCCTCGAGAAATACCCGCAGCAGGAAGACAAGCAGAAGCTCGCCAACCCGGTCTGGCACATCCATTCCGGCGCGCCACCCGCGCCGGAGCTGATCGGCGGCGATGCGGTGAGCGGGGGCACGACCCTGTCCTTCTCGATGCTGCTCAATCTCGTCGCGGTGGCCAATTCCGAGGATCCGGCGGTGATGTGGGGCTTCATCCGCCGCTACGCGCCGGGCGTTTCACCGCAGACGCATCCGCGCCTCGATGCGCTGGTGGCGCGCGCGCTGGCCTATTTCCGCGACTTCGTGCGCCCGGCCAAGCAATACCGCATGCCCGACGAGAATGAGCGCGCAGCTTTGCAGGAGCTGCACGACAAGCTCGGCGAGGCTGTCGGCTCCAATGATGCAGGGGCGCTGCAGGATATCGTCTACGATGTCGGGCGCACGCATTTCCCCGATCTCTCGGGCAAGTCGAAGAGCCCGGACGGGCGCCCCGGCGTGGCACGCGGCTGGTTCGAGACGATCTACCAGATCCTGCTCGGCCAGAGCCGCGGCCCCCGCTTCGGCTCCTTCATCGCCCTCTACGGCGTGGAAGAGACCCGCGCCCTGATCGCCAAGGCGCTGGCCGGCGATCTCATGGCCGAGCACGAGGCGTTCCTGGCATCACGCGGCAAGGGCTGAAGCGTCGGGGACCCGGGGGTCCGTCAGACGATCAGAAGCCGATAGAACCGGCTACCGTCTCCGACGCGTTTGAGAAGGTTCGCCATCGCATCGCCGAACGCATAGGCAAGCTTGCCCAGGGCTTTGGCCTGGTCGGGATCGCGGAAACGCGCCTGAAGGGCAGCCTTATCGACATTCGTCGTTGTGAGGAAATCCTCGTAATGCTTGAAAACCTCGTCGATGGCGCCGGTGACATCGTCAGAACGCGCATTCTGTTTCACAGCTTCGAGGCGCTCCAGCGGTGTCAGTTCGATCATCGCCAGCGCGTCATGTGGAGCCACTGTATGGTTCCGTTGATGTATGTCCAGGATGTACAAGATCGCTGAAAAGCATGTCAGCATGCGACTATGCTTTAGTTTGTAGTTCTTGATTTTACGCTTAATTCTTTCATTCTCCGGATAATCACGCGTATTGGCTTCGTAATTTATGCAAAATGTCCTCCAGAGGCGCAAGATATCGTTGGCGAAGAAGGCCGGCATGAACTCGTCCCGATGACCCTCGAAATCCCGCCAGTACTTCTCGACAACTTGGTCCAAGACCTTTTTCGTACGATATCTGGCCGAGAAGGCAACGGCTTTCCAGTGTTAGGAGCAAACGCGCAGTCAGGGTGTTGCTGGCATCATCCTCGGATTTGCCCAGCGTGTTCAACAAGTCATCAACCGAATAGTGCCGCAAATATTTCCCGTCGCCATCGAATTCTGGCAGCCCCAAATCGGTGACAGAACGGATCAGATCAGCCTTGATGCAGATCGCATTGAGATTTGAAACACGACTTTCCCCGGTCGCCTCCAGTTTCTTCGTCTCGGGATTTTGGCGCTGCTCATTCAAGCCCACGATGAAGAGATCGAGATCGCTGTTCTCGCCCGCCTCGAGGCGCCCGAACGAGCCGGTCGCGTAGACGCAACCGTCATCACCGAGCAACGCGCTCGCTTCGCCGAGGCGCTCGCGCAGCGCCTGGACCCTAGCCTCCGTATACGCCTTGCGCCTTTCGATTTCCGGATGGTGCATCATCAGCGTCGAACAGTTTGGCGAAAATCTCCGCCTGGGCGATGGCATCGTCGAGCGCGTGATGCGTATGGCGTTGCCGGGTCTCGTAGCGTGTCGGCAGCTTCGAACGGCCTGCCCGCGAGATCGGCAGATGATGTTTCGTGGCGATCGCGGTCTTGATGTCGAAACATTGTGAGTGACCGAACGGAGACTGATTGCAATACTTGATAAAATACCAATACAGCCACGTCCAGTCGAAACTGAGTGGATAAGCAACCAAAACCGGCTTTGCAGCACCCGCAACATCGCGCACCCAGGTATCGAGGGCCTGCATGGCCTTTGCAGGCGCCTCGCCTTCGCGAATCAGACGCTCGCGATCGAGCCCGTTGACGGTGAGGGCCTCGACCTCGAAATCATCGGAGATCGGGGCCAGTTCGCGATAGATCGCGCAGGTGTAGTTTTCCGGCGCATGAAACCTTTCCCCGTCGAATCGCCCGGCATAAACGAGCGCGACCGAGAGCATCGAATAGGGGCCTGGAATCGGCCCATCGGTCTCGATATCTGCCGAGAAATAGACGTCCACCATCCGCTCCCTGTTCTCCGGGCCGTCACGCACACGAGCCGTCGTGCTCGAAAGAGCATCGCATATCGGCGATGCCAGCGACACCGGTTTGATAGACCGGCTATCGAACAAGGCCAATCCCTTGACGCCATCAACCGGAGCCAAAATGCGCGCGAATCACGCAGCGCGGCGTCGTTGCGCCCCTCACCGATCCTGCGGTGCGATGTGCCTGATCCGCTCGACATGGGCCTTGATATCCTCGCAACTGAACTTGCTGTGGACCCGCCTGGTGGAAGCGGGATGGTATTGCAGGCCGAGCTTCCTGTCGGCGCGCCAGGCCCTCATCGGGCGAATCGGGCGCGGCACGAAACCGCCGCCGCAGGTCGGGCAGACATTATGAAGCACGTTCTCGACGCAATCGGCGCAGTAGGTGCATTCATAGGTGCAGATGCGCGCCTCGGTCGATTGCGGCGGCAGATCCTTGTCACACAATTCGCAATTCGGGCGCAATTCGAGCATCGGAACCTCCATCCGGGACATCTGTGCCGGTCATCTAACGGCTTGCCGGCATAGGCTTGTCATCATACGGCGCAATCTTGCATGAGCGAATGCAAAGATTGCATGCCTGACGTTTCGCAATACATGCAACAGCAGATGCGCCATCCCGTGTGGAATTTCGTCACCTGCGCGCTCGCGGGCGCTATCACGGCGGGCACGGACCGGCTATGCATTGAAACATGCGTGACAGCAGACGAGTCGATCATCAGGCGCTGACACAGGGCGCATTCTCGGGCGCGGCGGCCTTCGCGAAAGCCGCCCCTCTCGTCGTGCTCGACACGGTGATTCTCGCCGCGCTCGTCGATCTCGCCCGGCGTCTGTTGCTGCCGACGGGCGCCACCTCGCCCTATCTGGTCGGTACGCTGGAGGCGGTGCTTGGCGTCTTCGTCTTTGCGCCGATGATCATCGCCGCCCATCGCTACAGCGTGGCGGGGATGCTCACGCCGCGCCTCACCGGATCCCTCGCCGGGCCGATCTTCGGGCGCTTCGTCAAGACCTCGCTGATCCTGTCGCTGATCACCGTGGCGGGTTACGCGGGTGGCGCATTTCTCTCCGAGGCGCTGGACCCGCCGCTCGGCACCGCCGTCTTCTTCATGGCCTTCGCCGCGACCATCGCCCTGTCGGTGCGTTTGGGCCCGCTGTTTCCCGCCATCTCCGTGAATGCGAACGGCGCGGGCTGGGGCGCCGCCTGGCGCGATACAGCCGGGTACGGCTGGCGGATCTTCTTCGTGCTCGCCATATGCAGCCTGCCCTTCATCCTTCTCGGCCTGCCGCTCGAAACCGCCATGCGCGAGGTGGAGATTCTGCGCGTCGCCGGGCTGATCCTGACCCTCTTGCGCGCCGTGATCGAAACCGGCTGGACGCTGGTGCTCGCCTGCGCGGCGGGACTGATCTACAAGGAACTCGCGCGCGAATTGCTGCTCGCACCGCCCTCCGGGGGCGCATCGGGAGGCAATCATGGCTGAGGCGTCCGAGAAGACGGTGATGCAGGATTTTCCGGCAAAGCCTGATCTGGCCGAGTCGATTCGCGCCTGGCTCTCGCGCCTGGCGTTTGAGCGCCGCGCGGCGCCGAAGACGCTGCAGGCCTATGCGCGCGATCTGCGCCAGTTCACGCAATTCCTCGTCGAACATCTCGGCGAGCCGGCGGATCGCGCAGCCTTTGCCGCCCTCGCCCCCATGGATGTGCGCGCCTTCCTCGCCGCAAGGCGTCGCTCCGGGATCGAGAGCCGCTCGCTGATGCGCCAGCTCGCGGCGTTGCGCGGCTTCGCCCGCCATCTCGCGCAGGAGGGCTATGGCGACGCCGCCGCGTTCTTCGCCGTGCGGGGACCGCGCACCGCCAAGACGCTCCCCCGCCCCATCGGTGCGGAAGACGCCCGCGCCACCGCCTCGACCGCGACGCGGGCCGGCTCACCCCGCGAACCCTGGATTCTCGCCCGCGACGCCGCCGTGCTCGGCCTGCTCTACGGGGCGGGGCTGCGCATTTCCGAGGCGCTCGGCATTCGCGCCGGTGATGCGCCCGTGGGCGATCGCGACAGCATCCTCGTCACGGGCAAGGGCGGCAAGCAGCGCGCCGTGCCGGTGATCGTGCCGGTGCGCGCGGCGATCGCGGATTATCTGGCGCAATGCCCCTATGTCCTGAACGATGACGAGACGCTTTTCGTCGGCGCGCGCGGGGGGCCGCTTTCGGCGCGCGTCGTGCAGCTCGCCATGGCGGAACTGCGCGGCGCCCTCGGCCTGCCCGACAGCGCCACGCCGCATGCTTTGCGCCATTCCTTCGCCACGCATCTGCTGGCCGGCGGCGGCGATCTGCGCGCCATCCAGGAACTGCTCGGCCACGCCTCGCTTTCCACCACCCAGATCTACACCCGCATCGACGCCTCGCGCATCATGGAGAGCTACAACGCCATGCATCCGCGTGCGCGGCGCGGTGAGAGCGGCTGAGGGCCACGCTCTCGACGTACAGCGCGGAAAGATGTCAGCGATACCCTCAAAGTCGACTGGCGCATGCAGGATTGGGGGCGCTGCTGGGCAGGGACTGGCCCGTTCCGCCCCCCCCTCACCCAAAAAAGTGCCAAAAGCTCACGCTTTCTTGCAACTTAAAATTGGTCAAGTTAATCTGTTTCTGATAAGGAGACCATGTCAATTTAAGGGCGTGATAATGTCAAATACAAACGAAGGTCTTGTCCGAATTTTTGATGCCGTTTTTCAACTTAGCGGCAGCGATGAAATAGTTACATTTCAGACAGCCGCAATTTTTTTCTTGGCTTTCGTTGTAATGATGGCAAGCATGACAATGAACTATCGCAGTTATAGTTCATACCGCGTCATAATGAAAATTCTAGAAGCAAAGGCCATTAGCTTCTTTGAGACTCATGGTATTGAAAGAGAGAAAAAAGAAGTCGGAGTTTGCGAGAGAAGAATAATAGACAAGCCATATCTCGATGAAGTTAAAGAAGATAAGCAAACATTTTCTTTGGTTGTAATATTATTTCAAGCTATATTTTTATTTGGCTTTTTTGTTTTCTTAATTTGGCTAGCATTCTACCGTCAAAATATTCATGAAATTAGAGAATTTACAGAGCAATACAATCTTCAATCAAGTGAAGTATTGTGGATAAAATTTCTTATGAGTTTAAATGAATTTTCTATATTTTTATCTTTGATATTTATATCAGTTTCATTTATTTTATCTGTTACAATGCTTATGAGATATAGCACAATTACATCTTTATATGCATCGCTTGAAGGGAACACCTCGTTAAGGGAAAACGGGCTTATGGTTGGGGCTACATTGTCCTTAGTTTCTCTTCTCGGCAGCGCTGCATCGATAGCAGGAGTTATAATTGCTGTGCTATAATCTTTGTTCAAGCGCGCAGCCATCCTCAACGGGATGCTGCCCAAGCGCCTGCTTGTGCAGGTGCTAACTGCCATCGCCGAGCATCATTCGTCGCGCCCTGATTTTCCGGACGATAGCAAGCCGCCTCTCTTCGGAGTACGACGGGGGCGAGTGACGGGCCCGTCGGCCATCCTCTCGACGCCGCTCGCGCCGGCGCTATCTCATCCAGCATGAGCGAAACCGCCCCCCTCCCCGAAGCCACCCGCGAAGCCGCCCTCGCCCGGCTCGAAGCCTTCCTCCCCCGCGCCGGCAAGGCCTATGCCGCCACGCGCAATACCGATTCCGGCCCGGAAAACCGCGACAATGTCTCCATGCTCTCGCCCTTCCTGCGCCATCGCCTGATCGGCGAGGACGAGGTGG
>Ga0076930_100206_pt1:2500-75866 | contig 75866 bp, 68 predicted proteins | sample HotLakConsoUCCRE_FD_71149 | JGI IMG/M metagenome (GOLD analysis project Ga0076930, IMG submission 71149) | Hypersaline microbial mat communities from Hot Lake, Washington, USA - Hot Lake Consortium UCC-RE (version 3) (version 3) ...
CTACCCCGCCTTCGACCCGCTCGAAGTGTTTGCCGAGGACGGCGCTGCCAGGGTCTCGGCCAGCACCGGCATCATCTACGGCGCCCGGGTCGAGAGCGAAGTCAGCCTGCGCACTATCGATTTCCCTACCAGCAGCGCGGATTTCGACGAAAGCATCGGGCTTACCGCGGACGAGGTCGAGCAGGTGGTGCGCAATACCGGCGCCATCCTCACCGATGGCGACATCCAGGTCGCCGCTCTCCACTATATAGACCCGCTGCGCTTCGGCGATCGTTTCGCCAGCCACACGCTCGGCCCCAACTACAATGCGCGCATCGTCGCGCAGAACGTCTCTTATGCGCAGCGCGAGATGGACCAGGGCGCGGTCATCTTTGCCGAGGACATCATCCCGGTCTCCGAGGAACAGGAGATCGAGGCGATCTTTTATGCCGCCGGCTATTCGAGCACGGATGGCGAGCGCATGGCCGACGCGTTCGGTACCCTGCTCAACGGCACCAAGCTCGCCGCCGGCTCCACGCTGCGCGTCGGGGTCGAAACCGAGGGCGAGACCAGCCGGATCATGCGCGCCACTCTTTATGAAGGCCGCAGCCACCGCCTGACCATCGCCGTCAACGACCGCGACCAGTTCGTCCGTGGCGAGCAGCCCGAGCCCAATCCGGTCGTCATGGCCGCCCTCGGGGAGCGTCCGGCAGAAACGGTCCGCAGCAATCTGCCAACCGTCTATGACGGCATCTACCGCGCAGCTTTCTCTTACGGCCTGAACGCGCGCATGACCCGGCAGATCGTCCGCATGATGGCTGCCGATGTCGATTTCCAGGCGCGCCTGCAGCCGGCCGATCGCCTGGAGGTGCTGTTCTCGCGGCCCGACAGCGACAATCGCGCCACCGAAGATTCGGAGCTGCTGTTCATCAGCGCCTCCTTTGGCGGCAACACGCGCACCTTTTACCGATTCCAGATGGAAGACGGCACCGTCGACTATTTCGACAATGAAGGCCGCAGCGCGCGGCAGTTCCTGCTGCGCAATCCCGTGCCCAACGGGCGCTTCACCTCCGGCTTCGGCATGCGCCGGCACCCGATCCTCGGCTACAGCCGCATGCATACCGGCGTCGACTGGGCCGCGCCGCGCGGCACCCCGATCATTGCCTCCGGAAATGGCCTCGTGCAGAAAGCCGGCTGGTCAGGCGGTTATGGGCGCCAGATCGTCATCCGCCACACCAATGGCTACGAGACGACCTATTCCCATCTCCACGCCATCGCCGATGGCGTGAGCGAGGGCGCGCGGGTCAGGCAGGGACAGGTTGTCGGCTATGTCGGCGCGACCGGCCTCGCCACCGGCAATCACCTGCACTACGAACTGCACGTGAACAGCAGCCCGGTCGATCCGATGCGCGTGCGCCTGCCCAACAGCCGCGAGCTCGAAGGCGAGGAACTGATGGTCTTCCAGAGCGAGCGTGAACGCATCGACGTCCTGCTCGAAGATGAAGGCATGCCCGGCTTCACCCTCGCCAGCAACTGACGGGCACGGACCGGTTGGACGAGAAGGGGCGGCCGGCGAGCCGGCCCGCCGCCTCAATTCACGAATTCCACCGTCACACCCTGTTCGACCAGTCCGGCCAGTTCGCGCGCGTCCCAATTGGTCAGGCGAATGCAGCCATTCGAATAGGAACGGCCGATCCGGCTCGGTTCCGGCGTACCGTGGATACCGTAGGTCGGCTTAGACAGCCCGATCCACACGGACCCCACAGGACCGTTCGGCCCGGGTGGGATGGTCAGGACGCGATCATTGTCGCCCTGCTGGAAGTTGATGCGCGGATTGTAGGTGTATTCGGGATCGATCGCGATCCGCTCCACCGTGTGCGTGCCGGACGGCGACGGCGTGGCCTCCGAACCGATGGTGGCCGGATATGCGACGACCAGACGCCCATCTGCGCCATAGCCGCGAACCTGCTTGCCGGCCGTGTCGGCCACGATCCGCGTCACGTTCTGCCGCTCGGGCCGTGGCACACTCGCCACGACGATGCGGGTGCCCGGCCGGGTGAAGTCGACGCCGGGATTCAGCGACTGGAGATAGCGCTCGTCCATGTGGAAACGCTCGGCCAGATTCTCGACGACCGAGGTGTAGCCCAGATGCTCCATGCGCGCCTTTTCACCGTAATCCTCCGGAATTGACGCCACGAAGGGGCCGGCGGCATCGGCTGGCGTGATCTCGTAGGTCGTGAAGGCATCGCCCCCCGTCTCCTGGAGCAGTTCCTCGATGCTGTCCTTGTCGTAGGTGCGCAGGCTGCGGCCCGTCATCTCGCGATAGGTGGAGATCGCCTTGTTGACGTTGTCGCCCATCCGCCCATCGATAACGCCGGGCGAAAGGCCCAGCCGGTCGAGCAGGATCTGCACCTGCGCCACGTCCTCCTGGATCAGGCTCAGATCCGGCGGCTGGCTGGGATCGGGCAGCCCGCCTTCCACAGGATCGGATTCGATGATGATCTCGTCGATCGAGGTGGTGCCGTCGTCGAGCCGCGCCGTTTCGCCCGACCGTTCGGGTAGGGGCTGGCGCTCCACCGGTTCCGGCAGCGCCGTGGACGTCGAAGGCTGCTCGCCGAATTTGGGACGCTCCGCATCGCGCCATCCGGGCTGCGCCGGCTCGTTCCAACGCGGCTCCTCTTCATAGGTGTAGTAGGGCTCATCGTCGAAACCGTCGTCGCGATAGATGCCACGCTCCTCAGGCACGGCGCGGCCGAGTTCGCGCATGCGCCGCTCGCGCCGCTCCCGCGCGCGCTGTTCGCGGCCCTCCAGATAGGGATCGCGCGCCGGCTCGCGCCAGCCGCCATTGTCCCAGTTCGGCCGGTCGAAACCGCGCGATTCGTTGGGATCGCGGATGCCCACCACCTGACCGGTCCAGGCATCCACGAGCACCTCGCGGCCATATTCATCGATGTAGATGTCGATTTCGCGCGCCTGGGCGAGCTGGATGCCGGTTTCGGTCGCAACCGCACGATCGCGCGGGTCGGGCGCGCCCTCGGGCCAGCCTGCCGCTGCCGCCGAACCGATCGAAATCAGCCCGACCGTACCGAACACCAATGGAAGTTTCATCATGCGTTCCATGCCCATCATCCAGATTGCCCCGTTCGATTCGCGAGGAGCGAACAAGATTCTACAACATCCACACTGCAATATGGGACATGAACCGGACATGAAAATGGCCGCACGAGGGCGGCCACTTTCAGATCTTTCGGTAAAGCGGCGTCAGGCCGCCTGATCGGTGGGCTCCTGCCGCGTGGCCCGGCTCGTCAGGTTGAGCCGGTCGGAACCGGCGGTGACCGTCACCGTCGAGCCATCCAGGATGTCGCCCTGCAGGATCAGTTCGGCGAGCGGATCCTGCAGATATTTCTGGATCACGCGCTTCAGCGGCCTGGCGCCATAGGCAGGGTCGTAGCCCTTGCCGGCCAGCCACTCGATCGCCTCGCTGTCGAGCTTGAGCTCGATCTTCCGATCTGTAAGCAGCTGTTCGATCCGCTTCAACTGAATGGCCACGATACGGCCCATGTCGTCGCGCCGCAGGCGATGGAACAGGATCACCTCGTCGACGCGATTGAGGAATTCGGGCCTGAACGCTGACCTGACCACTGCCATCACCTGATCGCGCACGACGTCGACATCCTGGTCTTCACCCAACCCGACCAGATAGTCGGCGCCGAGATTGGAGGTCATGATGATCAGCGTGTTGCGGAAGTCGACGGTCCGGCCCTGCCCATCGGTCAGGCGGCCGTCGTCGAGAACCTGCAGCAGCACGTTGAAGACGTCGGGATGCGCCTTTTCGATTTCGTCGAACAGGATCACCTGGTAAGGCCTGCGCCGCACTGCCTCGGTGAGCGAACCGCCCTCCTCATAGCCGACATAGCCCGGGGGCGCGCCGATCAGCCGCGCGACGGCATGCTTTTCCATGAACTCGGACATGTCGATGCGCACCATGGCGCTCTCGTCGTCGAACAGGAACGATGCCAGCGCCTTGGTAAGTTCTGTCTTTCCGACGCCCGTGGGGCCGAGGAACATGAAGGAACCCATCGGCCGGTTCGGGTCCTGGAGGCCCGCTCGTGCACGGCGCACGGCCTTGGAGACGGCCTGCACCGCTTCGCCCTGGCCGACGACGCGCCTGCCGATCTCGTCCTCCATGCGCAACAGCTTGTCGCGCTCGCCTTCCAGCATCCTGTCGACGGGGATACCCGTCCAGCGCGACACGATCTGCGCGACCTCGTCGGCCGTCACCTCCTCGCCGCCCGAGGACAATTCGGCTTCCTGGGTCTCGGCCTCCGCGAGGCGCTTTTGCAGATCCGGGATGCGGCCATAGGCAAGCTCGCCCGCCTTGGCGAATTCGCCGCGGCGCTGCGCGATCGCCAGCTCGTTGCGGGCCTCGTCGATCTGCCGCTTCAGATCGGCGGCCTGGCCGCGCGCCTGCTTGTCGGCCTGCCAGTTGGCCGTCAGGGCAGCGGATTCTTCCTCAAGACCGGCAAGCTGGGTCTCGATGCGCACAAGACGATCTTTCGAAGCGCTGTCGGTCTCCTTCTTCAAGGCCTCGCGTTCGATCTTGAGCTGCATGATGCGGCGGTCGACTTCGTCCAGCGCCTCCGGCTTGGAATCGGCCTGCATCCTGACGCGCGAGGACGCCTCGTCGATGAGGTCGATGGCCTTGTCGGGCATGAAACGATCGCTGATGTAGCGGTCGGACAGCATGGCAGCCGCGACCAGGGCGGAATCGACGATGCGCACCTCGTGGTGCTGTTCGTACTTCTCCTTGAGGCCACGCAGGATCGAGATCGTGTCCTCGACCGTCGGCTCCTTGACGAAGACCGGCTGGAAGCGGCGGGCAAGTGCCGCATCCTTCTCGACATGCTTGCGGTATTCGTCGAGCGTCGTGGCGCCCACGCAGTGCAGTTCGCCGCGCGCGAGCGCCGGCTTGAGCAGGTTGGATGCGTCCATCGCGCCGTCAGCCTTGCCGGCACCCACCAGCGTATGCATCTCGTCGATGAACAGGATGATGCTGCCGCTGGCGGCCTGGACTTCCGACAGCACGGCCTTCAGACGCTCCTCGAATTCGCCGCGGTATTTCGCGCCGGCGATCAGCGCGCCCATGTCGAGCGCCATGAGATCCTTGTCCTTGAGCGATTCCGGCACATCGCCATTGACGATGCGCAGTGCCAGGCCCTCGGCGATGGCGGTCTTGCCGACACCGGGTTCGCCGATCAGCACGGGATTGTTCTTGGTCCGGCGCGACAGCACCTGCATCGTGCGGCGGATCTCGTCGTCGCGGCCGATGACCGGATCGAGCCGGCCGGCGCGGGCGTCGGCCGTGAGATCCCGAGCATACTTCTTCAGTGCGTCATAACCCTGCTCTGCACTCGCCGAATCGGCAGTGCGGCCCTTTCGGACATCCTCGATCACCCGGTTGAGCGCCTGCGGCGTTACGCCGGCCTTGGACAGGATCTCCGAGGACTTGGCGGATTTCTCGACGGCCAGCGCCGTGAGCAGCCGTTCCACGGTGACGAAGGAATCTCCTGCCTTCTTGGCGAGTTCCTCCGCCGTGGCGAAGACCTTTGCCAGAGGCTGCGCCAGATAGAGCTGGCCGCCGCCGCCCTCGACCTTGGGCATGGCTTCCAGTGCGGCATCGACAGCCAGCCGTGCATCCTTGGAACGTCCGCCTGCACGGTCGATCAGCGACGCGGCGAGGCCTTCCTCGTCATCGACGAGGACCTTCAACATGTGCTCGGGTGTGAATTGCTGGTGGTTGCGCGACAGCGCCATCGTCTGCGCGGACTGGATGAATCCGCGAACGCGCTCGGAATATTTCTCGATATTCATGAAACCTGTCTCCTGCTCGTCGCCGGCCCGCTTCGCGGCACCGGGTCAGTTTTCAGTGACGGACCCCCATGAGACAATGACCGGGATCAATCCGGGCGACGGTCTCTCGCGGCGAGTCCAGTTGAACAGGATATGGGTATGCCAGTTCGGCCGCTCAAGTCTGTTGGAGCGGCCAAAAAAAAGAGCGGCGGACCAAGGCCCGCCGCTCCCAATCTGACTTTTGCCGGCAGCTCAGCTGTCGGCAGTTTCCACCATTTCGCCTTCGGAGCCGGAGCCGTTCTCGCTATCGCCTTCGCCAGCCTTGGCGCGAGGGCGGCGAGGACGGCGTGCACGACGCGGCTGAGCCTCGCTATCGCCATCAGCTGCTTCGGATGCCGGCTGAGGCTGCGCCTGCTCTTCGGCGCCATTGGGCTTGCTTTCGCCGGCGTTCCTGCTGCGCCGCGGCTTGGGCGCGCCGATTTCGCTCTGCTCCAGCGCCACCTCGGCTGGTGTCCCTTCGATGACGGGCTGAGGCCCGGAACCCCGCCTGTCGTCGCCATCCGACCGTTCGCGACGCTGCTGTTGCGGCTGTTCGCGACGGGACTGATCGTCACGCTGCTGATCGTCGCGCTGATCGTCGCGCGATGACGGGCCGTCATCCTGATCGTCGCGATCGTCTTCATCGTCGTCGCGGGAACGCGGCTGGTTCTGGTTCTGGTTCTGGATGAGCATGGCAGCCGCGATCAGGCGGTTGTAATGCTCAGCGTGCTGAAGGTAATTCTCGGCCATCACGCGATCGCCACTCGACTGGGCATCGCGCCACAGCGTCGTGTACTTCTCGGCGATCTGCTGAGCGGTGCCCCGGATTTTGACGTCGGGACCATTACTCTCATAGCTGCGGGTAAGCGGATTGGGGCTCTTGCGATTGTTATTATTATTATTGTTGTTATTATTGCTGTTGTTGTTACTGCCGCCGCGTCCGCGCATGCGCCTGTTCTGCTGTGGCCTCATCGAATTCTCTTCTGTTGAAAAAATTGGATGCTCGCCGGGGCCTCATGGAACCCGACCAACCTGCATCTGGGGATTGGCGCAACTTCGCGCATTAGCGCTATCGCCAAGTCAAATCCTGTCTCATCTCATGTCACTGGCCGGATGATCCCCCGCACGAAGCATCGAGATCGCTCAAGCGAGAAGGCAGCTTGTTCCCTAGAGAACCGAATCGATAACAGCACTGCCTGCTTCGTCACATCCGGTGACTGGAAACTAACGGCAATCAAATCTATTGCCAAGTCCTTTTTGCTGCAGGCGCTTTGAAGCCGTCCGAAGAAAACATCACAGCCCTGTCATGCCCGCCGAAATCGCTGCTTTGCCCCGCAACCGCGAAACCTCGCGCCACGAACGAGGCCACCACCGCCTCGCGCTGATCATACCCGATTTCGACAGCCACGACGCCACCCGGTTCCAGATACGTTGCTGCCTGATCGGCGATGATGCGGTAGGCCTCAAGCCCATCCGCGCCGCCATCGAGGGCCTGGATCGGATCGTGCTCGCGAACTTCGCGCGAGAGCGTCTCGATCTTCTTACTGGCAATATAGGGCGGATTTGAGACGATCACGTGAAAGCGCCCATCGATCTCCGAGAACCAGTTCGAGACCCTGGTGGCGAAACGTGCGCCCAGGCCGTTCAGATCGGCATTTGCGGCGGCGGTGACCAGGGCGCCCGGCTGGATGTCGGTGCCGACCGCGGTGGCTGTCGGCACTTGCTGCAGCAGGGCCAGCGCAATGGCACCCGTCCCCGTGCCGAGATCGAGAATGCGGCAGGCGCCGCTTGCGGCAAGCCTCTTCAGGATCGGCAGCACCAGATCGACGAGCACCTCGGTATCGGGCCGGGGCTCCAGTGTCTCGGGCGACAATTTGAGCGTGAGGCCGAAGAACTCGCGCTGGCCGATGATCCGGTGCACCGGAACGCCTGAAACCCGCCGGTCGAGCGCTGCAGCCACAGCGCGGGCTTCCGGCGCCGAGACCGCGCGCTCCGGGTGCGCCAGCGCGATAGTACGGTCGGTCTGCGTGAAATGTTCGATCAGAAGCCGCGCTTCCAGCGCCGCCTCGTCGATACCGGCCTGCGAGAGCCTCTGCCGTGCGGATCTCAGCAGCGCGGCAAGCGTCGTCGGCGGCGCGTCAGCCTCAGCCATCGCCGTCCATGGCGGCGATCAGGCGCGAATGATGGTCGGAGATGAGCGCATCGACGACCTCGTCCAGATCGCCCTCGATGACCCGGTCGAGCTTGTAGAGCGTCAGGTTGATGCGGTGGTCGGTCACCCGGCCCTGTGGGAAATTGTAGGTGCGGATACGTTCGGACCGGTCGCCCGAGCCGACCTGAAGCCGGCGCGCTTCCGACCGCTCGTCCGCCGCCTTGTTGCGCTCCATGTCGTAGAGACGGGCGCGCAGGATCTGCATGCCGCGGGCGCGGTTCTGATGCTGCGACTTCTCCGCCTGCATGACGACGATGCCGGATGGGATATGGGTGATGCGCACCGCCGAATCGGTGGTGTTGACGTGCTGGCCGCCGGCGCCGGACGCCCGCATCGTGTCGATGCGGATGTCTTCGTTGCGGATCTCGATGTCGACCTCTTCGGCCTCGGGCAGAACCGCCACGGTCGCCGCTGATGTGTGGATACGGCCGCCGGCCTCGGTTTCAGGCACGCGCTGCACGCGATGCACGCCCGATTCGAACTTCAGATGCGCGAAGGCGCCCCTGCCCGACACCGTGGCGATGATTTCCTTGTAGCCGCCGGCCTCGCCTTCGGATGCCGAGACGATTTCGGCCTTCCAGCCATGCTTGGCGCAGTAGCGCTCATACATGCGGAACAGATCGCCCGCAAAAAGGGCTGCCTCATCGCCGCCCGTGCCGGCCCGGATCTCGAGGATGGCGTTCTTGTCGTCGGCCTCGTCCTTGGGCAGGAGCAGTATCTGCAGCTCTGCGCGCAGCTGTTCTATCCGCTCTTCCACCCCCGGAATCTCGGCCTCGGCAAGCTCGCGCATCTCGGCATCGCTGGAGCGATCGGCCTCGAGCGCCTTGAGATCGGCCAGTTCCGCCTCGGCAGCCTGCAGCGCGCGAATGCCCGCGACGATGTCCTGCAGCTCGGAATAGTCCGACGCCAGCTTGACGTATTTGTCGGGCTCGGGACCGGCCGCCATCTGCGCTTCGAGCATCTCGAAATGCTTCAGCACCTGGTCCATGCGGTCACGGGGGAGTTCGATGGTCATCGCGGTCTTTTCAAAGCGGTATGTGGTTGGCGGCGGCGAATTTCTGCAGCTCTGCCCGCAATTCGCAATCGGTGGCACGCCCGTCCAGGAGCGTATCGACCTTTTCGACGAGCTGTCCCAGATGCAGTTCGCGCAGCATCGCCTTCACCGGCCCGATCGAGGCCGGCGACATGGAGATCGAGCTGTAGCCGGCGCCCAGCAGGGCCATGGCCGACAGCGGCCGTCCGGCCAGCTCGCCGCACAGGGTGACCGGCGTACGTGTCGCCTTGCCGGCCCGCGCGATCTGGCGAAGAAGCCGCATGAAGGGCACCGAGATCGGGTCGAACCGGTCCGCCAGCCGCGTATTGCCGCGATCGGTGGCCGCCACGAACTGGAACAGATCGTTGGACCCGACGGAGACGAAGTCCACCGCCTCCATCAGCTCTTCCAGCTGCCACAGAAGACTGGGCACCTCGATCATCGCACCGAGTTTCAGCCGGGTCGGCAGGTGCGCGGCGAAGCGCGACAGGTGGCGCACCTCGCGGTCGAGCAACTCGCGCGCCTGCTTGATCTCGTGGATCTCGGTCACCATCGGCAGCATGATCTTCAGCTCCCGCCCGCCCGAAGCCTTGAGGAGTGCCCTGAACTGGGTGCGCAGCAATGCCGGCCGGTCGAGCGCCAGGCGGATGGCGCGCCAGCCGAGCGCCGGGTTTTCTTCCGGTCCGGCGCCCTTGAAATAGGGCAGCACCTTGTCGCCCCCGATATCGATCGTGCGGAAGGTGACTGGCCTGTCGCCGGCGGCGCGGATCACCTCGCGATAGAGCTTCTCCTGCGCTTCGGCGCGCGGAAAAGTCGCCGCCACCATGAATTGCAATTCCGTGCGGAAGAGACCGATACCCGCCGCGCCCGATTCGTCGAGCTGCGGCAGGTCGACCGCCAGTCCGGCATTCATCATCAGTTCGACCTTGCCGCCATCGATCGTCTCAGCCGGCTTGTCGCGCAGTTCCCGGTAGAGCTTCTGGCGCCGCGCCCGGAACTTCACCTTCTCGGCATAAGCGGCCTCGACATCCGGCTGCGGCCGCAGGTGCACCGACCCTTCGTCGCCGTCGATGATGATGGCATCTCCGTTTTCCGACATCGACACCGCGCCGATCATCTGGCCGGCGACGGGAATGCCTATGGCGCGGGCCACGATCACCACGTGGCTGGTCAGCGCGCCCTCTTCCAGCACCAGCCCGCGCAGCCGCTCGCGCGGGTAGTCGAGGAGCTCGGCCGCGCCCATGGACCGGGCGACCACGACCGCATCGCGCGGCAGTGCCTCAGCCATGTCGTCGCCGCTCTGGCCGACGAGCAGGCGCAGCAGGCGATTTGCCAGGTCGTCGAAATCGCTCATGCGCTCGCGCAGATAGGGATCTGTCATGTGCAGCATGCGCGCGCGCATGTCGCTCTGCACCTTTTCCGCCGCCGCCTCGGCCGTCAGGCCGTTAAGGACGGCCTCCTCGAGCCGCCTGCCCCAGCCGCGATCATTGGCAAACATGCGATAGGCTTCCAGTACCTCGCGGTGCTCGCCATCGAAGGCGATCTCGCGGCGCGACAGCATGTCGTCGATGGAAAGGCGCAGCGACCCCAGCGCTTCCTCGAGCCGTTCGAGTTCGGCGTCGCTATCCTCGTTGAAGAGGTTGGTGACGACCACGCGCGGCTCGTGCAGCACCACATGGCCAAGACCGATGCCGTCATTAAACGCCAGCCCCTTGAAGGTGACCGGGCGGCTGAGATCGAGCTCGAGCCCGGGGCGCGTGAGTCGCGAAAGTTCGCCCGAAGCGACCATTTCCGCGATCACCATCGCGACGGTCTCGAGCGCCTCCAGCTCCTCCTCGCGGTACTGCCGCATGGTCCGGTTCTGCACGACCAGAACGCCGAGCGTGCGACCGGCCCGCAGCACGGGCACGCCCAGGAACGAGTGATAGATCTCCTCGCCCGTCTCCGGCAGATAGGCAAAGGCGGGGTGGTTCTGCGCGTCCGACAGGCTGAGCGGCCGGGCACTGGCGGCGATCGTGCCGACCAGGCCCTCGCCGAGTCGCAGCTGCGCCAGGTGAACCGAGCCGGGATTGAGACCTTCCGTGGCGTAGAGCTCGAGCACCGAATCGGCGCGCAGCACGTAGAGCGAGCAGACCTCGGCCACCATGTTCTGCGCGATTTCGCGCACGATCCGGTCGAGCCGCTCCTGCGGCTCCAGCACTTCGGCCATCAGTTCGCGCAAGCGCCTCAAGAGGACGCGCGGCCCCTGGGTGGCGGTCTTGCTGGACATGGGGTTCATGGGCGCGCTCCCGCGCCGTGACGGCAGGCGCGACCGAGCGCGAGGTGGCCGCGCAGGCGCGCAGTCCCCCCTCCCGCCATGTCGCTTGCCGGCACGTGGTTCATGAACACACTCCCCAAAAGCTTCCGACGGCCGGCCCCGAATCGGAGACCACCGCCGTTTCGAGGCATCACGCCCTGGCCCTATTGCTTATCGAGACCGTAGACGGAATGCAAAGTCCGCACCGCCAGTTCGGTATAGGGATCGTCGATCAGGATGGAGATCTTGATCTCCGACGTGGTGATGGCGCGGATGTTGATGCCCTTGTCGGCCAGCGCCTTGAAGGCGCTCGCGGCGACGCCGGTGTGGCTGCGCATGCCGATGCCGATAACCGAGACCTTGGCCAGGCCCTGATCGTGCTGGATCATGTCGAACTCGATATCGGTGCGCGCGCGTTCGAGCACGCTCAGCGCCTTTTGCAGGTCGCCGGAAGGCACGGTAAAGGTCATGTCGGTGCGCGCCCCGTCCTCCGACATGTTCTGCACGATCATGTCGACATTGATGCCCGACTCGGCCAGTGGACCGAAAATGCCGGCGGCGACGCCCGGTCGGTCCGCGACGCGCCTCAATGTGATCTGCGCTTCATCCTTGGCATAGGCTATGCCGGTCACGACCTGCTGTTCCACGATCTCGTCCTCGTCGCAAATGAGCGTTCCGGGCGGGTTGTCGAAATCTCCCATGCCCGGCGCATCGGGATCCTCGAAGGAGGAACGCACGAAGGTGCGCACCCCATGAACCATGGCGAGCTCGACCGAGCGCACCTGAAGCACCTTGGCGCCGAGCGAAGCCATCTCCAGCATTTCCTCGAAGGAAATCTTGGCCAGCCGGCGCGCCCTCGGCTCGATGCGCGGGTCGGTGGTGTAGACGCCATCGACATCGGTGTAGATGTCGCAGCGGTCGGCGCCGACGGCGGCAGCGATCGCCACCGCGCTGGTGTCCGACCCGCCCCGTCCGAGCGTGGCGATACGATTGTCCGGACCGATGCCCTGGAAGCCGGCGATCACCGCAACCTGCCCCTCGCCGAAACGCTCGATGAGCAGGGCGCCGTCGATCTCGAGGATACGCGCCGCGCCATGCGCGCTGTCGGCGCGGATGGGAATCTGCCAGCCCTGCCAGGAGCGGGCGTGAACGCCCATCGACTGCAGCACCAGCGCCAGCAGGCCCGACGTCACCTGTTCGCCCGACGAGACGACGGCGTCGTATTCGCGCGCGTCGTAGATGTTGAAATTGGCGCCTTCGGCCTTCGAGGCCTCGCGCACCCAGCCGACCAGCTGGTTCGTGCTGCCCGCCATGGCAGAGACCACCACCGCGACCTCGTGTCCGGCCAGGACCTCGCGTTTGACATGCCGCGCCACATTGCGAATGCGGTCGATATCGGCGACGGATGTCCCGCCGAATTTCATCACGATGCGCGCCATCTGCGGGGAAGGCCCTTCCAGTTCAGGCGAATGCGGCTAGCGCCCTGCCTTCAAACGAACACGCCCTGGCGGGCCAGGGCGAATGCAGCGCTTCCATATCCAAAACACAGCGGTTCCGCAAGCAAGCGGCCCCCGCGGCAGGCGTATTCGCTCGCAGGCAGCAACCGGTGCGTCAGGCCGGTCCGCGACGCAATGCCAGCGCCAGAATGCCGGCGCCGATCATCAGCGAACCACCGATCCGGTTGACCGCCCGGCGCACCGAAGGCTGGCGCACCTTGCCGCGGGCCAGCCCGCCCAGCCAGGCATAGGCGGCCGCATTGGCGACAGCCAGCACCAGAAAGGTCGCTTCCATCACCACCAGCTGCGGCAGCAGCGGCCGAGCCGGATCGATGAAGAGCGGCAGGAAGGCGACGAAGAAGACGATGCTCTTGGGGTTCAGCGCGGTCACCAGCCAGGCATGGGTGAAGACGCTTGCGGGCCGCGGAGCATCGGCCAGTTCCGGCTCTCCCGCTTCGAGCGCCGCGACGGGCGCCCGCCACATCTTCACGCCGAGATAGAGGAGATAGGCGGCACCCAGCCATTTCACGACAGTAAAGGCCGCTGCCGACGCCGCCAGAAGCGCCCCGAGCCCGAGGAGGGAGGCAGTCATCGCGGTGAAGTCGCCGAGGCCCACGCCAGCCACCGCTGCACGCGCCGCACGACGCCCATGGCCCAGCGAATAGGCAACGACGAGCAGCACCGTCGGGCCGGGAAGCGCGACGACGGCAGCGCATGTGAGCGCGAAGGCCAGCCAGGTTTCGAAGGTCATGGCGAATATCCTCTGTCGATCGCCACCGATCCACATGAGGACGCGTCTCGTCAAGTTGGACGCTGCATCTTGACATAGCGCGCTTGGCGAACGACTTCAGTCGCGACCGACGAGGAGATCACCGGATGGCCGAAGCCCAACGCACCACCATCGACCGCGACGAGGTGGAACGCTTTTCCGCGCTGGCCGCCGAATGGTGGAACCCGAACGGCAAGTTCCGTCCGCTGCACAAGTTCAACCCCGTCCGGCTGGCCTATATCCGCGACCAGGTGGCGACCCATTTCGGGCGTGATCCCCACGCCGCCAATCCCTTCGAAGGCTTGCGCATCCTCGACATCGGCTGCGGCGGCGGGCTTCTGTGCGAACCGATGGCGCGGCTCGGCGCCGAGGTCGTGGGCGTGGATGCCTCGGAAACCAACATCGAGGTGGCCCGCCTTCACGCGGGCCAGAGCCGCGTCAAGGTCGACTACCGCGCCAGCACGGCCGAGGACCTAGCCGATGCCGGCGAGACTTTCGACGTGATCCTCAATATGGAGGTTGTGGAGCACGTCGCCGATGTGGATTTTTTCGTCGCCAAATGCGCCGAGATGGTGAAGCCCGGCGGCATCATGTTCGTCGCCACCATCAACCGCACCCTCAAGGCGCTCGGCCTTGCGATCATCGGCGCCGAATATGTCCTGCGCTGGCTGCCGCGCGGCACCCATGAATATTCGAGGCTGGTACGGCCCGAAGAGCTGGAAAAGGCGCTGAACGCGGCCGACATGAGCGTGATTGACCGCTCCGGCGTGACGTACAATCCGCTGTCGGACAAATGGGGCCGGTCACGCGACATGGATGTGAATTACATGCTGCTGGCCCAGAAGGCTCCGAACATCGGGGTTCCCGTCACCGAGGGGTGATTGTCCGCCGTCGGGCCGGTCAGTTCCGGTCGTCCGGCATGACGGGCAGCGGCATGAACTCGACCCCGTCCTCGGCCAGCTCGCGGGCTTCGTCCATCGTCGCCTCGCCATAGATGCCGCGCGTTTCGGCCTCGCCGAAATGGATCTTGCGCGCCTCCTCGGCGAATTTGTCGCCGACATAGTCGGCGTTCTGGCGCACCTTCTCGGCGACGTCCTTCATCATGGCCATCATCTGGCGCTGGGCCTCGTTGGCGACCAGTGCCACCTTCTCGGCCTTGCGTGCGGTCGAGACGGCCGGCGCCATCAGCGCCTTCTCCACCTTGCTCGAATGGCAGGTGGGGCAGGCCACCAGCCCGCGCTTCTTCTGCGTGTCGAAATCCTCGCCGCTCCTGAACCAGCCGTCGAAATCGTGGTCGTTGTCGCAATGGAGCGAGAAGCGGATCATGCGGCGGCCACTGGCGCGGACGCCGGCCCGTCGATGTCGAAGTCCCTGGCGTTCTTGAGGTTCGGGACCTTGCGCCGGGCCTGATCGACCGCTGCCAGGTCGATCTCGGCGATCACCACGCCCGGCTCGTCGTGATCGGCTTCGGCCAGGATACGGCCCCAGGGATCGACAATCATCGAATGGCCGAACGTCTCGCGCCCGTCCTCGTGCTTGCCGCCTTGGGCTGCGGCAACGACGAAGGCGCCGTTCTCGATGGCGCGGGCGCGCAGCAATACATGCCAGTGCGCCTCGCCGGTCTGGCGGGTAAAGGCCGCCGGCACGCTCAGCACATGGGCGCCGGCCAGGGCCTGGGCGCGGAAGAGTTGCGGAAAACGCAGATCGTAGCAGACTGCCATGCCGAGATTGCCGAACGGCAGTTGCGCGACGCGCGTCGCCTTGCCCGGCTCGTAGGTCGACGATTCACGCCAGCTTTCGCCATTGTCGAGATCGACGTCGAACATGTGGATCTTGTCATAGGTCGCGATGCGTTCGCCGTCCGGCGAAAACAGGAAGGAACGGTTGGCGACCTTGCCGTCCGGCCTCGCAATCGCGGTTGAGCCGACATGCAGGTGGATGGCGAGTTCACGCGCCAGTTCCGAGGCCCGGCTGACCAGCGCATCCTCCGTCTCCGGCGCGATGTGCTGCATCAGCTTCGCCTTGTCGCGCACCAGCAGCCCGGTCATTTCCGGCGACTGGACATAGGCCGCGCCGGCATCGGCCGCCGCGCGCACCAGCGCCTCGAAATCCACGACATTGCGCGCGGGATCCATGCCCGTGCGCATCTGGATTGCAGCTACCTTGACGGCGCTCATGGGGTCTTGATTCCCTCGCTGGCCAGAAGCGAGTCGAGCTGGCCGCGCGACTCCAGCGCATGCAGTTCATCCGATCCGCCGACATGCGTCGCGCCAATGAAGACCTGCGGGAAGGTAGCCCTGCCGCCTGCCTTCTGGATCATCTCCTGGCGCAGGTCCGACGAAAAGCTGGCGTCGTGCTCGACATAGTCGATGCCCTTGCGCTCGAGCAACCGCTTGGCCGCCGCGCAGTAGCCGCACATCATGCGCGTATAGATCGTGACTTCGCTCATATGTCCTGTCCGCAAGTCCTTGTTTCTCCGTCTATATAGAACCGGGCGCCTCCTGGCGGAAGTCCCCCGGCAAAACGCGGGCGAAAGCGAGCACGTCGACGCCGGTTGCGCCTGCCCGCCTCAGGGCCCGCGCGCAGGCCGAAACGGTTGCGCCCGTGGTCAGCACGTCATCGACCAGCAGCACCCGACGACCCTTGACCAGAATGGAGGCCGCGTCGCTCACTTCGAAAGCGCCGCGCACGTTGGTCTGGCGCTGCGCAAGGCCGAGCCCGACCTGCTGGCGTGTCGGCTTTCGGCGTCTGAGCGCCTGGGGCGCGAAATCGAGACCGCTCCTTGCCGCCAGCGGCCGGGCGAGTTCGGCAGCCTGGTTGAAGCCGCGCATCAGGAAGCGCCGCCGGTGCAGCGGGACCGGCACGATGACGTGGCAATCGGTCATCAATTCAGACCCGACGCGCATCATCCAACCCGCCATCCAGGGCGCCAGTTCCGTGCGGTCGCGGAATTTCAGGTTCTGCACCATGCGCCGGGCGACATCCGTATAGGCGACGGCCGCGCGGGCACGGTCATAGGCGGGCGGATTGGCGATCGCATCGGGCGAGACGATCCCTTCGCCGAGATCGTGCGAAAAGGGCAAGCCGGTGATCTCGCACCAGGGACGCTCGAGCAGCCGCAGTGCGGGCCAGCAGCGGGCGCACAGGGTTCCAGGCTGGGAGACATGGCGCCGGCAGCCGGCGCAGGTGGCCGGAAAGAGTAGCGTAGCAGGCCACCGAATGGCCTGCCGCCACATATGCTTGATCTGGCCCGTCGGATCGTTCACGAGACAACCCACCCCGACCGCACCATATCAGACGGCGAAGGGCCGGCAAATCGACGCCGCCCGCCAATCGTGAGCAGGCCATGGAACCGCTGATCGACCGACAAAGAACCGTCTGGAGCAAGCGGCGCGCCGCCGCCGCGCGCGATCCGGGCGCCGGATTCCTCATGGCACGCGCGCTGGAGGATCTCGAGGGCCGACTGGCCGCCGTGCAGCGAACCTTTGCCGATGGCGCAGCGCTCCATTTCGGCGTCGAGGACGGCGCCCGGTTGCTGCGTGCATCGGCGAAGGTCGAGAGCGTCTTGCGGGTCGAGGATGCCGGGCTGGTTGCCTCACCCGGCCAAGACGTAATCGCAGCCGAAAACGAGACCCTCCCGCTCGCGGCGGAAAGTCTCGATCTGGCGGTCTCGCTCTACGCGCTCCACGAAATCAACGATGTGCCCGGAATGCTGGTCCAGATCCGCCGGGCGTTGCGACCGGACGGTCTGTTTCTCGGTTGCCTGGCCGGCGCCGGAACCCTTTCCGAACTGCGCGAGAGCCTGCTTGCCGCCGAGACCGCCCTGCGCGGCGGCGCGAGCCCGCGCGTGCTGCCGTTCACGGATGTGCGCGAAGCCGGCGCCCTGCTGCAGCGGGCGGGTTTTGCACTCCCGGTCGCCGATATCGACGAGGTGACGGTGCGCTACGACACGATGTTCGACCTGATGCGCGACCTGCGCGCCATGGGCGCCACCAACAGCCTGGTGCAGCGCAGCCGGACGCCGGCCACCCGGGCACTCTTCGTCGAGGCGGCGCGCATCTATGCGGAGCGCTTTTCCGATGCGGACGGCCGCGTCCGCGCGACCTTCAACACGATCTGGCTCTCGGGATGGGCACCGGCGCCGACGCAGCAGCAGCCACTCAAGCCGGGGAGCGCGAAGGTTTCGCTGGCTGGCATTCTGGAAAGCGGACCACGCAATCCGGGGGACCAGGAGAGCTGACTACTGGTGACGCCTGAGCGACTCCTGCAATTCCCCCTGCGGGTGGGAGAGCATGTTTTCGAGAGAATTGCCGAACTGGGAGAAGCCCGCGATCATGGCCAGTGAAAGAACGGCGACGATCAGCCCGTATTCGATGGCTGTCGCACCGTTTTCATCGGCGTAAAATCTGCGTGCGAGTTTCAGCATCCGGCGGTCTCCAGCGTGGAGAGATCGTAGACGCTTGGTCTTAAGAAAGCTTGAGCCGCCAGGCTTGCCCAATGGTTAACGCCGGGGCGGCAGCTCGTCAGCAGTCGCCGCTGCGCATCCCGTTGGCGCGGATGATGCAGACCGAATGGGGCGAAGCCTGGAGCACGCTGCGGTGCTCGGTATAGGTGCCACGAAATCGCGTCGAGCTTGTGGTCATGAAATCGATGCCGGGAGAGATGACCGCCCGTTGCGATAGCTCGTCAGAAAGGTGCCGCTCGGCCATCGGTGTCAGGATCAACGCCAGGGCAACAGCCGCCGACCCGAAGAGCAGGGTCAAGCGGAGGGCGCCCATCCCGGCCACGCCCAGGGACAGTGGCCCGTTCGACCGCGAACCACTCCAGTCATCGTGCATCGACCTATCGCCCTCGCGAAAACCTGACCTGCAGCCGCCCGATCTGGCCGGCCTGCGACTGCCTAAGATTTTCACCTCGGCCTAAAGGATTGATTAACGCTCGCAGGGCGCGCGTCAGATGAGATCGATGAGGAAGGCGATCAGCGGCTCGTCGGCTGGCGGCATCTCGATGTCGCGCAGCCGGGCGGGCCTCATCCACTTGATGCGCTGGCCTTCCTGGGGCGTCGGTATGCCCCAGAAGCGCCGGCAGACGTAGAGCGGCATCAGAAGGTGGAAGTCATCATAGGCATGGCTGGCGAAGCTGAGCGGCGCCAGGCACGCCGCCTTGGTCTCGATGCCCAGTTCCTCCTTCAGTTCGCGGATGAGCGTCTGTTCCGGCGTCTCGCCGGGCTCGACCTTCCCGCCTGGAAACTCCCACAACCCGGCCATCGACTTGCCGGTCGGCCGTTCGGCGACCAGCACGCGACCGTCGGCATCGAGCAGCGCGCAGGCGGCAACCAGCACGATGGGCTTGGCTCCAGCGTTCACGCGCTGTCCTTCGAAGGCTGGCGGTAGTGATAACGGTAGAGCTCGCTGAAGCCGAGCGACGCGTAGAGATGGATGGCGGCGGCATTGTCTGCCTCGACCTGCAGCCAGCCCAGGCGCGCACCGCGCGAATGCGCCCATTTGAGAGCCGACAGCACCGCGCGACGGGCGAATCCCCGGCCGCGCATGGAACCCGCGGTCGCGATTTCGAACAATCCAGCCAGCGAGCCGTCATGAACACAGATGGCCGTGGAAACGGGCTGGCCCTGATGCTCGACCACGAACAGCCCTGCTTCGGGCTGGATCGAACTTATCAGTTCCGAAAGCCCCGGGCGCGAGGTGGGATCGAGGCTGCCGATGCCGATCGCCGCCGTGATGAAGCGGCCCATGTCCTTCAGCGGGATCTGCGCCAGCGCACCGGCCAGCACCTCGTCGTCGAGGTTGAGCCGCATGACGAGCGACTCGGAGACGCGATCCCAGCCGGCCTGGTCGAGGAAGGATTGCAGCCGGGGTCCGCCCAGCGGGGAGATCCGGAAAGTCGGGGGCCGGCCATAGGCCTCGAAGCGGCGCTTGGCGCGCGCCATGCGCTCCAGCAGATTGCCGTCATCGCCCGGGTCGAGCGGGTTGATCGAGTTGAGCCGTCGCGAGGCGAGTCCGGCCGTCAGCCGGATGGCCCAGGTGCCGTCATAATGCGTGGAAGCCGCCGGCCAGGCCCGGAACCCGGCCGCCTCGAAGCGGCGAACCATGGGGAGTGCGGGCAAGGCGTCCGGGCCGGGCTCGATTGCCATGTCAGCTCCGGTAGTCGCCGTTGATCTCGACATATTCCTTGGTCAGGTCGCACGTCCACACGGTGGCGCGGCCCTCCCCGAGGCCAATATCGACGCGGATGACGATCTCTTCCTGCGTCATGTAGTCCGATGCGGCCGCCTCGGAATAGGCCGGGTCGCGCTCGCCGCCATGGGCGACGCGCAGGTCTCCGAACCAGATCGCGAGCAGGTCGCGGTCGGCCGGCTCTCCCGCCTTGCCGACAGCCATCACGACGCGGCCCCAATTGGCGTCCTCGCCGGCAACCGCCGTCTTGACCAGCGGCGAATTCGCGATGGAGAGCGCGATGCGCCTGGCCGATTCATCGGATTGTGCGCCCGAAACTTCGATCTCGACCTGCTTGCGTGCACCTTCGCCATCGCGCACGACCTGCAGCGCGAGTGACTTCAGCAGCCTCTGCAGCGCTGCCTTGAAGTCGTCCAGCCGGGTGTCCGCGACATCGTCGATGCGCGGCGCACCGCGTTCGGCGGCCTTGCCGGTGGCAAACAGCATCAGCGTGTCGCTGGTCGAGGTATCGCTGTCGACGGTGATGGAATTGAAGGTCGGCCCCACGGCGTCCGTCAGCATGGCCTGCAGCGCGGAAGCGCCGATCGGCGCATCGGTCGCCACGAAGGACAGCATCGTCGCCATGTCCGGCGCGATCATGCCCGCCCCCTTGGCGATGCCGTTGAGAACGATTTCATTGCCGCCGATCGACACGCTTTCGGTGGCGACCTTGGGGTAGGTGTCCGTGGTCATGATGGCGCGCGCTGCGTCAAGCCAGGCGTCGCTGCGCCCCGTGGCCGCCATGTCCTTCAGCAGATGGCTGAAGCGGGTGGCATCGAGCGGCTCGCCGATGACGCCCGTCGAGGCGAGGAAGACCTCGTTGTGCCTGCATCCGGCAGCCTGTGCGGCCGCTTCGCCCGTGATGCTGGTGGTCTCGCGGCCACGCTTGCCGGTGAAGGCATTGGCGTTGCCGGAATTGACGACCAGCATGCGGGCGCTGCCGCCCGGCAGATTGCCCCGGCACCATTCGACCGGCGCCGAGGGACATTTCGACCGGGTGAAGACGCCCGCCACCGTCGTCCCCTCGTCGAAACTCATGGTGAGCAGATCGGTGCGGCCGGCATATTTGATGCCGGCCTCGGCGGTGGCGATACGCACGCCACCGATTTCCGGCATTGCCGGATAGCTCTTGGGTGCAAGCGGCGAAACGGTCGTGGCGGGCATGCTCGGCAATCTTTCCCGGATTACTCGGCCTGCGGCTCTGGCGCAGCTTGGGGCTCCGGGGCAGCCTGCGGTGCCGGGGCGGCACCGATGCCTTCATAGGCCTGGCGCAGCGCGTCGTCCTCGAACTCGATCTCGGCTTCCGCGCGGAGTTCCTGGACCGTCTCGAAATAGCGTTCCCGCAGGACCAGGCTGCGCAGCTGCTCCTCGACAGCCTCATAGGCTGGCGGCTGCTGATCACGGCGCTCGACGAGCTGGATCACGTGCCAGCCGAACTGGGTCTGCACCGGTTCGCTGGTATAGGAGTCGACCTCCATGTCGAACACGACTGCCTCGAATTCCGGCACCATCTGGCCACGGCTGAAAAAGCCGAGATCGCCGCCGCGCTGGGCGGCGCCGTCCTGGGAATTCTCGCGCGCCAGTTCCTCGAAGTCGCCGCCTGCGTCGAGTTCGGCGATGAGTGCCGCGGCTTCTTCTTCAGTCTCGACGATGATATGGCGGGCCCGGACTTCCTCGGAAAGCTCGAGAGTGCCGATCTCCTGGTCGTAGCGGGCGCGGAGCGCCTCGTCGGTGACCTCGGCCGCGATGTTGGTCTCGATATAGGCCGCGTGCAGGGCACGCTGGCGCAGCAGTTCCATCCGGGACTGGAACTCTTCCGTATCGCCAAGGCCTTCGGCCTCGGCGCGCTGCGACATCAGCCGGATCTCGACGATCGCCGTCATGGCCGCTGCACGGCGCTGTCCTTCGGGCAGCTGCTCGAATTGCTGGTCGAGTTCGGCTTCCGCCAGCGCCAGATCGGATTCGGTGATGGGCTCCCCATTGAGGGTGGCAATCACCGCGTCGTCCTGGGCCAGGGCGGACCCGGCGAGGAGGACGGCAACGGCCGCCGTGGCTATCGCGCGAACGGGCAGGTACTGGCGAAGGAGTTGAAGCATTCGATATTCTCCGAGGATTGGTCACGGGGTCCGCCTGCAAGGCGGCCCAATATGGCGGAAATGCGCTGCCGTGCGCGCCTGGCACCGGCGTTGACATCGATGGTGCCCCCTCTTATCTCTCCTTCGACTTTGCGTCCAGAATGCATTTCGGGGCGCCATTCCGTCATGGGTTGGACTGTAAGCTTCCCCGGACGAAGGAACTTGGGCAGTCGATCGTGAATTCTCGGGTGCCCATATCTGTAGAAGCAGACTGAAAGGACCATTGATGGTCAGCCTAGGCGCTCTCGCCCGCAAGATTTTCGGCTCCTCGAACGAAAGACAAATCAAGGCGTTGCGCCCGAAGGTCGAGGCGATCAACGCGCTCGAGCCCGAGCTTAAGGCCCTGTCCGACGATGAGCTTCGTGCCCGCACCGATCTGTTCCGCAAGCAGATCGAAGAAGGCACCTCTGTCGACGACCTTCTGGTTCCCGCCTTTGCCACCGTGCGCGAGGCCTCGCGCCGCGCGCTGGGCCTGCGTCCCTTCGACGTGCAGCTGATCGGCGGCATGGTGCTTCACGAAGGTGGCATCTCGGAAATGAAGACGGGCGAGGGCAAGACGCTGGTCGCCACGCTGCCCGTCTACCTCAATGCGCTGGCCGGAAAGGGTGTGCATGTCGTCACCGTCAACGACTATCTGGCCCGCCGTGACGCCGAATGGATGGGCAAGCTCTACGGCTTCCTCGGTCTGACCACCGGCATCATCGTGCACGGCCTGTCGGACCAGGACCGCAAGGCGGCCTACGCCTGCGACGTCACCTACGCCACCAATAACGAGCTCGGCTTCGATTATCTGCGCGACAACATGAAATACGAGCGCGTCCAGATGGTGCAGCGCGGCCACGCCTACGCCATCGTGGACGAGGTCGATTCCATCCTGGTCGACGAGGCCCGCACGCCGCTGATCATCTCGGGCCCGCTCGAGGACCGGTCGGACCTCTACATGTCCATCGACAAGTTCGTTCCCGCTCTGGAAGAGAGCGACTACGAGATCGATGAGAAGCAGCGTACCGCGACCTTCACCGAGGAAGGCACGGAGAAGGTCGAGACCCTGCTGCGCGAGGCCGGCATGTTGAAGGGGGAGTCCCTCTACGACATCGAGAACGTCGCCATCGTGCATCATCTCAACAACGCGCTGAAGGCCCACCGCCTGTTCCAGCGCGACAAGGATTACATCGTGCGCAACGGCGAGGTCGTCATCATCGACGAATTCACCGGCCGCATGATGCCCGGTCGCCGCTTCTCCGAAGGCCTGCACCAGGCGCTCGAGGCCAAGGAGCATGTGACCATCCACCCCGAGAACCAGACGCTCGCCTCGATCACCTTCCAGAACTACTTCCGCATGTACAAGAAGCTGTCCGGCATGACCGGTACGGCCTCGACGGAAGCGGAGGAGTTCGGCAACATTTACGGCCTGGTCGTCTCCGAAATCCCGACCAACCTGCCGGTCTCGCGCATCGACGAAGACGACGAGGTCTATCGGACGGTGGAGGAAAAGTTCGCCGCCATCGTCACCGAGATCAAGGCGGCGCGCGAAAAGAAGCAGCCGATCCTCGTCGGCACCACCTCGATCGAGAAGTCCGAGCTCCTGGCGGAGCGACTGCGCAAGGCCGGGATCGAGGATTTCGAAGTACTGAATGCCCGCCACCACGAGCGCGAGGCCTTCATCGTGTCGCAGGCCGGCAAGCCGGGCGCCATCACCATCGCCACCAACATGGCCGGACGCGGTACCGACATCCAGCTTGGCGGCAACCCCGACATGCGCATCCGCGAGGAACTCGAAGGTGTGCCGGAAGGCCCCGAGCGGGAGGCCAGGGAAAAGGCCATTCGCGACGAGGTCCAGGTCCTGAAGGAACAGGCCATAGCCGCCGGCGGGCTCTACGTTCTGGCGACGGAACGGCATGAAAGCCGGCGCATCGACAATCAGCTGCGCGGCCGCTCCGGTCGTCAGGGCGATCCGGGCCGTTCGAAGTTCTTCCTGTCGCTGCAAGACGATCTGATGCGCATTTTCGGCTCCGACCGCATGGACGGGATGCTGCAGAAGCTCGGCCTCGAAGAGGGCGAGGCGATCGTCCACCCGTGGATCAACAAGGCCCTGGAAAAGGCGCAGAAGAAGGTCGAAGCCCGCAACTTCGACATCCGCAAGAACCTCCTGAAATACGACGACGTCATGAACGACCAGCGCAAGGTCGTGTTCGACCAGCGCATCCGGCTGATGGAGGGCGAGGATATTTCCCAGACCGTCGCCGAGATGCGCGAAGACGTGGTCGAAGACATGGTTTCCCGCCGCATCCCGGAAAAGGCCTATGCCGAGCAGTGGGACATGGTCGGCCTGCGCGCCGACGTGAACGAATACCTGAACCTCGACCTTCCGGTCGAGGAATGGGCGCAGGAAGAAGGCATAGACGAGGAAGGCATCCTCGAACGGTTGCACAAGGCAGCCGAGGAAGCCGCCGCCGATCGTGCCGAGCGTTTCGGCCAGGACGTCATGATCTATGTCGAGAAGTCGATCGTGCTCCAGGCGCTCGATTCTCTGTGGCGCGAGCATCTGGTCAATCTCGATCACCTGCGCTCGGTCGTCGGATTCCGCGGCTACGCCCAGCGCGATCCGCTCAACGAATACAAGACGGAAGCCTTTGAGCTCTTCCAGGCGATGCTGGTCAATCTGCGCCAGCTCGTCACCTCGCAGTTGATGCGGGTGGAACTGGTGCGCCAGGCAGCTGACGCGCCGCCGCCGCGGGAGCCGCAGAGCATCCAGGCCCAGCACATCAATGCCACCACCGGCCAGAACGAGATGGCCGACGGCGACACGATGACCCTGACGCGGCCGGAAGCACGCGTTGCCCCCGAAGCCCGCAATCCGGAAGACCCGGCCACCTGGGGCAAGGTCGGCCGAAACGAACTCTGTCCTTGCGGCTCGGGCAAGAAATACAAGCATTGCCACGGCACGTTTGCCTGACATCCAAGGCCCCAAGGCTTGCAATCGAAGAATGCCCACGGCGCGATCCGCGGGCATTTTTCGTTTGGGCTATGGATCTGACGGTGCGTAGCTGGCGATTGCGGCCTCGATCTCCAGCCTGCCAAGCATCTCCTGCGGATCGAAACCGGCCTCAAGCTGTGACCTGCGGACAGCCACCTTGGCGCTCGCCACGTGGTCTTCGGTCTGCCATTCGGCAATCGTCGCGATCTCGGAAAATCCCGCTGGCAACGGCCGCTCGACAATGTGGTCGCGAATGAACCCTGGCTGGCGCTTCAACACGGCATGCGTCTGGCGCACGCGCGACATGAATTCCTCGTAGCCGGTTGCCGGGACGGTGAAGCGGTCGATGCGGTAGAAGGCTGCTTTGTCGGTTTGACTGAGTGATTGGCCTGACATGAAGGTTGTCTCCTTGGACACCAGAACAAGGAGGGCTTCGTACGTCCTCAACTTTGGTTGAGGTCAAGGGCCGATCGCGGCGACGCGCCACCCCCACACCGTTTCTTAAAGACTCCAGCGATAATCAGGAGGGAATGGCGCAAGCGACGGAGTCCCACGTGCGGTTTTCCGCGGCGAGAACGGCTGAGGGTTTCCTGCCCGGGTGGCTCGCCCGGCGCGCCTTGCCATTGGCCCAGCGCGTCGACGACATCCTCACGACGCGCGGCGACCGCGCCGAAGCCGGCCGACTGACCCTTCTGGCCTTCTTTATCCGCATCGCCAGCGCCGCCATCGCCTTTGCCAGCCAGGTCTTCCTGGCGCGCTGGATGGGCGGCTTCGAATACGGCATCTTCGTGCTCGTCTGGACGACGGTGATCATCCTGGGCAGTCTTTCCTGCCTTGGCTTCCAGTCCTCCATCATCCGCTTCATCCCCGAATACCGCGAGACCGGCCACCTTGCCGAACTGCGCGGAATCTTGAGGACAAGCCGCGTCTTCGTTCTTTTCGCGTCCAGCGCAATCGCGGCCCTTGGCATTGCCGGCGTCTGGCTGCTCGCCGGCTTCATGGAGAACTACTACGTCATCCCGTTCTATCTCGGCCTGATCTGCCTGCCGATGATCGCCATGTCGGAGGTCGCCGAAGGCACGGCGCGCGCCCACAATTGGGGCAATCTGGCGCTGATGCCGATCTACATCCTGCGGCCGCTGCTCATTCTCGTGTTCATGGCCGGTGCGATCTTGGCCGGCTACGAGCCGAACGCGGTAACCGCGGTCGCCTCGACGATCGTGGCGACTCTCGTCACCGCCTTCTACCAGGTCCTGTCGACCACCTATCACGCCAACCGCCAGATCGAGCCCGGCCCCTCGCAGACGCGGCTCAGGTACTGGATCGTCGTGTCGCTGCCGATCTTCCTCGTCGAGGGGTTCTTCTTCATGCTGACCAATGCCGACGTGCTGCTCGTCGGCTTCTTCCTGCGCCCCGAGGACGTCGCGATCTATTTCGCCACCGTCAAGACGCTGTCGCTCGTCCACTTCGTCTATTTCGCCGTCAAGGCGGGTGCCGCGCAGCGTTATGCCCAATACGCCCATGGCGGCGACCATGCGCGCCTCGCCTCTTTCGCCCGCGACACCGTCACCTGGACCTTCTGGCCCTCGCTGATGATGGGCGCCATCGTGCTGCTCATCGGCCAGCCCATGCTGATGCTGTTCGGCGAAGGCTTCGCCGCCGGCTATCCGCTGCTCTTCCCGCTGGTGGCGGGCGTGGTCGTCCGGGCGGCGGTCGGCCCGGCCGAAAGCCTTCTGACCATGACCGGCCACCAGAACGTCTGCGCCGGGATCTACGGCGCTTCCCTCGCCTTCAACGTCGTGCTGACCGCCCTTCTCATCCCCGTGCTTGGACTGTGGGGCGTCGCGCTGGCCACCGCCCTCGCCATCTGCCTGGAAGCCGTCCTGCTGGCCCTCGTGATCTGGCGCCGCCTCGGCATCTTCATGTTCATCCTGGCGCCCCGCCCGGCACAAAGCGAGACGGCCTGATGGCTGCCATTCCCCTGATCGAAGAGACGAGCGCGTCGCGCTCCGGCGCCATGATCGGCCATCTGGCGGGGTTCGAGCAGTTCGATACGCCGCCGCATCTGACCGAAGCCCTGGACGCGCGCCGGCCGGTGCGCCGGCTGGCGATCTATCCCGCCTCCGCGGGCTTCGAGATGGTCGAGGAGTTAGACCATCTGGCCGCGCGCACGGTAGAGCCCAACATCTTCTTCAATCCCCGCTTCCTGGCGCCGGCGATGCCGCGCCTCGAAGACAAGGAGGTGCGGCTGGCCGTCATGCGCGACGGCGACGACCACCGCTCCCGGCTGAGGCTGCTTGTGCCCTTTACTGTCGAGCGCTCGTCGGTGGCGCTGGGCGTGCCGGTGATGCGTACCTGGTCGAACATCTATGGTCCCCTCGGCACGCCGCTGCTCGACCGCGACGACCCTGCCGGCGTGCTCGAAGATTTCCTGTCGATGCTGTCGCGGCCGCATCTCAAGCTGCCGCGCGTCTTCGTGTTCCCCGAGATCCGCCTGGATGGCGCCTTCGCGGGCATCCTGCGCCTCGTCGCAGCCGCCAACAATCTGCCGCTCACCGTCACCAACCAATACGACCGGTCGCACCTGATCAGCCGTCTCGACGGCGAGGAATACATGCGGGCGACCCAGAACTCGCACCGACGGGGCGAGTTCCGCCGCCTGCATCGCCGCCTGCAGGAGCAGGGCGAACTGAAATACGAAGTCGCACGCAGCCCGGACGAAATCCGCGCAGCCACCGAGGCGTTCCTGTCGCTGGAGGCCTCCGGCTGGAAGGGTCGCGAGCGCACCGCCATGGCCGTCGACCGCTTTCGCGCCGCCTTCGCCCGTGAGGCAATCGACCGGCTGGCCGAACTGGACATGTGCCGCATCCATTCCCTGCGCCTCGACGGGCGGATCATCGCCAGCCTGGTCGTCTTCGTGGAAGCCGGCATTGCCTACACGTGGAAGACGGCATTCGACGAAACGCTCGGCGCCTTTTCGCCCGGCACGCTCCTGATGATCGAAATCACCAAGTCGCATCTCGAAGACCCCAACATCGAGATGACCGATTCCTGCGCGGCTCCCAACCATCCCCTCGTCGGCCGGCTGTGGGGCGAGACGCGCCAGATCGGTACCATGATCGTCGGGCTGACGCCGGGATCCGAACGGGCGACACGCCAGGTCGGCCAGCAACTGCATCTCTACCGCGAGACCCGCAACGTACTGCGACTGGTCCGCAACCGGGTGAAGAACCTGACGCGCCGCCGCTAGCGCCCAGCCTCGCGCCGCGCGCGATCGCGAAAGATGCGCCGGATCACCTTCCCCGTCGTCGTCAGCGGCATGGAATCCACGAACGCCACCTCCCGCGGATATTCATGCGCGGAAAGTCGCTCGCGCACCCACAGGCTGATCTCGTCGGCCATGTCCGGTCCCGGCTCGTAGCCCTCGTTCAGCACGACATAGGCCTTGACGATCTCCGTGCGGACCGGATCAGGCTTTCCGACCGCCGCGGCAAGCGCCACGGCCGGGTGCCCCGACAGGCAATCCTCGATCTCGCCGGGGCCGATGCGATAGCCGGCCGAGGTGATGACGTCGTCGTCGCGGCCGAAGAAATGTATATAGCCGTCCTCGTCCTGGATCCCCTGGTCGCCGGTGGTCATCCAGTCGCCAATGAACTTCTTCGCGGTCGCGTCGGGATTCTGCCAGTATTCCAGGAACATCACCGGGTCCGGCCGGCGGACCGCGATCTGGCCGGGCCGTCCCGTCGGCAAAATCCGGCCGTCCTCGTCGATGATGCCGACCTCATGCCCCGGCACCGGCCTGCCGATGGCCCCGCCCCGCGACACGCCGATCGCCGCGCAGGACGCCAGCACGAGATTGCACTCGGTCTGGCCATAGAACTCGTTGATGGTGAGGCCGAGTTCGGCCTTCGCCCAGTCATAGGTCTCGCGGCCCAGCGTCTCGCCGCCCGAACCGATGGTCCGGAGCGAGAGCTTCCAGCGCTTTGCGATGTCGCGCTCGGTCTTGAGCATCCGGAGCGCGGTCGGCGGGATGAAGGCGTTGCGGACCTTCAGCTTTTCCATGAGGCCCAGCGCCAGTGCTGGCTCGAACCGCTCGAAACGCCCGGCCACAACCGGCACCCCGAGATAGAGCCCCGGCAAAAGCACGTTGAGCAGGCCGCCCGCCCAGGCCCAGTCGGCCGGCGTCCACAGAAGGTCGTCTGGCTGCGGCAGGAATTCGTGAGGCATCTGCACGCCCGGAATATGGCCCAGAAGCACGCGATGCCCGTGCAGCGCGCCCTTGGGCGGTCCGGTCGTCCCGGAGGTGAAGATCATCATCGCCGGATCGTCGGGTCCAGTCGCCTCCGCCTCGAAAAACGTGCCGGAATCGGCCACTAAGCGATGAAAATCCTCGGCCGGGCCGTCGGCGCCCTCGATCGAGATCAGAATCTCGAGCAGCGGCAGCCGCGCCGTCAGGCCGGCCAGCTTGGCCAGCCCCTGACCGTTGGTCACCACCGCCTTCACGCCGGCGGCATGCAGCCGGTACTCCAGCGCCTCGACGCCGAACAAAAGCGCCAGCGGCACGGCGATCGCGCCGAGTTTGTAGATCGCCACATGCGCGATCACGGTCTCGAAACATTGCGGCAAAAGTAGCGCGACCCGGTCGCCACGCTCGACCCCGCGCGCCTTCAGGGCTCTGGCAAAGGCATTGGAGCGCTCGGTGAGTTCGCCATAGGTCAGGCTGGCGGCAGCGCCTTCCTGCCGGTAGTCGATGAGGGCGACCCGATCAGGCGCCCGCATCGCCCAATGATCGGCCACGGCGGTGCCGATGTTGAATCGGTCCGGAATGCTCCAGGAAAAGCCGCGGCACAAAGCCTCGTAGCTGTCACGCCGCCTCAGCACAGCAAGCTATCCAGGCCCATGCCGCAATCTTTCCTTGTCCACCTCGAATGGCTGCGCTGGCGCAGCCGGAGGCGAAGCGTGGTGCCCCTGGCCGGGCTCGAACCAGCACTCCTTGCGGAACTCGATTTTGAGTCGAGCGCGTCTACCAATTCCGCCACAGGGGCACGAGGGCCTGGGCAGGCCCCGTTGGAGGCGGACTATACGGACAGGCCCTGTTCCGTCAAGCTTGGCAACCATAAGCGCGTTGTATCGTTGCGCGGACCGGCCTTTCGCACTAGAGCTTGCCCCGCGGCAACGAGGGGGCCCTGATGCTTCGCAGGCTTTACGACTGGACCATGTCGCTCGCGCGCACGCGCCATGCCGAACGCGCGCTTGCCGGCGTATCGTTCGTGGAAAGCTCGTTCTTCCCGATCCCGCCCGACGTGCTGTTGATCCCGATGGTGCTGTCGGAACGGGCGAAATGGCTGCGCTATGCCCTCATCTGCACCATCGCATCCGTAGCCGGCGCGATCCTCGGCTACCTGATCGGTGCGGTCCTCTACGACACGGTCGGCCAGCGCATCCTGGCCTTCTATCATGCCGAGGACGCCTTCGCCCGGCTTCAGGAATGGTATGATGTGTGGGGGGCATGGGGCGTGCTTTTCGCCGCCGTGACCCCCTTCCCCTACAAGGTGCTGACCATTTTTTCCGGTTTTGCCGGACTCGACCTGCTGGTCTTCGTGCTGGTTTCCGTGGTCGGCCGCGGGCTGCGCTTCTTCCTCGTCTCGTGGCTCTTGTACCTGATCGGCGAGCCGGTGCGCCATTTCGTCGAAAGGCACCTCAACCTTCTTTTCGTCCTGTTCATGGTGCTTTTGATTGGCGGCTTCGTCGCCTTTGCCTATCTGTTGTGAATGATGGATATGCCCGCTGAAAGAACCCGCCAACCGCAGCTTTTCGGCGCCCTGCTCGTAGCGGCAGGCATGGCGGTCACCGTGGGTACCGCGCTGGCCTTCCAGCATCTCGGCGGGTTCATTCCCTGCGCCCTGTGCCTGGAACAGCGCACCCCCTATTATATCGGGATCCCGGTCATGCTGGCCGCGGCGCTGAGCGCCGCCCTCAAGGCTCCGCCTCGGCTGACGCGGGGCTTGATGCTCGCCGGCGGCGCGCTCATGTTGTGGGGGCTGTATCTCGGGGCCCATCATGCGGGCGTGGAATGGGGCTGGTGGGCTGGTCCCACCGATTGCGGCGCGGTCGTGCCGGCCGAGACCGGCGGGCAGAGCGCGCTCGACGCGCTGGACGCTTTCGTGCCGCCGGCCTGCGACGAGGCCGCGGGCCGCTTTCTGGGCCTTTCCTTTGCCGGCTGGAACGCCATCGCCAGCGCTATCCTGGCAGCGATCGCCTTCCGTTTCGCTTTGGTGTCCGACAGACACTGAACCGCTACTTCTTCAGGACGTCCGACCATTCCGGATGCCGGCGGAATTGCGCCGCCACAAAGGGGCAGAGCGTGATCACCGTGTTGCCGGCCGCGCGCGCGTCGCTGACGGCCCGCTCGACCAGCTTCAGGCCCACATCCTGCCCGCGAAGGGCATCCGGCACGCCGGTGTGATCGATGATGATCTGCTTCTCGCCAACGCGCGTGTAGGTCAGTTCCGCTTCGGCGCCGTCGGCGCCGCGCAGAACGTAGCGTCCTTTGGAGCCATGGTCTTCAAGATCGATATCGTCGTCATGAATGTCCATGTCCTTGCACCCTAGGCGCGGCCGGAAAGGAACCGCCGCGCGGCCTCGAATTCCTCGGGACGCACCTCATGGCCGCCGTCGTGCCAGGCGGTGTTCACCTCGGCACCATGCCGCTTCAACGCCTCGGCAAGGTTTTCGGTCATCGGCGCCGGGCAGATCGGGTCGCGCCGCCCGGCCGTGATGAGGACGCCCAACCGGTCCAGCGTCCCTGCCACCTCGGGCTCGAAGGGAATGAGCGGGTGCATCAGCACCGCGCCCTTGAAGAGGTCGGGCTGCGCGAAGGCGACCGTCGCCAGGATGTTGGCGCCGTTGGAATAACCCATGCCGAGCACTGCCGAGGGGTTTCGGGCTTCGACATGCGCCTTCACGAACGCCGCCATCTTCTGTGTACGCTCGGCCAGGTCCGCCATGTCGTAGACGCCTTCGCCCGTCCGCTTGAAGAAGCGGGCGGCACCGTGTTCGGAAACGTCGCCGCGCGGCGAGACGATGGTCGCTTCCGGCATCAGCTGGCGGCCGGTATCGACGAGCTGGTTTTCATCGGCGCCCGTACCGTGAAAGACGAAGAGCAGCGGGCCGCCGGCCCGCCCTTCCTCGATCCTGTGAATGTAGCTGTCCTGTGTCATGGTCTGTCCTCAAGCGTCGAGCGGCTGCAGGGTCTGTTCGAGATGCGCGCGCAGGTGCTCGTGCTGGCTGGGCAGCTTGAGCCCCTCGCCCAGATGCGCGCGCTCCTCGTCACGGTCGAAACCAGGCTCGTTGGTGGCGATTTCGAACAGCACGCCGCCGGGGGTGCGGAAATAGATCGCGTAGAAATAGTCGCGATCGATGACGGGCGTTATCGGCACGCCGGCCGACGTCAGTTCCTCGCGCACGGCAAGCTGCGCGGCACGGTCGTCGACGGCGAAGGCGACGTGGTGCACCGAACCGGCGCCCTGGCGGGCGGGGTTCATCAGCGGCAGGACCTCGATATCGACGATATTGGCGTCATTGCCCTCGCCCTTGATGCGGTAGCGGTGGATGTTGGCCTCCTGTCCGATTTCCTCATAGCCCATCAGCTGCAGGAGAAAGTTCATGCCGGAGGTGTCGGGAAGCCGCATCGACACCGAGTGGAAACCGCGAATGGCCTCGTCCGCGCCGACACCGTTTCCGGTCCAGGGAGCGCGCCGGTCGCCGGTGCTTTCAACCAGCGCGAAGCCGTCGCCGTCGGGTCCCTTGAAGGCGAGGCGCGCCTCACCCAGCCGGTCGTCGCGCTTGACGTCGCCGGCCTTGTGCTCGGCAAGCCGCTTCTCCCAGTAGCCGAGCGAACCTTCGGGCACCGAAAACGCCGTCGTGCCAACTTCGCCCGTGCCGGGGACGCCGCGACCCATCCCGGGGAAGGGAAAATAGGTCATTACGGTGCCGGGGGTTCCTACCTCGTCGGCGTAGTAGAGATGGTAGACGTCGGGCGCGTCGAAATTCACGGTTTTCTTCACGCGCCGCAGGCCGAGCGCCTGAGTGAAGAACTGGTTGTTCTGACGGGCATCGCGCGCCATCGAAGTGACGTGGTGCAAGCCGCGGATCTGGTCGATCATCGAAATCTCCTTGGGTCGGGCCGGGTCTGTCGGCCTTCGAACATGGAGCCTTATGTCGTGCACGGACAGACATTGGAAAGAGCGCGGTCCGCGATAGTTCGTTCTCAAAAAGTGAACGATGGCAAACTGAAAAGGCCCGCGGCGATGCCGCGGGCCTTTCGGGAAATTCCCGGCAACCGTTAGCGCTGGTGGATCAGCAGCTGGTCGTCGCGCTGTTCAGCGTAGGTCGTCTCGTCATACTCGGGCTGTGCCTCGAGCTGTTCCTCGGTGAACTGCGTGTAGAGGTACATGCTGGCGTCGCCGTCGCTCATGAACTCGAGATTGTCCATGCCGATTGCAACTTCCTTGGCACCCAAGCCGAGGAACCCGCCAACGTCGACGATCACGGCCTCGACGTCACCACCATCGCTGAGGATGATGTCGTTGACCGAACCGACATTCTCTTCATTGGCACCGTAGACGGTGGTGCCGATGAGGTCGTCGGCGCTGATGGCGCCCATGTCGACGCCGGCCAGCGTGGTGCGATCGACCGCACCGGTTTCCATGCCGTCTGTTTCACCGTCAACAGGCGCCATTGCGACATCGTTGTCGGTTTCCACGGCTTCGTCAGCCGGAGCTGCCGCCATGTCGTCGGTCTCGGTGGCATCATCGGCAGGCGCCGTCGCCATCTCGTCAGTTTCGGTGGCGTCGTCGGCAGGCACCACGACCACTTCGGTCTCGGTCGTGTCGTCGGCAGGCGCTGCGGCCATGCCGTCATCACCAGCTTCCTCCGGGGGGACACCGAGAGCCGGGTCATAGACAGAGACGTCGAACTCGGGCTGAGCCTCGAGTGCTTCGCGGGTGGTGTTCAGCACCAGCCACGCCTGGCCGTCACGCTCGGACCATTCCAGTTCATCGAACGAGATGGCGACGTCACGCTCGCCAAGGCCGAGGAAGCCGCCGACACCGATAACGACCATATCGGCTTCGCCTTCAGCGCCGATGACGATGTCGTTGACGTTACCGATGGACTCGGCGTCGTCAGCGACGCTGTTATAGACGCTCTCACCGATGATGTTGGAAGCGAGGTGGCCGGGCGCACGCTCGGTCTGAACTTCCTGCTCCATCTCGACAGCCGGCTCCTGAACCGGCTCGGTGGTGGTCGTCTGGGCATAAGCGCCCGTTGCGATCAAAGTTGCGATGGCGGTACTCGCCAAAAGATTACGGACCATGTTACCTTCTCCTTGTGCATGTTCCTGCACGGTCGCGTTTCTGCTCGAGCTTGGCGGTAAGAACAGAGGCGCGGCCTTCACACCCTCAATAACGCCAATCGATCTTGCTGGTTCCCCGTGGCCAAAATGAATCGGTCGGGGCGGTAAACTGCCTGCGGCGCGGAACAGGCATCGACTTTTCACCGTTTGACGGACGCGAAACCGGGGAAAAGCGAAACGCCGCGTTCACGACAACGGGCGGCCTCAGGAGAATGCGTGAATGCGACTAGTGGCGCTGATCAATCGAGAGGGCGGCAGCTTCAAGACCACCGATCTCGCTGCGTTTTCGGCCCGTCTTGAAGAGATCATGCATTCGGCCGGCCATGATGTCGAAATCTGTCTCGTGGATGGCAGTGAGATCGAGGACCGGCTCGAAGAACTGACCAGCCGCAAGGATTGCGATGCGATCATGGTTGGCGGCGGTGACGGCACGGTCTCTGCGGCTGCCGGGGCGCTGATGAATTCCGACAAGATGCTGGGGATTCTGCCCGGCGGCACGATGAACCTCTTCGCGCGCAGCCTCGGCCTCCCGCTCGACATCGAGGAGGCGGCCGAGATCTTTGCGGAGGGATTCGCTCGAAAGGTGGACATCGCTACGGCGAATGGCCGCCCCTATGTCCATCAGTTCTCCGTCGGCATGCACCCCGAACTGGTCAAGCTGCGCGAAAAGGCGGCTTTCAAGTCCCGGCTCGGCAAGATGCGCGCCTCGACAGTGGCCGCCATCCAGACGCTGTTCGATCCCCCGCGGCTGAAGGGCAAGCTGAAGCTGGACGACAGGACCATCGACCTGAAGACACCAAGCCTGGGAATCTCCAACAATCTCTTCGGCGAAGGCCATCTGCCCTATGCCGACCAGCCCGACGGCGGCACGCTCGGCATCTACATCGCGATCGCCAACAAGCGGCGCGACCTGTTTCGCTTTGCGGCGGACGCGTTTCTGGGCCACTGGAAGTCCGCACCCGAGATCGACCGCCACCAGGCCAGGAAGGCGCGCCTCGAGGTCCCACCGAGCAAGCGCAAGCTGGAATGCAGCATCGACGGGGAACTGATCGATCTGCATGATATCACCGAGTTCGAGATCCACCCGGGCGCGCTCACCGTGCTCGTGGCACCGCCCGAAGAGGACTATTCCGCGGCCTGACGTCCCACGCCGCTTCCCCCGGCAAGTTCGCCAGTCAGGACGTAGCGCAGGATGTCCACCACCTGCTCCGGCGTCTCCGCCACCGCAAGCGCTGCCCCGTCCACCTCCTTCAGGGGATGAACCAGCGAGCGGTCATGCTGGATGATCAGCGCCTTGCCGAGGGCTGCCGCATAGCCGGCGTCGAAAGCCGCGTTCCACTGCTTGTACTTGTCGCCGAACCGCACCACGACGACATCCGCCTTCTCGATCAGCGTGCGGGTGCGGATGGCGTTGAGCTTGGCGCCCTTGTGGTCCTTCCAGAAATTGTCAGCCTCCGCGCCGAGGATGGCCACGCCACAATCGTCGCTGGCCTCGTGATCGGTCACTGGGGCCGCGAAGGCGATGTCCAGACCGGCCGCCTTGGCGCCCGAGATGATCCGCTCGCGCCAGTCGGTGTGGATCTCACCCGACAGATAGACCGAAAGCTCTGACATGCTGGCTCCTTCATTCTTTTCAATGCGCGTCATCGGCCCAGATAGGGCACGTGGCGCGACGATGAAGGGTCAGCTTACCCCGACATAGCGGTGAACGAAATCCGGATCGGCCCGTACCGTCTCGACCGGCACGGTCTCGCGGTTCTGGCCGTTCTCGATGAAACACACCCTGTCGGCCACGGCCAGCACCGCATCGACGCGCTGCTCCACCAGAACGGTCGACACGCCGCGACCCCGCAGGGCGGCCACGACCTCGCGGATGCGCGCGATCATCGACGGCATCAGCCCTTCCGTCGGCTCGTCCAGGAGCAGCACGCGCGGCTCAAGACACAGCGCGCGGGCCATCGCAAGCATCTGCTGCTCGCCCCCCGACAGCGTACCGGATATCTGGGCCAGCCGCTCGCGCAGGAGCGGGAACAGTTCAAGCACGTCCTCCCGCGTCTGGCGGCCCTTGGCCCGCGTCATCAGCCCGATCTCGAGATTTTCCGCGACGGTCATTTCCGCAAACAGCCGCCTGCCCTGCGGCACATAGGCCACGCCGGCCCTCGGCACCTCATGCGGCTTGAGCCGCGTCAGCTCCACATCGCCCAGCCGGATCGAGCCGGCACGCGGCGGCACGAGGCCCATGATCGCCTTCAGCGCGGTGGTCTTGCCGGCACCGTTGCGGCCGAGCAGGCAGAGCACCTCGCCCTCGCGCAGCTCGAAGGACAGGCCGCGCAGCACCTGGACCTGGCCATAGAAGCCGTCGATGCCGTCGACCGTCAGCGCATTCATGCCGGGCTCAACCATCGCTGCCCGTCCCCAGATAGGCGTCCTGAACTGCCGTGTTGGCGCGGATGTCGGCCGGCGTGCCCTCGGCCAGGATACGCCCGAAATTCATCACCGTGATCTTCTGCGCCAGTTCCATCACCACATGCATGTTGTGCTCGATCAGCAGCACGGTCGCCTCGACCGCTATCTCGCGCACCAGCGCCACGAAATTGGCGATCTCGCCATCCGACAGCCCCTGCGTCGGCTCGTCGAGGATCAGCAGGCGGGGCTTCAGCGCCAGCCCCATGGCGATCTCGAGCAGCCGCTGGTGGCCGTAGGAGAGGTTGCGCGCCAGCTCATGCGCCCGATCGGCAAGGCCGACCCGCGCCAGCGCCTCGCTCACCTCCGCGTCGAGCGCCTTCGAGCCGGTCGCGGCATGCCGCCGCTGGGCTGCCAGCGCGACATTGTCGTAGGCGGAAAGGTTGAGGAACACGCTGGTGATCTGGAAGGTGTAGGCGATCCCCAGCCGCGTCCGCCGGTGCGCCGCCATGCGGGTAATGTCTACGCCATCGAACTCCACCTTGCCCGCCGAGGGAAGCACCCGGCCGCAGACCAGGCTGACGAAGGTCGTCTTGCCCGCCCCGTTGGGGCCGATGATGGCGCGGATCTCGCCCTGCTGGAGCTGGAAATCCACAGCGTCGACGGCTCTGAGCCCGCCGAACTGTCGTGACAGGCCGCGCGTGACCAGAAGCGGCGTCAGGGCAGCCATTTGGCCCACCTTTCCCGCACCGAGCCGAGCAGTCCCTTCGGAAAGAAGAGGATCAGCAGCACCAGCGCGACGCCGACCACGCCGAGATAGCTGAGGTTCCAGCCCTGAAAATAGGCGTTGAGCACGTCGTTCGAGTAATCCACCAGATAGAACATGACCAGCGTGCCGAGCAGCGGCCCCAGAACCGTCGACGCCCCGCCGACCAGCACCCACAGGAGCGGCAGGATGGAGAAGTGAACCTCCGCGAAGGACGCGCCCGCATAGCCGAACAGCAGCGCATAGGCCGCACCAGCCGAGGCGCAGATGACGCCGGACGCCACCATCGCCGACAATTTGCTGGCGAAGGTGTCGTAACCCAGCATACGGGTGCGCTCCTCGTTCTCGCGGATGGCCACCAGCACGCGGCCGAAGGGTGCGCGCACCAGCGCCAGCGTGATGAACAGCACGATCGAAAACAGGATCCATGCCGCCATGTAGCGGTTGAACGGGTCCGTCAGGTCGATGGTTGTGTCGCCCCATTGCATGCTGCGCATCGCGAGCGACAGGACGATACCGTCGTCGCCGCGCGTATATTCCGCGAAATAGAGGGTCAGCAGGTAGAATATCTGCCCGAACATCAAGGTGACGATCAGGAAGGCCGGCCCGGTGGTGCGCAGCACCAGCGCCCCGATGCCCAGCGACAGAACCAGCCCGCTTGCCAGCCCCGCCAGGAAGGCCGGCGCCACCGCCCAGTCGAGATGATAGACCGTCAGCCCCGCGCCATAGAGACCCGCGCAGAAGAACATCGCATGTCCGAGGCTCAAGAGCCCCGTGTAGCCGAAGAGAAGATTGTAACCCATGGCGAAGACGGCCAGCACCATGACCCGCGCCATGATGCCGTGATGGTAGGTCGGCAGGATAAATTGCAGCAGGAACAGCACCGCCACCACCGCGACATGCAGCAGCACGATCCGCATCGTCATCGCATCCCTCATCGCGCCGCTGCCCCGAACAGGCCCTGCGGCCGGAACACCAGCACCAGCGCCACGAGCGAGGTGGCCACGATCTTGGCGAGCGTCGGCGAGTAGAACACCGAAAGGATGCCGTCGCTGAGCCCGATCAAGAGGGCTGCCACCAGCGTGCCGCGCAGCGATCCCAGACCGCCGATGATGACCACGATGAAGGACAGGAGCAGCGGGTCGTGGCCCATGAGGTAATGCGCCTGCCGGATCGGCACGATCAGAACCGCCGCCAGGGCTGCCAGCATGGCGCCCAGCGCGAACACCCAGGCATAGACCTTGTCGACCGGGATGCCGAAGGACTGCGCGGTCTCGCGATCATATTGCGTGGCCCGCATGATGAGGCCGGCGCGGGTGCGTGTCAGCACCAGCCAGGTGCCGATCAGGACGATGATCGAAAACCCGATCACCGCCAGCTTGTAGCCCGAATAGCCGAACCAGGGCAGCGCCACCCGGTAGGTGAAAGGCGCCACCACGGGCCGCGCGTCCGGGCCATAGAAGGTGAGCGCCACCTGCTGCAGTATGTAGAGGAGCCCGATCGTCGCCACGATCGTGGCTTCCGGTTCGTAGTTCAGCTTGCGCAGCACCAGCCGCTCGGAGACCAGCGCCACCGCGCCCACCAGCAGCGGGGCGACGACCAGCGCCGCGAGGAAGCCGAAGGCGGGGTTTCCGCCCACCGCCGTCGTGACGGCCCAGGCGAGGATCGCGCCGAGCATGAAGAACTCGCCATGCGCGACGTTGACGACCCGCATGACGCCGAAGACCAGCGACAGCCCGATCGCCATCAACGCCAGTATCGCGGCGGTCACCAGGCCTTCGAGCGTCGCCAGGAGGAGGAAGGGCAAGGACATTCAGGAAGCGGGCTCCGCTGGCGGCCACTGGCGGGCGGTGTGGACGAGGGCGAGGATCCAGACCGTATCGAGGTCAACTTCGTAGACCAGCCGGTAGCTTTCGTGTGGGACGAGTTCACGCGTTCCCACGATGGTTCCGGATCGCCCCATGTTGGGAAACCGGCCCAAGCGGGCAGCTGCCTCGGAAATCAGAGCATCCATGCGCTCGGCAGCCCTCGGATTATCGGCGGCAATGTATTCCAGAGCATCAAGGCGATCCTGCTTTGCCGCATTCAGCCAAACGACCTTCACAAATCGTCCGCTCGAGTGATTAGCTCGGCACGGCGTCGAGCAAATTCTGCTTCGACCTCATCGTTGGAGGTAAACTGCCCGGCAGCGATCTGCGCCCGCGCGATCTCCACCTTGCGGCCGAGAAAGTCGGTATAGGCGCGGGCTTCGCGCTGGCGTTCGACGAAATCGCGCATCAGTTCGCGCACGACCTGCGAGGCGGGGCGGTCTGACGCTTCCGCCTCGGCCATGAAGGCATCGCGCAATTCTGGCTCCAGCTTGAGGGTGAAGACGGCATCCTTGCCCATGACCTGCTCCATGAAGGGTACTGACGACGTATATACCTCGTCAGTACCCGCGCCAAGGCGCCGCTCAGAGTTCCTGGGTGCGGTAGTCGGCTTCCGGCTCGTACATCGAATCCTCGATGGACGTCCGGTGGATGACGTCGAGCCGTCCCTCGCGCAGAACCGAGATGTTCTGCTGACCGAAGGACTGGTGGATTTCCGGAACGAAGCGCTTCTCGCCCTGCGGATGCTCCTCGCCGGCCTCGAAACGCTCCAGCGCCTCGGTCGCCTCGACCAAAGCGGCGCGGTCGTCGGGCCCGCTGTAGCCAGCGGCTTCCATCGCCTGCTTGATGACGAACAGCGTTTCCCAGCAGCCGAACATGTGTGCGCTGGTCGACACGTCATTGGCATCGTTCACCGATGCACCGTTCTCGTCGACGCCGACCGCGTCGCGATAGAAGCGCTCGTAGTCCGGCGTATCCTCCTGCAGGTAGCGCGGCATGCCTTCCCAGAAATGGCTTCCCTCCAGGAACTCCAGGCCGGGGCTGTTGACGTCGATGGCTTCGAGCGAGTCGATGAAGCCGAACAGCTGAGGGCCGGTGCCACCGAAGAATTCGCCCAGCTCGCGCACGAAGGTGAGGATCGCGGGGCCGATCATGACGTGGTAGATCACGTCGGTTTCCGGCGGAATCTGGGGGAAGTAGCGGGTGAAGGACGTCTCGGTCGGCGGGATCGGGATCTGCGCGATCACCTCGCCGCCGGCCGCCTCGAAGACGGGCGGGAAATAGTCGCGGTGATCATGCCCGAACGCATAGTCGGGATAGATCATGGTGATCTTCTTGCCGACATTGTTGGCCACCCAGGGCGCCACCGCCGACATCTGCGACCGGACGTCGGTGATGCCCGGCTGGAAGCACCAGCGGTTCATGCGGCCCGATGGGACGTGATAACCTTCCGAAACCACGTAGTAGGGTACCTTGAGCTCGGCTGCCGTCGGTGCCGAACCGATCACCACGTGGCTGAACAGCGTCCCGTAGACGACATCGACATTGTGCTGGTTGACAAATTTCTCGACTGTCTCGGCGCCGCGGCGCGGATCGGTACCGTCATCCTCGGTGATGATCTCCAGCGGCCGGCCATTGATGCCGCCGCGCTCGTTGATGAGGTTGGCAGCCGCCATGGTGGTGCGCTCGTACCAGCGCCCATAGGCCGCGCCGATGCCGGTGCGGTGGCACTGGAACCCGATCTTGATCGGCTCGGAAGACTGCGCCTGGGCGTATCGGACGAAACCCGGGCCTGCTGCGAGGCCCGCGGCGACAGCACCGATGCCTTGGAGCGCGGAACGCCGTGAAATCAGAGACTTCTTCGGTCTGGACGACTTGCTGCTGCTGGTCATTTCAGTTCCCCTTTGCCTCGGCTGTGCCGCCGTTTTCTTCCCGTCGAAGACCTCCATCCCCTCGGGGAAAATCGCTTGTGTACAAACTAAATCACCAATCCGCCGGACTGGCAAGAAGTTGATGCCGTTGCGTCATGGACGGTCGCCTCAAGCCGTCGGAGACGAAAGCAGCCACAGCCCGAAGGCGGTGTAGAAAACCATCAGCAACGCCAGCGCCACCTGGCTGAGCGCGGCGTCGCGCCCATTGCCATGAATGCGATAGGCGATCACGTGGGCCATCATGATCGCCATGAGATGGCCGAGGATGATGGCGCCGGCCTGGATGTTCCAGAACACCCAGGTGGCGCGCGCGCCGAGCACGATCCCCGCCTGCACATGCAGCCCCGCCGTGCCGAACAGATCCCAGCCGCGCATCAGCGGGTCCGACAGTGCGGCCAGCGCATATTGCCCGTCGACGAGAAGGGCGCTGAGATAATGCGCGAAATGATAGACCAGCGAGATCGGGATGATCGACCAGACGAGACGCCCCGCGACCTCGAGAAAGGAAAGCTTGGCGCCAGCGAGCCTCTCGCCGATCCAGACGCTGGCAAAGAAGGCGCCAGCCAGGAGACCGAACATCGCGAAGAGCCCGATCGTGTTGGGCGCCACCACATCGGTTCTGCCGGGGAACTCGAGCGGGTTGATACCGATGGTCGACAACCAGAAGAATGTCAGCAACATCCCGTCGAAGGAAACGGTGGACAATGCCAGGAGCAGGAACGCCGCACCGGTCGGCGGCAGGGGTCCGGCTGCCACCAGCTTTGCGCCTGGCCAGCACAGGCGCACGCGCCGCCAACCGGCTTCGTGCTCGCCGGCATCGACCACCCCCATCCGGGCAATCATGCCGAGAAAAACGCTCAGGCATTCGCCGCGTCGCGTCCATTCCTCATAGCCGAAGATCACCGCGGCAACGATGTTGGCCGCAAGATAGGCCGCCAGCACCCGGGCAAGCCGCTCGGGATCGTCGGGGGCGGGATAGACGAGTTCGAACCAGGCAAAGCCGCAAAAGAGCGCGATCGCCGGCCAGTAGCCGAGCCGCTGCGGCAGGGTAATGAGCGGGGCTTGCGTTCCGCGAAGGACTGCTGCCAGACGCCAGGGCGCGTAGAGCGGGTTGATCCACCACCAGAGATTCCCGAAGACGCCCTGTGCCAGGGTCAGGCCGATCCAGAACACGGTCCAGACCATCAGCGGCAGCGGGTTCGACAGCGGATCCCGGCTGCCGGCGACCCCGACATAGAGCAGGCACACGAGAAGCAGCAGGGTGAGCAAAGAGCCCACAAGCCTTGGCCAGACCGGCAGGGAAACCAGGCCGATGCGCCGGTCGACCTGCCGCTCCAGCGGGCCCGGCGGCACCAGCGCCAGCACGATGAAGCTGAGCGCCACCGCGATGGCGCCGCCGAGGAGGTAATAGCCCGTGGGCAGGATCATGATGTGGGCTCGGTCGCCCGCATGGGCCAGCGCCTGATCCGGCGGAAGGAAGAGCACGGCCGTTGCGGCAACGAACGAGGCAAGGCTCGCCCATCGTCCCGCCCGCGTTTTCGTTCCCGCCAAGACCAGCGCCCCCGTTAAGCCGCTGCCAAGGCTGCCAGATCAATTGCTGCCGCGCCAATACAAAATGCGCATGTCACGCAATCAGCGCCGCGCAACGCGACGCCCGGCGCGTGACTTCGCCCGCGGGAGAGTTCAGCCGACCGTTCCGCCAGCGCGGTTCCGCTGTCGGGATCGGCCTTCGGCAACAGGGCTGGTTCAGCTCTTCGCCTTGGCCCGCTCGATTGCCGCGGTGATCATCCTGCGGGCCGCGGACGCATCCTGCCAGTCGCCGATCTTGACCCATTTGCCGGGCTCCAGATCCTTGTAGTGCTCGAAGAAATGTTCGATCTGCTTCAGCGTGATCGGCGGCAGGTCGCTGATGTCCATGACCTTGTCATAGCGCTGGGTCAGATGCGGCGATGGCACGGCGACGATCTTTTCATCCTGACCGGAATTGTCTTCCATCACGAGCACGCCGACCGGCCGCACATTGATGACGCAGCCGGGGATAAGCGGCCGCGTGTTGCACACCAGCACGTCGATGGGATCTCCGTCTTCCGACAGGGTGTGCGGCACGAAGCCGTAGTTCCCCGGATATGTCATCGGCGTGTAGAGGAATCGGTCGACGACGAGCGTGCCGGCTTCCTTGTCCATCTCATATTTGATGGGCTGCCCGCCGACGGGCACCTCGATGATGACGTTGACATCTTCTGGCGGCTTGGTCCCGATCGAAATCGCGTCTATGCGCATGTGGCGCTCATCCTTGCGGTTGGTCTTCTGGCCGCAGGCGATAGCCCGTTGCGGCTGCGGATGCAATTGCAAGGCGGCGTCGGACGCCAATCAGTTCCAGACGAAAGCGACCTTCTTGAGCGCCCGCTGCTCGAACACTTCGACGCCTTCGGCGACATCGCGCCCGCCTGCGCCGGCATAAAAGGCCATGGCGCCGCTATTGTCCTCGAGCGCCCACACGACGAGGCCGTTCAGGCCATGCGCCGAGAGCCTTGCGCGTGCTGCTTCGAACAGCTTCGTCCCCAGCCCGACGCCCTGATATTCGGGCTTGAGGTACAGTTCATAGATCTCGCCGCCCTGGTCGAGATCGCGCGACCGGTTGCGGCCGAGCGTGGCGTATCCGACGATTTCGCCGCCGATCTCGACGACCAGGATCGATGCTGCCTTGCCGATTGCATTGGCCCACCAGTTGGAGCCGCGCCTGTTCAGCATGCCGGTGAGCGATTTGTGCGGGATGATGCCCGAATAGGCACCCGCCCATGCCTGATAGTGGACGGTGGCGATGCCATCGGCGTCTCTCGGCGCGGCCTTGCGTATGTCTACGGACAGCGTCTTCATGATTTGTTAACTTTACCCGCCGAAGGCCGGCCACGGCAAGCGCCGGTTTTCCCCAAGGCGAATTTCGCACAGCTGTCGCCATCGCTGGAGAGCAGATAAGGTCGCCGCCGGAAGGAAGACCATGACCAGAAAGCCCTATCAGGACGAGGACGAGTCCCGCCGCATCATCAGCCGCGTCGGCGCCGAGAGTGAGCCCACCATGGCCCAGCGCGCCAAGCGCCGCGTGAGCGACCATATGGCCGCGCGTGATGCGCCGGAGGACGATTGGGTCGAGGTCTGGGGCAGCCGGATCGGCCGGGCCTTGGGGCTGGTCTTCTTTTTCGGCCTGATGATCTGGCTGGTCTTCTACGTGATCCCCGTGATCTGACGATGCCCGGGCCCGATTCTTCGCGCCGCAAGGCGGTTATCGTGATTTCCAGCCATGTCGTGCGCGGCACCGTGGGCAACCGCGCGATTGTCTTTGCGCTGGAGCGGTTGGGACATTCGGTTTGGGCGGTGCCGACAATCGTGCTGTCGTGGCATCCGGGCCACGGCCCCGCAACGCGCATCGTGCCGGATGCCGGCAAGTTCGCGGCCATGATGGACGATCTGGCCTCCGCTCCCTGGCTGGGCGAGGTCGGAGCGGTTATCACCGGCTATCTCGGCCATGCCGACCAGGCGGCCGCCGCAGCGGGGCTGATCGACGCGGTTCGTGCGCGCAATCGGGAGGCGCTTTACCTGTGCGATCCGGTCATCGGCGATGCCGGCGGTCTCTATGTGCCCGTCGCCACCGCAGAGGCGATCCGCGACCGCCTCGTGCCCCTCGCCGACATCGCCACGCCGAACCAGTTCGAACTGCAATGGCTGACCGGCGTCGAGACGGCGTCGCGCGACGGCATGCTGGCGGCCGCCGGCGCCCTGCCGCCGACAATGGTCGTCGCGACATCCGCGCCCGGAACGAGCCCCGACCGCATAGGCAACCTGCTGGTCACTGACGACCGCGCGACGCTGTTCGAGCACGACCGTCACGCCAGGCCCCCGCACGGGGCTGGGGACCTGACATCGGCCCTCGTAACGGCCGGCATGCTGGAAGGACGGCCGGCGGGAGAGGCCGTGGAGCGCGCCACCCGCAGTGTCTACTCGGTCCTGCGCACCGCCTTCGAACGCGGTGCCGACGAACTGTCGCTCGCAGCCGACGCTGCGCTGCTCGAGACGCCGGACGCGCCGGTGGACGTGAAGACGATCGAACCACAGGGCTCTGCGGTGTGATCGCCGGCGCCGACGGCTGCAAGGCAGGCTGGATCGCGGTCGCGGGAGCCACACCAGCAACCGCACGGGTCGAGGTCCACCACACCTTCGTTCAACTCGTCGATTCCCTGCCACCCGATGCCGTCATCGCGGTCGACATGCCGATCGGCTTGCCCGGCCAGATCGGCAGGGGCGGCCGTGGCCCCGAGAGCCTTGTCCGGCCGCTCCTGGGTGCGCGGCAGTCCAGTGTCTTTTCCATCCCGTCGCGCGCGGCCGTCTATGCCGAAGTCGAACCCTTCGCGAACGCGACCGAGTTACGCGACGCGCACAGCCGCGCCAGCGTCGTGGCGCGGCAAACCTCCCACTTGCCGAAATCCATCTCGATCCAGGCGTTCTGCCTGTTTCCGAAGATCCGCGAAATCGACAAGCTGCTGGTCGATCGCCCCGAACTTCGGTGCCGGGTGATCGAATCGCATCCAGAACTGGCTTTCTGGCGGCTGAACAATGAGCTGGCGATGGCGCTGCCCAAGAAAATCAGGGGCACGGTGAACCCGCCCGGCATGGAGGAGCGCAGGACGCTGCTTGCTTCCCAGTGCATGCCGCGCAGCCTGCTCGACGCAGCGCCGCCGAAGGGGGCCGGAGCCGACGATCTGCTGGACGCCGCCGCCATGTTCCTTGTCGCACGGAGACATCGAGAGGGCCTTGCGCGTCCCTTCCCGAACCCGCCGCTTCGCGACGCGCTTGGCATTCCGATCGCCATTTGGGCCTGAGATCGGATTTGCCAGCGTGGGCACATGGCATTATGGGCAACCCATGTGGACTTTTCCCGACCATCTCCTCACAGGTTATCACAACTTCATCGGCGGCCGTTTCGCGAGCGAGCGCGAACGCTACCGGGAACTGGCGCGTGACGGGCAGAAGCCCGAGACCATGGTCATCGCCTGCTGCGATTCTCGCGCTGCGCCCGAAACGATCTTCGATACACCGCCCGGTGAACTTTTCGTCGTCAGGAACGTCGCCAATCTCGTGCCGCCCTACGAGCCCGACGGCAGGTATCATGCGACATCGGCCGCACTCGAATTCGCCATTCACAGCCTCAAGGTGAAAACGGTCCTGGTCCTCGGCCACGGCCGCTGCGGCGGCATCCAGGCGGCGCTGGACCCCGCCGGCGACCCGCTCTCGCCTGGCGATTTCATCGGCAAGTGGATGAGCATGCTGACACCGGTCGCCGGCGCCGTTTCGAGCAACGAACTGATGACCCACAGCGAGCGACAGACCGCGCTGGAGCGTATCTCGATCCGTCATTCGATCGCCAACCTGCGCAGCTTCCCGCAGATCGCCGAGATCGAGGCCGACGGGCGCCTGCAGCTCTGCGGCGCCTGGTTCGACATCCTGTCCGGCGAATTGTGGATCATGGATCCCGAGTCCGGGGATTTCGAACGTCCCGAACCCGACTAGCAGCGCAGCGGCTCTCCGCCACACCGCTTCTACGACAGATCCGACATCAGGCCCGCCGCGACAGAAAGGCGCGAGACGGTGATGTCCCCCGTCTCCGTCAATGCCTTCAGCCTGTCGCGTGCCCGCGCAATCGTTTCGCCTCCCGCCTCGAGCCATTCGGCCACCGGATCGAACGACCGCGGATAGGCCTCCAGCGCCGCCACCGCGATGCCACGGCGCGCGTCGCCGATGGCGTCCCGAGCTCGTGTCAGGGCCAGCCCGTCATAATAGTCCGTCAGACCGATACCCCGGGCCGCCTCGGCGATGCGTCCGATTCGGAAAGCCTCGGTCACCGCAAAGAATGCGCGGGCGGCAACAGCCAGCTCGGCGCCGGAGCGCGTTGCCACGAGCACGATGTCGGGGATGAATTCGCTGACATGCAGGAAGGCGACACGACGCGCGAGATCTTCCGGCGCTCCGTCACGAAACATGGCGTGCGCGACTGCATCAAGATGTGTTCGGGTGAATTCCGGCGCCAGCTCCGAGAGTTTCGGCTCAAGCGTGCGCCGCGCAGTCCTCAGTCCCTCGATGCGCTCCGACAGCGAAGCGCCCGGGAAATCGTGCTTCAGGAACCAGGCCGATTGCACATGCACCAGCCGGCCGACCCCCTGATAGAGTTCGAGCTGGGCGCGGCTTTCGACCTGGTTGTCCAGCGCGTCGATCTGGGCATATAGCCTGTCGAGCTCAAACCCCTCGCGAACGGTTAGATATGCGGCAACGGTCTCGGCAGCGGACCTTCCACACAGGTCCTGAAGTCGGCTAACGAAAGACGGGCCGCCGCGGTTTATGGCGTCATTGGCGATCTCGGTGGCGACGATCTCGCGCCGCAACCGGTGCTCGCGTACTCGCTCTGCGTGCCGCTTTTCCATGCGATCGGGGAAATAGCCGATCAGGTTCTTTTCCAGCGAGGGATCGTCAGGCAGGTCGCTCGCCACCAGATCGTCGAATAGCACGATCTTTGCATAGGCGAGCAGCACGCCGATCTCCGGCCGCGTCAGTCCCTTTCCGTCTTTCTGGCGCTCCACCATATCCTGCGAGGAAGGCAGTTCTTCGACGTCGCGGTCGAGCAGACCGCGCTGTTCCAGCGCCTCCATGAAGCGTTCCTGGTGGCCGAGATCGGCGGGACCCCGGTCGGCCGCCAGCGAAATGGCGAGCGTCTGCTGGTAGTTGTTGGCCAGCACCAGACGGGCGACGTCCTCCGTCATGTCCGAGAGCAGCCTATTGCGCTTCTCGCGCGTCAGCCCGTCCCTGCGCATGGCGGCAGCGAGCGGGATCTTGATGTTGACCTCGACGTCGGAGGAATTCACGCCGGCCGAATTGTCGATGGCATCGGAATTGCAGCGGCCGCCATTCAGCGCGTACTCGATGCGGGCCTTCTGCGTCATGCCGAGATTGGCGCCCTCGCCAATGACCTTGGCGCCGAGTTCGCGCCCCGTGACGCGGATGGCGTCATTGGCCTTGTCGCCGACATCGGCGTTCGATTCCTCCTTCGCGCGGACATAGGTGCCGATGCCACCAAACCACATCAGGTCGACCGGCGCCTTGAGGATGGCGGTCAGGATCTCGACCGGCGACGCGCTGGTCTTCGACAGACCGATCGCATCGGCCGCTGCGCGCGAAAGCGCAATCGACTTCTGCGAACGCGAGACGATGATGCCGCCTTCCGAGAGCTTGTTTCGGTCATAGTCCTGCCAGCTCGACTGGCCCTTGTCGAACAGCCGCTTGCGCTCCGCAAAGGAGGCTTCCATGTCCGGGTCGGGATCGATGAAGATGTCGCGGTGGTCGAAGGCGGCAACCAGCCGGATGCAGGGCGACAAAAGCATGCCGTTGCCGAACACGTCGCCCGACATGTCGCCGACGCCGGCTACCGTGAAGGGCTGTTTCTGGATGTCGCGATCCATCTCGCGGAAATGCCGCTTGACCGCTTCCCACGCGCCGCGCGCGGTAATTCCCATCACCTTGTGATCGTAGCCAGCCGAACCGCCGGAAGCGAATGCGTCGTCGAGCCAGAAGCCATGCGCCTGGCTGATCGCGTTGGCTGTGTCGGAGAAGGTAGCCGTGCCCTTGTCGGCGGCGACCACGAAATAGGGATCGTCACCGTCGAGGCGCCTCACACCCTGTGGCGGCACGACCCGATCGCCGTCCAGATTGTCGGTGATCGACAGCAGGCTGGAGATGAAGTTGACATAGGCCTTGCGTCCGGCCTCGAACACGTCCTGGCGGCTGCCGCCCGACGGCAATCGCTTGGGATAGAACCCGCCCTTGGCGCCCACCGGCACGATGACCGCGTTCTTGACCTGCTGCGCCTTGACGAGACCGAGCACCTCGGTGCGGTAATCCTGCGCGCGGTCCGACCAGCGCAAGCCTCCGCGTGCCACCGGTCCGAAACGCAGATGCACACCCTCGACCTCCGGGCCGTAAACGAAGATCTCGCGCCAGGGGCGGGGTCGGGGCAGCCCGGTCACCGCTTCCGAATCGAGTTTCAGGGCCAGCGAGACGTTTTCGCGATCCAACTCGGCATAGAAATTGGTGCGCAGGGTGGAATCGATCAGGTTCCTGTAGCGCCGGATGATGGTGTCGTCATCGATATGCGGCACTTCTTCCAGCGCCGCCTCGATGGCCTCTTCCGCCTCGGCGGCGGCAGTCTCGCCCTGCACGGAGGGATCGAACCGCGCCTCGAACAGGGCCAGCAGCTGACAGGTGATCGCCGGATAGCGGTTGAGCGTGGAGGCGATGAAATCCTGGCTCTGCGGGATGCCGGCCTGCTGCAAATAGCGCCCGTACGCGCGAAGCAGCGAGATGCGGCGCGCCCCTAGCCCCGCGGTCTGCACCAGCGCGGAATAGCCGTCTCCATCCGTGTCTCCCGTCCAGGCCGACAGGAAGACCTCTTTCAGCAGCGCGCCGCCATCCGACAGATCGATGTTCCGGCCAGACGCGCTTTCGAGCTCCATGTCGTGAAGAAAGACCGTATCGTCGTCGGCAGCCGCCACTTCGAAGGTGCGCTCGCTGATGACACGAAAGCCCATATGCTCCAGCAGTGGCACGCGCCGCGACAGCGAGACGGGCTCATGCAGATGGTAGATCTTGAGGCCGACCTCCTGCGCCGACGAGCCGTCCAGCGCGTAGAAGTCGATCGCGATGGGGCGCTCGGCGGTAACCGATTGGATGCGGCCGGCATCGCCCAAAGCGGTCTCGGGCGAGAAGCTGTTGCGGTAGCTCTCGGGCAGGCGCATCGCGATGTCGGCAAGCCGGGGCTCGGCCTGGGCGTCGGAAACGGCTTCGCGGATCGCGTCTTCCCAGGTTCGCACGATGCCGCGGATCGCAGCTTCCAGGGTCTCCTGGGTGGGTGTCGGCGTCTTGCCGCCGCGCCGCCCGATGATGAAATGGACCCGCGCCAGCGAGCCTTCGGGAAAGGCCGGGTAATAGGCCGAGATATGCCCGTCGAAGGCTTCGGCCAGATAGCTCCCGATCTTCTGGCGGATTTCGGAATCGTAGCGGTCGCGCGGCACGTAGACCAGAGCGGAGACGAAGCGGTCGAACTGGTCGATCCGGTAGAGAGCCCGCACGCGCGGACGCTCGCCCAGTGCCAGGATGGCCATGGCGCTGCGCCTGAGCGTTGAGATGTCGACCTGGAACAGCTCGTCGCGCGGATAGGATTCCAGCACATTGATCAGCGCCTTGCCCGAATGATCGGACGCGTCGTAGCCTGACTTTTCGATCACCGCCTGCACCTTGGAGCGCAGATAGGGGATCTTGAGGACCGAGCGTGTATAGGCCGTCGAGGTGAACAGGCCAACGATACGCAGTTCGCCGAGCAGCTTGCCCTTCGCGTCGAAGGTCTTGATCCCGATATAGTCGAGATAGATGCGGCGGTGGACGACCGACTTGCTGTTCGCCTTCGTGACGATGAGCGGATCCGGACCGTGAAGGAACGCGCGAATCTCCGGCGACGCGGTGACCGGCTGGTCGCCGCGCCTGAGAACCTGGACATCGGGGTCCTGGAGGATGCCAAGCCCCGGCTTGCGCATGCGCTCGAGCTCACCGGTTTCTTCGCCGCCGCGGTAGCGGTACTCGCGAATGCCCAGGAAGGTGAAATTGTCGTCGCGCAGCCATTCGAGAAAGGCGATAGCCTCGGCCACGTCTTTTTCCGCCATCGGGACGGGGGCATAGCGGAAATCGCTGATCGCCTGATCGAGGCGCGCGAGCATCGGCTTCCAGTCGGAAACCGCGGCACGGACCTGCTTGAGCACCCCGCGAATGCGCTCCGCCAGCGCCTTGCACTCGGCATCGCTGCGGCGCGGGATGTGCACATGGATCAGGCTGACGCGGTCGACGCCGTCATCGGCCTTTCCGGGCCCCATCTCGCCCAGCAATTCGCTGACGCCGTTCTTGCCGTGCTTGACGGCCAGAACCGGATGCAGGACCAGCGCGGGCTCGCCCGCCGACAGCGTGATCTCGCTCAGCACGGAGTTGAACAGGAAAGGCTTGTTGTCGTTGACGACCGTGATCACGGTCATCGGTCGCCCCTGGCGCTCGATTCCCGTCGCGTTGTCCACGGAAACGAGGCTTTCGCCGGCGCGATGCTTCATCAGGAGGGAGTGGGCGAGGTCCGCCGAGGCCGCCAGCGTGGCCGCATCGTAGGAGGCCAGATCCTCGGCAGGCGCATGCGCCTTCAGAAAATCGAGCACACGCGACTTTTCCGGCGACTTCTTCTTGCCGGTTTCCGCCCTGGCCTTGCTGTCCTGCCGTCCGCCCATGCGAATCTCCCGCCTTCCGTATTTTGCCGCTATGGTAAACAGACGGGCGCCTCTTGACGACCCGCAGCGCGGCAGACGGCCTCGTCTATCGCAGCAAATCAGTGCAGGGAGGGTAAAGACGATGAGCGAAAGGGTGATCGCCCTCGAAATCGAGGGGCAAGGCGATGTTTCAGAGGCCACAAAGGCCTATTTCGACAAATGCCGTGAAAAGCTCGGGCTCGTTCCCAATGTGCTGAAGGCCTATGCCTTCGACGACAGGAAGCTGCGCGCCTTCACCGACATGTACAACGATCTGATGCTGGGCGAGTCAGCGCTGTCGAAGCTCGAGCGGGAGATGATCGCGGTGGCCGTGTCCTCGGTGAACCACTGCTACTATTGCCTCGCCGCCCACGGTGCCGCGGTACGCCAATTGTCCGGCGACCCGAAGCTCGGCGAGGAGATCGCCATGAACTATCGCGCAGCCGCCCTGTCACCGAAGCAGAAGGCGATGCTGGATTTCGCGGTAAAACTGACCGAGCGGCCCGGCACGATCGAGGAAATCGACCGCCAGCGCCTGCGGGACGCCGGCTTTTCCGATCGCGACATCTGGGACATCGCTTCCGTCGCCGCCTTTTTCAACATGTCCAACCGTGTGGCCGCCGCCACCGACATGAGGCCCAACGACGAGTACCACGCCATGGCGAGGTGAGACCTAGAGGTAGCGCCCGCCGCGCTGAAGCACCTCGATCTCGTAGCCATCGGGATCCTGGATGAAGAAGAAGCGGGCGATCACCTCGCCGGCGGGAGCGAAGTCGACCAGCTTGCGCGGCGAGAGCCCGGCATCGGTCAGCCGCTTGTGCTCGGCATCGACATCCTCGACGGAGAACGCCAAATGGCCGTAGCCGTCGCCCAGTTCATAGGCTTCCTGGCGGCCCTTGTTGACCGTCAGCTCCAGCTCGAAACCGGTCTCGGCATTCGAGAGGTAGAGCAGTGTGAACTTCTCGAAATCCAGCCTATCGGCCACTTCCAGGCCAAGGGCCTTCCTGTAGAAGTCGACCGAGCGCTTTTCGTCGAGCACGCGGATCATCGAGTGGATCATCTTGGCCATGAGGGTTTCCTCTCGTGGTTGGATGGGGTCACGAAGACCAATCAGGCAACGCTCGGCGTCTTGGACGACTTTTCAAAGCGCTTGCGCTCGTTCGAGTCGAGATAAAGCTTGCGCAGCCGGATCGACTTCGGCGTCACTTCGACCAGTTCGTCGTCCTGGATCCAGGCGAGCGCGCGCTCCAGCGTCATGCGGATCGGCGGCGTGAGCCGGACGGCCTCGTCCTTGCCGGCGGCGCGGATGTTGGTCAGCTTCTTGCCCTTGAGCACGTTGACCTCGAGATCGTTGTCGCGGCTGTGGATGCCGATGATCATGCCGGCATAGACCTTGACGCCCGCATCGATGACCATGGGGCCGCGGTCCTCGAGGTTCCACATGGCGAACGCCACCGACTCACCGGAATCGTTGGAGATCAGGACACCATTGTTGCGGCCGGCCATTTCGCCCTTGTAGGGCTGGTAGGAATGGAAGAGCCGGTTCATCACGGCCGTGCCGCGCGTATCCGTCAGAAGCTCCGACTGGTAGCCGATCAGGCCGCGCGTCGGCGCGTGGAAGACCAGGCGCTGCCGGTCGCCGCCCGAAGGCTTCAGCTCGACCATGTCCGCCTTGCGCTCCGACATCTTCTGCACGACGATGCCGGAATGCTCCTCGTCGACGTCGACGACGACTTCCTCGATCGGCTCGAGCACTTCGCCATTTTCGTCCTTCTGCATCACGACGCGGGGACGCGAGACGGCCAGTTCGAAACCTTCGCGGCGCATCGTCTCGATCAGCACGGCAAGCTGCAGCTCGCCGCGACCCGAAACGTAGAAGGAATCCTTGTCTTCGGCTTCCTCGATCTTGAGCGCGACATTTCCCTCGGCCTCCTTCATGAGGCGGTCGCGAATGACGCGGCTGGTGACCTTGTCGCCCTCGGTGCCGGCGAGCGGCGAGTCGTTCACGATGAAGGACATGGTGACGGTGGGCGGATCGATCGGCTGCGCGTGCAGCGGCTCGGTCACCGACGGATCGCAAAACGTGTCCGCAACGGTGCCCTTGGAGAGCCCGGCGATGGCGACGATGTCGCCCGCCTGCGCCTCTTCGATGGGCTGGCGCTCCAGACCCCGGAAGGCGAGAATCTTGGACACGCGGCCGGTCTCGACGAGCGAGCCGTCATTGGCCAGAACCTTGATCGGCTGGTTGGACTTCAGCGTGCCGGACTCGATGCGGCCGGTGATGATGCGGCCGAGGAACGGATTGGCCTCAAGCAGCGTACCGATCATCCGGAACGCGCCGGGATGGACGGTCGGCGCCGGCACATGCTTGACGATGAGGTCGAAGAGCGGCGCGAGACCGTCATCCTTCGGACCTTCCGGGTTCTCGGAAACCCAGCCGTCGCGGCCAGAACCGTAGAGGATCGGAAAGTCGAGCTGCTCGTCGGTGGCGTCGAGCGCGGCGAACAGGTCGAACACCTCATTGACCACCTCGACATGGCGCGCGTCGGGCCGGTCGATCTTGTTGATCACCACGATCGGCTTCAAGCCGACCTTGAGGGCCTTGCCGACCACGAACTTGGTCTGCGGCATCGGACCTTCTGCGGCGTCGACGAGCACGATGGCGGAATCGACCATCGACAGGATGCGTTCCACCTCACCGCCGAAATCGGCGTGGCCGGGGGTATCGACGATGTTGATGCGGTAGTCCTTCCAGTCGACCGAGGTCGCCTTGGCGAGGATCGTGATGCCGCGCTCCTTTTCCAGATCGGTGGAGTCCATGGCGCGCTCTGCGACGCGCTGGTTCTCCCGGAAGGAGCCTGCTTGCTTCAAAAGCTCGTCCACCAGCGTGGTCTTGCCATGGTCGACGTGCGCGATGATCGCGATATTGCGGAGATTCATGTTCTCTCTCGGAAGCTGTTTCAATCCCGCCGGCTAGCCTGCTGGTCAGCCGCGCCGCCGGTTGTGCCGGGGCCGGATCGGTTTCGGTCGCGCTGGCCATACAGCATATTTCGCAGCCGCGAAAGGCTTCCTGGAGAAAGCCGAGGGAACCGCAAGGTTGCTTGCGCGTTTTCAACCCATCGCAAGAGGGTAATCACAATGTATTTTGTCAACGGGACTGCCATTGCCGCTGGCTTGGGCGCGATCGCGCTCGCCACGCTGGCCTATACGTCCCATATCGACCCGAATGCGGGTGCTGCCCTGGCGGAGCCCCGCGTGGAGATTCAGGAAGCAGCCGCGCCTTCGACCTGCGAGAGCGCCGTTTGGCCCTATATTCCGCAGGAATGCCTGACTGACGAGCGCGGTGTCTCGCAGGAGAGTGTGGACACAGCCGGCCTCTAGTCGGTGGCTTTCGACAGCCGGGCCTCGATCTCGGTTGCCGGCGCATCGACATGTACAGTCTTCAGCCGCGATGTCGCGCCCGCTCCGATGCGTATCGCCGAGGTCGGGACATCGAGAAACTTCGACAGGATATTGACCAGTTGAGCGTTGGCCTTGCCCTTTTCCGGCACCGCTCGCACGCGCGCCTTCAGGAACAGTCTCCCATCCGCGAGCGTGTCGATGCCATCCAGCCCGTCACGCGACGATTTCGGCGTCAGCCGCACGAGAAGGCGGCAGCCCTCCCCGCTCGGCTCAATCAGGCGAACCATTGCTACGTCTGGATTCAGATCACCGCCGGGGCAATTGTCGTCCAGAGCAACTGGCGGAGGAAGAAGATCGCCAGCAGGAGCACGATCGGCGAAATGTCGATGCCGCCGAGATCAGGCAGGACCCGGCGGATCGGGCCAAGCACGGGCTCCGTCATGCGATAGAGCGCGTTTCCGATCATCCCGACGAACTGGTTGCTGGGATTGACCACGTTGAAGGCGTAGAGCCAGGAAAACACGGCAGACAGTATGACGATCCACCAGAAGATGCTGAGGGCGAGGTCGATTGTGCTGATCAGCGCGAGCATGCGTGTCTCCCTGTGACTTTCGACTGATAGCCATTGCGTTGGCTGCGGGCAAGCCCCGCCGGGGCCTCAGGCGGGTGCCGCGCGACACCCGTTGCGCTCAAGCCCGCCAAAGCGTAAAAGCCGGCCTCGAAACGGAGCGACCGCAATGCGCGGCATGATCGATGCCATGTCCCTGCCTATCGTCCCCGGCCTGGCCGGCAGGGCGACGCGTGCGCATGCGACCAAGCCGGCAGGGACCAAAACCGTCACCAAAACGGTCTGACGCTCCTTGGCCTGCTCGCCCTCTCCCGGGTCCGGCCCGGGGGAACAGGCGGACGGACCCGGCCGGTGACCGGGTGCCCGAAGCAGCACAATCGGAGAGGGTCTGAAGGAGCAATCTGAAATGGGTTTCAAGATCGCAATCGTCGGCGCCACGGGCAATGTGGGCCGGGAAATGCTGAATATCCTGGAAGAACGCGGCTTCCCCGCCGACGAGGTGGTGGCGCTGGCCTCGCGCCGCTCGCTGGGCACCGAGGTTTCCTTTGGCGACAAGACGCTGAAGGTGAGGGATCTGGCGACCTACGACTTTTCCGACACCGACATCTGCCTGATGTCGGCCGGCGGCAACGTTTCGAAGGAATGGTCGCCCAAGATCGGCCGCCAGGGCTGCGTCGTGATCGATAACTCCTCGGCCTGGCGTTACGACCAGGACGTGCCGCTGATCGTGCCGGAGGTCAATCCCGACGCCATCGAGCGGTTCACCAGGAAGAACATCATCGCCAATCCGAACTGCTCCACGGCGCAGCTCGTGGTGGCGCTGAAGCCGCTGCATGACCATGCCACGATCAAGCGCATCGTCGTGTCGACCTACCAGTCGGTCTCCGGTGCCGGCAAGGAAGGCATGGACGAGCTCTTCCAGCAGACGCGCGCCGTCTTCGTAGCGGATCCGATTTCCAACAAGAAGTTCACCAAGCGCATCGCCTTCAACGTCATTCCCCACATCGACGTCTTCATGGATGACGGCTCGACCAAGGAAGAGTGGAAGATGGTTGCCGAGACCAAGAAGATGCTCGATTCCAAGATCAAGCTGACGGCGACCTGCGTGCGCGTGCCGGTCTTCATCGGACACTCGGAAGCGGTGAACATCGAGTTCGAGAACCCGATCACCGCCGACGAGGCGCGCGACATCCTGCGCGAGGCGCCCGGTTGCCTGGTCATCGACAAGCGCGAGGACGGCGGCTACATCACGCCTCTCGAATCGGCGGGCGAAGATGCCACCTATATTTCGCGCATCCGCGAGGATTCGACATTGGACAACGCGCTGAACCTGTGGATCGTCTCCGACAATCTCAGGAAGGGTGCGGCGCTCAACACGATCCAGATCGCCGAGCTGCTGCTGGAGCGTGGCCTGATCCAGCCGAAGAAGAAGGCGGCCTGACCATTTCGCTCGCGCCACAAGGCGCGAGCGATCATCCGCCTGATCATGCCGGCACGTCCGTAGCGGCATTCCTGTCGATGGGAAAGTCGATCTGGATCGTCTTTCCGGTCTCGGCTGGGATCAACTGATGCTCCCCGCCGAGCTGCAGGGTCATGTTGCGCACGATCCTCAGCCCCATCGAGCCCTTCCGGCTGCTGGCATCGAGCTCTTCCGGCATCTGTGCCCCGTCGTCGGCGACCGAAAGATACACGCGCTCGCCATTCGACCGCAGCTTCACCCGCACCGTCCCCTCCCCCTCGGGATAGGCATGCTTGCAGGCATTGGCGATCAGCTCGTTCATGACCAGACCCAGCGGGATCGATGAAGCGCGCAGGAGCGGGATCGGTTCGGCGTCGACGATCACCTTGACCCGGTCCGACGAATAGAATTCCTGCAAGAACTTGCCGAGCCGCACCGGATAGTCGGAAGCGTCGAGACCGGAATCATCCTGGTCGTAGAGCAGCCGCTGGATTTCGGTCAGCGCGCCAAGCCGTTCCTCGATCTCCTCGACAGCCATCCTTGCGTCGTCATCGGTGATCTGCCGGGCCCGCATGCGAACGAGGCTGCGGATCATCTGCATGTTGTTGTTCACGCGGTGATTGAATTCCCGCAACAGCTCGGCATATTGCTCGGCCTTCGCGCGAATTTCCTGCTGCTTCTGCTGGATGGAAGCGGCCATGCTGTCGAAAGCCGCCGCCAGCCGTCCAAGTTCGTAACGCGAGTGCGGAACCATGGATCGCGCTTCCATATCGCCATCCGCCATCTTTTTGGCCGCGCCCGTCAGCATGCCGACCCACCGGATCACCAGGGCCTGGCTGACATAACCAGCGGCAAGCAGCGCCAGCAGGAGGATCGCCATCGGCGCGGCAAGCGTATCGCGAAGGGCGGCGCCGTAGCGTTCGAATTCCGCATATTGCGGCATGCCCACCACGATACTCAGATTGCCCGAACTCGTCCGCTGGAAGCCGTAGACACGCTGGTTGCCGGCATTGGTCTGGCCGCGGAGCACGCCGCTGCCTTCAGCAGCCATGCGCCGCCGGTACGTTTCCGCCGGGACGGTTTCGCGTGGAGCGGTCAGTTCCTCGTCGCCGACATCTTCGGCGCGATAATGGTTCAGTACCTCCCCATTGCCCCCGATCGCCGTGATCGTGCTTCCCGACGGCAGGTTCATTCGCCTTGCGAGGAATTCCAGCCAGCGCAGATCGATGCCCACGGCGACTGCCCCGGCAAACGACCCGTCGTCCCGATTGACCGGCAACGCGGCGATGATCAGCGGCACGCCGGACTGGCCGACCGTGTAGTCGCCGACCGTGAATCCGTCGGCGCCGGCGATCGTTTCGAGAAATTCATCGTCGGGGAAACCGGCCGGAAGCTCGGAATCGCTGGCCGCGCAGACAATGGCGCCGGTGCTGTCGAACAGCGTGAGCGATGTGAACGAGGGATACCGATCGACCCGATCGCTGAGAAAATGGGTGCAATCGGCATCATCGACCGCACCGCCCTCGATCGTTTCGACGATCATCTCCATCATCACCTTTGCGGTGTCGATCACATTGGTGTGCTGGGCGGCCTGGATGTCGGCCAGCCGCGCGGCGCCGAGTTCGATCTGCTCGCGCTCGTCGTTGAGGGCGTTGCCGGCCAGCATGAGCGCGACGAGCATCCCCGGCAGCGAGGCGACCAGCAGAATGATGATGAAGCGCTTGCGCAGCGAGAGGCTGGACCCGGCGCGCGCGATCCGTCGCTGGAAGGAACTGGAACTGTCGTTGGCACCGTTGGACACATCACCCCCAATGCATGGAAAAATTCGAATGAACTCGGCTTGCATGGAATGCCGCGGGACATAGCGGGCAAGACCATCTGGATTTTGTGGCAGGTTGCGGGGCGACGACCGCGCCCCACCGGCCTCTGCCCATGGGATAGCGGGCCTGGCGACCGCCATAGCATCCACTGACCCCGATAGGCGATGGGTTTAACGCATCTCGAGCAGACGTTCGAGATAGTTGCGCTCGAGTTCCGGGCTGAGCGAGTTGCCGAGCCGCTCCCGGATCGCCTCGAGGATGCGCCGTGCGCGCTGGGCGTCGATCTCGTCGGGCACACGCACTGATTCGCCGAAATCCGGACCTGTGTTGGCACGCGGACGCCCGAGCGGATCGCGGTCGGCGCCCTGCTGGCGCTGGCCGCCTTCCCCCGAACCGCCTTGCTCGCCCTGCATGGCCTGCTGCATCTGCTGCATCATGTCCTGGGCGCCGCTGCGCAACGCTTCGAGCGCCTGTCCCTGCTCGCCGACCGCCCGTTCGCCCTGCTGTTCGCCAAGCGCATCGCCGGCGCGGCCCATGGCGTCGCCGGCGTCGCCGAACTGCTCGCCTGGCTCCATGCCCATGCCTTCCAGCGCCTCCATCAGCGACTGAAGATCCTGGCCCAATTCCGCCTGCTGCTCCTGCAACTGCTGCATGGCATCGGCGAATTCCTCGGGGCTCATCTCTTCACCGCGCTGGCCGGGTCGCATCTGCTCCATGCGATGTGTCTCGTTCATCAGCTCCTGCTGGCGGCGCAGCATGTCGCCCAGCTCGTTGAGCTGCTGGTTCATCTCGCTCTGCTGGCCGCCCTGCTGGTTCTGCTGCTGGCCGGCCTGGAGATTGTTCATCATGTCCTGCAGCTGGGAGAGCAGCTCCTGTGCCTGGTCGCGGGCGCCGGACCGCGCAAGGTCCTCGAGCTGGTTGAGCATGCGCTCCAGATCGCGTTCGGTCAGCATCTGCCCGTCCTGCGGCATCTGCATCGCCTGATCGGGGTTCTGCTGGCTGCGCTGGGCGAACTCGCGCAGGAATTCCTGCATGGCCTCGCGCAGTTCGGCCATCAACTGCTGCAGCTCCTCGTCGTCGGCGCCGCGCTCCAGCGCCTCGCGCAGCGCTTCCTGGGCAGCCTGCAATCGACGCTCGGCATCCGTCAGCGTCCCGTCTTCGATAAGAACGGCGATCTCCCACAGATAGTCGACCACCTCGCGCAGCGCGTCGTCGTCGCGCGCCTGCGACAGCCGCGCGCGCGCCGACACCACGCCGAGATAGTGGCTGAGATTGTCGATCGTGTCCTCGGCACGCAGCGTGATCGCGTCCATCAGGTCGAGGACATGGCCCTGCTGATTGGCATTGAGCGCCAGGATCCGTCGCTGTTCGATCAGGGCCATGGCGAGGGGATGGGAGAAGGGGCGTTCGGGCAGGAAGAAACGTGTCGGCTCGCTGCGCGCTTCCTGCTCCGCGGCGTCGCGGGCGACCAAGGTGAGGTCGACCATAGCGCCGGCCCAGGCGTGATCCGTCAGGTCGCGCACCGTGCGCGCGGCGTCCGCATCGCGGCGCGGCAGGGACAGCGCCATTTCCGGTGCATCATAGAGCGGGCGTGCATTGTCGGCGGCCTCGGCATGTTCGAACTCGGCCACGGCCGACGCCGCGCCGTAGTCGTCATCGATCTCGTAGGTCAGCTCCAGCGCTCCGCTGCGGGCGCGGCGCGGCTCTTCTGACAGGCGGATGACGGGCGGATCGTCTGCAGTGACCAGGAAGCGCCAGCTCCTGATCTCCCGGTCAACCTCGCGCAGGGTGAGCAGGCCATCGACCGAAAGCGGCATGTCGAACTGGCTGGAGGCCGGCTGGGCCGCACTCGCGTCGACCCGGCTGACCTCGCCGCTGTGCGCGTCCATGTAGTCCAGGGCTTCGTTGCCCGAACCACCGGTCACCCGCACGGCGAGTTGGCTGCCGGCCGGAACGGTGAAGACGTCTTCGCCGCGATTGGCGTCGGAGGTGAGATAGAGGGGGGCGCGGCCCGTATAGGGCGGCGGCGTCACCCAGGCGTCGATACGCGGCGGCAGCGGCGCGGCACCCGCCTGGGCGCGAAAGGCATCGGTGAGGCTGCCGCCCAGCGGCCCGAAGGAGAAGGCGAAGGCAACGACGAGCAGCAGCGGCGCAACCGCACGGATCGCCCAGGGGTCGCGCTCGGGAACGCGCGGGTGCGGCAGGTCGCCAGCCAGCCGGTCGAGCTTGCCGGCCATGCGGCGGCGGTGTTCGCTCCACAGAGCGGCGGCAAAGGCATCGTCCGCTGTGCCGGAAATCCGGTCGGTCTGGGCCAAAACGGGCGCGTGGTCGAGCTTGTTGGCGTGCTCGATGCGGCGGTCGATCTCGGCCCTTTCGGGGCGTCGCAACTGCCTCAGAGGCAGCAGCGCCGCAAGAGCGGCGAGTGCAAAGAGAACGCCAAGGCAGATACGCCCCCAATCAGGCAGCAGGCGGAAGACCCCGAGCCACGACAGGCTGGCAAACAGCGCCACGACGAACAGCACCGGCACCACCAGGGGCCAGACACGCTCGGTCCACATGACGCCGGCGGTGCCGAAGCGGGCACGCGCAAGCCGGGTCATGAGTCCGGACTGTTCGGAGGTGTTGCGGTCTGAAGCCATGCGGCCTTTCCGACGAGGTTGGCGTCATGGATCGGCGCACGAAGCCGACGCATTTCCGTTCAGGATAGCAGCAAACGCGGCGAAGGCGAGGCGGGGCAAGAAATCGTGATGGGCTTGCGCGGCCTACGCCTGCTGGAGCCAGTCCGGCAGGCGGTCCATGCCGATCAGTTCCTCATAGCTCTGGCGGGGGCGCACCACGGCAAAGCGGTCGCCGTCGACCAGCACCTCGGGCACGAGCAGCCGCGTATTGTAGGTGCCGGCCTGCACAGCGCCATATGCCCCGGCCGTCAGGAAGGCGACGAGATCGCCCGACGCCATGACCGGCAGATCGCGATCGAGGCCGAGATAATCGCCGGTTTCGCAGATCGGCCCGACGACATCGGCGCGCAGGCGCGGCGCATCGGCGCCTGCCTCGCGCACCGGGCGGATCTCGTGCCAGGCCTCGTAGAGCGTCGGGCGGATCAGGTCGTTCATCGCCGCGTCGACGACGAGGAAGTTCTTGGCCTCGCCTTCCTTCACGAACAGCACCGAGGCCACAAGGATGCCGGCATTGCCGACGATCAGTCGGCCCGGCTCGAAGATGACCTTGATGCCAAGCGGCTTGAGGTGCTTGTTGACGATCTCGGCATACCGCACCGGCAGCGGTGGCGGCTCCTCGTCGAACCGATACGGAATGCCAAGACCCCCGCCGACATCGACATGGGTGATGTCGTGGCCATCCTGCCTGAGCAGGCCGAGAAGCTCGACAAGGCGGGCGATCGACCGGTCGAACGGTTCAAGATCGGTGATCTGGCTGCCGATATGCATGTCGATGCCGCACACCTGAATGCCTGGCAGCATGGCCGCGCGGGCATAGACCTCACGGGCTCGGTTCCAGGGAATACCGAACTTGTTCTCCGCCTTGCCGGTGGAGATCTTGTGGTGGGTGCGGGCATCCACATCCGGATTGATGCGCAGCGAGACGGGTGCCTTCTTGCCGGCCGCCACCGCGCGCTGGGACAGGAGTTCGAGGTCCGGTTCCGATTCGACGTTGAAGCAGAAGATGCCGGCCGACAGCGCGTAATCCATCTCCCGCGCCATCTTGCCGACGCCGGAAAAGACGATGCGGCTGGACGGAACGCCGGCCTGCAGCGCGCGGCGCAACTCGCCTTCCGAAACCACGTCGGCCCCGGCACCGAGCCGCGCCAGCGTGGCAATCACCGCCTGGTTGGAATTGGCCTTGATCGCGTAGCAGACCGTGGCATCGAGATCGGCGAAGGCCTCCGAGAAAACATTGTAGTGACGCGTCAGCGTGGCCGTCGAATAGCAGTAGAAGGGCGTGCCGACGGCTTCGGCGATCGCCGGGATCGGCACGTCCTCGGCGTGGAGCACGCCGTCGCGATAATCGAAATGGTTCACGGGAAGTCGCCTAGATCAGACCGTCGAGGATGAAGGGCCGCTCGCGAACCGGCGGCTGGGGCGCGGGCGGCAAAGTCTCCACGCCGTCGCGCTCCATCTGGCGGCGCTCCTCGACGGCTGCCTCGTAGGGCGTGTCGAGGACCGTCGGCTTGCGCCCGCAGGCGCTGACCATCACGGCTAATGTGGCCACGACCAGTATGGATTTGGCGAAAGTGCCTGCGCGCATGAAGACTGCCCCGACTGCGATTGCGGTTTCTTCTCTAGCGGGTTTTGGCCCGCGATGCATCCCGTTTCAGCCGCTTCTTCCAGTAGCGGATCTGCTTGCGCACCTCAGCAGGCGCGGTGCCGCCGAAGGAGGTGCGGCTCTTGACGGAGGCAGCGACCGACAGGACTCCGAACACGTCCTCGGTGATGGCGTCGTGGATCGCCTTGAGGTCCTCCAGCGACAGTCTGTCGAGGCTGGTCAGGCGTTCGTCGGCCAGCGCCACGGCGCGGCCCGTCACGTGATGTGCCTCGCGGAACGGCAAGCCGGCCTCGCGCACCAGCCAGTCTGCAAGGTCGGTGGCCGTGGAATGGCCGGAGCCGGCCGCCTTCTTCATCGCCGCCTTGTCGATCACGATATCGCGCACCATACCGGTCATGGCGGCCACCATCAGGTCGAGCGTCTCGGCGGCGTCGAACACCGCCTCCTTGTCTTCCTGCATGTCCTTGGAATAAGCGAGCGGCAGGCCCTTCATCACGGTGAGCAGGCCGATCAGATTGCCGTTGAGGCGGCCGGTCTTGGCGCGCACGAGTTCGGCGGCGTCCGGGTTCTTCTTCTGCGGCATGATGGAGGAGCCGGTGGCGAATGCATCCGACAGCTTCGCGAAGCCGAATTGCGGCGTCGACCAGATGACGATCTCCTCCGCCAGCCGCGACAGATGCGTGCCGCAGATCGAGGCAAGCGACAGGAATTCGAGCGCGAAGTCGCGGTCGGATACGGTATCGATCGAATTTCGCGTGGGCTCGCGGAAGTCGAGCGCGGAAGCCGTCATGGCGCGGTCGATCGGAAAGCCCGTGCCGGCAAGCGCCGCGGCACCGAGCGGGCTCTCGTCCATGCGCTCCATGGCATCGCGCACCCGCGACAGGTCACGCCCGAACATTTCGACATAGGCCATGCAGTGGTGGCCGAAGGTCACGGGCTGTGCGGTCTGGAGATGGGTGAAGCCCGGCATCAAGGTTGCCGCGTGCTCCTCGGCGCGGTCGAGAAAGGCCTCGATCAGGGCGACGAGCGCGGACTCTGTACGCTGCAGTTCTTCCTTGACCCACAGCCTGAAGTCGGTTGCCACCTGGTCGTTGCGCGAGCGCGCCGTGTGCAGCCGTCCCGCCGCCGGCCCGATCAGCTCGGCCAGCCGCGCCTCGATATTCATGTGGATGTCTTCGAGCCGGGTGGAGAACTCGAACCGACCCTCCTCGATCTCCGACAGGATCGTGTTCAGACCGTGAACGATCTTTTCTTGATCCGCCGTCGAAATTATGCCGGTTTGCGCCAGCATCCCGGCATGGGCGATCGAGCCGCGAATGTCCTGCGCGTAGAGCTTCCTGTCGAAGCCGATGGAGGCATTGATGGCTTCCATGATCGCGTCGGGACCCGAGGCAAATCGTCCGCCCCACATCTGGTTGCTGGCCTTGGTGTCGCTCATAATGTTAACGGATCCCCGGAGCTAAATCTCATGTCGGACGGTAAGGTCCCTATGTCACCACTGCGCCTTCTCGGTATCGCCGCCCTCGCGGGAATGGCAGCAGGTGCGATCGGGCTATACGTGATGGGCGCCCCTTCTGGCAACAACGCCCCGGCTGCAACGGCGACGGCGGAGGCCGCCTGCCAAGGCCGCGAGGAAACGCTGGCCCGTATCGACCCCGCGATCGGTGGCGAGGTGGCCGCGATGCTGCCGGCCGAACCGTCCCGCCCGCTCGGCGATCTCGTCTTCGATGATCCCGATGGACAGCCGATGCAACTGGCCGATCTCTCCGGCAAGACCCTGCTGGTCAATCTGTGGGCCACATGGTGCGCGCCCTGCCGTCACGAGATGCCCGCACTTGATCAATTGCAGCGCGAGATGGGCAGCGACACGTTCGAGGTGGTGGCCATCAACGTCGAGACCGGCGATGACGTCAAGCCGAAGGCCTTTCTCGACGAGATCGGCGTCGATTCGCTCGCCTTCTACCGCGACGATACGGTCGGGCTCTTCAACGAGCTGAAGCGCCGCAACCTGGCGGTCGGCCTGCCCGTCACGCTGCTGATCGACGATGAAGGCTGCCTGCTTGCCCACATGAACGGCCCGGCCGAATGGGCAAGCGACGACGCCAAGGCGCTGATCCGCGCGGCACAGCGACCGCCGGAGGGCTGAACGCACGCGGACGGCTGGGAGCGACTGAGGCTTCGCAGGAAAAAGGGGGCCATCAAGGCCCCCTTGGATCATGTCTCGATCGCTTCCTTCCGCGCTGCCGTCGGCGGTTGGCCGCCGCGTTCGGGGATGAGACCCTTCGGCGCAAAGCGCAGGACGACGAGCAGGATGATGCCCATCAGCAGCGGCCGCATGTAGGGTGCGGCATCCAGAAGATGCGCCCTGAGCCCGCTGCCCGGTCCGAGCGGCATGGTAAGCTGGTTCATCAGCCAGCCGCCAACCGGCTCCGCCTCAACCCAGAGGAACCAGATCAGGAAGCCGCCGAGCACCGCACCCCAATTGTTGCCGGAGCCGCCGACGATCACCATCACCCAGATCAGGAATGTGAAGCGCAGCGGATTATACTGGCCGGGCGTCAGCTGCCCGTCGAGCGTGGTCAGCATGGCGCCGGCCACGCCGACGACGGCGGATCCGAGGATGAAGACCTGGAGATGGCGGCCCTTGACGTCCTTGCCCATCGCCTCGGCGGCGTCGCGATTATCGCGAATGGCGCGCATCATGCGGCCCCAGGGCGAGTTCAGCGCCCGCTCGGCCAGATACATGATGATAATCAGCACGATGGCAAAGAGGATGGCGTAGGACAGGCGGACATAGAGCGTCGAGAAGATGACCGGGTTGGCGCCGAGCCACGCCGACAGTTCCAGGAACCATGGGGCCTGCTGAAGTCCCGATTCATAGGCCACGGGTCGCGGCAGGCCGGAGACATTCTTGACGCCGCGGGTCAGCCATTCCTCGTTCTTGAGGATGGCGATGATAATTTCCGAAATGCCGAGCGTGGCGATGGCCAGATAGTCGGCGCGCAGGCCGAGCGCGATCTTGCCGATCAGCCAGGCACCGGCTGCCGCGAAGACGCCGCCGACGACCCAGGAGAAGATGATCGGCAGGCCGAGTCCACCCAGATAACCGGAGCGCGCGGCATCGTAGCTCTCGATGGCGTCAACGGCCGGATCGTAGAAATAGCGGATGACGAAATAGCCCACGATGGCGGTCGCGATCGTCGCCCAGAACCGCATGTTGCCCGTCGTGCTTCGTCGCACGAAATAGACGGCGGCGATGGTGCCGATCAGCATCAGGAACGCCATGCCGATGCCCGCGCCACCGACCTCCCAGGCGCCCATGACAGGCGGCATGGAAACGATCACGGCGGCCAGGCCGCCGAGCGCGGCGAAGCCCATGATGCCGACATTGAAGATGCCGGCATAGCCCCACTGGATGTTCACGCCCAGCGCCATGATCGCCGAGATCAGGCACAGATTGATGATGGTGATCGAGAGGTTCCAGCTCTGGAAGACGCCAACGATGACGAGCAGGGCCGCCATGATGCCGTAGAGCACGACGATGCGCATACGCTCGCTCATAGCACCCTCCCCTTGAATATGCCGGTAGGTCGGATCAGCAGCACCAGCACCAGGATGACGAAGGAGATGGCGAATTTGTACTCCGTCGACAGCAGCTGAAGCAGCCCGTCCGGCTCGAAGCCGAAATATTCCACGAAGCGCCGGTAGGCATAGGTCAGCGTCACCTCGGAGAAGGCGACGATGAAGCCGCCCGCCACCGCACCGATCGGCTGGCCGATGCCGCCCACGATGGCCGCCGCGAAGATCGGCAGGAGAAGCTGGAAGTAGACGAAGGGCCGGAAACTCTTGTCGAGGCCGTAGAGCACGCCGGCGATCGTGGCGAGGCTGGCCGCGATGATCCAGGTGACGGCGACGACGCGGTCCGGATTGATACCCGAAAGCAGCGCCAGATCTTCATTGTCGGAATAGGCCCGCATTGCCTTGCCGGTGCGCGAGCGCTGCAGGAACAGGAACAGCGCCGTCACCACGACAGCCGCCACCAAGACAGTGATGACCACCGGCAGGCGCACGGCCAGGCCCTCGTCGAGCCCGGTCAGATCACGAAACTCGCGCACTGTGATCAGGAAGCGCTCGCCATCGGCGAAACGCTGGTCGTTCGGACCGATGATCATGCGCACGATGCCGTTGTAGATGAACATCACGCCGACCGAGGCCATGACGAGGACGATCGTCGCCGAACGTCTGACCCGATAGAAGCGGAAGACCATCCTGTCGGTGGCGAGCGACAGCGCCACCGCGCCCAGTATGCCGATCGGCAGCGCCAGGAGCGCGGTCGGCATGGGCCCGAAACTGATGCCCATGGATTGCAGCCACCAGGTGACCAGGATGGTCAGCATGGTGCCGAAGGCCATCAGGTCACCATGCGCGAAATTGGAAAAGCGCAGGATGCCGAAGACCAGCGTGACACCCAGCGCGCCGAGCGCCAGCTGTGCGCCATAGGCGACGCCGGGCAGGAACACGAAATTGGCGAAGAGGACGATTGCGTTGAGGAAGTCCGTCACCGGTTCAGCCTCCCAGGAAAGATGCGCGGACTTCCGGATTGGCCAGAAGGCTGGCTCCGGTGCCGGTGAAACGGTTGCTGCCCTGGACGAGCACGTAGCCCTTGTCGGCGATGTTGAGCGCCTGGCGGGCATTCTGCTCGACCATCAGCACGGCGATGCCGGTCGCCGCCACCTCCAGGATGCGGTCGAAGAGTTCGTCCATGACGATGGGCGACACGCCGGCTGTCGGCTCGTCGAGCATGAGCACCTTGGGCCGGGTCATCAGGGCGCGGCCGACCGCGACCTGCTGGCGCTGGCCGCCGGAGAGCTCGCCAGCCGCCTGGCGCCGCTTTTCCTTGAGCACCGGAAACAGCTCGTAGACCTGCTCCATCGTCGCGGAGAAATCGTCGTCGCGGATATAGGCCCCCATCTCCAGGTTCTCCTGGACGGTCATGGTGACGAACACGTTGTTGTTCTGCGGCACGAAGCCCATACCCGCCCTGACGCGGTCCTGCGGGGTCATGTGGGTGATGTCGGTTCCGTCCAGCACGACACGGCCTTCGCGCATCGGCAGCATGCCGAAAACCGCCTTCATGGCCGTCGACTTGCCGGCCCCGTTCGGCCCGACGATGACGGCGATCTCGCCCTGATCGACGGCGACCGTGCAGGAATGCAGGATGTCGGCGCCGCCATAGCCGCCAGTCATGTTCTCGCCGATGAGGTAGCTCATGTGGCATCTCCGGCCTTGGCGGGACGGTTCTTCAGCCCGGTGCCGAGATAGGCCTCGATGACGTGCTCGTTGGCCTTGACCTCGTCGACGGTGCCTTCCGTCAGGACCTTGCCCTCGGCCATGACGATGACCGGGTCACACAGGCGGCCGATAAAGTCCATGTCGTGCTCGATCATGCAAAATGTGTAGCCGCGTTCCTTGTTGAGGCGGATGATGGCGTCGCCGAGGGTGTTCAGAAGCGTGCGGTTGACGCCCGCCCCGACCTCGTCGAGGAAAACGATCTTGGCATCCACCATCATGGTGCGGCCGAGTTCGAGCAGCTTCTTCTGCCCGCCGGACAGATTGCCGGCGCGCTCGTCGGCGAGATGCGTGATCTCTAGAAACTCGATCACCTCGTCGGCCCGCTTGCGGACGTCGACTTCATGGGCGCGCACCCTGGACGGGCGCAGCCAGACATCCATCAGGCTCTCGCCGGGCTGGCCGCCGGGCACCATCATCAGATTGTCGCGCACCGAAAGGGTCGAGAACTCGTGCGCGATCTGGAAGGTGCGCAACAGGCCCTTGGCGAAAAGCTCATGCGGCGTCAGGCCGGTGATGTCCTCGTCGCCCAGCCACACGCGGCCGGAGGTCGGCCGGTAGTGGCCGGCGATGACGTTGAACATGGTGGTCTTGCCGGCGCCGTTCGGTCCGATGAGCCCGGTGATCGAGCCCTTCTCGATCTCGATGCTCGCCCCGTCGACCGCGCGAATGCCCCCGAAATGCATATGCAGATCGTCTACACGGATCATCTTGTTCCCCTGGGCCTATTGTTTCTCTTGGCCCTTATGAGAACAGCCCGGCGAAAGGACGCCGGGCTGTCCGATCTCTATTTCCCGCGCTTAGCGGTACTGCACCGTCTTGTACTCGCCACCTTCGACGATGTACTGGCGGTAGCTGCCGGAAGCCTCGCCGGGTCCGATCAGCTCGACATTGGTGCCGCCAACGTAGTTGACTTCACCGCCTTCGGCCAGGATCTCCAGGCCACGGGCCAGCTGGCCGGGCAGGATCTCTTCGCCAGGCTCGTTGGCAACGGCGAGCAGGTTGTCGCGGATCGAGGTGCGGTCGGCCGAGCCGCCGGCCTGGATGGCGAGCGCGATGAGCGCCGCGGCATCGTAGCTTTCGCCGGTGTAGGAGGCGGACGGGTTGACGCCGGCGGCCTCGGCAACGTCGGCGAACGCGGCCGAACCTTCGCCCTCGACGCCTGGAACGACGCCGATCGTGCCTTCCAGATCGTCGCCGATGGCATCGATCAGGCTCTGGGCGAACATGCCGTCGCCGAGCACGAAGCGGTCGAACGCGCCGGTGTCGACGGCGCTGCGGATGACGCCCACGCCGCCCTGGTCGGCATAGCCGAGCACGACGAGGACTTCGCCGCCACCGGCGGCGAGTGCGCCAACTTCGGCCGAGTAGTCGCCACGGCCATCTTCATGCGGCGCGGTGATGGTGATCGTGCCGCCGACTTCGGTGAAGGCAGCCTCGAAGGCTGCAGCCAGACCGCTGCCGTAGTCGTTGTTGGTGTAGGTGACCGCAACCTCGGTGATGCCCTCTTCCTCGAGCATCTCGGCCAGCACGACGCCCTGGCGTGCATCCGACGGCGCGGTGCGGAAGAAGTAGTCGTTGTCGTCGATGTCGGTCAGGGCCGGCGAGGTGGCCGATGGCGAGACCATGACGACGCCGTTCGGCACCGCAACGTTGTTGGCGATGGCGATGGTGACGCCCGAGCAGTCGGCGCCGACGATGGCGGCGATGTTGTCGACCGTGATCAGGCGCTCGGCGGCGGCCTGCGCGGCGGCGCTGTCGATGCAGGTGGAGTCGGCGCGAACCGGCACCAGCGTTGCACCGTCGAGCAGCAGGCCGCTCTCGTTGACTTCCGTGAAGGCCAGCTCGGCGGAATCCGCCATGCCGGGGGTGATCGACTCGATCGGGCCTGTGAAGCCGAGGATCACGCCGACATTGATTTCCTGGGCCTGAACCGTCGCCGAGGCGGCCATGAAGGCAGCGCCCGCGACCGAGGCTGCAAGCATCGTGCGCAAACTGGATTTCATACTGACTACTCCCTGAGTGTTCCTGAGAAGCGAAGAGGCCCCGGACAGTTGAAGCGTCCGGATTGGTGCCGATATTGTGATTGCGGCTTCGATTTGTAAAGCCTTGCTCTGGCGCCTTTTCCCCTTGGCCCCGGCATCGTTCGCCGGTGCGCACCCGTCATAGCGGGGTCTTTGTGGCCCGTCGAGACCCGCGCCGCCAAAAGCGCCGTTTTGCGGGGTTTCGGCGGCGAAATGGGAGGGTTTGGTTACCGCGCGGGCGGGGCAGAGGCGAGCATGGAGTCCAGGAGGAAGCTCTTCGTACGCTAGCCGCCAGCCATGAAGCCATCGGCGCCATCGCTCCAGTAGGTGGCGGTGAGCGTCGTGTCTCGGCCCAGGCCCCTCTCCTCACGCCAGCACCGCCGCACCGACCCGGCCGCCTTGGCTTCGGCTGCGAACCAGCCGAAGCAGGACAGCGCAACCGGCCATTCAACCGACATGATCGCATCGGCGAGCCTCGGGTCCGCGCCAGCATCGACCCCATCGCGGTAGATCCAGTGCAGCGCTATCGCGGTGCGGTTAGCTATCTCCAGCCGCTCGTACCGATCCGCCACCTCAATGAAGGCAACGCCCTGCGTCGTCGGCGCCAGCGCCTCCAACATTCGCGACAGTGCCGGAACACCGGTCTCATCGGCGCCCAGAACATACCATTGCCTGTCGAGCGGCACCGGCCGGCCGACCGGTCCCATGATCCCGACCTGGTCGCCCGGCACCGCCATGCCGGCCCAGCGCGCGCCGATGCTTTCGCCCTCATGGCGGACAAAATCGATCTCCATCCAATCCGCCGCCACGTCGAGACGGCGGATGGTATAGGCACGCGGAACGGGTTTGCGATGTGCCGGCGGCCAGACGGCGAGGCCATTGGGTCCAGGTGTCGGCCATTCCGGATCCGGTACGTCGCGGGTCGGAAAGAGCATGCGGACATGCATGCCCCCGAAGCGTTCGAAGCGGCCGAGATCGTCGCCAGTCAGCCGGAAGCGCCGCATGCGTGGCGTCAGGTCCAGGACGTTTACGACCGTCATCTCGCGGAACTGCGGCAGCCGCGTTTCACCCGCTAGGTCGCCACGCCACAGGATGCTAGGCCCCTCCTCCTTCGCATAGACTTCGATAGCTGTGGCGATAAGGTCCTTGACCCGCGCCAGCCCATCGCGGTCAGTTGCACGCGCGCCGACACGCAGGCGTCCCTCTTCCATGTCGAACCAAGCCTGCCCAAAGGGGAACGCAAAGTCGATCCGGTTGCCGCTGCGTGTCGCGGTTGCCTCGAAGGTGAGCAGCCGCGCCGTTATCTGGTCGAGATAGGCGGGCAGCCGCTTCAGCTCCAGTTCAGCTTCACTGCAAAGTTCCGTCATCGTCCCGCTTCCGTCTCAGCCGCCGAACCGGCCTGTGAGAGCGATCTTGAAGGTTCTGCCCTTGCCCTGCTCGACATTGGAGGAGGTTGACCAGCCGCTCTGCGGGTCGGTGTAGGCCTTGTCGAAGAGGTTATCGATGCCGGCGTCCAGCCGAACGCTGTCGTTGATGTCCCAGTTGGCGAAGATGTTCACCAGATCGACGCGCGGATAAACCTTGCTGCCTGTCGACAACTGACGCACCACCTGGCCAATGCTCTGATACTGGACACCCCAGGTGAGCCGGTCCTCCAGCGCCCGGAAGCCGACCGTGACTCCCGCATTCTGCAGCGGCGTGTCGGTGAGCGTCTCGCCCGCATAGGGTCCGTCCAGCATGGTCGCGTTGGTGAAAGAAGCCGCGGCGCTGACAAAGCCGCGGCCGTAATCGTAGACGCCTTCCATCTCGATGCCGCGAAGTCGCGCCGTGCCGACGTTGCGCGCCTGAGTGACTCCGCCGCTGGACACGGTGCTGATGTAATCGCGCACGTCGGAATGGAACACATTGATCTTCGCCCGGATCATGTCGCGCTCGGCAAACACGCCATCGAACTTCAGATTGATTCCGCCTTCGATGGTGCTGGCCACTTCCGGCCGCAGGAAAAGGTTGGGCTCGTAGCCCGAACCGTGCGCGCCGTTCTGCCGGAACACCTCTTGCAGATGCGGGGTCCGGTAGCCCTCCGCATAGGTGGCGTAGACCTGGAGACCGGAAAACGGCGTCACGCCAACGGTGACGCGCGGCGACCAGCGCTGCCCGCCCATGGACACGTCGCGCGCAGGATCGGTCGCGGTGGGCTTTGATGTGCCATCAAGGCGATAGCCATCGTAGCGGAGTGCCGCCGTGACATCGAGCCAGCGCTGGTACTGCCCTTCCCATTGGAGGAATGCGCCGTACGCGAGCTGCCGGCCGCTGCCGAAGTGGTCGGCATCCGAATCGCCGGTCAGATGCGCGAAATCGCCGCCATAGGTGAATGTGTGGTCGATGGCGCCGCTGCTGAGCCGAGACGCATTGCGCAGATTGAAGCCCGTGGTCGCGACGTCGTAGTATCGCGTATTGCCGGCCGCGGAAGCCGGCCAGACCTGTGTCTGATCGGAGCGCGTGGCGCTGTGATAGAGATCGAGGTCGAGATCCCAGTAGTCGTTGTCGAACGGATTGTAGGTATAGTTGGCGGTATAGTTCTGTGTCAGCGTCCGTGCATCGTAGCGCGACAGCGTCGCCGAATTTGAACCGCTAGAGCATCTTCGATGAACGCAGAGTCGGTTTGAGGATTCACGTGGCCGGCCT